>SDBT01006468.1_pt1 | contig 19444 bp, 14 predicted proteins | sample 2277101 | NCBI WGS metagenome assembly SDBT01 (sample SAMN10404973, study PRJNA504765) | marine sediment metagenome | isolation source: marine sediment core GS10_PC15, 103 cmbsf | place: Arctic Ocean: Southern Knipovich Ridge | collected 2010 | reverse complement strand
GAGGGATAGTATCAGATTTGTCATGCACGATATAAAAAAATAGAGTTCGAAATTACAAGTTTTAAAGCAGAAGGCCAACGAATTGATAAAATGGCTATTTATGAAAAATTAAGAAAAAAAAAAATAAAAAAAATGATAAGAGTTAATTTTTATTTCTTTCTTTTTCTAAGATGGTTTCATTTTCTTCTTATTTTTTCTTTTTCCTTATTATAATTATCGTAGGAATAATAATTATAACTGCTAAAATAATAAGGCTCAACTGCCAGTTAGTCAAAGCAAAATTAATTATGTTTTCAAAAGTTTTTATAATTGGATTTGATGTATCATTTTTTTGAACGGCATCATCAACATAGTAATTAATCACTTGGTATGCTATACCATCTTCTCTCTCCAAGTTGTAAACAAATAACCCAAATTTGAAATTATATGTCTCCCATTCATCTTCATTTTCGATATCACCAACAGCACCTTCGTATACCATGCTATTCCCAATTGTAACCTCGTTAAAATTAGTATCCGCTTTAGAAGAAATCCAACCACCACCAGCTGTGACAACTAGGGCCGTTCCCTCTGCAGAAAAAGAGGTCTCAGTAGAATAAGTTTGACTCATCTCTGTGGTAGTTTGGTTATTTATTCCAATAGACGTCGTTTGAGTACCATCCCCTTGCCCAACAGATTGTATCTTAGCGGCATTCCATCGTAATGGAGCAATATTTTCAATCCCACTACTATTAGAGTAAGTCCATGGCTTACCTGCTGTGTGATTAAATGTTTCTTCACCAATATCATAATCAGCTGATTTTACTCGAGAATTAAAATATGGTAATGATACCTTGTATGGAATTGACTCTTGTGGTACGTCGATAGTAATAAATTCGCCAATTAAAGAATCATTTGTTGGATGAGAGATAATTTCATACTTGTAATTGTCAAACTTGGTTATTTGGTATAACACACCATCATCAGCCGCACCAACTATATATCCAGTCACGACAGTTTCAGTGGTAGTTTTCGAATTGGTTCTTGACATTTCTTCTGTGATAGTTTTCCCAAATTCGACTGAAGCTTCCAAAGATAAAAATCCAAAAACTGATACATCTATTTCTGCCCCAACAGACCAGTGAGTTCCTTCCATAATGGATATAGAATTTCCAGTTGTGACTGAACTGTCGGCCTCCTGACCAAACGCCGTATATGAACTAGCATAGTTATGGCTTATATCATCATAAGTCGGAGGTGCGGCAATAACCATTATAACTTTCGGGGATGCTTCAGTTTCCCATTGCTCACCTGTATAATTCACTTTAATGCCATCACCATTAAACTCACCTCCTGTGATAAATCCTTTTGCTGTAGAATTGGAATACATTAAATTGAAATCTTGTTTGTAATCATCCAAAACTGTAGTTTTGTCCCCAATAACAGATAAAGTCGATACAAGAGAAAAACCAACCAATTCTAGTGAGAACAATTTGGGAACACCATTTCCTGTTGAAAAAATAATCTCGTCAATACCATCCACATCCACGTCTGCTAATGTCAATTCATTTCCTACTATTGAGCTAATATCCGTTGGGAGCCATTCTTTCATTATTTTAAATTCAGTGGTGAAATCATCGAAAACTAGACCAAATGTATTACCTGGATATAAAGAAAAGACTAAGATCTCATCAATTCCATCTCCATCTATGTCACCAGATTCTAATAAACCTCCGGTTAAGGAATAATTTGAACTTTCCGCGACGTTTATTAACCTTAGTTGTCTGTAATTATTAATTTTATCATCTAAAATGAGAATTGCTCCAGAATCTGTTGCACCCGCACTGGTATAAACCATATAAATAATTTCGTCCCGTCCATCCCCGTCCACATCACCCAATGCAATATTATTCTCGACGGGGTTATGTCCTGCATAATGTCTATCAATTCCATGAGAAACTGGGAAATAAATATCCCAATCACTATTCAATATTTGCGTTGTGTCATAATTATCATTTGTACTATCATATTCAATGACCCAACCCCTATAAACTGCAGGACCTGATGTAGTCATTACAATTTCATCTTTTCCATCACCATCAACATCTCCCGATCTTATTTCGGGAGCGGTTATATGGTCGCTTCTACCACCATCGTTAATCTCTGCGGCATCAAATGCAGGAACCAAATGATCCGAATAAACGATTGAGTTATTCGTCATTTCGAAAATATAAAGCATTATATTACTGTCAAAATTATCCGGATCGGGATCATACCATGGAATATTATCCCAATCATATTCGGTTAGCATTAAAGCAAATTCATCTGTACCAACACCATCAAAATTACCAGCAACAACTGAAACCTCTTTTACTTGAAGACTACAATCACCTCCACACCATGGTGATGTGAATGTATACTGAAAGAGGACTTCATAATTATTATCAGCATCATCGAAAATAACTACTTTGCCAGTTGGTTCAGCAATTATAAACTCTTCATTTGAATCAGAATCAAATTGCCCTGTGGCAATGCTCTGTATATCAGATATACCATCTGAGTTGAGGATTGAATCGAATGTAAAATTATTGAGTCCATTTCCTAAAGCCCACCCATCTCCATCCGATTTTATTATTGCTAATTCTTCAAGTTTAAGTAGGATAGTATTATCCTCCAAGGGAAGGCTCTCAGCACTGGTTTTTAAAGTTAAATCATCAGATTCGTCTCTTAATATAGGTGTTTTTCCGTAATAATCTATTACTGTTCCCTCTAATCGTATGGGTACATCTATGCTGTTATCACTTCTTTTTTCATTTTCTAACGTAAGAATATTTGGTAAAAATACAGCAATGTTAACGCTAAATAGAGTTATGCTATAAATAAATAAAAATATGCTTAGTTTATTTTTTAATCTCATATTATTCAACAAAATTAATTTACATTTATATTTTTACATGCACAATTTGTATCTAATTATTTTTAAATATTTTGCTGCTAATGAAGTTGCCAGAATACCTATTATTATGGTTGGAGGAAAATCAGATTTAGAAGATAATAGGACCATTAGTACTGAAGAAGCAATTGAAATATCTGAATCTTACAATTTATTTGGTTATTTTGAATGTTCTTCCAAAACAGGAGAGAATGTGGAAGAGGTTTTTAAATTTATAACTCAAAAAATGATAGAAAAAGCTAAATAATTGAACTACCATATCCTAAAGGATATGAATTCGTAGTCCCTATGACTCAATGAGAATCGTAGACACTAAAGGATAGTTCTCTACTCTTATATCATCAATTTGATGATCGTGAATATATTTCTTAAGTATATTAATGCTTCCTACCACATCTCTATCTTGCTTTTAATAGTAAATAATTTCAGCTCTAACTCTTATTTTAAAAATCAAAAGCTTAAAATGATTAATGAAATATAATTGAAAGTTTTTTATTCCTACAAATTTAATGTTTACTTGATACAATAAAATAAATTAGTTTAATTATTTTTTAAATCAAACTAAAATTTTATAAAAAGGTGATACAAAAATAGTAGATATTTCTCTTAATGCTTTAGGAAAACTTTGCCCGATGCCAGTTTTAATGGTAAAAAAGGAATTAAAGAAAATGAGTTCAGGACAAGTATTAGAGTTAATTGTTGATGATATAGGAGCATTAAAAGATGTTCCTGCTCTTTTAAATAAAACAGGAGATGAAATAATTAGCACAAAAGAAGAGAAAACACAAATTACATTTCTAATTAAAAAAGTTTGAACCTATTTTAAATATTAAATTCTTTAATGATTAAATGATAGTTTAATTATCTTTTGAATATATAGGAAAAACAAATAATAAAAATTGAAAAAAAAAAAAAGGGAGTAATATTGGTAAAAAAAATTAGTTTTATTGTAAAGGATAAATCCTTTGAAAAATTCATGATGATGACTATTTTAGGAACCACAGGAAACGCTATGGATATTGAAATGCATTTTTTCTTCACATTCTGGGGACTCTACCTCTTAAAAAAGAAATTCAAACCAAAAGTAGCTGGGATGCCTTTTCCTATGAAAGGTATGGGAGCAAAAATTTTTACTAAGAGATTAAAGAAAACTGGAATAGAAAATCCCTGGGAATTAATTAAAGAAGCTGTGGCCGAAGGAAAGATGAAACTATATCCTTGCACAACTACTATGGACCTTATGGGCATTAAACGGGAGGATATGTTTGATTTTGTTGAAGAACCTATTGGTGCTGCTGGTTTCTTAGAAATATGTGATAACGCTGACGGTATTGTCTCATTATAAATAAAATCATTTTTATAATTTTATAATCTTTTTTTTCAAGAGTTTGCGGTAATTGGAGATTCTTTTAAGATTTGTGGATAAACACTTTGAAATGCAGATTCTGAATAGTACTTTGCTGGATTATCACCACGACATTACTCTCTTGATACATTAACATTCTAAATCTTGATTTTTGGTATAGAGTATTTCTTTCAATATATTTTTTTTATAAATAACTTTCTCTCAATAGTAAAAAACATTCATATCAAAAAGTTTTTAAAATTTATGATAAAGATTAATGAAAGAATCGATTTTTCTTATATATAAATATCCCATACGTTTGATAATTAATGAAAAAAAAAGAGAAAAAAGGTATTCTTAAAAATATTGACAACAGCATACCAGAAAGTAAGGATTTAAAAGTAGGAAAAAAGGTATTTTATTTAGCAAAATTTCCTTCTGAGAATCCCAACCCCGTTTTAAGAGTAGACAAGGAACGTATCTTGTACGCTAATAAACCAGGAAAGAATCTGTTTAAAATTAAGGAAGGTGATAACATTCCTGTTTTAATTCAAGACGTTGTTCATAAAGCTATCGATATACATATACCTATAACACAGGAAATCGATCTTAATAACTTAATTTATTCTCTTGATATTACACCGATAAAAGAAGAGAGTTACGCAAACATTTATGGAAAAGACATTACTGAATGGAAGATAGCGGAGGAAAATTTAATAAAATCCGAACATAAACTTAAGGAACGGGTGAAAGAACTCACGTGCTTGTACGGAATTTCTGACCTTGCTGAAAATCCAGACATTTCGATTGACGTATTACTTCAAAGCACTCTTGCATTAATTCCTCCTGCTTGGCAATTCCCTGTTATAAACTGCGCAAGAATATCATTTGATAATATTGAGTATAAAACGGAGAACTTTAAAATAACAGAATGGAAATTGTCATCTAGTATAAGTGTAAGTGAAAAAGTTATGGAGATTGAGATCTATTATCTTGAAAATAAACCTTTTCTTGAAGAAGAAAGATCTTTAATATATGAAATTGGATACCGTTTAAAATTAATTATTGAAAAAAAGAAAACAGAAGAAGATTTATTGATAACATTAAAGAACCTGAAATTTTCAAATCAAGAATTACAGCAATTTGCTTATGTTGCTTCTCACGACTTACAAGAACCTTTACGAATGGTGATAAGTTTTACACAACTTTTAGAAAAGCGTTATAAAGATAAACTTGACGAGGATGCTAATGATTTCATCCACTTTGCAGTTGAGGGCGCTATTAAAATGAAAGATCTTATCAACGATCTTTTAGCTTATTCAAGAATAACAACCCGTGGAGAGCCTTTAAAAAAAATTAATTTTAAGAAGGTTTTAGACGACGTAATCTTGAATTTACAAATAAAAATTAAAGAAACGAGTGCAAAAATTTCTTATGGTGAATTACCAAGTTTAATGGCAGATAGAACACAAATAATGCAATTATTTCAAAACCTAATTAGTAACGCTTTAAAATTTCGAAGTAAAAAAGAACCCCAAATACGTATTTCTGCTCAACATACACATAATGAGTGGATTTTTTCAGTAAAGGATAATGGGATTGGTATCGAAAAAAGGTTTTTTAAAAAAATCTTCATCATTTTCCAACGTTTACATACTAAAGATGAATATCCTGGTTCTGGTATCGGTTTAGCTATTTGTACAAGAATTGTGGATGGATTACATGGTCATATTTGGGTTGAATCTGAAGTAGGAAAGGGTTCTACTTTCAAATTTGCAATTCCTATCAAAAACTAAAAAAATATAAAAATATTTATATTTTGTTCAATTAAAGTGTATAATATGGATTTAAGAGAAGAATTTAAAATTGTAGAAATTTTGCTGATAGAAGATAGTCCCGGAGATATCCGTTTAACAAAAGAAGCGCTAAAGGAGAGCAAAATCTCCAATAATTTGCATGTGGTCACTGACGGTGAAGAAGCGATGGCTTTTTTACGAAAAGAAGGTAAATTTTCAGAAAAACCTCGTCCAGATTTAATTCTCCTTGATTTAAATATACCAAAAAAAAACGGACGTGAAGTTTTAGCTGAAATTAAACAAGATAAGCAGTTGAAAAGAATTCCTGTGGTAATTCTAACTATTTCTGAATTAGAAGAGGATATTTTAAAAACTTATAATTTACATGCTAATTGCTTTATAACTAAACCTGTTGATCTTGAACAATTTTTGAAAGTGGTAAAGTCTATTGAAAATTTTTGGTTTACTATTGTTACATTACCTATTTAAACAAATAATTTAGAATTTCATTGTAATAATTGTTTAAAAACAAAAAATTATCAATTATCAAAATTCTTAAATAATAATATTTTTATTTTATTATTTGAATTTCTACGAAATTTATGTCATAATATTCATATATTAAACTTCAAAAATGTGATAGCCAGTACTATAAATTTACTGATAATCGAAGATAATCCAGGGGATGTTCGAATACTTGAAGAAATTTTCAAAAAAATCAGAGATTTTTCTTTTAATTTAGATTTTAGCATGAGGCTTTCTGATGGGTTAAAAAAACTTGAAAAAACCGCCTTTGATTTAATTTTATTAGATTTATCTCTACCAGATAGTGAAAAAAGCGAAACATTGTCAATACTATTAGATAAAAATCCTAACGTTCCAATTGTCATTTTAACGGGTCTAAATGATAAAGGGGGAGCGATTGATTCTGTTAGGAAAGGAGCTCAAGATTATCTAATTAAAGGAGAAATCAATGAGGCGGTTTTATCTCGTTCCATCCTATATGCTATAGAACGCTTCAAAATAGAGCAAAAATTACAAAAATCTGAAGAAAATTACAAACATGAACGTGATAATCTAATGAACATTTTAGCATCACTAATGGATGGAGTTATTATCATCAATAAACACTATGATATCGAATATGCAAATCCAATACTTATCAATGAATTTGGATCAATAGAAGGAAAGAAATGCTATCAATATTTTTTTAATTTTTCTGATGTTTGTCTTACATGTGAAATCTTTAATGTAAATATTTTCAAACGACAAATATTCGTAAAAAAGAACCAAAAAACATTCGACTTTATTGGAACCCCCTTGAGAAACCCAGATGGAAGCATATCAAAATTAGGCATTCTTCACGATATTACTAAATTGAAACAGGTTGAGAAAAGATTGAAGGAAATAAATAAACTAAAATCAGAATTTCTTAACAGGGCTTCTCATGAATTAAAAACACCTCTCATTGCAATTAAAGGTTTTTCTGATCTAGTTTTAAGGCTTTATAAAGATGAATTAAATGTGGATATAATTTCAAAATTAGAAGAAATAAATCAAGGTTGCGAACGACTGGAAAATATAATTAATGACCTTTTACAATCCTCTAGATTAGAATCAACTGATTTAAAACCAAAACTTGAAAGAGAAGATTTATCATTTCTTATTAAATACTGTGTAAATGATTTGAATACAATTGCAGGAAAAAGGGAACAATCAATTAGTATAGATCTTCCAGATTCCATAATGTTTAGATTTGAAAAAGAAGAGATATATAACGTGATTTCTAATTTACTCATAAATGCTATAAAATATACTCCACCAAAAGGAGGGATTCATATAAAAATTGAAACTGTTGATGATTTTGTAGTTTTTTCAATAAAAGATGATGGTATCGGTTTTACAGAAGAGCAAAAAGATAAGATCTTTCAAAAATTTGGAAAAATTGAACGGTATGGTCAAGGACTTGACTTAGAAACTGATGGAACCGGTTTAGGCTTATATATATCAAAAAAAATTGTGGAGTCGCATGGTGGAAAAATTTGGATGGAATCAAAGGGAAGGAACATGGGTAGTACCTTCTATTTTTCATTACCTTACGAAGAAAAGAGAACACATCCTATTTTAACCTTATAAGCATTTATTAATTGCTTCTTATTATAAACTCGATTCTCATAGTTAGATGTTACTTCAAATCTCAGTTGCAAAAAAAAATTGAGTGGAAAATAATTCGTAAAATTATTTATCCTTTTTTTTAAAAAGTGGGTTCAATTTCAATTAGAACTTTGATGCTGATGCTCTTTTTTATCAATTGAGAAATACATTGGTTTTATAGACATATTTTCATATGAAATATGCCCCAGATACTTCATTCCTATTCTTTCAGCGACTTTCCAGGAGCGAGGGTTTTTTGGATTGATAAATGCAACTATTTTTGGTATTTCTTTGAAAGAAAAAGCATATTCTAAGAGTTTTTTCATAGCTTCAATAGCAAATCCGTTTCCCCAATATTGTGGTAAAAGGACATAGAAACATTCGACTCCATCATCTTTTTTTAGAGGATTGAGCCCGCAAGACCCCAAATAATCTCCTGTATTATTATGAGAAATTGTAAGAGCAAAAATAGAGTCGCGATTATTATAAGAGTTAATAACTCCATAAAACAAATTTTTAATACTTTCAAAAGTTTTCTCTTCTTGTGTGAAATTAAGGTATCTCGTTACCTTCTCAGTTCTCATTAGATTCAAAAAAGCATCAAAATCATCCTTAATATATGGTCTAAGAATAAGTCTTTTAGTTTCTAATTTTTTCGGAATATTCATTTGATTATTTTTTTTTAATATATGTTGTTAAGTCTAAAGAGGATGTAAATATATATATAACTTGGAATAACTGGAAATATAAATAGTAAAAAAAAAAATCCGAGTAAACAATTACATTTACCTTTTTCAGACTCATAATTCACTATTTAGAAATTAAAACAAGTGATTATATTTCTTGTATTAAAAATTAAGAAAATTTGGGATTACTATTATTAGATCATATGATTTGCATTTTTTAAGCTAATTCAGAATACAAAAACAATTTATTCTTACTTCTTTACACATTTCATTTCTTTGCGTTTGAGAAATTTTACCTAATATAACCAAAAGATATATTATATAAAATATTCAATAAAATTCATAATAATAAAAAGTATATATTAGCCAGATGCCGAGCTCCGTATTTTCTCACCAAGCACCGGGATTAGCGTTAAAAATAAAATATCCAAATAAATTTGATGGAACAGCTCTTTGCATCAGTTCATTACTTCCTGATTTAGATTTGATCTTAATTTTTTTTTTCCCATCAATAAATAGGGAATTTGCTCATAGTTTATTAGGTATTGTGTTATTTACTATACCTTTGACAATTATCTTTACAATAGTATTTTGTACATATATTGGACCAATTTGCGCTAATATTGCGAAGAAAAATGGAATTGTATCTAAACCTTTAAAGTATTTTGGTATAGGTGAATGGGATAACTTAAAGAAAAAAAAATATAATAATAGATATTTTATTGTTGCATTTTATTCAGCATTTATTGGAGGATTTACACATCTTTTACTTGATCTCCCTGCACATAAAAATATAGATATATTTTTTCCTTGGATAATATTGCAAGTTCCTGATATATTATTATATTCTATTAAAGATTTTGGTACTATTTATATTGGACAAATACAAATAGACGCTAATTTGACAGTATATAACCTAATATGGGCTATTGAAACGTTAATTACCTTAGTTATATCTCTTTATCTCCTTAGGTACATTAAGAACCATAATTTAATTAACAAATGGTATAATGAAACCATTTAATAACAAGAAAATAGATGTAGTGCTAATTTTTCTAATTAAAAGATAAAAAAAAAAAAAGATAAAACTTATATTTATTTAAAAACTCAGTAATTCTATTTCCTATGGAGCTTATCAAGAAATCTTTTGAAGAAATCAAATATACAGGAAACCCAGAAGAAATAAACAATTTCCTTATAAAATTAAGTAAAAATCCAAGTCAAGATTATCTTAACTTTCTTAATTTCTTCATTAACAATGTGAAACCTCAAATTTTTAATAAAATCAAGTTAAATCTAATTTTTATTCTTGGCGAAATTGGAAAATCAACACAATTAGAACTAAACTTTCTCGAATTTATCTCAGATAGCTATTATAACTCAGATAGATGGATCAGAAATGAAATAATTCAAACAATTGATAAAATTTCTTCAAGATCAAAATTATCTGAAAAGATTGTTGAATTAATTGGATACGCAATAAATGATGAGTATCTTCCAATAAGAAATAATGCTTTAAAGGTTATATTAAAATTAGAAGAGCTTCCAAACGTAAGAAATATATTTCAGATCTTGAACTCAAAAGATTCTAAATTAGTAGAGAATGGATTAGAAATCTTAATTAAGTTTATTCCAAACTCTGCTCGATTATTTGATTCATTAAATTCCTCAAATAATTACAAAATTTTAAAGATAAAAGCAGTAAGATCCATGTTATTAATTTGTTTTAATTCCTTAATTTATTTAGAATCTTTAAGAGACCTCATTTTGAAATCGTCTTGGGAAAATAATTATAAAGAGATTTATTTAAAAGAAATTGATACATACGAAAGAATCTTGTTAAATAAGATATAATTATTATTTCTTTTGATATTTATTTAAATCTATTCCCTAAACCTTCATTAGATAAGAATAAATGATTAAAGGTTTTTATTAAAAGTTTTATAATTTCTCTGGGATTACCTTTTGTTTGATTGAAGATGTACCTTAAATTTGATTCATTTAAAGGGAAATACGAATTTTGGAAATCTTTAAAATAATCAACATAGTTAATACTTCTGAAAAAAAATTCTAAACTTTTTTGATAGAATAAAAAAATATCATCTTCTAAAAAATTAGACAGATATAATGGTTCTTTTAACATAAATAGGAGTTCGCTATTCTTTTCTTCAATTATTTTTTTAATTTCTTCATAAAACTCATGCGATTTAAGAGTAATAATAATTCTTAAACCTCTGATCTTATGTAGCTGAAGAATTTTGTCAAGTGTTTTTTCAGCACTATGCTTTTCTGAGGGAGTTTTGCTCCCGTATAACCAACTTGGATCAAAGACTTCTTCTGTTTCCTCATCTTTAGGCTTCATAATTGAGATAATTTTTTCAAAATCATCTATAAATAACACACTACTCTTCATAGAATTTTCAATCAATACCTTTAGCATCGTAAATGAATAATTTTTTTCCCTTAAATCATGCATTAAATTTAATCGTGAAAGTTCTCTGATATCCATTAGCTCTCCAAGAAGCCACCTCTCGGCTACCACTTTTTTATAAGAATCCAATTGATGTGCGGTTACTGCATTTATTATATCCATAATTGCAACCTTACTTTCAAATTTTGGCGCCCATTCCTCAAAAGCAATTTTTCGTACCTTTGCTATATCTGCCACATGGAAAAAACCGAATTTTCTCTCTAATGCTCCCCATTCGTTACATAATCTATTTACTATACTTCTTAAGACTGCTACTCCCAAATTTTCAATAAATTCTGCATAGGTATTATAAAAAAATTTTTTATACACGTTTTCCAAGGAAATGTAAACAATATTGTAATAGTATAATTCATGTTTTAGAGCCCAATATAAATGTGTCTTTCCAGTTCCTACATCAGCAATAATAGGAAGGATGAAATTTTCATTTTCTTCAACATTTTTTATAATAGTATTCAGTAAATCTTGCCGTGATTGAACTAAATTAATATCCTCTTCAATTTCTCCCGTGGAAACAAATTTCTTGAAGGGAGATCCTGTAAATTTTAAAAGATTAAGTAATTTTTGTTCTTTATTTTCAAAAAGAAGCATCTTTAAACAGAAACAATTTATATTTTTAACTCTTCTATCCCTAAAATGATTATATACTCAACTATTTTATCATCAATATTTATTATCGTTTCATAGCTAATATTGAGCTCATTTTTTTCGTCTCTTCCAACAATTAGACAATCATAAAATACGGGATCGCCATTATGGTCAATTACAACCCTATCAGCAAAAATAATTCCATTCTTTATTAATGAAACGGGATTTTTAAGAATTTCACCTTTAAAAAAATCAAGATGGTCTATACTAAATTTAAGATCGTTTAAGAGTAATCCCGCTGTATGAAGTAAATTGATTGTAAAAGGAAAATCATTAGAGAACTGCCCTTGGTCGTAACGTTCCATAGTTTCTTCTGGAATTAGTACAACGTATTCTAATGGGGAATTTTTCCAATTTTCCCATAAAAAATCAGATTTTTTTGAGAAAGCTATCATATTATTTAATTTTCTTTCAAATCCTATTAGTAAACCTTGATTTATTAAAATTCCTTTAGAATCCGATATTTTTATATTATCAGAAAAGATAATTTTATCTTGGCATTTCGATATAATAGAACCAGTAAATTCTCCATTAACTTTTACATCTCTTAAAGAGTCATATAAGACTAGATTGATGGAATTTTTCATGAGAACTAAATTAACTTCAATAATTTTTACTCTTTATTTATGAGTTTTTCAATGTCATAGCATTAATATTATATATAGGGTATCACTTTTATTAAAATTATTAAATGAGAGTAGTAAGCTTTAATAAAAAATGTTTACATGAAGTTTGCATCTATGTGCCTTATTCATGAGGGCTAAGAGCACTAGCCTCTGTTCAATAGTATAAAGTCATCTTGGACTACTTTAATCTCTCGATAGAAAAGTCGTTTTCCACAGTTAAGGGAAAGTCTCCAAGTAAAATACTACCTTTTAAAGGCAACCCCTTTTTAAAAGAAACATAGTTTTTTTCGATCGACCTTTTATTTTAATTTCTTTATTTATTCCATTCTACAACCGATATTATTTGAATTTTGAAGCTAATAATTTTTAATAAAGTCCTTAGACATTTTGAAAATTTTTAGCAAACAATCAACAAATTTTATAAAATTTTTCTAATAAATACTAAGATTTTTAATATTTTTTATGATGTTATATTTTTAGATAAAATATATATTATAATTACCAATACCGTTTGATAAAATGGGTTCTTCAATCCTAAATCCAAAAGTATCAGAATTATCTAAATTAGATTTATTGGATAGGGCGAATCAATTCATATTTTCTACTGGCTTGAATGATGGAGCATCTAAATTATGCAAAGCTAATATGAAATACGGCTTATCTCAATTTCATCTTATTCAAGAAAAATATGGATTTGAGCCAAAAGCAAGTTTCATTTCTTCCCCTGATGAAACAATCTCACGTAATAAATTCAGATGGAATTCTGGTTTAGGTTACGGTGGAAGATTAAATTGGGGTGATGGAAATGAAAAATTGATTTTTCTTAATATGAAACCGAACTGTTGCGGCATTTTGGTGGGTGGTCTTGAAGAACCACCAGATCCATATAATTTAATAAAAAATATTGATAAAGCAAAATCAAAAGAGCTTTACCATAATGAAATTTTATTAAATTGGGATTATGGAGTATCAAATCATTTCATTAATTGTTTTGAAACTAAGAATCTTTCTGATATAAATTTTCCTCCATATATTTTTTTAATTCATGGTTCTGCACCAGAATTTAGAGATGATAACTATGGGCTAGGATTGTATGTAGATATCTCATCCACGTTAAAGGAGCGTGCTATCGAAGAATCCAGTAAGTTTGGAAACCAGTATATATTATTAGATTCTGATGCAAAAGAATATTTAAATTTTAACAAAAAAGCTCTAGAATTTTCAAATTTAAAAAGAGAGATAATAGCTAATAACCTTTTTGATTATGGATATGATATCATTTGTAATCAACCGCACCAATTTCTCAAAGACTATAATAATGTGTATTTGGGAAGTAATTGCACAGATTTAAATTGCGAAATTATCAAATCAAACATTTTTCCAACAACACTTAGAGCAGATATCGCTGCTTATTTATTTAAGGGAAAAAAAAATTTATCTGAAACAACTCTTAGAAGTCAAAACTTTTATGAGCGAGCAGAAGAATTAGAATTATTAGAATTATTAACAAACGCTTGTATTCTCCCTCATGGAGGAGGATATGCTTTTACAGATATTAAGGATGTATTAGATATATTAGAGTATAAGGACCAGAGATATTTTGTAACTTCTTTAAAAACGAACATTAGTAGATTAAAAATAATTCGGAATGTAAGTGAAATGCAATTCGAATATCGAGGGAGAGATATTGTACTTAAGACAATTCAATTAGATTTAGGAGATGTCGTAGCTCGATTAAACCCATTATTTTCCTTAAAATTGTAGTTCATTCCACTTTAGCTCCAGGGGGGATATCCTTATCTGGTAATAATATGGAGACATTATCACCATCAACAGCAGCTAAAAGCATTCCTTCACTTAAAATCCCTCTTAACTTTCTTGGTTCTAAGTTAGTTAGTACGATAATTTTCTTCCCTGTTAATTCGTCCACTTTATAGTGTTCAGCCAAACCAGCTACTAAAGTTCTCTTTTCTGTTCCTAAATCAATACTTAATTTATATAGTTTATCTGCTTTAGGGACCTTCTCAACTTTTTCGACAATAGCAACTCGAATATCTAATTTTTTGAATTCTTCATATGATATCAATTCTAAATCACCCTTCCTTTTTGGTTTAATTCTTAAAGTTTTTAATTTTTCTTTTAATTCTTCAATTTCCAATTTTTGAAACAAAGGTTTTGGAGTTTTTATTTTATGTCCCTCTTTAAGAGTATTGTCTTTAATACTATTCCAAGATAATTTATCCAACGTATTTGGAATATTCAAATAGTCTAATATCTTTTCAGACGTATCAGGAATGAAAGGGCTAAGCAATATCGCTAAAGCATAAACTGCTTGAGCACATAAATTAAAAACATGACCTGCAGCTTCTCTATTCTTTTTTATCAAATGCCATGGTGCTTTTTCATTTAGATAAACATTTCCCTCTCTCCCAAAATTAACAATCTCTCTTATCGCTCGTCTTAATTCAAAATTTTCCAGTAAATCTCCTATTTTTTTTGATATTAAGTTTAAATTCTTAATAAACTTTTTATCAATATCATCTAATTCAATTCTTTTTGGAATAGTGCTTTTAAATTGCTTTTCTATAAACGTTAATGAACGATGAATAAAATTTCCTATAACATCGTTCAACATTTTAACATTATTATCAAATTCAGACCATAAAAATGACGTGTCACTCTTTTCAGGTCTGTTGTATGCTAAACTAAACCTCCAATAGTCTAGTGGAGCAAGTTCCAGGGCATCATCGATCCAAATACCAATTCCCATTGATTTTGAGAATTTATCATTTTCATACATTAGAAATTCGGTTGACGACACGTTATATGGTAAAACAAGTTTTTCGCTTTCTTTTTTATTATCATTATAGGCTAATAGCAAACCAGGGAATATTATTAAGTGGAATATGATATTATCTTTACCAATGAAAAATACTGTTTTTGTGTTTTTATCTTTCCAAAAATAATCGAATTGTTCGGGAGCGTTCTGAATTTTCTCAGCCCATTCTTTAACTGCAGAAACATAACCTAATACTGCTTCAAACCACACATAAATAGTTTTGCCTTCTGATCCAACAAATTTCGCTGGGATTCCCCATTCCAAATCCCGTGTAATTGCTCTTTCTGGGAGTCCTTCATCTATACTATTCAAACACATTCGCCGAGCATTTTGAGGAATTATATCATTTTCTTCGATTAATTTTTTTAGACGATCTTGCAATTTTGAGAAATCAATATACCAATGTTTAGTGGTTCGTATTTTGGGAGTTCCATTACATATTGCACAACGAGCACTCTTTAATTCTAAAGGAGTTAACAATTTTTGGCATTTATCACATTGATCTCCTCTAGCTTTTTCATATAGACAGTGAGGACATATTCCTTCTACAAATCTATCTGGAAGAAATAAATTATCTTTTTTACAATAAAGAGATTTAATTTCTTTTTCAAAAACATATCCATTTTTCTGTACATCAAGATAAAAATCTTGTGTGAATTTAATGTGGGTGGGTTTATGAGTAATCGTATAATTATCATAAGAGATTTTCCAACGTTCAAATAAATTCTTAATTATTATATGGTTTTTCAAAGCCAATTCTTTAGCCGGAATGTTTTTTCTTTTTGCAGCGACTGCAACAGGAGTTCCATGTGAGTCTGAGCCAGAAACAAATACTACATCATCACCTTTTAATCTACAAAACCTTGCAAAAATATCTGCTGATAATACACTTCCAATCATATTTCCTAGATGTGGAATTGCATTTACGTACGGCCACGCTGATGTAATAACCCATTTAGTTTTCTTTGCTGAATTCAGCGAAATCAACCTCTATTTTTTAATTTATTAATAAAAAGAATGGTGTCTTAAATATTTTAAAAAAGACATTCTTTTAAATCTTAATAAAATTTATGTTGAAATCCTATTAAGATCTTACTTCATTAAAATAAAATGATCGTTGATGCTTGAGAATAATTTCATCAAATAAAGTACAATAAAATAATAATAAAGAAAAAAAAATAAGTTAATTAATTATTCAAATTTTCTGATTTTCAACTGTTTTCGCTTTTTTTTATATACTATTACTGTAATGACAACAAAATTCACTGAAATCATAAATAATGTGAAAGTTGTTTCCATACCAATAGATGTAGGTTCTTCTCCAGTGTATTTAATACCAGCACTGAAAAGGGGGGATATTTCAGGTATTATTTGATTATCCCTAAGTTGGACAAAAACAAATTTCACTCCACTTTTATTGTCGAATAACACTGGAAATTCCGGATTAAATGGAATCCATGGAGCATTTAGTGCTGTTGAGGCACTTTGGCCAATGCGCATATGTGTAGGAGCGTTTGCTGATGTTGTACTTTCATCATTCGGGCTGACTTCAACATATACGGTAACTAGATTTGTTTTGGTCGTCTTATTGCCATTATTAATAAATATACAGGCCTCAGGTGCTAAAACATTAAGTTTTGGAATCACTTCATAAGTTTCGCTTACACTTATATTGAAAAATGAAGACATTCCAAAAACTTTATAGTAATACGTTTGATAGTTGGCAACAGTTATGTCAAAGAAACTTTCAACGGTAACATACGAACTAGTATTTAGTAATGTAAATCCTAATTTTGGATCAGTTGTACGATATATCCAGAGAGTATCATAGGGTACTGTTGTAGCATTTGGCATTAAAAGATGTACAAAGTTATTACCTGGAAATACTTGAATGGGTGGAAATTTTGGAATTGTATCATCAGAAGGATCTAATGGATTCAATTTAAGATATACTTCTGACCCGTCAGATTGTCCTCCAGAATCAGTATCTGGATTACGTGGATTAGTTCCATGAACAAATTCCAAATGATTAGTTAGAAAATCTAAATCGGGATCACCTGATGCTCCATTTATTCCAGTTGCATTTGAAGGATCTAAGCCATAAAATATTTCCCAGTGATCTGGAAGGCCATCACCATCTGCATCAGGAACTATTAAAGTTTTATATGGTTTTTGCTCTCGTCTATGCCATTCATATTGATATATATAAAAAGCACCAGTCTTGATTCTACTAAATTTCTTACCCATATTATTTTCACCCGTAGCTTTAATCGTAAATTGGTAAGATCCTTCTTCTGAGGTTGGTGTATAGACATTTCCATATATTCCATCCCTAGGCATTCCATCTCCATGATTCCCATCATCATATAAAGGTATCTGGAATAAAATACCGTGAGTGTCAGAAGCGGGATTTCTAAATCCTGGGGGTATAACTTCCATATACACTTCTGCATTTTTAACAGCAGTTTTATCTGTTATGCTTACCAGAACTGGTATTTGGCTTCCTATTGGTTCTGCATTACTCCAACCAGGTGAAACATATCCGTTCGGTGGTGTAAGCAATGTCATGGTCATGTAAGTTTTAGCAGCACCTTCTACAAAATATTTCAATTCAGTACCTGCAGCAGTTATACCTTTACCCACTTCCATTCTAATTGTCCATATTCCTGTTTTTGGTTTTTCAATGCGACTTATGGCCCGTCCCATACCGGATTTATCACCTTCATAATCCCATGCAATAGGAGTCTTTTCAGGATCTTTTAATTCAAGTAAACTTGGTTTGGATGACCCATTGTAATGTACAATAAATTCAACAATCTCCATATCATCAGTTACTTCTAATTCAAATTCTTTATAACTTCCCGGATTAATACTACCACGATCATGATAAAAGCGTTCCATTGGTCGTATCGATTCTGTAATTGCACGATATAATTCAGCAAGGTCATTTGGGATATCTCCACTAGCTGGATCGAAACAATGGAAATAGGTACCTCCTGTATCTGCAGCTAAATCTTGCATATCTTCATAAGCAGCATCTGATCCAATAGTAATTACATGAACTATCGTTCCATTTCCAGTAATAAGTGGTAAAACATCTTCAATCCAACGTACATCATTTTCCATACCATCACTCAATAGAATAATATGATCAGGATAATCTACGATCCCATTTGTTAAAAATTCCTTTTGTGATTCATACAAACCATCACCTATAGAAGTAGACCAGCCAGTTGCGGGTATTCCATCGATTTTAGCGTAAGCAGTTGCCCGATTTCCAGAAGTTAATTTCATTAGGTCATGAATCAGCAATGCATTTGTATCAAATTGGACTATACCCAATTGATCTTCACTTAGAAAACTATCAACTAGCAATTTACCTGCTGATTGTGCTGCTAGGATTTTATCCGCTGTTGCCATGCTTCCAGAACTATCAATATTTAATATAAGATCATAATAATTCTCACCATAATTAACTGAATCAACTGAAGTATCCGAATCTACAACATTGGTATCTGAATCAATTAAATCAACACTTAAATCATAAAATCCATCTGCTGATTGATTTGGTGCCATTATTTGTAAAAAATATTTTCCATAAACGTCAACAGCAGCAAGAACAGTTGCGTCATATCCTCCGACTTGTGCTTGGAAGTTCTCTGTAAAGAATCCATGGACAGGGATAGAAAAATCATCTTTTTCTCGATGATAAACATCCACTATTGCTACGAATTTTTCAGGGGTATCGTGAAGTCCTACCCTAGCTTGAGCCGTTACTGGAGAATTTTGGGGGGACACAATATGAATATCAGGATCTCCTGAATCAAATGTGGCATCAAAGACGGCTACGTTTGAATCAGTATTTTCAAGTCCTACAACAATTACAACCACTTTATCATAATTATTGTTAACAATTGCCCGAGTAAAGTC
>SDBT01006467.1_pt1 | contig 19445 bp, 23 predicted proteins | sample 2277101 | NCBI WGS metagenome assembly SDBT01 (sample SAMN10404973, study PRJNA504765) | marine sediment metagenome | isolation source: marine sediment core GS10_PC15, 103 cmbsf | place: Arctic Ocean: Southern Knipovich Ridge | collected 2010 | reverse complement strand
GAGCCCCTCCAGTCGTCCGGCCGCCTGCTCCGGAGAATCCTTGCGCACTGACGACGAGCCTCCCTTTGGTCACGCCGCTCCTCCCTGGCCTGCGCCAGGTCCACCACCACGAACGCAGGCTTGAAGCTGAACGGCCGCTGCCGGCAGCCGGGGCACTCCAGGCTCGAGCGGTCGGTTCGGGGGTGGGTCTGGGCCAGCCACCGGTGGCCACAGTGCCGGCACTCGACCCACCCGGTCAGCCAGTCGTCTCGATTCATTGGCCACCCCCAAGCACGTCGGCCAGGTGGTGGAACAGCCGGGGGTTGTCGGCGATCAGCGTGGCCAGAGCGGTCCCCATTCGGCTCACGTTGTCCTCGTCCATGTTGAGCGCCAGCTGCTCATCGACGGAATGGACGATCTCATGCAGGAGGCTTTCAGCGTTTGGATTGTCCTTGTCAAGACGAATCTCCTTCTTCCAGAAACGGATCTCGGCCTGCCTGCCGCATTCACCCGCCAAATCTACGAGGCTAACCTTCAGCCTGGTGGCGAGTATCTTCACCGTCCTCGGCGTCCTGAATTTCACGATCCACCTCCGTACTTCTCCCGGCCGGCCGCAATTACGTTCTCAACCTCCTGGTCGATAGCGACTAGCTCGGCCTCGAGGTCCTCGTCCACCTGGTCGTGGGCGCCCTGCCCCTCCTCGGGGGTCAAGGTGCCGGCCGGTCCGGGCCGGGGGAGGAGGGGGCCCCGACGCCGGACCAGCCGCACCAGGCCGACGAGGCCGACGGCCAGCGCCGGGATGACCAACCAGCGCTTCCAGTCGCCTCGGAGCCATTTCCAGAACCATCTGAGTCGCTTCCACATGAGACCCTCCCGGTATTCGATTTCGAACAGCGGCCGCCTCACCCTGAGCTCGAAGCTGGTGCTGCCGAGGTCGACGTCGTCCACGTACAGGTAGTTGGTGGCCACGGATGTGTCGCTGTACATCACGGCTCCGGGTCCTGCCCGCAGAAGGGGCACTTCGTACCGGCCTGGATGGCCCGGCCGCAGTTCCTGCAGGAGTCCATCACCTTGGGCGGCTCGGGCTCGGGTATCACGCACCCACAGCCGCACCGCTCGCCGATGGTCCGGACCTCGCCGCACCCAGGGCACAGCCTGGGGCGCTGCTTGCGCGTGATGCCGGTCATGAACCGCGCTTCAAGAGCCCGCCGCCGACCTTCTGCACGGTCAAGGCCCCGGCCGGGATCCCCGCCACCAACGTTAGCCAGAACGCGAAATCGTTGAATTCGATGTCGGGCTTGACGAAGTAGGCGATCGCGAATACGAGGCCCACTATCACCGGCGCCAGAAACTCCCGGCTCAGCAGCTTGTCCAGTCGTGTTTTCCAGTCCATCTCGATCCTCCGTTCACTTGTGCCAGTCGGTCAGCGGCGTCCGTCGCCACTGGCGATAGAACTCACACACACCCTCGGCTGCGGCCCGGCCGTAGTCGGCCTGGTGGGCGGGGTCGTCGATCCAGTCGGAGAACTGCTTGTCGCAGGCGAAGCCGAGCTCCACCAGGATGGCCGGACGGAACACGCCCCGGGGCCAAGCCACGTTGTTCGGCCAGGCATCCCGCGGTCGAGTCGGATCCGGCACCTTGATGAGCTTCTTCCTCGTCGACCGCGGAATGATCTCCTCGAGCTCGTTCAATACACAGCCGGCCAGAACCTGCGAGGCCTCGCTCGATCGCCAGACAAACGCGGTGTGACCGAAGACCCAGCGTACCGGCGAGGGGGTGCCGCAGTGCGGACAGGGTGCGCTGGCATGGTGCTTCCCCCGGCAGCCGGTGCAGTCGATCAGCGGCGTTTGGTTGAAGTGCAGACTGACCGACACCCAGGGCCGGCCCTCGGCCTGGGCCCAGCGGATGGCCTTCTCGATCATGCAGATCTTGTCGCCCACCGACCCACTGTGCTCCAGCACCTCGAAACTCTCGGCCTCGCAGCGAGCCCGGAACGGACCGAGGGCTGCCCGGCCGACCGTGCGCTCGTTCACGCCGGACAAAGTTACGGCGCCGGCGCCGCCTCCTGGCGTACTGTGGGGCATGGTGTAATTGATGAGCAGCTGGGCCATCAGGGGAACTCGCCTTCTCCGAGTGTGATTTCCTCGATGGTTAACCATACCGGCTTGACGTACTCGGCCGGGTTGGTCGTATAGGCGAACATCCACAATTGCAACGGCACGTCTGCCGGGCCCAGTTCGCCGGGCGGCGTTTCCCAATCGGCGCTTGCGATGTCAAACTCGCAGCTAGCGACCCGGATGTTTTCTTCGTTCGCTTCCAGGAATTCAATAGCGCGATCTGGCCCCGGACCGATCTCGTCATAGGTCGCGTCGACCATCGAGTCGGATAACTGAAATTCGATTGTCTTTGTCTGCGCCTCGCCCGCCGTGGTTATGTATCCCATGCTCAGGCGCAAGCGGGACGACCCGGTCGAGGGGAAACAGATCGCCCGCGCCGCAATGCTGCCAGATGATCCATGGTCGCTTTTGTCTGCTGCTGCGGCATCGAGCAACAGGCGTTCACTATATCCCAAGACGCCCAACCCGAAACACCAGTCTGAAAGGGCGATTGCCATACCCCCACCCTTCCAGAGATTGACCAGCGTGTTCTTTTTGTTGTCCCACTCCGAGACGCCCTGGACGGTGCCGCTTCGCGTGTTGTCGGTGTCGGGCACGGTATGCGCTACCGCAGCGTCAAGGTGTTTTTCCACAAGACATCTGCCTGGGAGATACATCGTCATTCCATAGCCGTTATCCTTGGCGTCGAGCAACAATTCACATTCCACCTCGGCGGCCACGTCGTCGCCCGTGAAAGTGAAGGTGAACGAATCCCACATCGGATCGGCCCCGGCCGAATAATCTAAGGTCTGTGCCGCTATGGCATTGCCGGGACATACGATTTCAGCGCGCAAGGTAAAATCGTTGTTTTCGTCGTCCGAGTGCATACAACAGTGCAGGATCATCTGTGACACGCCTTCGCGCTTGACGAATTTATAGCGCCCGAGTTCATCGTTGTTCTTGTAGGCGTTGCCCGTCTTGGCATAGTCTCGATACCAGTGGTTGAACGCGTTAGACTTGACCGTGCGATTGCCACGCACTGCCTTGACCGCATCCGTCAACAGCTTCATTGACATGGCGCTATGCGGCCAGTCCTCGGTTCCCAACTTGCAATTGGCCCCGCTGATATCCACCCATGCGGGCGCGCCCGAGTCGCCAGGCTGGAAATGGCTGATCGTCCATATGTTGACCGTGTTCGCACCATCGGTGCGGAAATGGATGTGCAATTGTCCATGCTCGACATCGCGATCCTCAAAGTCGATCGTTGCCTCCGCCCACGCGCCCGTAGCAGCGGCGCTCGTCAATTCAACCTCGGCGTGGCTCGCTCCGAGGTATGCCCGCATATAACACTTATTCGCGCCGATGCCATCAACGTTGAGGTGGTAGCGGATGAACACCTTGAGCTTGTTGTCTGTCGCCTGCGCGTTGAACAAAACTCGTTTGTCGATCGGGATGCTCGTGAAACTTACAAAATTGTCTTCCTCGTTTTCGTAGTCGTGGTGTACTAGGGGAACAACGCTGCCGGTGTTCGCCGTGATCGCCAGGACGTTCCGGCGCGTCTCTGCGTAGGAGACGATGGCGGCGTTGACGGGCTTGCTATCGTCTGGCCCCCTGACCCAGCTACCGTTCTGGAACGGCGCAAACTGCGGCGCGCTGTATGGTCTATATCTGCGCGTGCTCATCTCAAAGCCTCACATGTCCCTCGTCGCTGGCCCCGCCGAGCTTGTCATCTGCCCCGGCCTGGAATGACCAGTCGTCTTGCTGGGCGGCTGCGCAACTGTCGTAGGGCGCGGTGTCCACGAAGTCACCATCGCCGGGCGGCGCTGTTGGTGCGGCGACGAGGTCTATGTAGGAATCCCCAACGCCTTTGATCTCCATCACTTCCGCTGGCGTCAGCTCCTCGTATTTGCTGTTGAGCAAAACGATTTTATGCCACGCTTTAAACCAGATGTAGTCTTTGACACCAGTCTTAGAAAACGTTGTGTCGTACAGCGTGATACATGGAAAACCCCTAGGCCCGACTGCCGCATAACTCAGCACCTTGGCTGACGGCGCGATCTGGCGATATGCAGAATCGTGAACATCGATCATCCAGAGCACCAGGCGCACGGCCGCGCGCGCGGGCTCCGGATGCGCCTCTATCACCTGGAACCATACGGCGTTCATGCCGCGCGCGGATGTCTTGACGTTGGGAGTCACACTGCTTGTCAGAGTCACCACGCTACCGACCTGCACGTCGGTCAGGCGGTTGTATGGGATCGACACCTCGAGAACCGGCGCCGGGTACAGGGCAAAGCGATCGTACATCGGACCGAGGTAGTTTGCCAGGAACTCGGGCAGCGAGCCCGGGCTGTTCGCCTGCCAAGATCGCCCGCTGGTGCCGATACGATTGTCATAGATCGTCTTGCACTCGATTTCAAAAGTGCGCGCCACGCCCAAGAGCTTTTCCATGACATCGCCCATCACGACATTGACGACGCCGTAGTGTTTATCCTCTGGCGGGTAGTAGTTGATCTTGATAAAAAACTGCCCCATCGGTGGCTTGCCCGGTTTGTACTTCGGGATTTCCAGGAGCATGTCTTCGTCAATCGCCAGGTCAGCACCGCGCTTCTCCGCTTCCGGCCTGGAGTATAGGCGATCGAGCCCGATCGTTCCGTCCCACTTCTCGACAAAGAACAGCAGCGCCGATCGCAACAAGTTTTCCTCCATCCACTTCTTCGCGCTCACTGCCTTGTCAATGCAGAACTTGAGATCCAGACTGCCGACGCCGAGCGAATCGCGCAGGGCCTCCATGCCCGTCACATCAACAAGGCTCGCGTCAAGGCCAAGCCCCCAGCCCTCTGGGAGTACGTCGTAGGTGCCGTGGTTCGCCCCATCGCCGAGTTTGGATAGCAGGATTTGCAGAACAACGGAAATCGGATCGACGGCCGTAACGTTGTCAGCGCCCCAGATCGCCTCGTGGGTGAAGCACTCGTGAACTTCGGCGCCGGGCGCGTGCCATGTGGTCCATGGGCTTATGTCCAATCCCAAAAGACTTGTCCAAGAAGGAGAGCCCACTGTGACTTGTTCAAAGATATCCCAGTATAACATGCCTCGATTCTTGTAAGTCTCGACCTTTTCACTTACATGTTTGTCATCGAACGCACTGTCTATATGCAAATGTGATCCACCGGGATCGGACTTGCCCTCGTACCTGATTAGCTCGTCATCGACTTTCACCCATCCAGTGGACTGAAAAATATCCGCATCCCCTACATCCATACACCATGTAAGATACTTTTTCTGCCCATAGAGCGTCCATCCTCCAGGCCCGATGTCTAACCACCCGTATCCCGGGATATCGCCCGGCTTCTCTCCTGGGCCATGCAGGTGGAGCACTAAGGCCGACCTGCCAAGCGCCAAGCCGATCTCCGCGCTCAGTCGCTTCAAGAGTCCCGAGCACTCCAGGCTGTAAACGCCGTTGTTTTCACCGATGTCGTCCAGGAATCCGCACAGCTTGATCCCGTCGGCCTCCAGTAATCCCTGGCGCGATTCGTACAGGGTGACTCCGCGCGTGACGATGAAGCGCGGCTTGTCCCAGACCTGGACCTCTCGATCGTTGCCGTGCTTGTCGGTGACTTTGTGCGCTACGGCCTCGGAGCCGTACATCCCGCGTGTGACGGTCAGGATTGTTCCAGGGGGCACGGCCGTTGCTGTTGCCCGCATAGTCTCGCGGTCTACATAGATATCACAGGGCAGGCTGAACACGCTGGAATCGCCAACGGTCAACGTGACACCAGCGGCGGTGATGTCGTCAGTCATCAATGTTCCAGCCGCGTTCGTGTCGTCGTGGATTGAGAACAGCGCAGTCAACAGATCGTCCACGTCAAGCAACTCAATTGTGAATGAGTGTGGCGTGCAGCTCCCGTTCAGCGGCTTCGCTTTCTGCCCCTGGATCAACGGTATCGCGTGCAGGTAGTCTTTGATGGGCCGGTTCGTCCCGGTGTCGGCCGGGTTCCACGACGGCAGGCCAGGGCCGCCATACCGCTCGCGCAATCCCTCGACCTCGATGTACCACAATGCAAGGATATCGTCGCGGGTATTGAGATCGGAGAAGTTCGCGGGAATTGCCATGTGTCAAACCTCTTGCTTGACCATGGACAATTCAAAGTCATGCCGACGCACGCCGCCTCTGTGCCGCGTCACAGCGTCCATCCATTTATCGGGCTTGTCGAGGTAGTACGTATCGTAAGTGGTCAGATCATCACGGTCCGGGCAGTACCGAAACGACTTGCCAGTGATGAGGTTTTCCCAGAGCGTTTCGAAATCCCGGTTGAGTTTCAAGCCGGTCGCTTGATCGGCGTAGACGATTTCAGGTATCAGCACTGGGAAGGAAACGCGGCGCTCGTGTCTGACCGCGACATGTAGGCGCTTGGAGTGCTTCCCCGACAATGTGCGCTTCAACTCACTGCCGACGTGCTCGGGCTGCGGGTAGCTGTCGGCCTTGGGCGCGCGCGTGGACACCCAACACTGCTGCGCTTGGAGACTTGACCAGTATTCGGTTTCGCCGACGTGGTCCACCGGGAGAAATCCGAGCACATGGCCGATGTGGTTGTTGTCGTTGTCGAGCCCATGCACGCCGGTCTTCCAGTGGAGTTCAAAAGCCAACGCTCTGGTGGATGCGAGATATGAGTTGATGCAATCGGGTTGATGGATTGCCACGTTGCTGCTTACAGTGCTGACGCCAGCAACGGCCTCCATGGCGGCTTCGATGGAGAGGATCACTGCGTTGATATCTGCGTAGACGCCGGTTGCGATCGACGTGATCCAGTCGTCGCCGTCTTCGTGGAAGTCGATCCACTTGTCTGCGTCGGTGATTGTGATCTGTCCGAGGATGGCTGGCTTGTCGCCCATTATTCCACCTCGGGCCGGCGACGACCGGGATCTCGTCTGTCCGCGGCCTCGGACAGTCTGTCCTCTATGTAGTCTGCCGCGCCCTGGTTGCCGAGGATGGGGCCGGTGATGTAGATGGTTGTGGTACGCCCGCCCTGTTCATCGCCGCCGAATCCCCGCTGCGCAGATGAGCGATCAGCAGCACCGCCGCCACCTCTACCGCCGCCCCCGCCACCCTTGCCGGCTTTGGCGAAAGCCATTGCAGCGTGTGCGGTGTACAGCGCCGCCGCCAGTGTATGTGCTATGCCTTCGGGAACCCCCGCCCACCCCTTGGCGTAATCAGCCGCCGCGTTGGCCCCTTCTCTTGCCGCGTCCAGCACGCTCATGACGCCGGTCATGAAAGCCTTTGCCTTCATTTTAGCTTCTTCGCCCTTGGCGAAATGGCCGGCCAGCGTCCCGGCAATCTGCGTGACCTGTTTCATCATATTGATGCCGTCGAGCTGGCGCTGGAGATCTTCTTCGGCGAGCCGCTTCAGGTGCGCAGCTTCTGCCGTTTTTAGATGTAGCTTGCGTTCGAAGTTCTCTTCGTGCAATTTCAATATGCCCGCCAGAGCTTGTCGTTCTAGCATATCCAACCGCCTGAGGTGCTGTTCCCTGGCGCGTTCCACTTCTGCCAGTGCCCGCTCATCGGCCTCTACCATGGCCGCGATGTCTTCGGAGTAGGGCAGAAATACTTTTACCTTGGCCGCCCGCTCCCGCCGCTTTTTAGCCTTGGCCGCTTCGTCGCGCGCGGCAAGCTCTGCAATCTGTCTGTTCAACTCAGCAAGTCGCGCTTCCGCTTCTCCGACTTCCTTTGCCACTGTGCCCGCACTGCTACCGAGCGCGTAAAGGTTCCTTGCGCCCTGAGCTACAATGCTATCATCGCCCGCAAGCAACGCAATCCCGCGCATTATAGCGCCATCCTTGGACAGCGCCCGGGACTTCTCCAGCTCGATGAACTCGCCCCGCAGCTTGGCGATGTCCATGATTAAATCTGTCCGCTCGCTCTTGGTCTTTAGAATGGTCATGCCTAGGCGAGTCAACCCAAGCTCGGTCAATTCGAGCTGTTCAACCATGTCCGCATTGGCCTTGATGAGCTTGTCTACCTCTTTGACCGTCTTGTCAAGCGCATCGATCGCATCATTGAGCGGACCATACATGCTGTTATACATGACGACGCCGAAAGCAACCATGGCAGCGATACCAGCCATGATCCCGAATTCCATCTTACTGAAGGCCCCTGCGACGTAGGTCAAAGTGCCGCCGTAATACACCGCTGCCCCGGCAGCCGGGCCGATCATTTCCCCGCCGAATGCGTTTAGTAGCTGGCGCCCTTTCTCGGTTTTTTCATTAAATCCCTTCATGGCCCGGCCGGCCTTTTCGGAGACGAAGCCCTTTCCGCTCTCTTCTCTGGTGCGCTTCCCGGTCTGTCTGAATTTCTCCAACTCCGCCCGGAGCTTTACAAGCTCCGCGGTATTCGCCTTGGTACGAAATACGACTTCTTTGATCGTCTCAGTCATCTCGCTTGGCCTTCATCCGCGCGGCCTGCGCTTCCGCTTGTTCCCGCCGCGCCATGGTCCACGCTTCCAGATACACCAGGGGCAACCGCTCCTGTTCCGCTACTGCAAGCCGCCACTCTGCCAGGTTGCCCGCACGGAACAGATCCCAGATCTCCGGGCTTTCCCCGAGGAGGCGGGTCGGGCAACAGTCGATCTCCGCGCGAGGATCTCCCGGAGGAAATCCCCAGGTGGTCGGTGTGCCGTCTGCTCTGATTGGTGGTCCGTCGCATCCGCGATCCTTTTTCAGCTCCGGTTCGTCGACGCAATCCTCGCAGTCAAACTCGGCGACCTCGTACCAGGCCGCCACAGTTATTTTTTTCTTGTGCCCTCATCCAGCGTGTTGAATCGCCAGATCGCCAGAGCTACCGCGCCCAACCAACCCGCAGCCTCGATCACGTCTACAGCTTCGTGAACCGCCACCTGGTACTGCCGGCCGCGGTGCTCGATCGACTCGGACACGAACTCAGTCACGGTGCCTTTCCACTTCAGCCGCCAGCCCCGCACGCCCCACCGGCACGTCTCCCGGTTGAACTCAGCATCGGCCTCCGAGAAGTCCATCAAGGCGGCGCGCTGTTCGTCGGTCAGGTCGACAACCAGTACGCCATCGGGTACGTTCGGGATCCGCTTGCGGGCGCTCAGGCTCTTCAGATGTGACAGCTTCGCCGGCGGGATGTAGCCGATGGTGATCGCCGGCCGGTCCTCGCTGGCCTCGTACTCTGCCAGGTCCTCTCGAGCGCCCTTGACGGCTTCGGCTAGCTCGGCAATCTTGGCCGCGTCCGGCTCGCCCTCGACCGTCCTGAGCACCTCCAGCGCCGCCTCCTGCCGCTCCAGCTCGGTCCGGGCGACCTCCAGTTCGGGGTCGATCTCAACGGTGGCTGACAGGTCAGGTGCGAGTATCTGTCTCACGGCTGCCTCCTATCGGCTCATGGCGAAGGCGTACAGCGGGATCTCCGCGTCGTCCGCGTTAGTCTCTGGGTCGCAGATCTGGAAGGCCATCTTGGAGTGGAGCAACTTCGCCGCTTCCTCGGTGTCATGGTCGACGACCTGGACCTCCGGACACCACAGCGCCCAGGCATCGGTGTCACCGTAGATGCGCTGGATCATCCAGTCGAAGGTGGTCTCATCCTCCCACTTCGTGATCCAGTCGATGTCGTGCAGCGGCGTGAAGCCCAGGACCGGCACCGAGTCGGCATGGTTCCAGCCCTGGCGGCCGTTCTCGTTGAAGCTCTCGATCTCCTCGACCGTGATACCGGGGTCGAACTCGACCACCCTGGTTTTCATCGCGACGCCGTCCACGAGCATGATGGCGCCCAGGATGGACCGCGGCCGGTTGCCGGCGGCGTCGGTCTGCGCCAGGCTGGCCTCGGACTTCACCCACTTGGAGATCTGGAACTCGAACGCGATGGCGGGGAGGTTCTTCGGGCCGACGCTGACCAGCTTCCACGTGCCGGCACAGCCGGTGCACTGGAGCTTGAGGCGATTGGTCGATCCCTCGCCCAGGTAGGCGTTGATCGAAAACGTCTTGTCCGGGTCGCCGCCCTTGGGAATGACAACATCCATCGCCAGGACGCCGTCGCCGCTTACTGGCGTGGATGTGAAGGCGCCGTTGACTGTGATCGTAGTGGTGCCGGTGGCCTCGGCGATGCTCTCGACAAAACGAACCGAGTTGGTGCCGGCGGCTGAATCGTGATGCACCGCTTTGCCGATATTGGCGGCAACCGCAGCATCCAGCCCGGCCGTGGCTGCATCGGCGTCCGCCATTTCGATGGTGGTCGATGTCCCTCCGGTCACCGTGCCTGCGCTGGCCGTGGTGCTGCGTAGCTCCATGCCCATGCGTTTGAGGATGGCGATGATCGGTGACTCCGTGGCGTCCACAGTGAACAGCGGCACTTCGAACGCGATAGTCCCGCTCTTGCCGGCGACCACTTGCGGATCCGGCCCACGCATGTCGCTGGACTTCTGCCCCTCCACCGGGATCATGGTCTGCCCCAGCTTCGCCGCGATGTTGCGCGCCAGGCGGATCCGGACGGGGCTGGATGCCGGATCCGTCTCGAAGGTGATCTCCTCCTCGATGGTCACGGCGCCGAGGTGGGCGAGGATCTTTCGCTCTGTCATGGTTCTGCTCCTTTACGCGGCCCCGAGGTACTGCAGCTCGAAGCGCATTGTGGTCCACCAATACTTCTCGTTTTCTTCCAGGCCAACGATGCCATCGAGACCGATCACGCACACGTCGGCGGGGTAGTTGTCCGGATCCTCGAGGGCCCGGGCGATCTGCTCTAGGTCGCGGTCCCGCCGGCCGCGGCTCTTGTCCCGGTCCGACTCGCCCACCTGGGTATGCCCCACGGTGATCTCGAAGGACGTCTCCAGCAGTTCCTCGGTCATGGCCCCGATCCAGGGCGCCTGCGCGGGCGGGATGTCACCGATTGAGAACTCACGGTCAATGTCCGCCTCCGGACGCTCGCCCCACGCAAATCGGACGTTGGCCACCACGTACTTGCTGTGACCGAAGACATCCCCGGCCGGGTTCAGCCCGACAATCAGGGTCTCCAGGGCGGTGCGGATGGCGGTGACAGTGGTACTCACCAGGTCCTCCTCAGTGCTCGAACGTGATGCCCAGGCTGGCTTCTTCGTCGGTGTCCACCACCAGGTCGTCGTCCCGATCGATCCAGATCGTGCCCAGGCGTCTGTATGCCCCGCCCTTCTTCGCCCGGGCCGCGGTGCGTTCGTCATCGGTCGAGATGATGACCTTGGTGACCACGTGCTCCTCGACGTAGGCCAGCTCGACGAGGCGCAGCTGGCCGCGGTCCAGGATGCGGTGCGGGTAGACCAGCACGCCTCGGTTGTCACGCAGGCCCCGGAGGTCCTTGGCGAGCTCGAGGTGGGCTGCCAGGATTGCCTTGGTCCAGTCGGACCACCCGGCCGGCATCGAGGCGGCCCAGGCGGGGTACTCTTCGCCCAGCTCCTCGGAGCTCACCAGCGGCTCGTTGAAGGGCCACATGACCACGTCCAGCCAGATATGGTCGTAGTGGGTGATCTCGCTGACTATGAACGCCAGCTCGGCCCGGTAGCCGTATCCCTTCTCCCAGGTCCCGGTACCGGAGGCGTCCAGGTCGTAGTACCACCAGCCGCTCGATGCGTCCCGGACCAGGTCCACGGCCGAGCCAATGGCGATGCCCGACTGGTCGTGGAACTGGGCGGTGGGCGTCGAGTCCGGACTGATCACGTCCTCCCCGTCTAACTTGAGCCGAAACCAGAGATGCTCCTTGCTCGATCCGTAGCGGACGCCCTGCCTGAAGCCGTCGATCTTACAGCCCATGGTCAGGGCCCTCTTATCTCGGCCACGGCCGCCCGGGCGGCTTCTCTGGCTGCCTGGGCGGCAATCCGCTCGGTGTCCGGCCGGGACAGGATGATGGCAGCCACGACGCCCAGGGCGACCAAGCCGGCGATGATGGCCCGGGCCCAGCCGGCTCCGGCGTTCCAGCGAGCGACGGAACGGGCGCCGTTGTCGGCTGCCAGCTCCTTGCCCTCGTGACAGCCCAGGTGTAGCACCAGGTCCTCGCGGGTCTTGCGCTGCTCATGGACGAGGTCCTGGACCGCATCGGTCATGCGGTCCAGGCTGTGACCGATGCTCTTCTGGATCAGACCGCACTCGGCGCGGGTGACTGGATCTGTGTCTTTCGCCATGGCGTTCTCACTTCCTCGGTGGCTTCCTCGACTTTTTCTTTCGCTTCTTCTTCCCGCAAAGCATAGCTCATTCCCAATCCGCAACGTCCTGGTTTGCAGCGTTGGGGACGGTCCTGACGACATCCAGATTCGTCCCCCCCGCTATTTTGAAGCGCACCTCTGTGAGCTTCGTCAGCTCGATCTTGAAATAGCCAACGGGTTTTCCGGCGTGCGGCTTTCCCTCCTCGTAGTTTGTCTTTGTGCTCTTGGGACGATTGCTCTTCTGAATGGCGGACACGGCCTGCGGGGTCGTGGCTTGCGCCCAAACCCTCGCTCCGGCCAGGGGCTGACCTGCTGTGTCGCGCACGGTGCCGTAGATGACGCAGTAATCGGGATCGCTCGGCGTGGGCGCTGAGAACGCGGTGCCGGTGATCGTGAAAGTCTCGTCCTGTGTGACCACTATGGTTTCCGGATTGGTGAATCCCCAGAGATCCTTATGCGAGCGCACGCTGTAAGTCCCGTCGTCCAGGTTGACGCTCATGTCGCCGCCCGCGTTCGCCTCCCCTTGTGTCTTGTAGGTCCCGTTGTCTTCCGAGTAAATCGCAGCATTCACGTTTGGAATGTCGTTCGTGTCGCCGTCCTGGAAGTGAATCGTCACCTGGCGCAGCCCGGACGATATCTCGACAAGCTCCGTTGTGGTCCTGACCTGGTGCTCGCCGCCGCCGCAAACAGACGTTGCAGACCCCGGCGTCATGTGATCCGTGAACGTGTAGTGAATCGTATCGCCGTTCATCCCGGCGCTCGCCGCGGCAGACAGGAGGTAGATCCATCCCGCAACTTTCTTGTACGTGGCTTCCGGCCAAGAGCCCGGAGCGGTTTCCCACGAATCCCCGTCCCAGAACTTCAGATCGCTCTCACGCCAGATCGAGATATACATCGTTCCGGTCGCAACCTGGGAACCATCGGCGGCCAGGTGGACTTCGGCGACCAGATACTTTGCGACGCCAGCGATCATTCGCAGATCCTCCGCTTCAGCATGGCAGCGACGGGGGAGCCGCCGGCTTCCTCGTGGTCGATTTCAAGATACAAAGGATATGTACCATCCTCTGTGCTGCGCCACCTCGTTGTGACCGCACCAAGAGAATCGATTACAACCCCGTTAGCTACCCGGCCACCGCCCGCTCTCCAAAGTGGAGGCCATGCCGGATCAAGTGTAAACGTATTCCAACCGATCCCGCCTGGTGTCGTTGTCGGCGGCGTGGCATCGGCATCAAAGTCATCAATGGGTTCACTACACCCCAAAACAGGATGCCCTGCCCAGTCTTGCTCATTCAACTTGCACTGGTTCCAGCACGAAGATCTGTCTTGTTCCGCTCCGCTGGCCGTGCCCTCAACCCAATCATTGGAGTCTGACACAAAGAAGGCCCTGATCTCCGTGCTGAAAGTATAGAAGTACTGGTACAGCCGGAATCCAGTAATGTTCCCGCCTGGAATGCTACCAGAAGCGATCCGGATTACCGTCCGCATTAAATCCAGTTTTGCGTAGCCGCTATTGAAAGCCCCGTAATTCTTGGTCGGAGCTGTAGCGTATAAAAAGCTGTCCTCGATGTCAGTGGTCCCGGTGATCTGCACGGTCGGATCGATTTCCACCGGATACTTTGCAGATGCGAGATCGTCCGGGTTCGGGACAAGCTCAATCGTCGGATACAGCCGGCCGCCGATCGATCTGTCTTCACCCTGTCGCATCGACACGCGGATCTGCCGCCGGCCGTCGATGCTGTCTGGTGCAACCGTCGAGCTATCCCAGCCCACCGGAGCAACGAGGCGCATTCGTTCAACGCCGGCGTCGTCCAGGATGCGCGCGCCGTTGTCCGCGAAGTCCAGCGTCAGCCCATCGGCGAGCCGCACCGTGAAGCGGAAGGCTGCCGGGTGGCCGGGCTCCTCAAGGCGGATGGTCTTGACGAGTTTCGCCGGCGCCGCCTGATATTCGAGCGTCGTCTTGCGCCAGACGCCAGGCCACTTGCAGGCGTTGTCCGGCAGGTCGACCAGGCGAGAAGGCATGGCGTCCAGCGCCTTGATGTCGATCCACACGTCCGGGGAGTCGGCGAGACGACAGCCTACCAGCGCGTCGTTGTCCGGATCGCTGTTGCTCCCGAAGAAGGTTTGCAGCGGCGAATGGATCGACTGCCGACGAAAGGGAAAGCGGCCCGTCCAATTGTCGGGCGCGCGGGCAGGCGTCAACATGCGGGGAGAGGATGGCTGCCACGGCCGGCCGGGCTCGCGGAAGTTCGACCAGTTGCGAAGGACGCGCCGTCTGAGTCGCTTCTCAAGCGGCGTGTCTGTCCAGTGTTGCGCCCGGCGGATCATGGCGAAGTCGCCTCACCTTCTCACCAGACCCTCCGGACCCGGATCGTCCAGGCACCGTCGAGGTTGGCGCCATCCACGCTGCGAACCACCCTTGCCTTGACCCACTTGGCGACTACCTGCTTGGCGGTGGTCTTGTGCGCACTGGCGGTGAAGCTGGCAGCACCCAGCCATTCGTTGGTGACATCCGCGTAGGTGCATGGATCGACGAGGGTGGTGGCGCCCCACGAACCGTTGGTGAGCGTTTCGGTGGTGGCGATCGAGTCGCCCCGGGGCCCTGGGGCTCTCGCAATCGCGTTCATCGTGTCGCCGGCACCCTTCGCGGTGGTGACGGTGGGGTGTCCCGTCATCGTGGCCGCGTACTTCGTACCTGCCCCTGCGCCGCGTGTGATGGCCGCGACCAGGTTGGCGATAGATTCATCGACGTCTGCACCGATCAGTACGTTGCCGTCGACGTTGGTGAGCACGGTCTGAAACGTGTAGACCTTGCCGCCGATGATGACTGTCTCGGTGTCCAGCGGCAAGCCGGTGAGCGTCAGGACGCCTGCGCAAACGGCACCGTCGTCCTGGTTGGCTGCCCACAGCGTATAGGTGTTGGTGCCGGCCGAACCCGCGGTGTTCTCGATCTGCAACGAGAGGATCCGATGGCCGGCCATGTCGATGCCGTACTCGTAGGTGCCGTCACCCTGGCCGGTGACCTCGGCGATCTTGTTGGTCTCTGGGGCCGGCGGCATCATGATCTACCCCTGCTCGGCCCGGGTCTTCTCGGCCTGCATCCGGTGGTACCGGGCCAGGGCCTGCTCCTTCCGTACCTTCGAGTCGGTCACCTCGTAGTCCACGAGCTGGTACACCTTGTTCTCCTTCGCGAACTTGTCCAGCTCGGACTCGGACAGCATCGCGAAGTCGGGCGGCGGCGTCATGGTGCCGAGCGGATCCTTGTCCGGGTGGACGGATCCCACGGCCGCCGTGTGCAACTCCTCCGGGGTCAGCCAGCCCTGCTCCAGGACCTCTGTCGCGTCGTAGAGCAGGTGCCCGGTCTTGCCCGTGGTCTTGGGCTTGGACTTGATGAGTAGCGCGATGATGACCTCGCGATCGGCGATGCGCCTGGAGCCGTGAAACCGCAGGTGGTTGCCGCTGCCGGGCGGGTACTCGATGCGCAGGAACTCGATGTCCGGCGCGTATGACTTCGGCAGCAGTTTTTCGGGCACGTCCTCGGGCCGGTCGAAGTACCGCGGGGGGCCGCCGGCGCCGTCCACTCGCAAGCGCAGCCAAAACAGCACACCGGGCTGGCCCGCGTACGGCGCCTTCTTCTTCTTCACGTTCTCCTGCGCCAGCTTGTTGAGGGACACCTCGAGCAGCTTCGGGGCGGCCGCCCTCTCGTCTTGCTTTGCCATGACGGATTCCTTTCTATCGAATCACCGGAGTGGTATCAGTCGTTTCCGCCGCCGAGCCACTTGCGGTAGAACTGACACTGGAAGCCGAAGAAATCCGCATCTGTCGTTGTGGTTTCGTCGTACACCGCTTGGATCAGGAAGAGATCGTCGCCGGGGGTTGCGGTAATTGTGCCACCGTTGATCACGGACCACGGCCCCCAGGTCAAAACCGCTGCGGCGAGATCCGCTTGTGCGCCGCCATCGGTATCGAATGCATCATTGGCGACTGTCAGCGCGGTTGTGCCGACCACGAAAACCTCGTAGGTCAGAACGAAATCAACCGTACCCACAGCAGCGGCCCCGGCAGTTGACCACAGCACGCGGCACTGGAAATTCTTCGCCAAATCGATGTCGCTCGGAAACGGCGTCAGTCCACTTGCGATTGAATCGGCGTCCGTATCGAAGAGAACGGCGGAGACTTCCGATGTACCGATCTCGGCGATTGCCGGGGCGCCCGCGCCGATGCCCACAAGGGCGGTTGCCACGATATCGGACGGTACGACAGGGATCCACAGATACGGCCGGTCGATGACGAAGTTCTGGAACGCCCCGTCGGCGGTCATCAACTGGTGGTGGCTGCCGGCGGTCGAGGTTTGAGACGGCCGGGCCAGTCCCGCCACGGCCACGACGGCCAGGCAGAGGATGGCCACGGTGGCCAGGACGAACAGCGCGTTCTTGTTTGCTCGGATGAACTTCATGATTCAGATCTCCTTTCAGGGCGTTGAGTTCAGCTGATGAAGCTTGGCCGCATTAGGCGGCCAGCTTCACGTCCTTGCCCCAGCAGTGCGCGGAGGGCATCGCGGGCTCGCCGACGTACTCGCCGACCACTTGGATCTCTTCGTAGTCGCCCTTCTTGCCCAGCAGCTCGGGGTGGAACACCCGGTCGGGCCCCTTCGGGCCGAAGCGAATGTGCCCGGCGCTGGCCATCAGGCAGTTGGTGTCCATCTCGTCGGTGGCGATGACATCGAGCAGGTTCACGCCCACGAGTAGGCCGTACACGTGCGAGCCGAAGATGGCCTTCGCCAGTTGGCTGGGATCCCGCTTGGCCGAGGCGTCCACCCAGGTGTCGATCTGGTTGCCCTGGTAGTCGCTGACGAACAGCGCGGCCGGCCGGCCGCCCTTGCGGGTGATCTTGCGGGCCATCAGCTGAATGTCCGGGAAGGTGATGTTGGACGCGCTGAAGTCCACCACATTGACGGCCGCCACGCGCTCGTAGATGCCATCGAAGCGGCCCGCCGAGTCCTCGCCGACCGGCTGCAGGGCGTCGCTGAACAGCAGCCTGGTCTGCGCCTGCTTCTTGAGCTGGATCATCAGCTCGGCGGTGTACTCGATGAGCTTGTCCATGTTGCCTTCGGCGTACTGCTCCATGAACCGGGACGAGCCGCTCACTTTGGTCGACTCGATGAAGATGTCGGTGTAGGTGGTTACCTCGGAGGCCTGCGGGATGGCCGACGCGGTCGGGGCGTTGGAGCTCTCGGCGTAGCTGGTTCCGAAGACGAACACCGAATCACCATCGGCGTGCGCGGCGTCCGCACCGGTAAACACCGAGCGCTCGCAGTCGGTGAAGGTGAGGTAGTCGTCGCTATTGACCAGCAAGATCGCCTCGTCACCGGAGATGATGATGTCGCCCGGGCGACAGACTTTGTCGGTCAAAATGAAGGTGGTCGCAGCGGCGGCGACGTCACCGTTCAGCGTGGTGCGGCCGTGCAGGTACTGCCTCTCCTTGTAGGTGTAGGTCCGCTGGCCGTGCGGCACCATGCCGTTTTCGGTGTTCAGGTTCTGCAGGTTGGGACTGAAGTACGACAGGATCGGGGTGTCCGGGCGCTCCAGCCGCGCCATGGTTTTCGCGAATGCCTGGTACAGGCCCACCAGCTTGTCACTGGCGATTCCGTCGCGGTACAGGGTTGGCATTGTCGGTTGCTCCTTCCCCTCCTCGGGTTAGTGCACGTGGTCGTCGTGGCCGCCCTTGAGCAGCTCGATCCGGTGGTACATGGCGGCCTTCTGCGCGGTGGTCAGGAGGCCCATCCCTTCCTTCTCTTTGAGCTCCGCCTCCAGTCGCCCGATCTCGGCTTCGACCGTCGAGTTGCTGCCCCTGGGCCGAGGATGCCCCCCGCCCGTCGGCGGTGCTACGGACTCCCCGAAGAACTGCGGGTTGTCCGTCCGGTACTTCTCGACCCATTCGTCGACCTTGAGGTCCTCGCCGTCTGCGGTCTGCGCTACGGCGAGCTTGTCGGCGATGAACTCCTGCATGTCCTTGCTCTGAACGCCAGCGGACGCGACGATGCGCATCCGATCGGCCTTGGTGGCCGCGGTGTCCTTTTTGGTAATCTTGCCCTTGAGCTCATCGATCTGCTCCTGGAGCTTCTTCGTGGCGTCCTGCGCCTTCTCCAGATCGGACATCTCGGTCTGTCTGCGCGCCTCAGCTTCGGCCTCCAGGGTCTCCAGCCGCTTGTTGGCCTCGATGAGCGCATCCTTCGCGGTCTTGGCCTCGGCGTTGGCCCTGCGCTTCTGCTCGAGCAGCTTCTGGTTCACCTCGGCCGAATCGCCGTCGCCCAGCCCGGGGTCGCTCACAAGCGGATCGGCCGGTAGATCTGCCGGCGGGTCGCCACCTCCGCCACCGGGATTGGTCCCGCCGGGCTCGGCGCGGAAATGGGCGTGGGTGAACAGGCCCTTGCGGGCCGCCCATCGGTCATCCAGTGACTCGATGAGGCTGCGACCGTCCAGCGGTCTGATCAGGTCCATCAACATGGTTTGCCTCCAGGGCATGTGAAACAAAAAAAGCCCTGCACGCGGTCCAGCCGCGAACAGGGCCCGAGAATTCCGGTCACCCAGATGGCCGTCAGTGGCCTATGTCAGGCGCGCTTCCTTCCGTAGTGCTGCCTGGTGCGCATCTCGCTCGAACACACCTTCCCGTCGTGAAAGTCCAGCACCAGGCGGCCATTGTAGCGTTGCCGGCACAACTCAGCGAGATCTACCAGGAGTTGCACCGGAAAGCTCCTTCGTATCGTTTGCAGCGTTCCTTCGTCATGCTTCAAGGTTTCACCATCCGCCGCCGCTTGTCAAGTCCTAAGTGTCGAATGAACACTTTGGTCAGCCGCTTCACTTCCCGCTGGTTGACACCCACGAACGGCCGGATCTGGTCGTTGATCATCGCCAGGAAGGCGTTGGAGATCCCCTCGCCGGCCTGGTTGACCACGACCTTTCCGCCCCCGCGGGCCCGGGCCTTGAAGCGCGACCGCGCCCTGGTGCCGGTGAAGCCGACCTCCATCTCCAAACAGCCGCCCTTGCGCTTCACGCTGATTTTCTGGCTGCGCAACATTTTGCCGGTCAGGCGCAGCCAGTAGTTCTCGCCCATCCGCCCGGCCTCGAGCTTGGCGAAATGGTACCCGGGATGGTATTTTTTCATCGCTTCACCGGTAACCGTCTGGCCGCGGTTGAGG
>SDBT01006466.1_pt1 | contig 19446 bp, 18 predicted proteins | sample 2277101 | NCBI WGS metagenome assembly SDBT01 (sample SAMN10404973, study PRJNA504765) | marine sediment metagenome | isolation source: marine sediment core GS10_PC15, 103 cmbsf | place: Arctic Ocean: Southern Knipovich Ridge | collected 2010 | reverse complement strand
GTCTACAAGCCTTTTGTTCTCCAGTGAGAGCCATTGCTGTTTGAGGGCATTGGCAATGGTAGTCTTTATCTCATCCGGATTAACTGGCTTGACAAAATAGGCATAGGCACCCTGGTTTACCGCATCCACCGCTGTCTCCACGCTGGCGTAGCCAGTCATCATAATCACGGCGGCATCGGGGTTTATTTCCTTGGCCAGCTCCAGTATCTCCAGTCCACTAATATCAGGCAATCTTATATCGGTAATGATCACGTCAAAGGGGTCTTTCCGTATCATCTCCAAGGCATTAGTCCCTCTTTCAAGTCCAATAACCTTATACCCGGTATCCTCCAACAATATGCCGCATAGGGTTGTCCTGGTGCCCGTCTCGTCCTCTACTACTATAACGGTGGCACCTGTTGACATCATTTTTTCTTCTCCTTGGCTACATCCTCGACCAGCGCCATCACCTTTTCCATATCAAAGGGCTTATGTATGCAGGTATAGGCACCGGCGCTTACTGCTCTTTTCACTAAATCCTCTTCAGCGCAGCCGGTCATCATAATCACAGTTGCCTCAGGGTCAATTTTTCTGACCTGTTCAAAGGTCTCAACTCCATTCATATCGGGTAGCCTCACATCCAAAAAGATGATGTCATAATGTTTTTCCTTTACCATCAGTATCGCCTCGGCGCTATCCCTAGCGGTAGCCACTCGGTATCCCTTATCCTCCAGTATTGCCTTCAGCGTTTCCCTATCCGCAAACTGGTCGTCAACCACCAGTATGAGAATTTTCTCCTGAAGTAGCTCTTGAATAATAGCTAAGATTTTACCAATATCGAAAGATTTATAGACAACGGTGTAGGCACCCTCTGCCAGGGCCTCCTTCACTAAATCTTCTACTGAATAGGCAGTCATCATAATTACTGCTGCCTCGGGGTCTATCTTCTTGACTTCCCTGAAGGTTTGAACCCCGTTTATTCCCGGCATTTTTATATCCATAAAGATAGCATCAAAGTGGGTCTTCCTAACCGCTTCAATGGCCTGGTAGCCATTCTCCACAGTGACCACATTGTGCCCTTCATCCTCCAGTATCCCGCCCAGGGTCAGGCGCATGCTCCGAAGGTCATCAACCACCAGCACATTGGTTTTTCCATTACGCTTTCCCAATGTAATCCTCCTATCAGGCTGCCCTCAGTGGCAACTTTATCCTAAAGGTGGTTCCTTTCCCCACCTTGCTCCTTACCTCAATATGTCCCTCATGCCGGTCAATGATTGACTTGCACACCGCCAAGCCCAACCCGATGCCTTTAGCCTTGGTGGTAAACAGGGGGTCAAAGATTTTGTCCATAGCTTCCCCAGGTATCCCGCCCCCGGTATCAGCAATTTCCATCTCCAGGGATTTTTCCTCTTCCCTGGCGCCTATTGTCAGCTTACCCCCTTCAGGCATGGCTTGTATTGCGTTGGTAATTATATTTATTAATACCTGCTGGATCTGGTCAGGGTCTATCTCAACCTCGGGCAGTGCAGTATCCATCCCTTTAGTCAACTCGATGTTCTCCGGAATAGGCGTTCGTGACAGGGCTTCCTCAATCACCCCTTCTATCCGGGTAGGTGAAACCGAGGGCTTACCCACGCGGGAAAACCCAAGGAGGTCATTGATGATTTTATTGGAGGAATTTATCTCGTCATCCATAATGTTGAGGAATTCTAAAACTCGAGGCTCTTTCTGTCCCAGCTCATTCTTTGCCACCTTCCCTTTTATATAGTAAACGGCGTTCTTGATAGCTCCCAGCGGGTTTCTAAGCTCGTGCCCTACTCCCCCCGCCAGTTGCCCTATGGCGGCCAGCTTTTCCGAGCGAATTAGCTGTTCCTGAGTCTCTCTTAGTTCCTCGTTGGCTGCCTGCAGCTCTTCGTTACTTACTCGCAATTCCTCCTCAGTAGCCTGGAGCTCTTCATTGGCTGTTTGGAGTTCAGTCGCATAACGACGGACACTCTGGAGAGCCCGGTCTAGCCGACTGGAAGCAAACCAGCCCAGGAAGGCAATTAAATAAAATACTATTACCCGCGAACTAATGATTAAAGGAATAGTAGTCCCTTTCGTTTCTAGCGTGATAAGCTGAGGTAGAAGACCGGCTTGTTCCACAGGTATCATTGCCAGATAAAGGACAACCGCCAGGTTAGCGATGCGGAAAAAAGAACTTATGCCGATTACCATACCGGTAACGAGGATTGGAATTAGATAAATGAGGGCCAATGGTCCGGTGACTCCCCCGAACAAGGTGGTAATGATAGAGGCTTCAAAGAGAAAGCCAATGACGAAAAAGTGGCCAGCAAACTTAACCCGACCGACTCTGACCAGCCAGTAGGTTAACAAGCCGGTAAGTGCCACTGCCACAGCTACTAGGGTAATGGGGATAATGGGATAAGTCCGGTCAAATAGCCAGATAATGGGAGCTACAATCACTCCAACCGAGGCTGCAGCTATTAAGCCCAGGGAAAAAGTCTTGATTGCGACTGCTTTTCGGGCTAATTCTTCATCGGGCAAAACTAATTGCGGTGTCATCTTACCAACCTCCTTGCAGTATATTTTTAGTCAGGTCTAGCTTCTTCGTGTAAATTTTCGCCTTACTATCAAGGCACCCCAGTCTTTCACGTATACTACTTGTTGGCGTTTCTACCTCCCCCAGAACTAGATAGCCGGGGGTAGCTAGCGATTTATATAGCATCTCGAGCACTCTCTCCTGGAGTTGCGTCTGCAGATAAATCAGGACATTGCAGCAAAATATGCAGTCCAGATTGAGAAAAGGCAGCCGTATTGTCGAGGTCAGGTCAAAGTAAGAGAAGCTCACCATTTGCCTAATATCATCCCTCACCTCATAGCTTTCACCGCGATGAGTGAAATAACTTTCCAGGATAGTGTCAGTGAGGCCCTCTACATCCTTTGGGGAGAATACCCCTGCCTGTGCCTCTTCTAGAGCCTGTCGGCTGATATCGGTAGCGTAGATTGAGATATCAAAGTCCTGCCGCCGATTTCCCAAAAATTCGGCAAGCAGTATAGCTATGGAGTATGGCTCTTCACCTTGGGCACAGGCAGCGCTCCAGAACCTCAGGCTCCGCTTTCCTTGGTTTCTTTTGTATGACAACAGTTCAGGCAATACCAGCTTGGCTACCTGGTGAAAAGTGTATTGACTTCTGAAGAAATCGCTTATTTTTAGGGTGAGGTCATCAGCAAATTTTTGATACTCTTCAGGATGGATATCTAGAAACCGCATATAGTCAAAGTATGTTCTTGCCCCGATAGCATGAAGCCTTCTCTCCAGGCGGCGCATTACTGTTCCGCGCTTATATTCTCTAAAATCGTGCCCCTTGTCGAGATACACTTTCTCCAGAAGTAAATCAAGGGCTATATCATCGTTCTCTATAACCGTGCTTTCCATAGTAGAGTCCTATCCCCTGTCTATTATGCCAATTGTATCATAAAAGGTATAAAATAGCCAGTAGACATGTATAGCATAATATGTATTTTAATAAAAATCAAGTCTAATGGGGAAAAAAGTGACAAATAATTTTGGGGCAGAGGTGGGGCAATTAATGAAATAGGCTACAGGTGGCGTTTGCAGTGGAATAGTGGGGATGTAGATAATACAAAAGGGTAGGCTCAATTAGGAGGGGTTGCGTTAGTATCTTGGCAGTCGTTGAAAGTAAATCATACCGGGGCGTGAAATAGAACGGTTACCATCCCTCTCGTGAAACTTTTCTTAATTCGCCAGTATCACTGAAACCATGAGCAAATATTGCATCTGGCGGGGCATCTTTCAGAATACTTTCCTTAACTTCCTCGTACTTGCCCTGATATCTAGGGGTTTGTTCTCCCTCCTTATCAAATGCCATAACCATGTTATTTTGGAACCTGATAGCAGTTTTAATCATTATCTTCCTCCTTTTCCTGTGAAACTCTAGGAACTTATACTTCCATTTTAGAGAAGCAAGATTAATTGCTCATAAAAATACCATAATAATTTTATTAAAATCTCACGGAGATGGAACCAGTGCCTGAAGTGTAACTTGACAAGCATACGTTTTGCTGGCTAGGGGAGTGGATTGAGGAATTTGTTTGTAGCTTGAGACAAATTCTTTTGCTTTTGGACTGTAGTTAATTTTAGTCACATGCCTAGATTGCATTGAATTTCCGGCTAATTTTTTTTATAATCTTCTCGTCGGTTCGGAACTGAGTGTTGACTCAACGGGGGGGTGTAGATGAGCAGGTTTATGGATAAACTAAATCAGGTTTCACAGGGTATGCCTCAGCCTATGGGGTTTAAGGCAGTATCACCGGTCGCCTCAAAGCCAAAAATGCTGCTTGTTGCCAGTCTGGCCGGGGCTGATGGTGAGGGTCTGGCTGATTATGTGGCTGGAGCTGATGCCGGGCTACTAGTTATTTCCAGACCAGGTTCAGAGGTTGGAACCTTTAAGAAAATATCTCAGGCTGTGCCGGCTATCCCCTGGGGTGGGTGGCTGAGAAGTATTGGAAGTGGAGAGATAGAGCAAGTGGCGAAGGCTGACTTTGATTTCGTGGTCTTTCCAGCAGCGACAACATCTCTGACCATAGTTCAAAACAAGGAAGTGGGTAAGATATTAGAAGTAGAGGCATCACTTGGTGAAGGTTTGTTGAAGGCGGTTGATGAGTTGCCGGTAGATGCTGTACTTATTGGCGGCGAAAAGAAAGAGAGGCTTACCTGGCACCACCTTATGCTATTTCAGCGCTTTGCTGGTTTGTTGACTAAGCCCTTACTGGTTTCTATACCATCAAATGTAACGGCTAATGAGCTTCAGGCTCTATGGGAAGCGGGGGTGGCTGGTGTAATAGTAGAGACAGGAGCTGGGCAGCCTGTAGAGAGGGTAAGCAACTTGCGCAAAGTAATTGATAAACTGGTTTTCCCACCACAACGCAGGCGGGAAAAGACAGAAGCGTTACTGCCTTTTATTGGTCCGGAGAGGGGTACGGTAGCTGAGGAGGGAGCTGAGGAGGGAGATGAGGAGGGAGAAGAGGAGGAATAGTCCCATATTAGGGTCGCCAAGGTGGCGAAATTATTTCTCGACCAGACTCTTTACCAGCCTGAGTTCGTCTCTAGCTAGTCTTGTCAAAAGGAAGTTTTTCCTTACGATTTCTTTGCCTTTCTTACCCAATCTTTGAGCAACCGCCGGGTTTTTCAGAAGGTATACTATTTTCTCGGTACATTCCTCTACACTATCAACCAGGTACTCGCTGAGTTCACCGGTCATTTGTAGAGGAATGCCACCGGCATTGCCGGCTATTACTAGCTTTTCTTTCCATAACGCCTCAGCTACTACCAGTCCAAAGCCCTCCCTAATTGACTTCTGAATAATCAAGTCGGAGGCTCTCTGGAAAGCATTGACCTCCATATTACCCACTCCGGTCAGGTTGGAGTGGACAAAGAAGTCGTTATCCTTGATTGCTTCAGAGTTAATAGCGGCATGCATATCCCACGACTCAGGGTCGTCGGGGGCAAAGCTGCCTATCATGGCTAGCTGGAGTCCAGGTATTTCCTTTTTGGCTAATCGGTAGGCGGATATGGTACCGAAGGGGTCTTTCCAGCGGTCAAAGCGAGATACCTGGGTAATTATCGGGCGACCGATATCAAAACCCATGTTCTCTAGCAGTTCGCGGCACATCTCTCTTTTGATGAACATATTCTTGGAACTGAAGGGGGAGATAGCTGGTGCCATGATAGCAATTCTGGCTATATTAAGGTTTCGGGGGATAAACTTCTCGGTGGTAAAAACAGCCGCATCGTGCTCTTCAATGTAGGGGCACAGGAAGCTCCACACTGCCTTATCCGGCTCTGAACTGTCAACATGGCAGCGCCATATCCATTTGGCGTTGTTGTCGGGTAAATAGTGACGCAGGGCGGCTGGTTGGGGGTCATTTACTACGAAAATGTCATAATTTAGGTCCAGTTCACGGGCGTTGGCTGAATTATGGGTTTGATATTCCCTCCGCGTCTTTTCCAGATTAATGGCCTCAAAGGTAGCGCCTTGCAAGGCATTATGCAGTGCTTTGGTAATGGTAAAGAAGCGGTGGTCGCCTCGTATAACCTGCCAGTCGGCTTTAATACCTAAAGAGCAGAGTAAGGGGATATAGGACACTAAGAGTTCAGCCACACCGCCACCGAAGGGGGTGGAGCTGATGTGACACAGCCTTAATCCTTTCAGCTCTTTGCCAAGGCTTACAACTTCATCAATAACGTCCCTGGCTTCTATCAGGCGATATTTATCAATATCAGCTATTCCCAGGGAAACCTTATGCAACATGTGAACTACCCTTGTATGCCGACAATTGCCATGATTTGCCTTCAGTAATAATAGCCGGGGCAATGACCATCTCAACCTTGTGCATATCTGGAATGGTAGGTGCGCCACAGACACCCATTGCGGTGCGAAGAGCTCCCACCAGGTTTTGACTGCCATCGGTAACCGAAGTAGGACCGAAGAGGATTTGCTCCAGTGTAGTGGTGGTACCAACTTTTATTCGGGTTCCTCTGGGGAGTGCTGGGTGGGGGTGAGACATGCCCCAGTGATAACCATGTCCTGGTGCCTCCTTGGCCTGAGCAAAAAGGGAGCCTATCATTACCGCATTAGCACCTGAGGCAATGGCTTTGCACAGGTCACTGCCTTTACCAAAACCACCGTCGGTAATTATCGGTATATACCTGCCAGACTCGCGTTGATATTCATCTCTAGCCGCGGCACAATCCATAGTTGCTGTTATCTGGGGGACGCCAACACCGAGAACTTCCCGGGTAGTGCAAGCCGCACCTGGTCCGACACCTACCAAGACCCCAGAGATTCCGGTTCTCATCAGTTCCAGACAGGCGCTATAGCTTACACAGTTGCCAACGACAACAGGCATAGGTATAGATTTACAAAGCTCGGGAAAGCTTAGCCCGCGGTAGCTTTTGGATATATGCCGGGCAGTAGTTACTGTGGACTGGACTACAAGAATATCAGCTTTAGCTTCAGCAGCTATTGGGGCAATGCGTTTGGTATTGGCGGGGGCTACTGAAACCGCACAAATAGCTCCTGCCTTCTTAATCGCTTGTATTCGCTCGCCAACAAGATTATCCTTAATCGGTTCTGAATAGACTTTTTGAAGTAGCGGGGTGACTTCAGCATCAGATGCTTGGGCAATTTCAGCCAGTATCTCCTGGGGATTGTCATACTTGGTCTGCACTCCCTCCAGGTTGAGAACGGCGAGTCCACCTAGCTTGCCCATCAAGATAGCAAAGCTGACATCGGTTACCGCATCCATGGCTGCTGCCAGAATGGGGATGGAGAAAGTAAGGTTGTCTATCTTGAAATTAATGTCTGTCTGGTCTGGATTAATAGTTTCATCTCCAGGCACTATAGCTACTTCATCAAATCCGTAGGAACGCCGGAGTTGCTTAAATTGGGGAACAGCCATTTTGCTAGCCTCCTTAAATACTGACTTTAGCAAGAGCGGTAGTTCCAAGTCAAGAAACGATTAATTGGCAATTTCAGTTATCCTAATATCGTAGCCTCAGTTGAAGTCATCTAGCCGAGGCTACAGATAAGCGAAGAGATTCGGGTCTCTCAGCTTGAGCGGGGAGTATTACTCATCCCTTTTTTCTAACTTCTACCAATTTCTTCGTTGAGTCCTTGAGCATGTTTCTTACTTCTTGGGGACTGTACTTTGGCTTATACCCGATTAAGCGCTCCGCTTTGCTGATATCAAGGTTACATTCAAAGGGTAAAGTTGTGTCCATAGTAATAGCCGGGTCCCCCTTCCATTCATCAGCGAGAATAGGTTCAAGTCGTGATGAGGAACCGGTCAACTCTAGGACAACATTGGCTAAATCCAGCCAGGTGATATAGGCTCCGCTTGTCAGGTTAAATACTTGCCCATAGCCCTTTTTGTTGAGTGTAGCGATTTGGAAAGCACGGGTGGCATCCTCATTGAGGAAGAAATCCCCTCCACCCTTGTCCGGAAGTCTTATTGGCGCTCCTTTCAAGGCATTATCGACTATGGCTTTCAGTACCTTTCCCTGCATCGGCTGGGTTGGGTCAACCGACCACCACCACCGAAGGATGGTAACCGGTAGCTCCCGTTCCCGCCAATAGGTAAGGGCAAGTTGTTCTCTGGTGAGCTTGGATATGGAATACATGGGACGCCGCGACTCTTCAGGATGAAGAGGATGCTCCTCGTCTATCGGTCTATATCTGGGTGTACCATAGACACGATGGGTACTGGCGAAAAGGAAATGCTTGACCTTATTTTCAACTGCTGTTTCCAGGAGGTTAACCATTCCCTTTATGTCAGCGTTAAGTACTTCATAAGGGTCGGAGGAAAAAGACTCAGCTAGATGGTAAATAACCTCTACATCCTTTACCGCCTCCTTAACCTTTTCTAAGTCTTCAATGCCTCCCTCGATAAGCTCTAGAGCCGCACTTTTTATTTCAGCTAAGTCTCCCTTGGTCTTATCAATTACCTTGACCTTGTCCCCGCGGGCGAGCAGGTCGCTTATCAGCCTTTTCCCGGTAAAACCAGCCCCACCAGTTACTAATGCCTTCATTAGCGATACCTCCTCTCTTGAAAAAGTTGAAAAGCTTATTTCGGATGTAATGCAATTGTAAGCAAAGGACTCTCACCATGTCAAGACTGTTCTCTAACACCGCTGATGTAGACGGGTGATATTGTTTCGATTATAATAGCTAGGTTGAGGAATATAGAATGCAATGCCTGCCCTTTATGTTGTGGCTACCCCTATTGGTAATTTAGAAGATATTTCTTTGCGTGCTCTTCGTACTCTGCGTGAGGTAAAGCTTATTATCGCTGAAGATACACGAAAGACAAAACGGCTGCTTAACACTCATAATATTAAGACTGCGACGACGAGTTACCATGAGCACAATAAGTGGACCAAACTGGATTATATTTTGAGTCGTCTTGAAGAGGGAGATGCGGCTCTTGTTTCTGAGGCGGGGATGCCAGGCATATCTGACCCCGGCTATGAACTAATTGTGGCCGCTAGCCAGCGGGGCATTCCGATTGTTCCCATCCCCGGTCCTTCTGTTGTTATCACCGCCCTGGCTGTTTCCGGGTTACCTGCCGGGAGATTCACTTACATTGGCTTTCTGCCTCGCCGGGCGGGCGACCGGCGTCGGCTTCTACAATCCGTTGTCGATGACTGTGGTACTATTGTAGCCTTTGAATCTCCTCACCGTCTAACCGCTGGCCTGAACGATATATTGCATGTTCTTGGCGATAGAAAGGTAGCCGTTTGCCGGGAACTTACTAAAATTCATGAAGAGGTCTTTCGGGGAAAGATAAGCCAGGCCATAGAGCATTTTACTGAGCCAAGGGGAGAGTTTACTCTGGTTATTGAGGGTAGGAGTGAGAAGGATAAGCCACAGTTAACCGGAGACATTGAGAGAAAACTGCATCATATGCGACTGTCCGGGGTAACCGCTAAAGAGGCAATAACCAGGGTAGCTGGAGATACAGGTCTATCAAAGAAGGAGCTGTATCGGGCTTGGCTCAGGTTACCTTGAAGTTTTAGTGTATAATTTAATTAGAAGTTAGAGGGGGATTTATAGATGCGACGAGGCTGTATATCTTTGGGACAGGTCAAGTGCGATGATTGCCACCGTGTTATACCATATCCGGAGCGTTACCTAGCCATTGAGGAAGAGGAAGGCACCACATTGCACCTGTGTAGCGATTGCTCTCTGAAGAAGGGTTATGCTCACTATAAGGTTGACCGGGGAGAAACGGTGCTAACCTTCCTTGAAGAAGAGTAATAGCCTGCTTATCTTTGGCGACTTAGAACTAGAAACTGCCGCTGAAGAACTCACCCTATCTTGCAGTATAACTAGGAAACATTTATTATTGATTAGTTTTTAGAAAGGTAAATATCTGAAGCAGGTTATGAGCGAACGCATCTTTATTGCTGTAGCTTGGCCTTATGCTGACGGTCCACTGCATTTGGGTCACATTGCCGGGGCATATTTGCCACCGGACATATTTGCCCGCTACCACCGCACTAAGGGTAACGAGGTATTAATGGTATCGGGTTCAGACCAGCATGGCACACCGATAACTATCAAGGCTGAGCAGGAGGGAAAGAAACCTGGTCAGATAGCCGCCCAGTATCATCAGCAGTTTCTTGATTCATGGCAGAGGTTAGGTATTTCCTTTGATTTATTTACCAGTACCGGCACTCCCAACCATGCTGAGGTAACACAGGATATCTTCCTCACCCTTCTTGATAGAGGCTATATTTATAAGGCTACTGTCTCACAAGCCTTTTGTCCTCGTTGCCAACGCTTCCTTCCTGACCGCTATATCGAGGGCACTTGCCCCTTCTGTCAGGCTCCTGGAGCTAGAGGTGACCAGTGTGATGCCTGTGGCAAGCCTATTAATCCGGTTGAGCTGATTGACCCTCAGTGCCGCCTATGCGGCACTACTCCCCAGTTCAAGGATTCGGAGCACTTCTTCCTGAGACTGAGCGCCTTTGAGGACAGGCTTCTAGCCTGGGTGAAACAGCAAACGCATTGGCGGCCGAATGTCTTTAACTTTACCATGCGCTATTTGGAGGAGGGACTTAGAGACAGGGCTATCACCCGTGATATAGGTTGGGGGATACCGGTACCGGTTGATGGCTTTGAAAATAAACGCATCTATGTGTGGTTTGAAGCTGTCATCGGCTACCTCTCCGCAGCTAAGGAGTGGGCTAAGTCCAGCGGGGACGAAGACGGGTGGCGTTCCTTTTGGCAGAAAGATAAGAAGGCAAAGAGCTATTATTTTATTGGTAAGGATAATATTCCTTTTCATACCCTCATCTGGCCAGCAATGCTGATGGGTTATAATGATGACCTCAATCTTCCTTATGATGTACCGGCTAACGAATTCTTGACCATTGAGGGTAGGAAGCTTTCTACCAGTCGCCATTGGGCAGTCTGGTTGCCTGATTATCTATCACGCTACGACCCCGACCCACTGCGTTTTCTTCTGTCGATAAATATGCCAGAAACAGGGGATACCGATTTTTCCTGGCGTGAGTTTGTTCGCCGTAATAACGATGAGCTGGTAGCTACCTATGGAAACTTGGTCCATCGGGTGCTTACCTTTGTCTATAAAAACTTTGACGGCTGTGTCCCCACGCCTGATGACATGGGTTTCAGTAGTATTGCAGCGGTAAAGGATGCTAAACCAGCGGCACTGCAAATTAGCTCTTTTGCGAAGCTTAATGACGTGGGTAAGCTTCTTTCTGACTGCCATTTTAAGCGAGCAATAACACTTGCCATGTCTTTAGCTCAGGAAGCCAATCGCTATCTCGAGGAAAAGTCGCCTTGGAAAGTAATTAAAGAGGACCGGCAAGCTGCTGCCAACTCCCTCTATGTGGCTCTTACCGTAATTTCAAACCTGAGAATGATGCTCTACCCATTTTTGCCTTTCAGTTCCCAAAAGGTACATGAGTATCTTGGCTTTGAGGGCAATGTCGGAAGCTGTGGCTGGAAGTGGCAGGATTTGCCACCTGGGCAGAAGTTACTTCCCCCCGAGCCCCTGTTTTCTAAATTAGATGAAGCAGTGGTAGAGGAAGAGACCAGCCGGTTGGGGGCTACCTTATAATTAAGTAAGGAGAATCTTGCAGCTAAACACAATTTATAAACCGATTCAAGGAGATTTGGTTAAGGTAGAGGCCAGCCTGAGGTCAGTCAGCAAGGTTGATTTTACCTGGTTGGCAAAGCTACTAGGTCATAGCCTGAAGGGTGGCGGCAAGAAGATTCGTCCGGCACTTACCCTGCTGGCCGGCAAGTTTTACGACTATAATCTTGATTACCTTTTGCCGATGGCTACAGCAGTTGAACTTCTTCATACTGCTACCCTGGTTCATGATGATGCTATTGATAACTCTCTGATCCGCCGGGGTAGACCAACGATTAATAAGGTGTGGGGTAACGAAAAAGCAATACTCCTCGGGGACTACCTGTTCGCTAACGCGGGAGAGCTTACCGCTACTACCCAAAATCTGCGAGTAATAAAGCTAGTTGCTCAAACTATTATGACTATTTCCAGCGGGGAGTTAAATCAGGCCATTAATGCTTTTAATCTGGAACAAACCCGACAGGACTACTTGCAGAGGATTTCCCGTAAAACTGCTTCCCTTTTTTCTCTGGCTACTGAGTCAGGGGCTGTTTTGAGCCAAGCCCCGGAGAAGTCAATTCAGGTCCTAATAGATTATGGCTATAACTTTGGTATCGCCTTTCAAATAGTGGACGATATCTTGGACTTTGTTGGTACTGAGGAGGAAATAGGCAAGCCAGTAGGCTCGGATTTAGCTCAGGGCACTCTCACTTTACCGGCGATACTTCTCTTGGAGCGCTATCCTGAGGATAATCCGGTAAAGAGGTTATTTCATAATGAGGATAGGCAGAAAAATATAGAACTAGCCATAGAACTAGTTCGTAACCCGTCAATTGTTGAAGAATGCTACGGGCTTGCCTCAGATTATTGCGCCAGGGCTTGCCGTAAACTTGATTCTTTACCAGACAATGAGAGTCATCAAGCACTAGTCCAGCTGGCAGACTATATTGCCAAAAGGAAAAGATAACAAAAAGGTCTTTTACCTGCTTAATCAGGGGTAGCTGGAGTCTGTTTCGGGACGAGGCGGGGCACGGCTGGAGCCTTTCGTGGTTTGGCGGCCGGCTCCTTTTCAGCTACCGGCTCGACAGGAACTGGAGTCGGTTTTACCCTGGCTTTGCGGGCAGATTTGCGGGGGATAGTTCCGCCGAGTAGTGCATCCAGCTCTTTACCTTCTATGGTCTCCTGGGCAAGGAGCCTTTTTGCAAGCTGGATTAATCTCTGTTTATTTTCAGTTAGAATCTTCTTGGCGGTACTGTAACCCTCCCGGATAATCTTGTTAACTTCTTCATCAATTGTATCGGCTACCTTGTCACCATAGTCTTTTTGTTCGGAGATTTCGCGGCCGAGGAAGACCAACTCTTGCTTGTCACCAAAGGTTCGCGGTCCTAAAACCTCGCTCATACCAAAATCAGCAACCATCTTGTGGGCAATCTTGGTAGCTATCTCAATATCATTGTGCGCCCCGGTAGTTATTTCATTAAAGATTAATTCCTCGGCAACACGGCCACCGAGACGGGTAGCTACCTCATCCTTGAATTGGGAACGTGTCGGTAAATATTTATCCTCGGTCAGTGTCTTGGTATAGCCGAGCGCCATACCACGCGGTATTATGGTTATTTTACGCAGTGGCTCCATATTAGGCAGCATTTTAGCTACCAGAGCGTGTCCTGACTCGTGGTAGGCGATGATTTCCTTTTCCTTAGGACTCATCTTAAGGCTCTTTCTTTCTGGACCAGCGATTACCCGGTCGATGGACTCCTCAAGCTCCTGCATATCGATAACTTTCTTGTCCCGCCGAGCAGCTAGAATGGCGGCCTCATTGACCAGGTTAGCCAGGTCAGCACCGCTAAAACCGGCAGTCTGTTTAGCTAACACTTCTAGGTCAACTGACTTAGCTAGTGGCTTGCCATTAGAGTGAACTTTAAGGATTGCTTTTCGACCGATAATATTCGGAAGGTCAAGGATTACTCTTCGGTCAAAGCGACCAGGGCGAAGTAGAGCCGGGTCCAGTATGTCGGGTCGGTTAGTCGCCGCCATAACAATTACGCCGACATTGGTATCAAAGCCATCCATCTCAGTCAAAATCTGATTAAGGGTTTGTTCCCTCTCATCATGACTACCACCTAGCCCAGCCCCGCGATGACGACCTACAGCGTCAATCTCATCAATGAAGATGATGCATGGGGTATTGCGCTTTGCCTGGTCGAAGAGGTCACGCACTCTGGAAGCACCAACCCCAACAAACATCTCGACAAATTCGCTGCCGCTGATGGAAAAGAAGGGCACGTCAGCCTCGCCAGCCACTGCCTTCGCCAGTAGCGTCTTTCCGGTGCCCGGTGCACCTACCAATAGTACCCCTCTTGGGATGCGGGCACCTAAGCTCTGAAATTTCTCCCTGGATTTGAGGAAATCAACTACCTCGTGTAACTCTTGCTTGGCTTCCTCTACCCCGGCTACATCATCAAAGGTTACCGTAGGCGTATTAGCCGGGAAGAGCTTGGCTCGGCTACGACCGAAGCTAAGGGCCTGGCTATTAGCTCCCCGTGCCTGGCGGAAGAGGAAGAATAGCAGAGCGACAAGGATTATAAGGGGAAGAAAGTTAAGCAGCACTCCACCCCAGTTAATCCCCGATGAGTCTTTAACCTTAACTACCATTCCTTTAAAGTTAAATCCTTCAATATCATATATGCTGGCGTTGGTTTCCTTAAAAGTTATTAGCTCTACACCACTAATAGTAGTAATGAGTAGGTTGTCACCTTCTACTCTAATCTCGGCTATCTGCCCCGCTTGCGACATAGCTATAGCTTCGCTTAACGGGATTTCCGCGGGTTTTTGAGTTGAAGGCAGGATATAGACGAAAATAACTATAGCGGCAACCAGTATAGCTATATAGATTAAACCAGTACCTTTCCAAAACGGCTTCATCTTTTACCTCAAGTTATATTTAGCCTAAGCTTACTTATATATTATATCAAATATTGGCAGTCAATGGAAAGAAGTCTATTCCCCCCCCTCCTTTGAGAGGGGATAAAGGGGGTGAGGTTAATAAACAATCTCCTTATAGGTTGCCTGTAGAAGCAGGGCGTCCTCTTCCAGGTTAGGGCTTTCGCAGATAACAATGCCACTGGCATCATAATCATTTAATGCCTTGAGAAGCTCGGTATACTGAAAATCTGACTCCTTTAGGTTCAGGTGTTTTATTTCTCCCTTCTTACCGTAGGCAATACCAGAGACATGGATATGCATATCATCCAGGGCAGCCCCGCCCAACCGCTCCTTAACCTGTAGCAGAATAGAGGTAAACTCTGGATAAGAATTGAACCTTCCGCTCCGGGCATGCCAGTGAGCAAAGTCTATGCAGGGGGCTAATCCTTCTATTTCGGTGCTTAGGTTAAGTATCTCCTCAAGGGAGCCAAACTGACTAAGCTTACCCGCAGCTTCCGGCCTAATCCACACCCGATTGTTTTCCCGCTTAAGCTGATTTAGCATTTCCGCCAGGTATTTCTTTACGGTGCTGTAGGCTTTCTCCGGCGGGTCACCCAGATAAAAAGCAGCGTGGAAGGTAACACTTTCAGCACCGCACAACGCAGCAATGCGGGCAGTTTGAAGTACTCTATCCTGGCTGGCTCTTATTTTTTCCGGCTCATGGGCATTGAAGTTTATAAAGTAGGGAGCGTGGGCTGACAATTTTATCCCTTCCCTAGTGGCCGTATCCGCCACCAGGCGGGCACCAGCCTCGCCCATTTTTACTCCCTGGACAAACTCTATTTCCATACAGCCCAGCCCAAGCTCAGCAATGCGCTCAATTCCGTCTATCGTAGTCTTTGACCTGGCGCTGTGAGGTATGCCGGCAGTACCAAAAAGGAGCCCCGCCATTTGCTTCTCTCTTTTTGTTTGTCCTTAAACTTCAGTGTAACATAGTATCGGCAGTAAGAAAAATATTTTTAATTCTAAGAAGTTAGCTTGACCTTTCGTGTAGCCTTAGCTACACTTTTCAGTGCTCCCGTAATGAGTTATTATAGGATTGGGGGGATTGAGTGCTGGAAGCGTTAGAAGTAGCCCGCAAAACAGTAGAAGCGGTTAGTGATAAGCAAGCTACGGATATTCTGCTGCTGGATACCCGCAAGGTATGTAGTTTTGCTGATTATTTTGTGATATGCACCGGTGACTCAGGTAGACAGCTTCATGCTATTTATGATGAAGTTGAGCATGTCTTAAAGAGGGAAGGCATTTTGCCTCACCACCACGAAGGCACTTTAGAGTCAGGGTGGCTGCTTCTGGATTTCGGCGATGTTATCGTGCACATTTTTGCGCTCTCGGAGCGGGAGTATTATCAATTAGATGCGCTGTGGAGCCAGGCTATTCCTGTGCTCAGGGTTCAATAGCTTCGGATTTCATCCTTGGTGAAGAATAGCTTCATTTCCCTCTTGGCAGTCTCAATCGAATCAGAGCCGTGGATTGAATTGCGCTCAATATTTACGCCAAAATCACCCCTAATTGTTCCTGCCCCGGCCTTAGCCGGGTCAGTTGCCCCCATTGTCTTTCTGATTACCTCTATTGCCTTTTCACCCTCAAAAACAGCGGCAATAATTGGGGCAGAGCTAATGTAGTTTACCAAGTCTTCAAAGAAGGGCTTGTCCTTATGGATAGCATAGAGTTTCTGGGCTAAAGCTCTATCCATGTGAAGCATCTTGGACACTACTAGCTTGAGCCTTTGCTTCTCCAAGCGAGCCAGAATAAGTTTGGTTAGTCCCCTCTGTATGGCATCAGGCTTGATAATAACTAAAGACTTCTCCATTTTGAAACTCCTATGTTTATATTGATTGTATCGATTGTCAAGCTCACCCCTAAATATTTATTTGGTGACCTACCCCCTCTGTCCCCCTCCCTTTGATAAGGGAGGGGGAGGAATATTAGAAAAGAGGCTTCGCCTCTCTTTAACTCTCCTCTGGTATTTACTCCTTAAAAGGAGAGGGGGAATTAGTTACTAAGAGAGGCTACGACTCTCTTAGACTCTCCACACCCGGTATTAGTTAATCAGGGAGTTTCAGAGAGACTATCGTCCCTCTTTTCTATTCTTGCCTTCCCTTGAAGAGGCAAGAAGCCCCTCTAGGTCATTCACACTTATTGTTTCCAGTGTATTAACGATAAGGTCTGCCTCTAACAGGCTTTTCTTAGGGTGGGTGTTGGTAACCGCCAGACAGTGCATCCCAGCTCTTTTGGCGGCAGCAACACCGGCAACAGCATCCTCAACCACAATGCAGTTCTCTGGTTTGACCTCTAATCTTTGAGCGGCTAGCAGGAAACCCTGCGGGCTGGGCTTACCCTCGGTTACCTCTCTACCAGAGACTATAGCCTGGAAATATTTATTTATACCTAGACCGGTGATAAGCAATCGGATATTTTCTATTGGGGCTGACGAAGCCAGTGCCATTTTAAACCCGTGTTCGGCAAGCAGTTTTATCAGGTTTATTACCCCGGGCAGTGGTTTTATCCTTTGCCTGACCATATTGCGGAAGCTATTCTCTTTCTCCTGGCTGATGGCATCTATTTCACTTTGAGATGTATCTTGCCCCAGGATATTCCTTATTATGGTATCGTTCCTCTGGCCGAAGTTACGCTTGAAATCCTCTCCGGTGAATTTCACCCCTCTTTTTTGGAAGACCTGTTGCCAGGCTTTAAAGTGATAAGCGGCAGTATCAGCAATTACTCCGTCCATATCCCAGATAATAGCCTTTTTAAGAGTCAGTTTTCTTTCCATCCCCTGCCTGCGTTTGGGTTTAGTAATTGGCGGTCGCCTGAGATATAAGGGCTGCAGGGTAGCCGGGTTATCGTAATCGCCTGCCTCAAGCCGTTTTAGCCCTAGTTCAGCTAGAAAACTGGCCCGCCGTAATCTGGCGGCGGGGGGCAATATTATTGCTTTTTGCTTAAGTTGTTTGCTTAGCTGGGTGGCAATAGAGGGCGTGAAATCCCCGCAAAATATAGTCTTGGTGGTTATCTGGGAACATAGAGCGTCAACAGTAGTTATGTGCTCAGCAACAAGCTGACACCACCTTTTATTCTTTTTTTGATATATAGCAGTGGCAATCTCTTCTCGCCCGGCATTAAATATCGGACAAACAGGCAAACCAGTCTCAGCGTGCGGATAGGCGGCTACTTCTAAGGTGCTGATTCCAATAATCGGGCTTCCCAGGCTGAAGGCTAATCCTTTGGCAGTGCTAACCCCAACTCGCAAGCCATTGAAGCTCCCCGGTCCCCTGGCGACAATGATGCCACTGATTGACTCCAGACTTAATTTGGCCTGCTTTATTAGTTGAAGTAAGCGGGGAAACAGTTCAGTGGTATGGTTTTGTTCACAGTGCCAGGTTAATTCGGCTAGCACTTGACTATCTTGAACGATAGCAACACTGGCGGTGTCTGTTGATGTATCTATGGCCAACTGCATCAGCTATTCCAGCCTTTCTACTGGGTAAGGGAAACACATTTAAGTTGGGCTAGCATATCCAGGTAGCGTTTGCCACTGGGCTTAAATTGAAAGCTACGGTCGGTATCGGCAAGGTAGCTTATTTGAATCAGCAGGTGCTCTGGTGGCAGCACGCTTAGCCCCTTTTCCGCCCATTCTACTACACAAATACCATTCCCATATAAATATTCATCCAAACCTAGTTCGGTAATCTCTTCTATATGGTCAAGGCGGTACAGGTCTATGTGGTATAGAGGTAGCCTGCCGTAAAGCTCTCTAACTATAACAAAAGAAGGGCTTAGCACATATTCCTCGATACCTAACCCCTTGGCAATGCCCTGGGTGAGACAGGTCTTTCCGGCTCCCAGACTGCCGACAAGAAGGAGAATATCACCAGGTAGGGCTGACTTGCCTATATGGGCTCCAAGTCTCTGGGTCTGCTCTGGACTATGGCTTATTAACTTGAGGTGGCTCATATCTATTCTAGGCAGTGAACTCGGTCGCTAACTTTTATCTGGTAACAAAATGGTCCCATCCTGCCTTGCCAAGGTCAAAAGGATTTCCCTGGCTATCAATCAGGGCTGTCCCAGGCTTACCAGCTATGATTTCACCAATTACTGTGACCGGACAGGAAACTACTGTTCTTACCTTATCGATGGTATCAGTGCTTGCGGTAAATAGCAGTTCGTAATCTTCTCCTCCGGCTAGGGCTAGTTTGAGTGCTTTATCGCTGAAGTTAGCTTTGACTATGGGTAGAATGGGCACACGTTCAACATCTATCCGAGCGCTAACCTGGCTGGCGTTACATATGTGGTTCAGGTCCGCAATCAGTCCATCACTAATATCTATGGCTGTTTTTACCCCCTGCTCTATGAGTAGTTGTCCTTCAGCTATTCGGGGGTAAGGCTGAAGAAAAGCCTGCTTTAAACGAGCGTTAGCTTCAGGGTCAGCTTGAAGTTGCTGGGTAAGTATTTTCAGGCCAGCGGCGGCAGTTCCCAGATAACCAGTAACCGCTATTTTCTCACCGGGCTTGGCGGTTGAACGGGTGAGGATATGTTTGGCCTTGCTTTTGGTGCTGCCCAGAACAGTAATGTTAATAATGATTTGGGGGGCATTACTGACATTGCCGCCGACTATGGCTACTTCAAACTGCTCTGCCAATTCAATCATTCCCTGATATAGGGCAGTAACATCCTCTACTTCGGTAGCACCGGGTAAGGCTAGCGATACCAATGCGTATCTGGGTGCGCCACCCATAGCGGCGATATCACTCAGGTTGACTGCCAGTGCTTTCCATCCTATTTCTTTCCAGTAAG
>SDBT01006465.1_pt1 | contig 19449 bp, 13 predicted proteins | sample 2277101 | NCBI WGS metagenome assembly SDBT01 (sample SAMN10404973, study PRJNA504765) | marine sediment metagenome | isolation source: marine sediment core GS10_PC15, 103 cmbsf | place: Arctic Ocean: Southern Knipovich Ridge | collected 2010 | reverse complement strand
GTTGATGGAAAGGCCGGTCAATACCGGCGGAGCGGGCTCTACCGACGATACATGTACAGTGCAGCTATCGGCAGACTCAAGGCTCTCGTCATCTGTTACGGTCAGTGCAAAGACAAGGGTTTCGCCATCCGCTCCGACTTCAGGTGCATCAAAAGTCGCCACAGCGCCCGATTCATCAGACAGTGTCACCGCAGTGCCCGCAGTCTGGGTCCAGGTGTAAGAGACAATCGTGCCGTCGGGATCATAAGAGCCTGAGCCATCTAATGCCACGAAATCTGCCTCATCTACTGTCTGATCAATACCTGCATCTGCTGTGGGCGGATCGTTTTGAAGCACGCCTTGGAGGGATACTTCATTGGAATCGTTCGTCTCCTCCGCTCCATTATCAAAAGCCCGTGCAACAAAATGATAGGTGGTGCTATCATCCAGACCATAAATAGTACAGGCTGTATCAGTACCCTCCCAGGCCGGATCGTTGTAGTTGTAACTTTCGCCTTCGGCCCGCACGAAAAGCCTGTAACCGGCAAGCTCTGGTTCTGTGTTGGCATCCCACTCCAATGGGACATCTGCTGCATGGGAATTTTGAGGAGCTGCAATAACAGCGAGAGCTAAGGCAAAGAGGAATACTAAGACCAAGTGGGCCAAGACACAAAATCGGCCCCGTAAAAGCTTCGTTACAACATCAAACCGTTTCATTGCAGCACCTCCTGAGAGTTTCTTTGCCGCGCGAGACACAGCTTCCCAGGAGTTGCCGCATCAGCCCGGCAACCCTGCGACCATATCCCGAAAGCATCGGGAGTTAGGCCAGTAGTTTTGCGTCCCACCCTTTCGAGTGGTTTGCCTTTTTCGAACGTTTTCTTATGATCTCTACTAAGCAAGGCGCGTGCCACATGACTGCATGACTGCACGTGGTATCATCTCAACAAGTTCTTTGGAGAGATATCAGGTACTTATAGAAGTCAGTGCTGAGCGGAAGACGTGATGTGGTAAGTCAGGTAACAAAGAAACACATTTGCGAAATTGCCAAATGTGAGTAAAAGGCCAATGGTGTTCTGACCAAAAGACCAAGCAAAGAGCTCATAGCTGATAGCTCATAGGAGTTTTGACAAACATGATACCCCAGATACCCCAAGGCCAAGGAGGTCTGGCCAAAAGACCAAAGTATTTGCCTAGCTCATAGCTGATAGCCGATAGCTGATAGCTCATAGGAGTTGTCACAAATGTGAAATCCGGATTTCGGACTGGTTCTAAGGGCGTCAGTGGCAAGTCTCCGGCCCAGAGCTGGTCTCCTATGAAGGATTGATCAGGCATCACCGCCCGCTTCGCTAGAGTCGCAGTCTCCGGCCCGTGGGGCCTACGCCCCGGAGGGAGAGGACGCAAAGAGCAAAGTCTTTGTCATTGCAGTTGACCCCGGAGGGATAGGCTCCGCATTCCACAGGGCGGGGGAGGACGGCAACGACAAACTGTTCGCGCCTGCGCGGAAAAGATCCGTTTCAGCTTTAGCCAGTAACCAGGAGATATTGCAGGTAACACACTCCCGAGGGGGAGTGGGCGGTGAGAAGATTTGCCACCGTGAAAATGGAAACGATATAATGCTCTCCGTAGTAACTCATGGCAGGTAGGCCACAGTTCACAGGAGGTGAGACAAATGTGAAATATGAAGCACAAAAAAAGGCCTTCGGGTGTTTCCCGAAGGCCTTTCGTGGTCAATACACGGCAACAGAGGGCTAAGTCGCCGGCCTGCCTAGAAGTTTTCCTTCCAGTAACCTGCCTTGACCTTATTCTTTGGCAAGTTAACCTTGAGTGTTGATAAGCCTCCAACGGTGGTGGTGGCAAACAAGTGGTCCTCCTTTACTATTGCACTTGACCCCTGGCCCTTGCCAATGGAGATGCCTGCCACGTGATGCACATTGTCCTCCAAATCGACTGCTCTATCATCTGCGTCAAAATCACCGTCTCCGTCCAAGTCAAACACGGGAATAGCCGGCGCAAGGCCTGTGTCATAGCTCACAGCATACAGCCACGCCTGCCCACTGCCTTCGCACGGATCTGGATCGGGAATGAACGTGACAAAAAACACGATGCCTCCCTCGACTATGGGCTTTACTATGACCCGTTCGATTCGCTGGGAGGAAGTAGTGTCGAGCTGAATGACCCATGAGCCTGATGAATCATTGGAGCCTGTAATGCGTCTGAACTTCTTTCCCGAGACATCTTCGACATATTCTGTCTGAAGGAGCGCAAGATCACTGAGATCGTGCTCAGTAGTGGAACCGACAGCGTCTTTTATGCCAAAGAAGTACTGCTGATCTTCCTCTATCTTGTCTCCTTCTGTTTCATACCGCCCAGTACCAAAATAGACCCAGATGTTTCCTGCCTGCTGGCCGTAAGCAAACGCTGCTTTTGCCCTGATCGGGTTTTTATCAGGCGTTGCTTTGGTAGGACTAAAATCGAACAGCTTTGAAGTGTCCGGGTTTTCGTCTTTTCCGATGTCTAAGATTCGGTACATGGTTCCGTAGAGGTCTCCGGTATAGATACGGTCTGAAATATCGTCAGCATCCAGATCCACAACGAGCGGTGCGGAAAGGGCGTTATTCGTCTTACTGTTGGACATGACTATTCGATTGATGTCACCACCACCCTCACCCTCGCTCTGGTTCCACAGAGGGTCTTTGGTGTCGGCCACCAGGCCATACATATAGGCCAGTTTGTTGGCCTGGTCCGCTGGGGAATAACCCGAACCAAAAAACACTGCCCATGTGGCTGACTCGCCTTCAGCAACCCTGTCGATGCTGGCCTCAGCCCAGGTCTGGCCCAATTCGGTGTCAGTAAACTGCCACAAAAACTTGCTTTTTTCGCTAGCCGCATCAAAAGTGTTCCCATGTGTGATATCCAAGGCAAAATAGGCCTCACCGCCTTCTCGTTCACCGCATACAAGGATGGTCTTCCACGTTGATCCTTGGTAAATATCTGCCACCTGGGGTGAGCCATCAACAAAGTACAGGTGGCAGTAATCATCGTCGCACATGTCATAGCTGGAATCAGTGCCTGCCAAGGCCAGTTTCGCCTGGAAATTTTCGGGCACAAAGGCCCACTTTTCCTGACCGTCTGCCAGGGAAAAGGCATGCAGCGATCCGTCGTTGGCCCCGATATAGACCAGAGGATCACGTATGATCCCCGCTTTCCAATCCGTATATCCATCAAACGGGTAGTAGAAGGCAGGAGACCCAACAACAACGGGCGATGAGTTGATGATGTCTCCGATCGGCTTGCACATGTAGTTGTCATAACCCGGGACACTATCCGTATACGCAACTGCTGTGGTGTGGTCTGAAGGATCTACGGTAAACACGCTTCTTGTTCCGGGCATTTCCTCGCTTGCCGTCCAGTCTATTGTGTCCCACAGGTCGGTTGCGTGGTTATAGTCAAGGCGTAGCACGTCTCCTGACCATCCGGTTGGGTCGAACCTGGCGACGATAACGGTGTCACCAAGGTCTGCTGAAGTAGTAACAGCAGGCGACGATCCGTGGAATGTGGCCCCCTTGATCGACTCGGTAATCTTTGAAAGGGCTTGCAGCAGTTCATCCCTGCTGTAGGCAAGAAATGGTCGGCCCACACCACCAGCTTCAGTGTGCAGGGCATACACGTCGTCATCCTCTGACACATGGCCCTCTTCATTGGCCACCGCGGCCAGCGCGTCAATGTGCGTGAATTGGTCGTCGACTCCAAAGCCCACTGCTATAGCGGTCACCCCCGTAGCAGTAAGGTCCCTGGTAGCCTGCTCGATCTCAGCCTGGGTCTTCTCGCCCTCGCCGTCAGTCACCTCGATCAGGAACTTGGACTGGCAATCACCAATGGGGACAAAATTCTCACCAGCACCGTCTTGGTCCTTTTTTTCTTCACTAAAATACTTCCTTGCTGCAACCAGGGAATGATAAAACGGCGTCCCAGAGCAGTATACTCGTGAGTTGATTGCATCGTGGAGGGCCTGCTCATGAAGGGCGGAATAGGGCTTAGCGCCCTCGTGAATCCAGGTATAGTCATCTTCCTCTTGGAATTGACACGTGGGTTCGTCGTCGTCCCATACTTGGCTCCAGGTGCCGAAACCCCATGAGATGCTTTTGTCTTTGACGAGCGTATTGATGACCTCTTGACCTAATGTGATTCTCATTTCCTGGGTGGCTGCAGTCCAGGGCTCTATGCTATTCCAGGCAACAGAAGCCGTGGTTGGGGTTCTATCTGTGATGTTTTTATCAATCTCGGCAAATGGTGGCGGGTTATCAAAATCTTGTCCCCTGATGGTCCAAGAGGTGTCTTCGCTGTTTGTGCCGTGGACAACAAATTCTAGGAATGCATTGGTTATGGTCGCCCCTTGTGGGATAGTCACATCCTGAAAGCGTAGCCCCACCGCCCCCGACCCCTCCCAGTCACACAAGTCCATGTCGTTGCTGTCAAGGCGCACTTTATCGGCGTCGTCGGCATTTTCCTCTGCGTCGTCATCGCTGCTTGACACCCGAATATCGATCTCATGTCCAGTGCCTTCACTGTCTGTGTATGCCACATGGAGCAGCGGTGCATGTACGGACGTCACGTTGTCATACGATCTGGCTGACCTTTTTCCAGAGCCTGTGATGATGAAGGCCATGGCGTTTCCCGGCTGCCAGCCCGACCTGTCAACGATCTCTTGAACGACTGTTGTCAAGGGAGGCGTTCTCGGGTTGTCCTCAGCGGGACTCACGTCGGTAAGACGCTTCATACTGCTGGAAACATCCAAGAGCACCAAGACCGCAGGAGTGACCAGCCGCGCCGCGTAGATGGGCACATTGCCGCACAAGCTGGCAGCGCCGATGATCTGAACCGCGACACTCACGTGAATCTCCGCAGGACTGTTCCATGCATCGGGGTCTGCAACTGTGATGGTGGCCTCATGCGTGCCCGCACTCAACCCGGAGGTGTTGTACGTTACCGTAATCGTGGCCTGCTGTCCTGGACCCAGTGTGCCACTGCCAGAAGACAAGGCCAGCCAGGCCGCATTGTCCGTTGTGGTATAGCTCATGGCAGCAGCGCCGCTATTCGTGATCGTAAAGCTGGCGTCATTTGCATTGCTTTCTTCATAGCAGATAGCGCCCAAGTGGTTTTTGTTCAGGGTAATGTAGGCACTCGTCACCTCAGAATATTCTATCCTGAGCAATGGCGCTTTTGTAGGATCTTCGTCAAAGGAGGTGGCAATCCTGAGCCCAAGATCCTCCGTGAAGATGAAGGCCATGGCGTTTCCGCTTGACCATCCGGACCTGCCTGCGATCTCCTGGACCAAGGCAGCAAGGGACGGCGTGTGATATGTTTGGCCATTATCCCAGTCGGCCACAGGCCCCCACACAACCTCTCCATACGTGGTGGGTCTGTTTGTGATGTCACTATCCACCGGACTAAATGACTCGGCATTATTACTGGCTTGACCCCGTATGGCTATTACGGTCGAGTCTTCCTCTGATCCGTCTGCCACAAACTGTATATAAGCCTTTGTGATGATAGCTCCCGGAGGCACGGTCACGTTCTGGAAGCGAATACCAACAGCCTGGCCACCAGTTTCAAAAAAGGCCAGGTCGAGCCCACTGATGTTTACATTTCTATTAGAGTCTTCTTCGGCGTCGTCATCGTTCCCTGATACCCGACGCTCAAGGATGTTTTCAGTATACTCAACGTGCAATAAAGGCGGATTCGGAGGATTTTTTTCGTATGACCTGGCGACCCTGTTGCCAGAGCCTGTAACGATAAAGGCCATGGCGTTTCCGCTTGACCAGTCGGGCGAGTTGACGATCGCATTGACCACTGAGCTAAGATCCGGGGTCTGCTGCTTTACGCCAGATTCATTCATGCTGCCCCATTCAGGTACATCCCAGGTTACAGAAGCACCCGTTTGTGGCCTGTTTGAGATGTCGTAACCGGCAGCAGTAAATGCGGGCGCGTTCCCGATGTTGTGTGCCGCTATGGTGAGCGTAGTCGATTCGCTGGTCTTCTCATCCGCCGTAAACATGATGTATGCGTTGGTGACGGTGGCACCCATGGGTATTGAAACATTTTGAAAGCGTATTCCTACCACCTGCTCACTACCGGGATTCACCATTGCCAGGTCGGTGCTAGTAAGAGACATTGTACCATCGCTCACCCTTTGTTCTGCGTCGTCGCTGCTTTGTGATACCGTTAATTCCACTGTTTCGCCCCATACGTGGAGCGGAGCGGTCAGAACCAGGCTCGCTGCAACGATCATGATCAGGCCAAAAATATGATTTTGTTTCTTTCTCATATCTACCCCTCCTCCTTCAGGAGTCACAACCTTCTAGTAGTACCCCACTTTGAAGGTCTTCATCAGTGACACTTCAACTTCCTGGGCCCTGTTGGCATTGCATGTTACGGTGTACACGAACTGTCGGTAATTGTTGCCCCTGCCAGGAGCAATCTGATTCCTCAGGTATGTAACCCTATACCAGTATGGAGTGCCATTCATGATTCCGTCCTGTGTGCCCCCGGGGAAGTCATTGTTTTCAACATCCTGTGCACCATTGCCGAAGTTTCTGACTATCTCGCCAGCGCTATTTACTCTCGCAGGTGCTCCTGCCATACCCTTGAGCCAGTTGCCCCCCTCCTTCCATCCGCTATCTGCAACATAAAACCCCTGCACATAATCCCTTTCGCTTTGGGTAATCTGCAGGTCAATGGTCGTAGTGGTTGTGGCAGCAAGCCCCATGAGTGTCAGTATAAACAGCACAAGGACTGCCACTATGAGGACCGAACCTTTTTCATCAGATTGTATCGAGCTCAAAAAATTCATCTGAAGGCTTCTCCAGTTCTTGATAGACGTCTCAATTCAGTGATGAGTCCTTGATCACCGAGGCGCTAACAGTATGAGCCCCACTTCGGTCACGCCAAGTAGTGGTAACTGTGACTGTCTTAGCGCCATCGTACGGAGAATTCGTAACCACATTCCATGACGTCGCATACGCACCGTCCGTTTCAGGGCCGTGGTTACCAGGATTCAAATCTGCATGATTGTAGTCTGAGTCAAGCAGTTGTTCTAATTTGTTCTGGTTGTATTGTATGATAGCCTCGGTCATGTTGCGTGACAGAGTATTGCCTCTCATGGCTGTGGTTTGCATGGTGGCAACAGCCAGCATGCCAAGGGAGAATATGGTTACAGCGACAAGAATTTCCAGAAGCGTAAAACCTTTCTCGTTGAGGTCGTTCGGAGATCCAAAGATCTTGACGTCTGCACATCCCTTTTCGCTCATTGAGCCCCCCCCTTATGGTTCAAGTCCTGCATTGCGCACCTTGACCCTGGTGGTAAGATCCCGACTTTTCTTTTTGCGCAAGATGGGATCTATCCTGGGGGTTTGGATCTGGGTGAAAATTTCCACCGACCGTATGTCGTCATGGTCGTCGGTATCGTCTCCGGGATCATCATCAGGGCTTCCGGTGTCACCGTCCGCAAAGGTGTAGTTGAAGGCAAGGACGGTGACGTTTTCAGCCAGCGGTGATTCGGCCTTTCCCGGGCTGGCGCTCTCATCGCCCACAGTATTGTTGGCTCGTCTCATGAGCACGTCCGTTGCTGAAAGGTAGTATTGAATGTCCTCGTTGACATCAAACGTGTCGCCGTCACCATTGACGTCCATGGTAAAGTGGGCGGAATTATTATCAGTGTTGTACCTGTCATCGTCAGGATCGTTTTCGTCGTCACCCAAAAACCCCAGATTCGCCGTCCCAGTGGGGTCAAGCCCGGCCATCCTGATATCCCTTGTCATTATCTGAATGGCTGCCCTGAGATCCTGGGTCATTTCCATGGAATTTTCCTGGGAAGAATAAGATTTATAATTTGTTGCAAATAAGTAGTATATGGCGCTTAGCACAACCCCAAACAGGCTAACATACACCAACATTTCTATTACCGTGAATCCACCGTGTGAGTTTGCTATCCTGATCTTAGACATCGCTGGTCTTTATCCTTCCTGCGAGAAAGACTTGGATTTGCTTCTCGGCACCTTTCTCATTTTGCAGCCTTATGGTTACATCACCGCTAGCCGTGCCTCTCGGGCTGAAAACCGGATCTCCAGTGACGCTTTTTACGGACACACCTCCGTAATCTGAGAAGCTTCGCCCAACTTTGAGTGTCCAGGAGGTGGAACCAGTTCTCTGGTTACCCTGTTGCAACTCATAGTCATTGCTGGCGGTTATCTTATTGCCGGCACTAAATGCGGCCCTGTATTCCCGATGCTTTTTTACAGCAAGGGCCCTTGCGCGGTGCAGATCACCCCGAACCATGGAGGCAGCACCATTCAAGCGATACCCCGGCAGAAGGGATTGTGCCCCCCAATATCCCATAACTGTCAAGATACCAAAAACTGCTAAAACGACCATCATTTCAAGGAGGGCAAAGCCTTCCTGATGATCTGAATCAGTTGTGCATGTTCGTGTCCGTCTCAATCAATCGTCCTCCCTTGGTCGTATTCACCACGATCACTCAGCAAGTTGCGTGCCACTGCCCATGGCTATGGTTCGGCGGCTTGTCAATGCACACCTCTCGGGCTGAACCTGCAGAACTATCTTATTATTTCGGGGAGTTATTGGCTGCTTTCGGTATGTACGCAGCCCGACGCGAAGCGCCGGCTATGCCGGCCCAGGCCCTGGGAAGGAAATACTTTCCTATAAAGGAATTTAACACCGTAAAGGGGCTTTATATTGACACAAATATCTATATGCATTATGCTCATAATAATAATAAGAATAAAGGGAGGGCAAAATGGGTTCCAAATCCTCTTCTACAGCAAAAGTAAAAGTTACTGCAAGTCTTGATGGGGAATTAGTTAAAGCCATTGATGAATTTCTTGGGAAATTCAAGACCCGCTCCCGCAGCAAATTTATTGAAGACGTTCTACGTAATTGGCACAAAGAACAGAAAAAACAAGAAGTTGAAAGGCAGATTGAAGAATATTATCTTTCCCTATCCAACGAAGAACAGGAAGAAGACCGAGATTGGCGAGAAATAGCAGCCAAATCTGCTCACCTGCTCTGGGAGGAGTAAACTTATGCCATATCCCGGGAGAGGTGAGATTTATCTTGTAAGGCTTCCTGGTCAGCCAAAAGATACCAAACCAAGACCGGCCTTAATAGTCTCTTTGAACGTTCGAAATCGCCTAGCCAATGATGTTGTTGTGGTCCCCATCTCTACTACTCTTCGCACCAGCCCAACCCATGTAGAACTAGCTGAGGGAGAAGGTGGCCTTCACCAAACTTCCATGACTAAGTGTGAACAAATCATGACCCTTGACAAGTCCTTTTTAATCCGTGGTTCTTTTTCCGGAACTATAAGTCCTATGAAGATGATCGAGGTGGAAAGGGCCATCCAACTAGTTATTGGAATCGTGATATAGAATTAACTAGACTTTGCGCCTTATGTGTTACGCCTCGGTTCATTTGTGAAGATCAAAGTTTTTGCCCCAATTGTCCCAATGCCCATGCCCTGCAAAAGCCGTATGAATTCGCTAGGTTGTAGAAATTACGCGACGTTCTCTCTTTTCAAGAAGCAAGGCAACGTTCGGACAGGGCGCTGCCAAGACAGCCGCGGCGGGAGGGCCAGGGGGGACGAATTTTATAATTTTATGGACGTCCCCCCCCGTGGCTTTACCGTGGTTGAGCTGCTTGTCGGGCTTCTTATCCTGGTGGTGACGTTTCTGGTTGCGGTTCCCGAGCTCTTGGAGTGGCAGGCCGATAATGAACTCAGGGTCATGGCCAGAAGTGTTGTATCTCACTTCCAGCATGCTCGCTTAGAGGCGGTCAAGCACAACGGGTCGGCAGAGATTCAGGTTACTGCAGGAGAGGGTCCGAAAGGCGGGTGTGTGGTGGTGAGGGAGGGTGAGACAATAAAGCAATTTACGCTGCCCCCGGGCATGAAATTGACTTCCGGCGGTACCTTTCAGTTCAATTTTCGAGGCTTTCCCGACACAACCGGCACAGTAACCATAACCAACGGAAACAAGGCCTACGACATCACACTCAAATTGACAGGCATGACCACCCTCACGGAGGGGGACGTCCCCCCCTGATTGTTTGTGCCTGTGATGCCATCTGATCCTCTCCCATGATACCTGATCACATCTTTCTTTCGCACTTGTCGTGGGGGCCACAATTGCGGATCGCAATCATGCCGGACTCAGGACCATATTCAAAGGTGAGTCTCAGGCTTACTGTAGCATAGGCGATGAAAACATCCTTTCCGCCCGTGGGATACTTGGCCTTCACATTTTTTGCCTTGTGAACATTCAACGAAGGGTGCCGGGGGTTAGCTGCCAGCAGTTTCACGGCTTTGTCGATGGCCTTCTTTTCCCGTGGCTCAAGGCGAGAATAGCGCTCAAGAAAGATGATCTCGAAAAAGAGTGAGAAGGGAGGCACCCTTAGAGGCATGACGGACTATTTCTTTACGGCCTCAAGTGCCTGACTTGGCGTGGAGGCGGATATCCCCTTACGACGGTCCTTGTTTACTTCCTCTTCTCGTTTAACCCAACCGGGCGGCAGCTCCTCGACTGGCAAATCTGACATATCGGGGTATTTTCTCACCGTTCGCACAGGATACAGGGTAATCTGATCCCCTTCAATCACATACTCAAAAAGAGGTTCAGAGCGAAAAGGGGCAGGAAGCGTCACCCTTCCCCTGGAATCGGGTTTTAAGATATTGACTTCGCCCACTTGCGACCTCCTATTGGACCTTGCTGATAGTAGAACATCATACTCCCATTTTGGACAATTGTCAATAATAGGAAAATGGTACTATCCCCAGGAGGGCTCTACCCCGGCTTCCTTTTCGGCTTTTCCTGAAAGGAATATCTTGTAGCTCAGTGGTTTGCGGCTGTGTCAGCCGACATGGGACTTTAGCGTCCCCTTCCCCCTTCTGACAAGCTCGAGCGCTGTTGGGTCGGGGGTGAAGGTGAGTTGTTGGCAGGGGACGTGCGATGTCAGGTCGGTGAATAGTTCCATCGCACATGCCATACCTTGTGCGTCCCAATAGGGCGGAAAGGAGCAGGTGAGCAGTTGTGATACCGTGTCGGTCCCTTTGCTCTCCGTGACAGAATTTTCTTGACCCTGTCTGAGGAAAAAAATCCGTTCCAGTCTCAGGCCCCGCGCTGAGGCGAATTTGCCCTCGCCATGCCAGGGCGTGCCATACATCCAAAACGCCTGACCGCTCTTTCTTACGATGACTCTGTCGTCGCTTACTACATCAACGCCGTCTTCCTGGTCCCACATTCTTGCCAGTGTGGTTTTGCCGGCACCCGATTCGCCCACAAAAAGGATGCCTCTCCCATCCATGGCAACACCGCAGGCGTGGATGATAACCCCTCGTGCTTTGGCCAGGTAGTTCACTATCAAAAGCTCCATGGTGGGGCCATAGAACGGGTCATTGAAACGGTCCGATCCGTTGGCAAAGTAAAGGTCGGCCTGTTCAGGGTCGTCCGGCAGGACAAGGGTTCTTTCCAGTCCGGGCAGTTCGTCAAAGATCTGTATAATGGATGTTCCGTTTTCCCGGTAAAGGGTCCACATGGGGGGGCAGGCAAAAACCTTTTCTCCGGCCACGCCGTCAGGAAGGCCCCGGTGCAGTCTGAGTCTGATGTCGGTCTTCCCGGCGCCTACAAAAGGCCGATACGCCGGGCTGACGTTCTTGACATCTCCTTCAATGGAGATAGATACGCCGCCGATGCTTATTCTTAGACCCTCTGCCATTTATCCTCCCGAGAAAAGTCGGCTGTTCTGGCTGGTGTCTATGTGAAACCTCTGTATTCACCGCAGAGACGCAGAGGACACAGAGATGGATAGTTTTTTCCTTTACCGCTGAGAGGCCGGCAAAGGAAAACCGCTCAGTCCCGCTGAAAGCGGGACAATGCGAGTTCTTGGCCTATGTTGTTCTAAAGAATTGATGCTGATGAACGGGAAATAGTGCATGAACTTGTCTTCCCACAGGGCTGGCTTTTTCAGCTTTCCGCCCTCTCAGCGGAAAGCTGAAATTATTCAACCTCAGCGGTCTCTGCGTCTCTGCGGTGAGCAAAAGGCCTTGCATAAGATCTCTGGTCCACCAGACAGATTGAAGAAAGCTGGGGTGCCAGTGATGGGGCGCTGAGGGCATTAAGATCCGGCAGTCAGGCAGGCCCCGAACAAGGCACAATTGGACGGCGCGCGGGGCCCATCGCCTCCGGTGTTTTTGCAAAAGCCCAAGACTGCACACTTGGCATCCAAGCTGATTCTCGTCACCTCGGGTTTCTCATATTCTTTCTTCTTATTTTTTTTCATGAATCGGCCTCCGGTTCGTTGAGTGGTTAAGAACACCGGAACAATGTGTGTAGAAGTAGCTGGTGTAAGGCTCAAGACGTACGGCGTAAGGAGAAAAACATCTTGCCTTGAACCTCATGCCTTACGCCCTATGCCTTACGCCTCTCCACCACTCCGTCACTCCACTGCAAATACTGCATCTATTGCCTCTAATTCACCCACAAATTCCAGCAGGTCCTTTTCTGCTTCTTCGGATGAAACGTCGAATTCCTTCAATATCAGGTCCTTTATGTCGATGAGGCGCTTTTCGCCATCCAGGTGCTCCCACACAAATGCCCCCAGTTCGTTCAGGTTATAGATGGAGTCCATGTCGCCCACGTTGTCTTTGATGGGAACCAGGATGGTCTCGTTTTCTATCTTCCTGAACACAAAACTCTCATTCTTCCTATGCTGCTTTTCTAGATCTTCCATTATTCTAGCCTTTTCACTCCTGATGTTCACCACAGGCACAGAGGGCACAGAGTGTATTTTCTTTTGCCCGATCGGGAGACGGCGATCGGGCAAAAAAGCTCAGCCCTTCGGGCATGTTGGTTGAAACTGCTTTCCATAAGCCAGCAATCAGTTTCGCGCTGCTAAGATATCCGGCGAAGCCGGAGGCGTTTTTTCCCTGGCCGCCGTCTCCCGGCCAGGGAAAATTTCTTTCCTCTGTGTCCTCTGTGTCTCTGTGGTTATATCTTCCTTCCTACCAGAAAAGCAAGCCGCTATCTGCCGTGCCGATGAAGCAGAACCCGCCGCCACCGCCTCCGGAGCTGCCGCCGGATGAGGTGCTGTCGTCGTCTGTGCGGTCGAGGATGGGGGCAACGGGTACGGCGCTTGTGGACACGCTTCTGACGCTTTCGTCGCCGTCGGCATCAACGGATGTCACCACATAGTAATATCTGGGGCCGTTTTCGGCCGAGGTGTCGGTGTATCCGGTGTCGGTTACCGGGTCCGTGTTTATCTTTTCATAGCCAACTTGATTGCTCGTTTTGCGGTACACGTTGTAGGAAGAAACCGCGTCGCCATCACAATCTGCGGCTGCCTGCCAATCCAGGGCAACGGTCGCGTCTCCTGCATCTGCCGCAAGCCCCGCAGGCCTTCTGGGAATGGGTATCTTCAGGGTCATGGCAGGGTCGCCAAAGAGCAGAAAGGTCTCGCTCACCTCTTCGTACGTGGCCCCGTTTGCCAGCAACGTCTGCTTGGCCAAGGCAAGGGCCTGCCCAAGCACGCGGACATCTTCGGTAAACAGGGCATCAAACACGGCAGTGTCCAGGATATACTGGCCCTGGGGCAGGGTTATGCCCGTGGGCATAATGGCAGCTACCACACCGTCTTTTGATCGCATGAGCACCTCCACCAGGGACGGGCCCTCCCAATCCCAGGAATCTGTCTCAGGGTCGGCAAAAAAGCCGGCCAGACAGCCCATGCCGACAAGCAAGGGGAGTTTTTCGTCATTGATCAAGCCAGCTACATCATCGGTGTCAAAGATACGTTCGGTGGCCCACAACTCCGTGTTTCCGTGGCCGCTGTAATTGACGATCAGGGCCCCCTGAGTGTTTATCCAGCCCTTCAGCTCGGTTGTAAGGCCTGCTGCCGCCGGATAGCAACCCACGTCATCTTCGTCGTCACACAGATAGTAAGTCTGTGGCGTATTCATTGGCGTGGGGATCAGGGCAGCCACGTCTTCGTTCGTGGCCCGAAAGATCGCCTCGTAGTCTTTGCCTTCGGTTTGGTTGTCCGCAATAAGGAGTATGTTCTTCTGCCAGGGCTTCTTCTCCAGTCCCTCGTAGGCAACGATCTTATTGACCATAGCGTCAGCGTCAGCCACACTTCCTGCGGGCAGCCGGCCGATATACAGGTCCGGCACTGCATCGTCTCCGCTCACCCGGGCATACCAATCGTCTGTCACCACCTCGCCCCCGTGCTCAGTCATGGCCAGATAGCTGGGAAGATAGGTGGCCGTATCCGGCGCAAACCAACCCCAGTTGTTGTTGGGATCATAGGTGCTGTCACCCGCAAGGAGCACGTACTGGAGGGCCGGCTGCGTCCAGTTGTCATAGGCATAGGTGAGAAAATCCTTGATCGCCTGGGCGCCAGGGATACCATAGCTAAACTCGTCATAGATGTCTTCTGCGTCCACGACTTTGACCCGCAGGCCCTGGCCCTCGCGCAACGCCACAAGGTCACTGAGCCATTGATTGGGGTCTCCGTTTCCGTCCCAGCCAAGCCCTATGTGGGTGATCAGGATATAATCAGCGCCGTTTGCAGTATCAAACAGGCTGGAGGCCGTATCTTCAGATATGCCCGAAGGGCTTGCTACCGCACCTTGAGCAAGCACCAGATACGTGCGCTCGCCAGATACTGCTGGATGCTCAAAATCGAGCGTATAAGTGGCGCCAGCATTTACAGTATCGAAGTTTTCCAGCCGCCGCACATCATGTCCAGAGGTAATATCAAAGGCCAAAAGGGGCTCCGTGGTAAAGCCGGTTACCTGATACCGGTAACCCGCGTCATAGGAGAATTTCAGCGTGTCTGAGCTTGCAGCAAAATCTCTCGCATACTCAACGTCTATCCAGTCAAGTGAAAGCACGTCCTCGTCAGTGTTGGACGTCACGACCACCGTCACGGTGTTATCGCCCGCGGAAAGGCCCACCTCGTCGATCGAGGCCCCATAAAACGTTTTTCCGCTCCAGCTGAAGAGGCTCTCCGCCATGGTGGTAGCACCCTCTTTGACAGCAATATCCACATTGTGACTCCTTGCGGTTGCTCCGCCCATGTACACGGTAACGGTGGCTGTCCCACTGTTGGCAACACCAGGCAGGGTGATGTCATATTCTCCCGGATTCACCTCGCCCGCGGCCTCTCCGATTGCCGGGTAGAAGTACCACCGGTTCAGCGAGTCTGTCCCGGGTGCTATAAGCCAGTAGGCCAAATCCTGCTCATGATGAACCGTAAAGGTATGGGGCGTATCAGGGATGGCACCGGTGTCCGGGCTGACATCTTCTTCTGTCATGCGCTTTGGCGTGCCAGCGCCCCCGGCGGTGGCGAGCCAGTAGACGTTTTCTTCTGCGTATTTTTTGTACTGGCCACCCAAGGCCTGTCCGTAAAACTCGATATAGTCTGTGCTGTCAAGGGCGTTGTCCGTGTTCTGATCGTACACATACACGGCGAGTTCCTCGCCCAGGTTATACATGCGCACCTGGCTGAGGTCTATGGCATCAACTGCGCCCGCGCTGAGCCCGTTGGCCACAAGGTAACTTCTTGTCAGCCGGTAGATCCCCTCTTGAGCTACCAGGATCTTATACGCGGTGCCTTCAGGCGACGGATTCCAAAGAGCAGCGGCACGCCTGCCGGAGAACGGAGCAGAAGCGCTGCCGCCGCCAGAAGGCGGCCTCCACGCCGAAACAGTGCGGCTGGCAGAACGGGCCGATCCCTCCTCAACTGATCTTTGTTCTGAAACATTGTCATAGTCTATCCTCACTATAATGCGGCTGTAGTGCACAAGCTGGCCTGCTGCCGGGTTAAAGACAAGTGGATAAAACATCACCTGCACCTTGTTCTGGCCCCTGAAGCAATAGGTATGCCCCAGCCGGGCAGCCCCATTGGGATAGAAGGCGTCCGTGCTGTAGGCGGCCTCGTCAATGACAGGGGCTTCTGCCACATGGGAAAATTCCCCTCCGGCATTTATCACCTTCTCAGGCACGGGATAGACCCGATAGCCGGAATGGGCCGCGCCCTCTGTGGACTTGACCGTGAGTGTGGCAGACCGCGCCGCAGGAAGGTCAAGGAGCACACCCTTTACGGGAAGCTCGGGCCTTCCCACTGCTTGCGTAAACCCATGAATATAGTCCGGTACCCGCAGCCGCTCAAAGGTCTGGCCCCCTGTGTGCACCTCTTTTGCCTCAAAGGCGTCTGTGAGAAGCTCCAGCGTTATGCCTGTCTCGTCAGATGAGACAATCTCAACCCCTTGCGTCAAGGCCTGGGTGGTTTCCTCCCGCACGCGTTTTCTGTCCTCGCTGTCCAAGATACCGTCGCCGTCCGTGTCCGGATTAAAGGGATCGGTCCCGCGCGCATACTCCTCACAGTTGGTGAGCCCGTCTCCGTCATAATCCAGCCCGCAGTCGTCAAGTGCCGGATTCAGCCCGTGGGCGATCTCCCAGTCGTCGGGCATGCCGTCTGCGTCCCAGTCCACACAGATAGGCCCGTGAAACGTGTGCGTGCCGTCTGTGTCTATGTCTTCCAGCTTGTAAAAGTAAAGGGTGCCGGGCGTGACACCTGTATCGTCAAACACATACGTACTTCCTATATGAGAAAAGCCCGCGCCCGCAATCCTCGTACTGGTCAGCCGTTCAAAGGGCCCCCACGGATCTTTTGCCCGGTACAGGTGAAAGCCCAGGTTGTCTAGCTCGCGGCCCGTCTCCCACTGTACCTGCACTGCATTCTCCTGGCCCGTGGCAGTAAAGGAGATGAGGTCCACGGCCGTGGCAGCGGCGTGAGGTCCGATATGCATGAAAGCCGTATCTTCGGTAAAGCATGCGTCTCCCGGATCACACGTTGAATCAGACGAGGCCTTGGTAACGTCACTCTGGCTATTAAACGAGGTCTTGATCCAGTGGGCGGTGCGGGCACTGGTGGAGATGCGGACCTCATCAATAGCGCCGTCAAAGTACCCTGATGATACCCTTCCGATATCCATAGCAGAAGGGTCTACGCCTGTTGTGTCAGTGATGACTACATGGTGCCAGTTCGTATCAGGAATATTAGCAGATGCACTTGACCCATCAACATACACGGTGGTTGTTCCGGGAAAATCGGTAGCAGTAACATTGCTACCTGAGTTCAGTTCTATCTGATCTGTAGCATCGATATCAATTATCTTTCTGTCTGTTGTGTCATCTGCTTTGAGCCAAAACGATACCGCCTTGATGCCGGTGGCCGCATTGCCGATGGTCACATAGTCCTCCGTCCCATCAAAATCAAAACTCCCGGCGATCTTTCCACTCACCTGATCAGCGGAATCCATATTGGCGGTCGTGCCGTTGGTGGTAGTGGTGCTGTCTTCGATGTCCCCGCTGCCGCCGTCGATATCTGTTTCGGACAGATGCCACACGCCCTCGTAGTTGGTGTCCCACACGTTGGTCGGGTCTTCCGTGGCATCGGTGATGGCGCAGTTTCCATAGTACATGTCAAACTGCGTATTTTCGTCCCTGTTCAGGGTCACCTTTACCCAGGCGACGAGTTCGCCCGTGCTGGGATCATATTTTTCGATCTCATGGGGTATCTGGTTTGCGCCTTGTCTGAAGATAATGTCATAGCCCAGGCTGTGCCTGACCTCGCCGTTGACCGAGTCATAGAAGGGAGTCTTTAAGTCATTGTGCGTGTAGGAGACAAGGACCGGAAAATCGTCAACCGTGCCGTCAGTATTATCCGTGCCCACCTTCGTGTAATCAACCGTGATGGTCCTCATCTGGGCAAACGTGCCCGTGCCGTCACACTCCGTGTCCACACCCGTAAAACTGGCAGCAGGACAACCGGTGTCACCGGATTCGCACTGGTTGTTGTACTCGGCGTCGAGCCAGGCGGCCGTGCGGGCCGTGCTGACGACACGGACTTCGTCGATCAGGCCGTTGAACTGTTGATTATAACCGGAAAAGACATCGCCAAATCCTGAATCCTCGGCACTATCGTAAACAAAGCCAGTGATGTCCGCTGTATCGTTCTGCACGCTACCATCAATATACATCTTAAGCGCGGATTCGGTTTCATCCCAAGTTACCGCTACATGCACCCACGTGTTTATTTCATTGACACTGTTTGAGTAAATAGTCACATCTGTACCCGTTCCATCACCGACACTAACACTTGCTTTCAGATCCGAGTCACTGTGAAATCCAATTAATCGCACACCCCAAAAATTCGAATCAGTATAGTCGAAGCCGTTCACGAAAACGCCACTACGATTGCTCGTGGCCACGCCGTTATACCACCCCGATATCGTAAACGCCGTTGTGGACCGCAAGCTTGCGTCACTCCCCACATTCACATATTCCCTGTTAGAAGAATCTGCCCCCGTCCCATGAAATTCAAAGCTACCGCCGATCTTTCCGCTGACCTGATCGCTGCTATTCATAAGATAGGTCGTGCCGTTGTTGGCATTGGTGGTGCTGTCTTTGATGTCCCCGGTATGGCCGTCGATATCCGTCTCCGAGAGATGCCACACGCCCTTGAAGTTGGGCTCCCACACGCCGGCACCCGTGGGGTTCTCCTGGTCTGTGCAGCTGCTGTTTCCGTAATACATATAGATGACGTCATCCCCGGTGCCGGATAGTGAGCTGGCCTCTACCCAGACCACAAGCTCACCGGTTGTGTTTATATACTTCTCGATCTGGTGGTCCAGCTTTGTGGTGCCGTCAGAGGCCATGAAGAGCAGATCCTCGCCATTCTCCTTGCCCATGTGGCCGACGCCTTGATATTCCAAGTCATCATCACTGCTTATCCTGATGAGCACGGGAAAATTCGTAAGGTCTGCGGTCACTTGTGCGTCCGGTATGGTGATCTGTTTGCGGTAGTTCCAGCCGTTGCTAAAGGGGTTGCCAAAGGTGGCGGGCAGTTCCTCAATACCTATGGTGTGAAATGCCGCAGGCGCGGACTGGTTGTTGTATGAGGTCTCGATCCAGGTGGCTGAGCGGGCCGTGCTGGAGATGCGGACTTCGTCGATGTCCACATCGTATTCCCCATCAGTTGTACAACCCCCATCGATACTACCATCACAGCCCATGATGAAGGTGTCAGCGGTGTCCCTTGTCGTACCGGTTTGTTCGATAGTGCCTACGCTCACACCGTTCACATATCCAACAATGTTCGCTCCGTCGTAGGTCAATCCTACATACGTCCAATCGGTGGTCACGGTTCCTCCGTCAAAAGTCTCTAATGTAGAATCATTTTGCACCTGGAATCTAAATGTATCGTCAGACACCGCAATAAGCTGATAGGCGGCGCTTACCTTCTCCATGATTTCGTTACTGACACCTGTTGCGGCCGGTCTTACCCACGCCATGAGCGTAACTTGGGAAAGCCCATCTAAGGTTCCATTGTAGGGCACCT
>SDBT01006464.1_pt1 | contig 19452 bp, 28 predicted proteins | sample 2277101 | NCBI WGS metagenome assembly SDBT01 (sample SAMN10404973, study PRJNA504765) | marine sediment metagenome | isolation source: marine sediment core GS10_PC15, 103 cmbsf | place: Arctic Ocean: Southern Knipovich Ridge | collected 2010 | reverse complement strand
ATTAGCCCAGGTGATATGAGTTAGGAATGTAGAATAATTCGCTGCAAAAGTATCTGTATCTAATCTCCAAGCTGCATCATTTGTAGAATAATTAGTATCCCAGTCTGCTTGACTTAAGAGTGTACCATTTACAGCGTTAGCCCAAGTAATGTGAGTTAGGAAAGTTGAATAGTTTGCATTCCATAAAGTTTCACTTTCTTCAGTAAGCCAAGGAGCATTGGTTATATTACTAGCATTCATTAATCCATCAAACCATTGTGCTGAAATATTAAATTCCCCTGCATCCCAATTTCCTATTAAAGGAACATTTCCATCTGTGTGTACTGCAAAAGGGTCTGTTTCATCACTACTTGGTGTTGCTGGTCCTTTTGAAATTGATACCCAATCAAATTGGTGTAAGTGTGTTGAACCCCCACCATTTATAGAATAAAATCTAACTTGAACAACCTCTCCACTAACATGTTCATCAGCATCATAAACAGTCATTGTATCAATAACATAATTATTTTCTGTATTTCCAATAGTTCTATAATCTTCCCAAACACTATCATCATAATTATAAATTTGAATTACAGCTGTATGGCTTTCAGAAGAAGAAGATTTATATCTAACAATTAATTGATTAAATTCAGGAATAGAAGTAAAATTAATTCTAAAATCTATATCTGAAGAAACTTCGGTTACATTTAATGATAAACTATCATAAGCAGTTATATTTCCAATCAAGCCAGAAGGATTTCCAATTACCGCACTTATTGCAGTAGCATTGTAGAATATTGTTATTAATTTTGCATCCACATAATCTTTCATTGAAGTATTATAAACACCATCTTGTGAATCTACATATGTTTTCATTGTTGTATTTGTAGCTAATATTGCTGCTAGTGTTTCTGCTGTAGTATTATAATCTATAATTACAAAGTCTGTAGAATTATAAAATCCAAATGGATTAGTGACAAGATAGTAAGAATAATTTGTGATGTTATTCCATGTGTCATTAAAAGCTGATTGGTTTGAAGACCACAGAGGTTCGGTTGGTGGGTTTGTAGAATTATAAAATCCAAATGGATTTATAGCTAAGTAGTATGAATAATTTGTGATGTTATTCCATGTGTCATTAAAGGCTGTATAATTTGCTGTCCATAATGGTTCATCTATTGGAGAGTATAAGCCATCAGCCCATGTTTCATTGAATGTAGCATAGGTATCGTTCCAATATTCTTGAGAGTTTGTAATTAGATAATATGAGTGATTAGTTATGTTTAAATCTGTTAGCCAATAACCACTACCAACAAAATAACTAGCAGAAACATTTTCTGTAACATATGTATTATTGACTACATATAATCCTTCATTAGTATATACAGAAGTGGAATTTAAAGAAAGTACAGGAAATCCAGCACCAGCAGTTGTATAAAATCTAAATTGATCATCATAATTATCTATACCCCAAGTATCATCACCTACATTCTCAAAGAGTATTCTAGGAGCACTAAATTCTGTACCTATTTTTACATTATCATAACCTAAAGCAGTACCTTCTTCAACATCTCCTGCAAATATAGATGGGCCACTAGTTACTGTTAAATTCCCTGTGATGTTTACATTCTGTGGGTAACCTGTATTTATAAAAACTGTTTCTGTATTATTTGACCACATAATATTACCAATAGCATAAGAAGTATTAGTTGTAGAACTCCAACTATCATTATATAAAGTATAATTAGCAGACCAATAAGGTTCATCTATTGGAGAGTATAAACCATCAGCCCATGTTTCATTGAATAAAGCATATGTATCATTCCAATACCCTTGAGGATTAGTTACTAAATAATAAGAGAAATTAGTTATATTATTCCATGTATCATTAAAGGCCGTGTAATTAGCAGTCCAAAGGGGTTCTGTAGCACCACCAAAACTATAAATATTTTCTAAGAGATAAGACCAAATTGTTGCATTAATATGATAATATTCACTAGTATTGCCTCCTTGTAATCCACTCATGTTATTATGTACTAGTTCGGTGTCATTTACAAAATAAATATTAGTAGTCATATCTGGAACAACAATTATATCAGTATCATAACCATATGGTGAAGCAGTTGCAAAGCTAAGTAAAAACATTCCTAAGATGAAAGTTATTAATAATATATTTTTATTCATTTTAACCTAAGATCATAAGTCCTATAAACACTAAGATGCTTATAGCGAACATAACCCCTTGTAAGATTCCCATAAACGCTGCTAGTCTTAACCACCAATTCAAATCATTATATGTGATTTTTTTATTTATTTGTATATATCTTATTTCTTCATTCATTTGAACCATTTACTCCTCCTTTTTTTAGCTCTTTTTGCTTTTTTCAAACTTGATTTTTCCCCACTTGTGTCAATCCTGAATTTTCTTTTTTCTATCAAGATGTGTGGAGTTTTTTTACTTTTACTTCTACGCCATTTTCTTCCTGTTTGCAATAATAGGTACCTGCCCCTTGGGTTTCTAACCCGAAGGCTTGCTCCAAGGCCCCTATCTACTTTTGATTTAGTCTTTCTTACTATAACTTCTCTTTTTTTCCCTTTAAATGCTTGTTTCCATTTCCCTTGTCTACGGATTTCCCCGATGTAGTATCCTGTTGCTAGTTTTCTCTTTGGTTTATATTTAGCTCCCCTACTTACACTTAATCCAGGACTTAAACTTACATATGGGCTTTTTGAAGGACTTCTATATGGACTTCTGCTTGGTGATGGACTTTTACTAGGAGATGGGCTTAAACTCTTGCTTGGTGAAGGGCTAGGACTTACAGATGGACTAACACTAACTGATGGACTTACACTCTTACTAATGCTTGGGCTAATACTCTTACTAACTGAAGGGCTCACACTAGGACTTAAACTTGCACTGACTGATGGACTTACACTAGGACTTAGACTTGCACTAACTGAAGGACTAACACTTATACTTTTATATGGGCTAATGCTTGGAATTCTATATAGACTGATACTTGGAGATTTAAATGGTGAAGGGTATGCTCTTGTTTTTACAGTAGGTTTAATTCCATAATCAGCTATAACCTTTCTTGGACCCATTAAATCTTCCGGTGTAGCTTTAACCCACTTTCCATCTTTCATAACTTCAGGTGCTCTTCCAGGCTTAATTTTAACTTGTTTCATCACAAGTTTTTCAGGATACAATGATTCAAATTTTGCAATACTTGCCTTTAATTTTAAAGATGGTTTACTCATTTCTAATGTTCTTGCAGCAGTTGAAACAGAAGCAATGTCTTTTATTCTTTTTGGTTCTGGGAAAATATCAAACCTTCCAGGTTGGATTTGGGTTACCCTAGCAACTCCCTGTGTAACTCCCCTTAACTCTTCAGAAAGTGTTGTAATTTTAACTCTTTTCATTTTAATTGGTTCAGCTATTTTTTCAATACCAACAACATATTCAGAGACTCGTAGTTCATCTAAACCAGGTCCTTTTAATTCAACAATTTGTTCATATTTTCCATTTAGTTTAGCTTCAATTGCGAATGGTGAGTCTTTAATTTCTCTTGCTGTACTTAAATCAATTGTTTTTCCATTAAATTTTTGTTTACCAAGTTTCTTTAACTCTTTTATTGTCTTATCTGTTAATTGTTGAAGTTTAATTTCATCTGCATAATCAAATCTAACTTCAATATCTTTAGGAGTTTTTTCTAATTTATATTTCTCTCCCCTAATTTTAAATTCTTTTGCTAATTGTGGTGCTCTTGCTTTACTTCCAAATACAATCCCTCTATTCTTTCTAGCTACATCTAATACAACTTTAACCGCAGGCTCTGATAATCTTTCTGTAGCCGCAAATAATTGTGCTTTATCAATGAATTTAGAGGGTGTTGTTCTGGTTCTTCTTAACATATCTTGTAAGGTTGGAATTAATTCTGTTCCTCTTGCTGTGGTTGAAAGTTGTCTACTTAGTAAGGCTTGTTGTAATGCCCTTGTTTCAAGTGCTGAGGCTATTGGAATGTGTTCCCCTATTGGTGTTTTTAATAATTGTGATTTAATACTTGGACGGCCTAATTCTATAAAACCTCCAGGAGTTTTTCCTCCCAATATAAGACCCTTACCTGCCTTTGTTTCAAAACCAAACAATATTGTTTTTGATACTGGTTTTTCAAGTGTTGTTACAACCCTTGCCCAAGGTAATGTTGGGTCTCCAGTTATTTTTTCTCCAAATTTAAGTGTCCTTTTAACTACTTTTGCTCCAGTTTGTGGTAATTCTAATGTTCTCACTTTAAATTTATAAGGCATTGCTTTAAGTCCTTTTTGTATAACTTTCCCACCACCAAACATAAATCCAAGTTCAAATGCTGCAGCTCCTGTTGCAGTACCTGGCTCTTTTAATGCAAATAATTGTGCTTCTCCTATTTTAGCAGGTACTGATTCTGTCAAATATAAAGCTGTTTGTTCATACTTAACATCCTTTAGTTTTGTTGCTCCAGGTAATAATCCAAATACAAAAGGATCTACTTTTCTATAAACTTTTCTTAATATTGGTTTTGGTCTTTCATAGAATTCTTGAACTGGAGCAAGAAGTCTTTCAGGTTCTCTAATTAAATACCTCTCACCAGCAACTAATACTTCTGCTGCTTTTTTAGAAAATCTAAATGCTGCTCTTTGTTCTTGAGTTAAATCTGGTTCAGCTTCTTTTTCAGCTATTTTTCTATATAATTTTTGAAGGGTTGTTTCTCTAGCTCTTTCAAATTCCCTTATTTTTTCTGCTTCAAATCCTGCTAATTGTGCCTCTGCCTCTGCCATATATCTTCTATTAACTTCTTCAAGAGAAACTCCGCTTTCATATTCTTGTTGATATTTCTCAGCTAAACTTTGAACAATTACTTCCTGTTGTGTTTGTATATCTCGTTGAAGTTGACCAACTTCTGCAGCTTCTTTTGCTCTTTGTCTTCTTCTAACTTCAATTGGTGTAAGTCCTTTAGGTAAGATACCACCTAAAGAGGGTAATAAGCCCCCTAAAGCAATATCTACTCTTTCCCATCTTGTTGGTTGATATTGTTGTGTAACATCAAATCTTTGACTAGGCCCTGGTGGTGCCCCTCTAAGTCTTTGTAATAATGCTGATGCTGAGGGTGTAGGTGCTAAGGGTTTTGGTTTTGGTTGGACATAAGGACCAATTCTTGCTCCTGTTTCTGTTTCAAATATTCCTGTAGTTTCTTGAGTTTGATATGCTTGGGCGAAGTCTTTATAAGTATCAAAGCCCTGTTGTTTTGCATGGATTTCTAAATCTGTTCTTCTACCAACTTGTGCTAGTGCAGATGCAAATGCGTATTTATTTTCAGCTGTTTTTGGTTGGTCTGCATAATGAAGCAGTAAAAGGTCTGTTGTTTTACTAGCTTCTTGTTTTATTCTATCAATTCCAGCAGTAGCTGTTTCATAAATTCTACTTACACCTCCAGGTAAAGGTTTTGTGGGTCTTTCCTTATCCGATTCAACATACTTACCAGTAGCTGTTTCATAAATTCTACTTACACCTCCAGGTAAAGGTTTTGCTCCTTGTTGGTTTGTATTATATATTGCCATTTTAATTATGCTCTATTTTGTAGGAATTCATATATCTGTGTGAAAAAGTAAATCATTGAAAAAATCATTATTGGTAGCCAGAAGATCATTCCATAAAATCCAACTCCAAAGATTAAAAAATATAATCCTAACATTGTGAATAATAAATAATAACTCATTCTACCCATGACTCCTATTACAGCATATATGAACGCTGTTCCTATCAGTGATAATAATCCAGAACCCCATAGGTCTTCTACATAGAATGAAAAGAAATCTATTGCCATTATGCTCTACCCCTCCAGAATTGTATTACTACAACTAAATACATTAGGATGATTGGTGATATTAATAATGTTGCTAATGTTGAATTTGTTTGTGCGGCTACAAGAGACCATAATTCCGCTAAAGGTAATCCAAAGCTAAGGAAAACTGCCGAAATACCTCCAAATAAGAAAATATCACTTCTAGTTATGATTGTTCCAATTGCTATTGCAGCTACACCTGTAAGAAGAAATAAATCGGAAATCAAACCCACAAAGCTTGTTGTACCCCAAGCGGTTGGATTTAATAAGAATGTTATTAATTGATTTCCTGGAACACTTACAATTCCTGTAAACATCAAAGTAAGATGAACTGCTAATACTACTAATAATAATTTAATCATATTCATCTTAAGATTTCCCCCATTGCCCAAGGCTGTACCCGGCTGTTAAAAATAAAACTACTAATCCAATTCCATATTGGTCTATGAAAGTATTTTTATTGGCTTCTATAGTTGTGAAATTAACAGTGAGATAACCAGAAACACTCATTAATAATACAAAAAAGAATATTATAAATAAACAAATCCCTGGTTGGTTTAATTCCATTCCGGTTGAATATGTAAATGCTGCTAAAGATACAAAGAACACAAAAAATATTAACATTAGATTATTATAATTGTCTTCTATATCTACTTCAGCATCTTTAAGATTTATAAAAAAAGTATAAATAGAACCCCTTCCAGGTTCTACATCTCTAGCATTCCAAATAAATGGATCAATTAATGTTGTACCATTTCCCACATCAATATAAAAATACCCATATAATTTATTGTGTCCTGTAGTATCTACAAGCACTGTTAAATTACCACCTGTATTTGTTGTACCTAATGTAGCATTTAATTCATTCCCATCAGCATCAGTAATATTCATATAATAAGAAACTAGATTACTTAAATTAGCAGTTACATTAAATGTAAAAGCATAAATAGTATTTTCAGATAACCATGGTAAAACCTTTGGGGTAATATCATATTGTATTCCTAATAGTGATGAAATGTATTCATCTGGTGAGGTATCAGCACAAGATAATTGTTGAGTATATAATGATTGAGTTGGTCTAATTGTTGTTACCGTTCCAGTACAATCGTCTGATGTAAATGTAAATCTATGATCATAATCGGGATTTACCCAAAAAGTTGCTGACCCTGAATCATCTGTAACATCTTCCCCAATGATTGTCCACACACCAGCAAACTGTCTTTCTACTACAATATTAACACCTATCACAGATTGTAAAGTACCATCTACAACTTGCATTGTAGTATAAATTCCATCAGCATTTGCTAATAAATATAATGTTTGATTTGTTGTAGTATTAGTTAAATAATTTGTGGAAGTATAAGTTCTTTGAGGATAACCTATTGAAGCAAATTGGAAAGAAACATTATTATTTAAAGTTCTATTGCCAGCATCAAGACAGAAAGTATAATCATAATTTAAAGATGTATTTGAATACAACATTGTTTTATATATGGAACCATTTCCTAACCAATAATTCCATGTTGAAGCATCTACTGTAGCATTAATATTAACATCTGATTCTTCATCTTTAAAGGTAAAATTAATATATTGTTCTATTAATGTAGCATTACATAAACCAAACTCAGTTTTATTAATTAATTGGGTTTGTGTTGTTGTATTATATTCTACCCCGCCTAAAGTATAATTAAAATTAAAGTCTTTAGTTTCATTATTTAATGGAATATCAATTGCTCTTGAAATGTTATAAACATTTCCAGCTATATTTGTAATTGTAGCTGCATAAGATGTTCCATCATAAATTAACTCACCATCTGTAAGGGATGAACCATTTGTAGTTAAATTAACATAAAATGTTTCTTGTTCTGTTACAAATGAAGAAGCATTATATGTAAATGAATTAACAAAAGCATCATACTCCCAAGTAGAATAATTACCTATTTTATGTGCACCAGAATCATTAGCCCAAAAAGTTATATTCCTCTGAGGGGTTAATATAAATGTTGTGATGTTTAATGTACACACTACACTTACATTTGTGAAATCATAATCATACCAACATTCATCTAAATCACTATCAGTTACATTCCATAATAAAGTTTCGTTAACACCCGCATCTCCAAGTAAAATAGTTCCTCTTGGTTCTGTTAAATATAATACCGGTGTAGTTGTATCAATGCTAAAATTTCTTGCTGTCAAATTTGTACAAGTATTTGTATCATCACAAGACTCATAGGTCCAATTATAATCACCATCTGCTATATCTTTTGAAAAGTTATAATAAACATTATCTAAACCAGATGAATTTGTTTCATTATATACGCCATCAATAATTAAGCTTACATTATCTACTGTTGCTGCAAGGTAAACTCTTCCACTAAATTCTATCGTTGAAACAGAAGAATTAAATGCCTCTATAGGAGTACTTAATTCAAATGTCGCTACATCTGAAGAATATGTTATTCCTGTCCCACTATTGTATAACTCATCAATTTCTGCTTGTGAAATAGATCTATTCCAAAAACCAAGTTCATCAATCTCACCATTGAATTCAGTCTCGGGTCCATCTGTTGCACCAATAACAAGTACAGTATTACCTGTTTCACCTGTTGAAGTTTCAACATCTATTTGTGCTACAGAATCAATATACATTGTAAGTGTTCCATTTGCTAACCTGGTAACAACTATGTGTTCATAACTACCAGAAGGGGGACTTGTAGAATTGATTACATCTTCACCATCAGCATAAACAGAAAATCTCCAATTACCATTTCCATTCGGATTTTGAGATAAATGAAAACCCTTTGGACCAGCACCAATCATATACACAATTCTTCCATCAGCATCTGTTGCATCTGGTTCAACCCAAACCGAAATTGAAAACGCATCAGCAAAATTAAAATCAGAACTACTATCAACATCTATATGTTCATCAGCAGTTCCCATATCTATAGCATTACCTAAATGACCAACAACCCATTCATTTCCTTCCATAAATTGGAGTGCCCCATTATGACTACCATATCTATCATAAGCAGTAGTTCCTGATGAAGAATTAAAAGGATAATAAGCAACTAACCCCACAGTTAACTCAGCTGTCCATGTAGCATGTCTAGAAAGTTTTTCTCCTGCTATAGTCCATACACCATCAATCCTATCATCTTTTTGAACATAAGTTTTTAATCCAATTCTAACATCTTCTTTTGGAATATCTCTTGAATTATAAGGTAACCAATCAAAATATTGTTCAGTGCCATCAACAATAGAATTACAATCTTGAATTATAGTAGTATTTGCTAAGGCAATATTCTGACAAAATTTAGTATAAGTATCTCTTTCTTTCTCTCCCCAATAAACAAAAGAATAATCTCTATCAATAGTTTTCCCCGTGTTTAAATCTTTAAATTCAACTTCGCCTAAACCATTTTGATATAAATCCCACCCAGTAAAATCATAATACATAACAACTTCTTCTGCTCCATAACCAAAAGTTAAAACTTCATTAACCGTTTTATGAGATTTTAATTCTAAAGAACCTAAATCAGAACCAAAGAAAGGAAGTCCAAAAGCATTTTCAATTGTAACTTTCATATCATTCTTCTCATATCTAATACTATTATCAAAGTCAAAAGCAGAAACAGTTCCTACTAAAAGAACCATGCAAAACATTAATAAAATTAATTTCTTCATTTGAGATACTACTAAGTATGAAAAATATTTTCAAACACCTTTATCAAGTTCAATTCCATAATCTAGGAATGAACTTAATAACCTGCTGGATATTGTGGATATTGTTGTGGCTGACCTGGATTAATTAATAATGCCACTGCACCTAATATTAAAAAGATTAATATTAATGGTGGACCTATATTAAGCATAGCACAAGTTGTGGTATGACTATTCCCTGCAGTCTCATTATAGCAAGTGCTATTACTCCCGATTCCATCACAAATATCTACTGATGATTTACAATTCAATTCACTTTGATCTCTTAATCCATCAAATTGGTCTTGTATAACTGGCCAGAAAGATGTAATTAATAGTACTGAAACTACGAGCATCACAATTCCCATGATAAATCCGAATCCCATCTGTCCTCTATTATTCATTCATATGTACCTCCTTTTGAGTTTTATAAAATCTAACTTTCTTTTGTGGAATAGTCACCCTTAATAAATAATCTGGTGTTATTCCTAATATCTTTAATTGTTTTTTTCTTAAATGAAAACTAACTTGGTCTGTCTTTTTGTTCCTAGTCATTATAGAAATATCTTTAAATTTCATTCTGCTTTCCAAAAATTTAATTTAGTTGGTTGGGTTTTAATTCTTTCTGAACCCATAAGACTAATCTTTCCAGCTTCAGGTCTCATAGGCATTAATCTATTTTCTGCTTGTAATATTGTTGCTTGTCCTGCTGCAGGGTTTTGAGCCCTTCTTATTTGGTCAGCTAATTCAGGTGGGAGTCCTCTTAAATTTTCTGGTCTTGCACCTCTTCTTTGATTATAAAGAGCAACCTTATTAAGAAGGTTTCTTATAGAAAAATTACTAAAACGACTTGTAAAATGACTAGGTTGCTCTTGAGTATAAATTTGTGGCATTTGTCTTGCCATTTCAACATTCCTTTCATGTTGTGGGTCTGTGTCTTCTAAAAAATGTTCCCTAGCACCTGTTTTTTCATACCTAGGATCTTGTTGATATGCTGCCTGTTCTTGTTGGGCTCTAATTTGTTGTAATCTTATCTTAGCCATTTTTAATTGATGTTTTCTTTGAGCTTTTAATTGAGAATTTGATTTTCGTCTAGTCATAAATACTTTTTCAACAACCCTTTGTAATTCTTTTTTTGTTTTTGGTGATGGTTTTAATCTTTTTAATCTTTTTAATCTTTTTATTGTATACTCTTCAATAGCGGTTGCTTCTTTAAAAATTACTTTTTCTCTCTTTATTCTTTTAGCTTTTTTCTTTTGAAACCTTTCTCTTCTAAATCTTTTAGCTCTTTTTTTTACTGCTTCAAATATATCTTCATCGTCTGTTTCAAAAGGTGGTAATTTTAGATGTCTAATTACAGCACCTTCAGGTGTTCCCATTATTGATTCTATTCTTACCATTATTTTTTCTTCTCCTTTTTTAATTTCTTCTTAGATTTCTTTTTTAACTTTAAAGGCTCCCTACTATAGAAATATCCTCCCCGTGGTTTTGGGTATAGATGATACACTAAATCTACCATATTGTAATAGGGAAATACTTTAGAGTATATAAACTTATCGGGAACTTCTGCCACAAATCGACACACCAACTTTTAGCAAGAAATGGCAGAAAGTAAGGAAATTTTTCCTGAATGTTAGATTGTAGTGCCTAAAAAATAAAGTGTAGTGCCTAAACTTTTCAAAACCGAAGCATTTATATAACCTAGTATCTTAAAGTACTTGTTAAACGAAAATGAAAGAACATAAAAATAAGGAGACTATGTATGAACTTAAAAGTTGGTAATTCTTATAAAATAATATTGAAAGTTGATCAAGCAATTTTAACTTATAGTTGTAAACTCACTTCTGAAGATGAACACTTTATTTCTTTCATTGATAAATTCAATCAGTCCTACACTTATAATAAAAATATAATTATTTCTATTCAGGAGATAACACAATGAAACCTGAAACTAAAGCAAGTAAATTTAGAAGGGAGAAGGTAGAAAAAGAAGAAAGGTTAAAACAAATCTTAAACAAATATCCTGAGTTAAAAGGAAAAAGAATTGCAAAAGATTTTTCTGAATTAATCTATCAATATCCTGATTTAGAAACTTATCCATTTGCTTTAATATTCAAAACAGCAGAACTTAGAAATGAATGGAAGAAAGCTTATCAAAATATATGGAATACTCAAATGGCTGATGCTAGGGGATTAAGATTTAATAAACAAGAAGCATACGATTTCCCTGCTTTTGAATTCTTAAAAGAATGTGTAATTTGTGATAAAAAAGAACTTGGAATAAATGTATGTCCTAATTGTTGGGAAAGGTTAAGAAAGGCTTTGAAAATAACAACTGATGAAAGTAGGCCTGGATGGAGTGGTTATGGATATGATTGTAATTGTTTAAATTTAGATGAAGTAGCAAAATTAATTGGTTTAAAGAAAAGGGAGGTATCCCAATGATAAATCAATCTAGCCTCTCTCAATTTAATGCTTCTAAGGCTTATACAGCCAACCTAAGCAACGAATTACCTAAAACCCAGGATAGCATACCTAAAATGTTAAATCACATGATTTATTGTAATAAATGTGAAAAATTTAGGGGTATGACAGATGAAGTAACTTATTACCAATGTAGAGTCAAACACCATAAAATTATGAAGGAGGTAAAATTATAATGGAACAATCACCAGATGATGCTGAAGAACTTAGAAAAGAATTTGGAGAACCAACAGAAGGATTAAGTAATGATGAATTTGAAATGTTGGCTCCTAAAATAAAAGAAGGGGGTATAATAATATGAATGAAATAGAAAATTATAATTGTCAAGGACTATGTGTTCAACAATTTTGTAATGAAAGATATACACATATGACTACAATTAAACTTTATGAATTAGATTTAGTTTTAGGTATGTGTAAAAAACATGCAGAAGAATTTGATAATAATATTTTAAAAGGAGTTGAAAAATGATGAGAGAAATGAGTAATGGGGATTTTAAGAAACTTGAAAAATCCCATACAGATATTCAAGAAGAACAAGAAGAAGCAAAAGAAAATCTAAAATTAGCATACAAAAATATTATTGATATATTAAAAGAATATATTGATTTAAAAGAAGAATATTATAATATCATTTCATTATGGATTATTGGAACTTATGTGCATGATAGTTTTAGAAGTTTTCCATATTTATATTTTAATGCAATGAAAGGATCTGGCAAAACAAGAACAATTAGTTTAATCACATGTTTAGCAAAAGATGGAAGTGTACAAAATTCTATGACTGAAGCCGTATTATTTAGAACTAAAGGAACTCTTGCAATTGATGAATTTGAAGGGGTAAGCAGGAAAGGACAAGAAAATCTAAGAGAATTGTTAAATTCTGCTTATAAGAAAGGAATAATGGTTAAAAGAATGAAACAAGTGAAGACTGATGAAGGAACTGAACAGGTAGTTGAAGAATTTGAGGTTTATAGACCGATTGTTTTAGCTAATATTTGGGGTATGGAAAATGTTACAGGAGATAGATGTATTCAATTAAATTTAGAACGTTCTGCAAACAGGAAAATTACTAACTTGATGGAGTTATGGGATGATGAGAAAATTGTGATTGAAACTAAGAAATTACTTGATTTAGTGTCGTTTGTGTCGATGTCGTTTCTTGTCAGAAGGTCCCTAGAATGGAACAATTATGTAAAACAAGGAGCAAGAAACAACACAAACTACACTAACAACACTAACAACACAAACTACACTAACGACACTAATCCCTTTGAGATTATCAATTCTATGGGGTTATCAGGCAGAGAAACCGAATTATCATTTCCACTTTGTATGTTAGCTACCGAAATATCTGAAGAAATCCTAAAAGAAACGACACTAACTCTAAAAACCTTATTTGAATCAAAAAGAGAGGATGAAAAGGTGGAAAATATAGATATTTCATTGTATGATTTTGTTTCCCAATATACAGAAACCGAATGGGTATCTGTTAGTCAAATACTTAAAGATTTTAAGGAATTTTTAGACTCAAATGATGAGTGGATAAACACTAAATGGTTAGGTAGAGCTTTAAAGAGATTAGTATTAGTAAAGGAAAAGAAAAGAATGGGTAGAGGGAGATATATTATCCTTGATATTGAGAAAGCACAAAAGAAAATGGAGATATTCAAATAAAATGACTAATTATAAGGTAAAACCAACTGGTGAGAATATGACTACTGATATTAGGGTTAAGGTTTCAAAGGAAGATAAGAAATTAATAGATGAAGCTGCCGAAATTATGAACCTTAAGCAGTCAAACTTCATATACAAGCCTTCTAATATAGCTTATTGGGGTTTGATGGATATGGTTGATAGGATAAGGACATTACCTGCTACAGTTAATGTTAGTATCCCAAGAAAGAAGCTTACATTCGATTTAGTAAAAACAAAAGGAGGTAAAAAAAGATAAAATGAAGAAAGGAGTAAAGACTATAAGGATTCAAGTAGATAATCCTAATTTTGAAAGGATTAAGAAGGAAGCTTTGAGAAATGGATTAGTTCCAGCACAATTCGTTAAAATGATTGTGTTTAATCATATGAATCAAAAGGAATAGTCCCTAATATAACCTAATAACCCTATATCTTATGGTGCGAGGCGTGGAATATCCTTTTTATTACTTAAATATTAAGCGTGCCGGTGCCCGCCCATCCTTAGGTCTGTTTTCAAAGTCTATTTTCAAAATCAAGATGACACAAACAAAAAACAAAGCACAAGCAGTCCTATATAGTATAGGCAGGCCTAAGTGTAAGCAATCACAATCAAATATAAGGGTATTGAGTGGGACGTCTCCCTATCTAACTGATATGTGGTGGGGAATCATCCTTTATTAACTTATATATATATCGTGCGGGGCACGCCATAAAAGCGACTCGATTTAAATCAATCAAATGGAAAACAAAAACGAAGCAGGAAGAAAAGCAGAAGGCCTTATACTATATAGTGAGTGGAAGCAGGGTGCTCTTAGGGGCCACCTTAAGATAGGTAAGCAGATTTGTAAAGACTATAATATAACACAGGAAGATTTAGATGAGAGAAAGAGATTAATTTGGAATAAGTATCAAAGGCTAAGGAGACAAAGAAAAAAAGAGGAAGCACATGAAAAACAAACCAAACCTAACCTATATAATATGGGAAGGCTTATCAAGGAAGAATTACAATCAAGTATAGAGATGGAAGAAGAACAGAATCAAAAGGAGGTACAAATAAAATGAATAAAGAAGATAGAAAAATAGGATTAAGAATTGCAGGATGGACTGGTGGTTACACTGTATTTTTAATGGGCATGTTTGGTTTTTTTACTGATCTTATTAGTTTAGAAAAGTTCTTAGTTGGTATAGTGGGAGCAATTCTAATTATATGTATTCCTTATATTGGAGAAGTAATAAAGAAAAGAATATTTCAAAAGGAGGTAACAAAAGAAAATGACAGCATTTGGATATGATATAACAATAGCAAACCAACTTTGGGAAGTTATAAGACCACTTCTCTTATTTGGAATAGGGGGTTTTGTGGGTTTTATATTTCATAAGAAGTTTTATAAGAAGAAAAATGGATGATGAAGTATTGAAAGACATAGCAAAGTCTCTTAGGGTGATTGCTATGGTCTTATCAGATAAACAGACGGCACATTTGAGAATGAAGAAGAAAGAGAAAGAACAAACAATAGAGAGTTGGGGTATGGATGTAGATAAGAATTTAGCAAAGGATATTGCTTTATATGATTTTAAGATTAAAACATATGAGGATTTATTAAAGAAAGAATAATGGAACAACAGGAACAACAGAAGATGATGCCCTATCCACAAATGCCAATACCCTTTAACATTCCAGTTATGTGGAATGAGGTAATTGTGAATAACATTGTCTTGAGAAGTAATAGTGAGAAGTTTGATAAATTGGTAGCTACTGCTTTAAAGATTAATGCTAAGATACAACAGAAAGGCGGCCAAGGATATACAGATTAATAAAAACCTCTGTTATACATTCGGAAAGAAATTATAATCCCCTTTGAGAATCTTAGAAATAACATAGAAACCGAATGTCTATGCTAGAACATTCGTTAAGTTGTAAAAAAATAAAAGAAGAAAAAAAATAAAGTTAGAACAGTTTATTTAAACTATTCCTGCTTGTCTTAGTGATGTATAGGTTACTGCGATTCCAATTCCAAGAATTGAAAGTGCGAAGAAACCTGGTACTAGTAATAAAACTGTAGCTCCCCATGTAGAGGAATTATATAATGCTGAATCACAGCCGTATCCTGTAGCACCACCCATACTATGGCTAGTGTTAGAACTACATCCTTCTGCATTAACTTGTACAGATACTGGAGCGATTAAACTTGTCCCTATAATTATAGCGACGAAACCACCGATTAAATTTGCGATCATTGTTTAATATTTTATAATTAAACAATTCCAGCTTGTCTTAGTGATGTATAGGTTACTGCTATTCCAATTCCAAGAATTGAAAGTGCGAAGAAACCTGGTACTAGTAATAAAACTGTAGCCCCCCATGTTGTTGCGTTATACAAAGCACCATTTGTAACTGCTGCTGTATTAACTTCTGTTGCAACTGGTCCTATTAGTGAAGTTCCTATAAGTATACTCACAAAACCACCGATTAAATTTGCGATCATTGTTTATTAATTATTATTTACTATCCTCCTACAAAACTTACAGTAAGATACTAGGTTATATAAATCTTTCTGAAAAAATAGGATCTTACCACTTAGTCTTTTTTCCTCCTTTTTTCTTAACTGTTCTCTTTTTTGTTTTTCTTTTAGCCATTATTATACCTCCTTTTGATTTTAAGGTAATAAATTAACTTGTTTAGAAACTGCTCCAATTATTGGAACCCCTACTAAAATTGTTAAACCTGATTTAAATATTTTTTTTGGTTTAGGTTCTCCTTTACCAAAATCTTTTAATGGTTTTAATGATTCTCCAACTAATGCTAAAGACATTACTCCAGGCACTATTTTTGCTATTGTTTTTGCTGTCATATTATTATACCCCCTTCTAATTTGCATTTACCACTCTTTCATTATTGGTTTCTTTTCCCCTTTCTTTTTCCAAGATTGAGTTTTTTTTGATTTCTTTTTAGCCATGATTATTACCTCCTCTTATGTTTGTTAGTTTATCCATCATATTCATCCATCCAACTATATCCTGCTAAGATAGATATTAACATTCCAAGACCTAAAGTTACTAATGCCAACGCTTGTGTATATAAATCAGCTATATCTCCAAATCCATAAATCATTATATACATTCCTACCATAATAAAAAGAATTCCTGAAAAGAACCCAAAAGCAGGGTTTTTTAAACTTGTTCCTGCTCCAAATAAGATTATTGATCCTAATAAAAGGAAAACTGGTATTACTATATTTGATTCTCCACCTGTTGTAGTTACATTAAACTTATAATTCCATGTACTTTGTCCACTTGCATCGCCCTTACCTTGAACTAAATAGGTACCAAGTGCTGATGTATTACAAAATGTATAATTATAATCTAAACCATCTTGGGTCATTTCTACATCTAAAGACAATGCTTCTGTTGTTCTATTAGGATATAATATAGATGTTATATTATTATATGTACAATCATCACATGTTTGTAATAGACTTATACAATCATATTGTTGTACTGTTCCTAAATCATCGATACTAGCAGAAGCCATGCTTAAAAAGAATATTCCAAAGATAAACATTGTTATTATTTTATTCATTTTTTACATTACCTCCATATGTCCAGAGAAAATCCATCCGGCTTCCCCTGATTTATTTATCATTAAACCTGATGTTGTTACATTAGCAACATTATATAAGGATAAATTACCTGTTGTAATTACAACTGAGCCTGTGCCTGTATCTACTTCTACACCATCACAGATTTCTGCTGTTGTTATTACCCAGTTTTCATCTAATGTTGGTGAGCAAAGTGCCACTCCACAAGATTCTGTTAATGATAATGTGAAATTAACATTAGCCATTGTTGGTGGCGTATAATCTGCACAGAGAGTGAAATTAACATTAGCCAGTGTAGGTGGTGTATAAGGTGCGGCTAACCCCATGAGTATAACTATAAAGACCCCTGCTATTAGTAAGATATAATTTTTGTTTAACATGTTCCTGATATAAATCCCATTGCTTGGGAGATTAAAGTTTCATTATAAGAGGCTACTATTAACCATGTCTTGGTTGAATTAAGCAATTCATAAGACCAAAGCCCTCCTGCTATTGTTACATTTTCATAATTTTCATCAACATTGTCGTGATTAATCATAGTTATATTAGCCCCTACAAGAGCTGTTCCTGTTTGGTCTGTGACATTACCTAAGAACATACATTTAACACCAACATCATAAGTTATTCCAGTTCCATCATTATACAATGCTGTAACTTCATCAGGTGTTATTGTTCTGTTCCAAATCCCTAATTCATCCATTTGTCCATCAAACCAATTAGAACTATCTAATCTTCTACCAAGATTCATATGAGTTGCAGTTACATCAAGATTTCCAGTAGCAGCTACAGATTGTCTTTGTATACCATTCACATATATTACTACATGACTTGAATTATAAACACCAACAATATGGATCCAACCTGCGTCTTCTAAGGCACTACCATAGGCATATTTTGCTGTTTTTGCTCCACTAATAAAAGGCACCCACGAAATGTCATCATCTGCTTCTGTATAAAAAGTAAAATCTGCACTAGGGTATTTAGAAACAATATCCATATTATCTGCATTTGTATTTAAATCAATCCAAACAGAAATAGAAATTTCATCTGCGAATTCCCAATTATTACCTAAGTCAACAGAATCAGTGTTATCATCAACAAAACCCCAACCAAATCCAAGTATTCCATCTTGTTGATAGTCTGCCCCAGCATTTGTTCCATCCTTATTATATAATCCATGAGCATCAATTAAATCACCACTAGCTTCTTCAAAATTATAGAAAGCAATTAAATCAACTTCTAAAGATGCTTCCCACACAGCCCATTCTTCTACTTTATATTCTTTATTATTAACTTCAAATGTAGGAATCCATTCTACTCTATCACCATCTTTAACATCTATAAATATTCCAATAATTATTTTTTCACCTTTATTAAAATCAACTTTTTCTAAAGGTGTCCATGTTGTTCTGTCTTCATAATGACTTCCAATTAAATTAGGATTACATCTTACTTCTATAGTAGAGTTCCCTAAGGTAACATTATTACAAATATATTCATAATCATTAACATTAATTTGTTTAGTTCCCTTTACTTTGTATTCAATTTGTCTATTTAAAGGTTTATTTTTATCCTCTAAATCATATAATTCTATGTTTGTTACTAAAACTTTTGCCGTTTCAATAGAATTTACTTCATATTCTGCAATAGGATACCTACTCCCTATGGGAACCTTATGATTTAAACCTGTTAATAGTCTGATAGATACTAATTCCTTGTTAGTATCATCTGAGATTGTAACTGTTTTAGTAATACTATCATATGATTTTACATTTAAATCTCCTGCATTTACTTCTTCTGTTGCCCATACTACATAGAAGCTTCCCGCTAAAATAGCAAGTCCCATAAAGATGGTTAATATTATAAATAGTTGTTTAGGTTTCATTTTAAAGTCTTCCAAATACTAATGCTGTCCCATTATCAAACATGTATCCTCCTCCTGTGAATGTTATATAATTTGAAGTTGTTATATTATCTGAGAAATTTCCTGTTCCTTCAACATGTAAAGTATTATTTGGAACTGATGTTCCTATGCCGACGTTTCCAGCGTCTGTAATTCTAAACCTTTCAGTTCCTTCTCCTTTAAATATAAAATCATCAGCTCTTATCATA
>SDBT01006463.1_pt1 | contig 19456 bp, 20 predicted proteins | sample 2277101 | NCBI WGS metagenome assembly SDBT01 (sample SAMN10404973, study PRJNA504765) | marine sediment metagenome | isolation source: marine sediment core GS10_PC15, 103 cmbsf | place: Arctic Ocean: Southern Knipovich Ridge | collected 2010 | reverse complement strand
ATGTAAATCCCACTTTTGTTTTCAACGCTATCAAACACATCCTCCAAAAGCCCCAGAGGAGTGGTGAACATGTGTTTTTGCTTTTTGGATTTCTCATCCTCTTCTACACTCCCACCGATACGCCCTTCAGCGAGAAGAGCCACACCATTTTTCGCCAGGCAGTCGTAAATATTTGGGAGCACTAAGCATTTGTCCCTGATGTTCATGTGCTGCAAAACTGTGATCGTCTGCACGTAGTTAATCTCCCTGAATGGAAACTCCTCCGCCAGGTCGTGCACTTCAAAGGACACCCTTGGGCACTTTGAGAAGTGGTCTGCGGCCCAATTGATCCGGTACTTGCAGAAGTCGATCCCGTGAACCCAATCAAAGTAGTCCGTGAGCGGGACTGTGTTCTGCCCGAAACCACACCCCGCGACCAGGGCCGTTTTTCTCCTGACGTCTAGCGTCTCCAAAATTGGGAGGACTTTCTGGAACCAGAAGTTCATCTTCGCTACTTTTATCTTCGGAGCAATGATCTTCGCCTCATACTCAAAGTACTCCTCCAAGAGTCGTGCTTTGTTCTCCATCCCGCCATACTTTACTATCAATTCTGATCTGTTCATTTCTTTTTCATCCATTCAGGCGGTTGTTTGTAGTACCGATGCCGCTTCATAATCTCCGGGTGCTTCCCCTCAAACCTGACTATGTCACGAATCTTCTCGTAGCCTTTCTGGTCAAGTCCGATACCGAACGACTTCTCGTCCCAGTTATTCATGTTGTGCCCAAGCCCCACGCTGATGAGCCTTTTCCTCCGCATCTTATCTTTCGAGCACACGTTCGAGTAGTGATAGCAGATGATCTCTCTCTCGGCCGGGAACCATAGGTGCTTTTTGAACTCTTCCTCGGTGACGTTGTTGCAATGACTTTTCGGCCACCGATATGTCTTCTCTCCTGGAAACCACATCTCACGAAGTCCGTACAGTTTCTGCCCCTTTATCTTTTTCTGGAATACGGAGCAGGGCCAGTGATAGCGGTGCCAGAAGTCACCGCAGAATCTGTAGTGGTGAATCCAAATGCTCAGAATGTCCGGGTTCTTCTTGATGGTATCCTTCACGTAGACAAGATCCGCTTCCTTGTAAACCTCATCCGAGTCCACGGTCATTATCCAGTTGCCCGTTGCCCGGTCCACGATGAACTGCCTCTTGTCCTTCTCCCACTCCTGTATCTCGGTATTGAACTTAATCTTCTTGCACGGGTCAGGGAAGTCTTTGATGAACTCAATGGTCCCATCATTTGACAAACCTTTATTTGACTTCACAGAACCGCTGCGATTGAATTGACCAACGAGGCCGTCACAAATAAGGATCTCGTCTGCGAATCCGTAGACTGACTTCAGAGAATACGGGAGGTACTCCATAGACTGGAACACGGACATCACCACGGAAATCTTCACTTGACCCCCCTGCTGATTATGTTAGGAGCGTGGACGCCGAAGGTTCCAATATGATCTATCAAACTCGGTTTCTTCAAAAGTATGAGTGCGCCACTTAACCCAAACTTTTCGGTCAAACGCAGTTGAAAATTTCCATCGTCAATCCATCTATCGTCCCACTCTTTTGGAGGGTTCAGTTTGGGTTCAAGTTCATTCCACCCTCCCTTTTTCAACACTTCTCTAGACATAAACATCCGACAGCCGGTCCAGGTTCTCGTGAGCCCAAATCTTTCTCCCTCAAATTCATAGATGTCCTTGTAGGTCATGCCCTTTCGGCTGAACCCTGACAGGATTCCTACCGGATGACCTTTGAGATTTCGCTGGAGAATTTCGTAACCTTTGATCATCTCACCGGCCCAACCATTCTGGTATGAGTAATCGTCGTCGCAGATATAAACGTAGGGGGTTCCCATTCTGTGACCCAGGTATCTTTGAAGTGCAAAACTATGCTTGCGTCCACGGTTCTTTTCCTTGATGATCAGTTTGCTGATCTTCCCCTTCTTCTCAAGCGACCGCAAGTAACGTGTCTGCTCTGGAATCGAACTACAATCGTCTATGATTACGAGCTCATGTGGGGTTGGTGTATTAGCGTAGAAAGATTCCATGTTCCGCTTGAGGAAACTCAGACGGTCATACAACTTTCCGTTGAACGTGCCGGAGTATGTTCGAATGCAAATGGTGACTAGGGGTTTCATTCTTTTATCCCCCCTAAGTTTATTACCCCGCAAATGTGATTATCGTTCCCCTTCCAGAAGGACACGGCACCGAACGGTTTGAAAGCAGTGAAAACGGCACCGTCATTTTCCCATCCAATGATATGCCCATCGTTTTCTCTCTGGTGGTTTTGAGGAAGTCCGCGCGGAACCGTAAAGACGATTCTCTTCTGCGCAATCTGTGTGAGCATTGTCAGAGGGACGTTCACATCCGGGAAATGCTCGAGCAGTTGGAAGGCACAAGCTGTTGTGAAGGCTTTACCCATACTCTTGACCGCGTCTTCGAGGCTCTGCCTAATGAAGATTCTTTCTGGGTAGAACTGCCTGGCTTTATGAACCATCGTCGCGGATATGTCAATCCCAAGGTATTGAACTTCTGGTAGAAGCGAGTTTGAGAACCCGCCGAAGGCACAGCCGACTTCGATGACTGTCCCGATAATACATCTTGCCGCGGCAGCATCTTCTTCGGTGCGGATGCGCAGGTCCTTCTTCTTCGCGTAGTCTAGACTACGTTTTTCCCACCAGTTTTTACTGTTTATCTTGGCCATACCTGTGCTCCCAATCTCCTACTTCCCGACGCCTGTTGCACCTCCTGCAAACTGGAAATTCGCGCTGCCCCTTCTTTAACTTCTCGTAAACTGAAAGCATCTTCCCCGCTTGGAGTATCTCCTTGAGCGACTGCTCGTGTAGATTTCCGAACGTGACCTTCCCAGCCCATTCGAAACAGCACAAACCCACGTCACCGTTTGAGCGAATTATTATCTCCGCCAAAGGTGCGTAGCAGGATTCCTTACACTCGGATTCTTTGTTCGCGTAGATGTCCATTCTATCGTCAAGGGCTTTCTTTGTCATAACTCTGTATGTCATTCCCTCGGGCCGTATCACCCTTTCTCGCGTGCGCGTGGACTCGCGCTCATTGTACGCCGATGCCTCTATGTACATTACTCCGTGGTCTTGAAGTTCATTAAGCATTTCCTGATCTAAGTTCCAGGCGTTGGTCATGATAAAGACGTAGCACTTGGGGCATGTTTTTTTCAGCCTGTCAATAAACATGAACAGCCTCGGGTCAGTCATCGGATCATTGTAGTTGTGGAACGACACCCTCCCTTCAAACCCCTCCTCAGCCATGAAATCAAACACGTTGTAGATTATTTTCTCCGGCAGAGTCTGTGGTCCTTTTCCTTTGTTCAAATGAACTGGGCACTTCCTGTGTTGGGGCGAGTAGACGCACTGATTGTTTATCTCGAACATCACCCGGTTTGTGCTCCCCAGTAATTTACCCATCTCTCTTGATCCTTTTCATGGCACGCTTCACAATGTCAGGAAGTTCCCAATCAACTTTCTCCACTATGCCATCGCCGATGTCTCCGATCTTACCCTTCCACCTGTGCCAAACGTCCTCCCGCAGTTTTCGCCCAGGATTATCCCCATCCCTCCTGCGGTAGAATTCGTGCTTTGCCTGCATTGTTTCTTTTTTGAGAGCGTGACCAAGATGGTAAATCGTTGCGCCCGGATGTTCCTCAATCGTCTTCAGGTCCGTGCGGCGGTGAAGTGACTTGTTGTTTTGATCAACGAGAGTTGGATGCCTTCTCCAATAATAACTAGGCCTCCAGTACGACCAGCGATAGTGCGGGCAAAGAGATCCGTGAGGTTCCACTTTCTTTCCCCATCTGAGCCCGGCCATTTTTGCTGTATCATAAATCCAATGTTTCTCGTCATGCCAGAGATTTACCCACTTCGGGCAGGAAAAATCTATGTCTGCCTTAATCCATTCGTCCAAGCCAACCCATACCTCGTCCCCATCGAGCATGAGGTGGTAGTTGCCACGGACCTGGTTAGTACACCACTGACGCATTTGTTTCTTGTCCAACCAGCATTTACGGGTTTCAATTTTGATCTTGTTGTCTGGGTCGGGAAAGTTCTGGAGCAGTTCAAGGCTCCCATCTGGTGGTGTTCGCTGAGCAATTTCAGTCGGCCCGTATGCTACTATGATCTGGTCTACGTGTGAATAGATAGATTCCATTGCCTCCGGGGAGAATCCCCAGTAGCAGATCATGTGCGCGCTGACGACTTTCTTAGTGATAGCATGGTGCCAAAGAGACTCCACTGCCTTTCCCATAGCTGGCATACCGTTTTCGGCTATGATCTTCTTGGATACCTTCTCATTGACTTTCGGCCCGTTGCCGTCGATTACCTTAGCCACGGCCTCACAGAACTTCTTCTCATTCCCCCATTCAACGTATTCCAGTTTGTTGCCGTAAGCTTCTCTGAGCACCGGCAGATCGTACACGATGCACGGAGTTCCCGCAGCAAGGGCCTCACCAGGAACCATTCCATACCCCTCAAACTTGGATGGTGCCAGCACGACCTCTGCTCCTTTCATCAATGCGAACTTCTCTGCGTCTGACTTCGACCCGAGGGAATGTAGTTCGTGCAGGTTGTTTGACGTTGGCCCATGAACCAACCTGCCAAACACTACCAGATCAAACGGTTTCTTAGATCCCCAGATCGATTTGATGACGGAATTTCCGCCTTTGTATTCCGTCGGTCTTGCACTGAACACAGCGTATGGGCGCATGGGAAGTCTGAGTTTCGCCTTGTCTGCTTGAGCCAAGGCGTAGGTGTTCACCGCAGGGTTGAGAACTCCGCACGGAATATCTTGCTCCAACCATTCAAGCAAATACTTTTTCGAGATGTCGCTGTTGGCGATGAGGTAGTCTGCTTTTGAGAAAATGTCCTTCGGAGTATTTAGTCTCTTGGCGTAACTCTCCACAAAGTTTGCGACCCAGTTCGGTGTCTCGAAGTTGAAGCAAATGAATGGTGTATTCAGGTGAAGCTCCTTCCACTTGTACGCACGCTTTCCCAATGCGGCTTTGCTGTCCGTGACTATGAGGTCGAGATCTGCCGGGACCTTATCTTTGCCGTCGATGATGATATGAAGATTAGGATTCGGTGGGTAGTCGATAGACCACATAGGTTGGGTGTTGGTGATGATCCAAACGTCCGCGCCAAGATTTGCCAGAGTCCAGGCGTACTGATACATATGAATCCTTCCACCACTGTATATGGTCGATGTAGAAATCCACATCCCAACCCGTTTGATCGCGGTGAATGGTGGTGCAGGAACGTCGTATAAAAATCCTGCCCCAGCTGTATGTTCTTTGTGCGCAACCAATCCAGCAGCGAGCAGTTTGTCCCCGTCGTCACGGGTGAGGATGTCAATCAACTCCCCCTTCTGTGCGGTAAATCTGTTGCCACGCTGGTCATGCCATTCAAATTTCTTCAGCACACGAAAAGAACCTGTGTTTGTTTTGTTATTTTTTCTGGCAGGTGCTGGCGGATTCTTGGCTAGTTTCTTCGAGGGTGGATTCTTTGGGATGCATGATACCGGAGAAGTGGTAACCTCTTTACGAAGTTTGCGCGAACCGATTACTCCCTTTGAGAGGAGTTTTTCCGCGTCAGATCTTGAAAGAACGTCAATAAGCTCACCAGGTACGGCAGGCTTCTTAGTTCCCCGTTGGTCCTTCCATTCAAATTCTTTAAGAACTTCATACCACATTTCTCACTTCCTCCGTCAAACTATCTGGGTGAATGGGCGGGGCATTATCCCGCCCACTCAGTGTCTCTCCGGCTTACGACAACCCTGAAAGGATCGACATTGCTCTCGGCTGGAGAAGTCTTCCACCAACGACGGTGTAAACCTTGAACGCTATCTTGTTCGTACGGAACTTGACGTGTTCACTCCTCGCCAAAGTAATGTCCTCTTCCATCACCAACACGTAGTGTTTCAGGTTACCGTAGACAATATCGCCGACGTATCCGAGCGTAGGACAATTCGTTCCTACGAGATACGGATACCCCGTCAATCTGTCGTACGGACCATTCGCCACAGACGCGTTGAATAACGGACGACCCTGGGTGTCAGTCAGAAGCTCAAGTCCTGTCTCAACAGTATCTTCTAGGACGAAAGTCGCCCCACCACGATGCACCGCTTTGACTGCGTGCTTCAGGTTCACGAGGTCCGCGTAACCAACTGCTCCCGCAGCGGCACGTGTGACCAGGTTGATTCCGGCAGTGTTGATGATTCCCAACGGCTGACCGGTACCAGAACCTTGAAGGATCGCGTTGTCAATGGTGTACACCATGGCACCCCTGAACAGGCTCGCGAGCAGAGTTTCCAGGTTGATCGAAGAACGAGAAAGCAGACGCTCACTGATCTCCGTATACCCTGAAAGCTCATGCGTTGCGATTTCCTTCTGCTCAAACTCCGGCTCAGTTTCCGGCTTCTCGGCTCCTTCGCCAAGCCACTGGAAAGCAACACCTCCAAACTCATTGGAGGCAGTCTGCACGAGTGCAGGCCATGTCACTGTTCCGGTAGAACTCGGGACAACGGTTACCCGATCAAACACACTCGGCTGATCGTAAGGCAACTGCTGGAGCTGTGCCCGAAATTCGGGCGGCACCAGATTCTGGGCAGCGGAAGGATTCGTTCCTGTTGCAGGCGTCGCTGTCGAGTACATGGTCTTACCGAATGCGCTGGCGTATGTCGGTCCCATAATTCTGCATACGAGACTGTTCGGCATACGAGCCGCATCCTTACCTTTAAGACCCTCAGCTAACGACTTAGGAGTGATGAGTTTCCTTTCCTCACCAGACAGATTTTCCTGCCTCAACCATTTGTAGAAAGCCTCGCTTCCGGCCTTGGCTTCCACCTCGTGGTCTTTCGGCTCTGCTGGATTGATCAGCGTGACAGGCGTAATCACCTTACCCTTAATCTCCGCCGGTTTACTCAGCTCCTCAACCTCCTTTAAGAGGTTGTGCCTTTCCTGGTGCTTTTTCGCTTCCACGGACTTTGCTTTGAGGGTTTCGAACTCCTCGGCCTTCTCGTCATAGAGGGATTTGGCAGTTGCGATGTCCTCTTCCTTACCGAGCTCTTCAGCGTCGGCCAGCTTTGTCTGAAGCGTTTCCATCTCACCAAGAACTTTGCTCATGAGATCTTTCAACTTACTCAGGTCTAACATTTTATTGATTCACCTCCCTTCCAAGCTTAATCCAAACCATCCAACGCCAACCGATTCTTCTCTATGTCGAGTTTTCTCTGGCGTAGGACGGCTTCATTCCGCTTGGAAGAAGTGTCCTTCGGCTCGCTCTTCACGAGTAGTCGGTCCAATTCGTCACCGAGAGAAGTCAGAGACTCCCTCAGCGACTTGGCCTCGGCCTCACTACCGAACGCCCCCTCAAGGATTGCGGCCTTCTGTTCGTCAGAAGGTGCTTCCGTTTCGGGGATGTTCAGCTCTTCCACTAGACCCTTAACCTTGGAGGCCACCTCGGTCAAAGATTTAGCAGCTGTTAGTTTCGCTTTTTCGTTCATTGGCACCACTGTGATGGTGACCTCGAAGAACTTGCATTCCAAATGCTCCAGCACCTGAATCGTCTTGGAGCCATCGTCCCCAGCCGGGACGGTCAGCCAGTTCCACTTGACCGGCATATACCCAACACTGCAGGTCTCAACGTGACCCTCGAGGATCAGCGTCCGAACTTTCTGTGCCGTCTCCACGCTCGAGAACTTGGCGTTGAACCACAAACCGACGTCGTCCTCTTTGGCCTCGGTGATTGTGCCTAAGCACTCCAGGGCGTCCCCTCCGTAGGCAAAATGCTTGACCATGAGTTTGACCTTGCCGGCAGGAACACGCTCACTAATGGTTTTCTCAAACGCACCCTTGCGCATGATCTCTCCGCCGAGGTCCACATTGTCCCACACCGCCGCGTGGCCCTGGACCCAGCCAGAGTCTTTCTTTCTGGCTTTGCCGAGTCGTTCCTTTGCCACAAGTTCTGGAGTCTCTCTCGGGGTGCTTATCCGCCTCGCGTTCTTATCCACTATTGGTACGCGCCCACCCAAAATGACCTCCGTGGTTTTCTCGCCCATGTTCTCGCCTCCTATTGATTTCCCTTCCCACTGTGAATGGCACACGGCCAGTCGCTGATCCGTGTCTTCATAGTCCTTTTCCATTGTGTCGTTGGACATGCATCTCGAAATGAAATCATCTTCGTTCTCATTCTTTCTCGGTTTTGGTGGTGGCATAATTTATCTTTCCATTAGTATCATAGCCTGGAAGGGCCAGAAAATTAAAACTGGGAACGAAATTCTGAGTGTAAGAACGGGTGGGCTTTAGTGGTTAAGTTGTTGCACAGTAACCACTAAAGCCCAATTCTACCTGTTTCTTAGTCCTCTTCTTTTCTGGTAAGAAGCTCCTGGATAGCAGCTTTCATGGCTATCCTGCCGATGACCCCGGCGGCGTTCTGGCCTGCAAGCGCACGCCTCCACCAGCGTTTCAGCGGCGGAACCGAGGACGCTTTCTTGTCGTCCACGATGGACGTCATGACGTCGTTGATCTCCAGTACACCCGGCTGTGTCTTGGCGATTTCCTCAACAGCATCGGCTACCAATATCTTGACATCCGTGCTGTGTGCCTCCTCAATCGCGGAATACGCTGCCCGACTGACCACCAGAGCGTCGTCTCTGGTCTGCTTGTACTTCCCGGCCTTATACTTCTCCAGGAGGAACATAATGATCCCGGCGACTGCCGTAGCAATCGTCCCCCAATCCAAGTTCCAACTTGCTATAGCTTCCCACATACTACACCTCCTTTTCCTCGAACTGAATACCCTTGTCTCCTCGGTACGGCTGACGATGATTGTGTTCGTTGGTTAGAATGATATTAGGAATACCATCTGGGTATGCGTCACAGTTGTTGCCCGTGGTATCCTTGCTGTGAAAATGCTTGCATCTTGCGCACTGGAAATTTGGACTACTCATTTGATCACCACTTTCTGTTCTGGGAATAATGCCTGCAACTCGTCCCGCAGAACTTCGATTGATTTTCGAACTGGAGATTTGGCTTTTGATTCTTCTATAGGTTCAAACTGAATCCCATGGTCACCGGGTTCTGGTTTGTCGTGGACCTCCGACGCTATCAGAAACTTGTGCGGTATTCTCTTTGGATATGCTTTACATGTCTCGTTATTCGACCTATAGAACCGACATTGATAGCAAGTCTTTTCACTGTGCATGCTGTTGATCCCATCTAGAGTCGCGTCCTCCATGTCTATCGGCTTCGGCATATTATTTCCTCCCCATTATATACCGCCTGCTTGTGCTATAAGTTCAGCTGATCGTCCAACTGGGACATCAGTGCTCCACTGCGCCCATTTAGTGACCTTGCGTTTCAAGGCTTTGAGCGTTGCAATGTTCTGTTTGCCGTGGCTTGCAATGTAGGCTGGGTCAACAAATCTACCCCCGCCAAGGAATCGGCTTATTGCGCGTTGCATCGCTTTTTCCATCGACAAGTCTGCAAAAGCAATTTCGATCTCATACCCTGCTTTTTTGTAGTCTGCCACCATTTTGAGCATTTTACTCTTGCTTTTCATTGTCCCGTCGAAAATAATATCTTTGCGCCCCATTTTTGCTTTAGACATTATCCTCTTGAGGATGTCATCAGATTCAAGGTGATAACTCTGCGCTTGCCATGTTACATTTTCAATCCCATCGGCTTTCGCAAGCAACTTTTTGATGTCATCGGAATCTACCTGAACATATTTATCGGTCTTTTTGTATCGTACAGCTTTGCGCATCGTTGACTTACCGCTCCCAGGATAACCGCCAGTGACAACCAATTTTGGTTTTGTTCCTTCTGGAACTATCTTTTTATCCCTGAGGTACTTTTTTACTAATTTATCATGTAATGCTTGCCGTTTGGCTGTATACTCGCCGTTCTTGAAATACTTATCCTTTGTATGCCCTGCTGCAGAACTTTTACGACGTGCTGTAGATATTTTCTGTTTTACTTTACTCGGTGTCAGCCCAGTTGTTTTCCGCATGGCTTCAATAGTCTCGGCATCAAACTGCATAACATCAGCATACGTATCACGTCCGAACTTACCGGCATCGTATTCCTTAAGATATTTCTTGTCTTCTGCGCTCAACTTTGGTTTCTTTTTTAGCTTTGGCTTTCTTACTTTCCTCACAGGTTTCTTCTTTGGCGGTCTGGGTTTCTTCTTCTCCAAAGTCTTCCGCGTCTCTTTTGTTTCAGCAAATGGGCTTGGCTCTTTCTTAGGAACTTTCTTCCGCAGCGGTTTTGGTTTCTTCTTCCGTCTGCTGCGCAGCAGCTTCGACCGACGAGCCCTCGCCTCTTTCATAGTTCCGTCGGCAATTTTCTTTGTGTAGTCCTCCCGCAGTTTCTCTGCCGCTTTTGTGATCACCCGCACATCCGCTTCAACGACTATCGGGACTGTAGTACAACGGCAGTTATGGACCACAAAGCCCTTCGCCACATAGCTCTCATCTCCAGCAACGGAAAAGTTGTAGAGCATTTTGGCCTTCCGGACCTTCCACTTCTTTACTGAAACGATTTTCATCTCAGTAAACTTATACTCCCCTTTGTGGTTTGCAACGAGTCTGGCTACCTCATCCCCTACATCGGTCAGACATTCGTTGATCTGTTTTTCTGAGTACCGGAGAACGTGCCAACCTTCCTTTTCTATTTCTCTTTGTCGCTTCGTGTCTTTCTTTTTGTTCTGGTGCCAGTATGCTCCGTCCACTTCTATTGCAATCCGTAAACTAGGAATAGCGAAGTCAACAAAATAATTCTTGATTGGATACTGGGGAACATACTCAACACCTAATTTGTCGAGGATGATTTTCATCTTCTTTTCCAAACTACTCATGAATCCCTTTTGAGCCATGATGAAGTTTGGGTGTTTCTCCGGGTGCAGAAGCATCGTCTCCTTGTAGCTCTTGGTCATCCTCTTCCTGACCTCAGGAATAAGCGACGGGTTGTTCATAGTCATACGAAGGGACGACTGTTTCCTTTGTTCAGGAGTATTGGTTGCCTCCTTAAATTTCTTGATATTCTTCAGTTTCTGACTCGGATGTTTTCCTTTCTGTGCCAAGACTCCCATAGCTTTATGTGCTTCTTTAGTTATCTTGAACCCGTTCCTAATTCCAAATTTGTACTCCCGTTTCAGTTGCGCCGATGCTTTCTTCGACATATTCTTTCGATGCTTGGGATCTGCCCACTGTTTATCAGTGATGTCTTTACTCCGGCAAGAATCCGAGCAATAAGTTCGGTAGTAAGGAATCGGTTCGCAACACCTTTTGCATTCCGAAGCCATGAAGCTTACATCGTCGCCACGTTTTATTTTGCCTGCAGCTTTCCATTTCCCATTTACCAGGACAGGGTGGTTCGCAGTAATAGTCATTGTTGATCTTCCCGGCATCTTTTTATGAAAACTAATCTTCACAACTTCAGGAGTTTGCTTTGGTGTTCGGATAAGCTGTGTTATCTTTTTGAACCGACCCTTATGCGTTAGGACAAGAGTTCCTTTCTTTACATCTCTGATCGGCTTCCACCCTTTCGATGTATAGATGGGAACCTGTCCGTCGATGAAGCACATCGGGTGGAGGGGTGGATGGGAGATAGACCACTCCTCGGGAATGTTCAGCGTCCCTCCGTCTAGCCCTGGGAATTCTGTGCCCGCAGGGAGGAACGGGTCTCCGGTCCGGATCATCTGCCCGTCCATCTGAACGCAGAACTCGCAAAGCTGATCATCTGAACTTACTACCCAGGACATGGCTGGAATTCCCGCGTTGATGTAGCTCTGCGTAGCCCCTTCGTTGTACGCCCACATGGTCGTAGTGCGGCTCATCATCGTTGCTCTGGCAGCGTTGTCTGCGAGGCCCTGGACTTGCATCTGTTTGGCAACCTCTCTTGGCGTCAGACCTCGTTTGAGCTTGTCATCCCAGAATGAATTAGCATCTTTGTAGAGCTTATCAATCTTGCGCCGGGAAGTGGCCGTCTCCGTCTTAGACGTTTCCTGCAAGTATGCCTCAACGTTTTGGGTCTGGGCCTGGTGCAGGAAGATATCGTCCGCATCATATCCAATTGCCTCCAATCCGACTGCATCAGCTTTTCCAGCAAATGGATTTACGTCGGGGCCAAGTACTCCTGGGAAATAGTCCATGGCCTTCTTGCCGAACTGGACTGTGTCAGTGAGTTCTATCCCACTCCGGACCATCCTCATCACTAGAGGACGCTTGGCTTGTAGTAGTTTTTCAGTCCATCGAGTTTCCATACTATCAGTCACCGGTTCTGAAGAGCCACCGGCAACTCGTTTGGACGCCTCCCGAACTTGGGCATTGAGCTGCTTAAGCATCTCTCTGCGATACTTGGAGTACCATCGATCAGCCAGCGCATTCCGCATAACAATGAGCGGATCACTTCGGAGATCCTCCGAACTGTTTGCTTTTCCGCGAACCCTAACGAGCCGGTTGTTGTGGACTATTATCATTCTTCTTCAGATTCTTCCTCGACTTCCTTTGTGGATTCTTCTTCAGGTTCCTCTTCTTCCATTTCCTCTTCTATCGCAGCCTCGGCCTCAGGGCTGGTTGGTATCTCGACCAGGTTCATCGGCATGACAATCACGTCTCCGATTGCAGGGTCTAGAGGTTCTTTACCGATGTCCAGACGGGCCTCGTTCCTACTGACGAGCCCACCGAGGAACTGCTTGACCACCCGCTCGGTGACCTTCGTCTGGTCCTCCTGCAACTGAAGAACCCCTATCAAGTCGAACTTGAATTTCAGGTCAGAATACTTCTGCTCCTCGTCTTCGTCACGTAATTCATCATGAATGAAGCCCTTGGTGAACGAACTTTCCAGATTCAACCAGAAGTTCACGACTGTCTGGTTGTAGAACATCCGATTAGCTTCCTCGTAGTTCGAGAAAGTTTTGGCACCCTCTCCGGAGCGGAGCCCAACCGTCTGGGCCGGAACACCAAACACCGCGCATATTCTAGTTTCGGAAAGACCAGTAAGTCCTGGCCAGTCTAAATCCTTGAGCGGAGCCATGAGTTCCACGGTTGCACCTTCACCGCTGAGGAATAACGGACTTCCTCTTCGTCCCTTCCCTATCAGGTCTCCGATAAGAGATCGTGCTTCTTTCTTCTGCTCAGTGTCCCATCCTTCAGGTTGCTTGAGCACCAGTCCGGGCACCTTGAGGTTCGTTAGCATCTCCGCAATGTAGTCCTCACGAGCAGTGTCCGTTTGATAGTCTTTGAGCGCGGCCTGTAGAGGACCGAGACCTCTAGTTGGATTAGCCGGATCTGGGAAGTACACTACTGTCATGTCCTCTGGTCTGACCTTAACCCGGTTACCTTTACCCTGCCAGATTTCATAGCGTTCCAGAATACCGTCGTCGTTCTTTATCGGCTGAATCCAACTATCAGGAATTGGCCACAGCTCTGTGATGTACCCTGCGTTATTTCTCCACTCCCAGATGTAAGCCTCGCCGGACAAAAGTAGATGGGCCGTGATAACCCCGATCCATTGCCGATAATTCATCAGGCTGTTTGGCTTCGTCTTGATAAGCTCCAAGATTTCGGACTCTTCTTCTTCTGCCATCTCGAACCCATCCACCGTATCCCGCCCCAGCGTGAGTGGTGCTTCCTGAACGGCGGAGACTATCTTGCGCACGCACGCGTACACGACCGCGTGCGTACCAAAGATTTTAAGTCTTTGTTCTTTGGTGTACGAGTTCCAAATCTCTCCGGCATCCTTGTAGGCAATCGTCCCAACGAGTGCCTCCCAACCACCTTCCCTCCCCAGATCTTCGCTGGCTTTGCCCCGCAAATTAAAACCTTTCACACCATACCGAGCAAACTCCCGGCTGATGCTAATAGCCTGCTTCTGGAACCAATTAGACCTTCTTTGCTTCGGTTTGAGTTTCCCCATCCTTTTCCTCCTTTTCCTTGATCTGATAGCGTTGCCCACATACCGTGCAGGTAGCCATCGGGACTTTTCCGTCTCGAGAAATAATGCCGTTCTTACAGCATGGACACCATTTCTGGCCTTCAAGATCTTCTAACGTTACGGGTATCGGCATATGTCCCTGTCGATTCTTCGTTTCCATTTTCTATCCTCCCTTATCTGGTTAGACTAAGAATTCCTTTTCTGGCCAGCTTCTTATACGTAGCTGCAACCAGACTAGCTATGGCGTCATCGTGGGCACCACTGGGGAATGCCTTCATCCAGTCTGACCAACGCTTGTTCCATGGGGCACGCTGTACGTATACGTTCCCGGCTTCAAATATCGGTTCCAAGAAACTCGCCCTTGCCGTGAGGTCTCGCTGCACAGTATATTTGTGGACCAGGCAGATGCCCGCCAGCATAGCCTTGAGCGTGACGAAGGCGTCTTTCGCCGCACCGACCACTTCGATTATCGCCTTATTTGATTCGCTGGCCTCTACGGCTTCCTGTATAATAGCGTCCCTTTTGAGTGCCGACTTTCGTATCTCAAGGACGTTCTTGATATAGATTTTCCTACCCTGCACGGATATGAGCGACCCGTGCGTGTAGTCGGGGTCGGACTTGTTCGTCTCTTTGTCACTGTGGGCCAGGTCGAATCCCCACTCCCACGTTGCATTTTCTCCTGCGGCATTGTCTATGTCCTCCTCCCAGTGGACCATATCGACCCGCATTCGATTTCCCCTGCGTGGTATCGGATCTTGCTGAAAGAGCGAGTCCCACCCGTAACTACCGACGAGGGCTCTTTCTGATCTATACCACGCTTCATTAAGTCTTTCAGGAAATAACCACTCGCCATCTTCACTTTGGGCTGGACAGGTTATGATCTCGAATTTCGGAAAGTCCACGTCATAATTATCGTTCTCCGGGTTGTTAACTCTCTTGATACGCCCAACCAGGTCGTCCTCGTGCCAGCGGTTCGCCACGATAATTACAGCATGGACCGGAGCTAACCTTGTCATAAAATCACTACGGAATGAATCCCAAATCTTGTCCCGCATCACCATGCTTTCGGCGTCTTCGCGGTTCTTCAGGTAATCGTCGATGACGAAGATATTCGCGCCTCTCCCCACGATGGTCCCGCCGAGACCGGCAGCGTACATCGCGCCGCCTTTGTTCGTCCGCCAGCATGTTATCTGGTCTCGTTCGCGGCTGATGCTCCCACCATATAGCGGGGAGGCACTGCGGAAGCACCTCCTGGCGTCGAGAGACATGTCCGAGGCCAACTCGTGATTGTAACTTGACAGAATGAATTCCCACTCTGGGTGCCTGATAAGCGTCCAAGGTGGGAATCTCCGGCTCACCACGTCGCTTTTGCCGTGGCGGGGAGGCATATTGATGATAACATACGCGTTTTTCCCGGCCTCGACCTTATCCATGACTTCCTGAAGTTTGTCCAGGAGCATGTACGTATGTGAGCCGTAGTAGTATGGTTCCTTCGGCTCAGTACCTTTGAAGAAACTCCGGAAGTTTTTCTTCATAGACCTCCGGGCTTTCTCCCTGAGTGCGTCTCCTTTGGTTATTTCAGGCTCAACCAGTGCGACCATCCACAACCTCCATGATTTTCTCCTGGTCAATATCTCGCTGACGTCTGCGAGTTTTTTCCTTTATACGCTTAGCAATATCAACTTGCTTTCGCAAGAAATTCCCTATTGCTGAGCGAACCCGCCAAGTGGGAACAATTCCGGCGTTGGACATCACCGCTTTCTCAGTTGTCATATCCCCGAACTCAGGGGCTAGTTCCATATCTATCTCTGGTTTGAACTCAGCCAGAGTCTGTGGTCTTATCTGGCCCCTCATTTCACTCCTCCTCTATCTCAAACACTCCGCATCTGATCAACGCGACGCTGTTCACCCAGCCGTCCACCTTCTTTTTCTCGTTGCTAGTGGCAGCGAGAGCGTCCTCCCCTGTAAGTCGAACCTTGTACCATGGGACGCTTCTCTTCATCTTCACTTCGACTACTTCGAGGACCCCACGAATCGGAACGGTGTACATCCTGGGCATCATCCCCTTTTTCTGCTTGGCCATGAGGTCGCCGATCTCAAACGCTGGCATAAGGGGGATCGAAACCTGAAGCGTGTACTTCTTTCCCTCGACCAGCTTCCTCGGTTCTGCACGCTTTGAAAGAGGTTTTGTGTACATTATTCCCCCTCTTCCTTCGTGACTTCGTCGCCGGGAACTGTGTACACCGCCTCCTCGGTTTCGACTAGGACGTCGCCTTTAGCAGTGACCCGCTTTACTTTGCCGGTCACCAGATTCCCATCGTCGTCCTTAAACGACACGGTATCTTTGGCGTAAATTTCAGGTGGTTCAGAGGTCTCTTTTTTTTCCGGCTCGGGCTCAGGCTCAGGTTTCTTGTCCTTCCGCTTTGTGATGTCCTCCTGGGTCTGCACGCGGCTGGGTTCGTCCTTCTCGTCTTTCTCTTTCTTCTCCTCCTCGCGTTTCTTTGCTGCGGTCTGGCGGAGGACCACGTCCTTCTTGGTCATCTGTCGAACGTTCGGGTCATCCTCTGTGGCCTCGAGTGCTTTGCGATCCTTGCGTTCCTCAATGCCCACCAGGGCCTCTTCTTCTGTCAGTTCACGGACGCCGCCGTCTTCCTCCTTTGGCGTGTCTTTGATTTTTCCCTGGCTTTTGAGACGCCCGCGAATCTCGTCCTCGGTCTGAGGACGTACTTCAACCGGCTTGTTCTGCGTTACTTCTTCTTCATTCTTCGCCATCTTCACACCTCCGTTATCTCACCAACATAGAAACAGCAACGACTACCACCCCGAGCATCACTCCTAGCCCGAGACCGAATGAAAAACTAGTCCAACAAATTCTCATCTATTAGTCACCCTCCTTTTCCGGCTTGGGGTCGATTTCCGGGAACACCTGGCTGATCACCAGCGGTGTCTGTACTTCTCCGACCAGTTTCTTGATCAGAGCCAAGTCCTCCACGGGCAGCTCAATCGGCGCATCGGCACTGTAGATCTTCTCGGCCAGGAGTCCACGCCTCAGTTTCTCTGAGCCAGTAAGTTTCTTCTCATCTGGGGGGGAATTTTTCGGCATAGAGTCCAGCACGTCTACTATCACCGCACCGACCGTCATTCTAGGGCCGCGAACCTCGTTGACCTTCTTGGTGCATGTCTCGCAAAACTTGAAGTTCTCTTTGTATTCAGGCGGATATCTGATCGGGTCTCCGTTTCTCTTCTTGATATCTCTGTTCACGTTTACTGCGATGGCCCTGGACTTCTTCTCCTCCGTTTTCTTCTTTGACATTACTCCTCCTCCGTTAGATAAGGTTGACTTCGTTAGTGATCTTCTCGTCTGCTTCTCGCACAGAAATCGTTTGCTTGTCCTGCCTGACGACCAGACGGTACTCGTTCGTGAGATACCTGATTACGTACTCCTTGATGAACTCCTCTTTAGTTACGGGGTTAGTGATTCTCCTACGCTCGATCCTCACTTTCCCGGTTTCCTCGTCCACGTGCTCTATTTCGTCTATAACCGTCTCTGAATATCCCCACTTCTTGCAAAGCCCATCAATCTGTTCCTCCGTGAAACCGTCAATCACTATCTTCACTGCGCATCCACCTCCTCTCCGATTTTCTACACCTCGTTCGTGTGCTCGTACCAATTGAGCGTCATCTGTGCCGTTACGTTGTCCACAGTTGAGATCATCCTGAACGAATACTTGGTGTTTTGTTTCAGGATGAACTCCAGGTCCTCCCTGGCGTCACCGGCCTGCTTGTTTTTCCCCGAACCCAGTTCTTCATGGTGCATGATTGTTCCACCCGTTGGAGCTGTGGCGTCCTCCGTGAATTGTGCGACCGTACCTGCGTTCGTGTTCTTCATCGCGCTGGGATGTGCTGAATTTCTATCCTTGTTGAGGATAACGGCCCCGCTTCCCCCGGCCACACCGCCGGTCGGTGCCTCCACAATCTCAAATGAAGCTTCACCGGAAGCGTAAAGGTTGTAGACCAGGTGCCCACGCTCCGCAGTATCCGGGGTAATAAAAGAGATGTGGAGCGCGTCGTTATTTCCTTCGTCGTCCAGGTCGGTGGTGTTCAGATCGGCCTTGAACATCAACCCGTCATGAATCTCGTGGTGCGGGAAAGTTATCGTTGCAAAGGTTCCTGTCGCCGCATCGATGGTACCCCGTGAAACTTGGGCGAGGATGAGGACGCCGTTCGATAAAATAGCGACGCCGTTCGCAAGGATACTGGTGAGCCGGGCTACTGCGGTCACGGCCAGCGCGGGTAATGCCGCTACCGCGAGCGCGAGCGCACGAAACCCTGCGGTGAAGTCGTACGTGCTGTCGTCCTCGTTGAGGAGTTTGCCAGACCCCTCGACCATATTTTTTCTCTTGGTCAATCCCATGCTAGTTCCTCTCCACCAATTCCCTCAGCGATTTCACTTCCGCTTCGAGGGCTTCTATCTTTTCCTCTTGCTCTTGATTGTGCTTTACAAGTGTCGGCACCATCATATCTCTTGAGTAAGAAAACAGCCCTGTCTCTATATCTATAGCCGCCGCTTCTGGTATGGTTCCGTAGACTTCATTAGCAACAAAACCGTGGATCACCTTGCCGGGGTTCTTTTTGAACTCAAAGTCTCTTACGTTTAATCCCATGATACGATCACGGCCACTTATGACAGTGGCTTTTATATTCTGTTTCAAACTTGCATCAGATACATTACTAAGTTGAAACACACCTGCTATCGAACGCAAATATCCCGTTGCACCACCGCCCTCATACGCATCAAGAAAGTAATTGGTGCCGGATGCGGCATCCTCACCAACCGCAACGACCAATCCTCTTGCACTTACAGAGTTACCAGCACAAGTAAAATCAGCCACCCACCGAGTACCGGCTGTCCGAATTGTTTTCGCCCGGAAAGCATACTTGTCAGTATTTTCAGTATACAAACGATAGGATGCGCTTGAAGCTGCCCCCATTCCTACGTTGCCGGTAGCGGAAATGGTCATGGCGGATATCCAGGTTATCGGATCATCAGGATTTGCTCCTGCAGTAGCGACCTCAAAACAATGTCCACCGCCTACTTGATTATATCTTGAGGCTTCACTTGCTGTAACATACTCCCATCTGTTATCGACATTATCCCAATAAGCATTTTGACAAAGCTGAATAGAACCCTCAGCCCCTATAAGAGCATTTTCTCCACTGAATATCTGGAGAACACTTGCTGTTATTGGGTCCCAATCTTTCGGGATGGTTCCGATTCCCACTCTCTGAGAATTATCAATCGTTAGTGCTGTTACACTATTACCGGTTCCTAGTTGTATTTGTCCTGCGGCGTAATCAGTTGCTATTCTTAAGTTATTATTACTTGAACTTTCCATCCCTAAGAACCCTACCCTATTCGCATTATTCCCACGATAAAATTCTATTAGAGTTGCTACTGCTTGGTCTGT
>SDBT01006462.1_pt1 | contig 19457 bp, 25 predicted proteins | sample 2277101 | NCBI WGS metagenome assembly SDBT01 (sample SAMN10404973, study PRJNA504765) | marine sediment metagenome | isolation source: marine sediment core GS10_PC15, 103 cmbsf | place: Arctic Ocean: Southern Knipovich Ridge | collected 2010 | reverse complement strand
GAACTTTTTGCCGCTGGCCGGCGTGATCAGCGTTTGGTTGGACTGCGAGGCCGAGAACGTGACCCGCAACGACTGGATGACCTTGTCGACGTGTGAGTGATGCACCGGCAGCGGGTTGGTCTGTGAGAACGCGGCGCCGGCGGAATCATTCAGGTTGACGTCCTGATTGGTGGTGTTGGTTGGGTCGACGCGCAGCGGTGTGGCCGAGACGCCTGTCTCCGCGCCGGCGGCGTTAAAGAGCGTCGAGAACAACGCGCGATGCTGCGTCATGCGAAACGCGGCCGCTTCGAGGTCGGCGGGCGCGCTGGCGGGCGTGTCGATCCGTACACCGCCAACCGCCCCAAACTTCGTTGTTCCTTCCACCCAGGTGCTTTCGTCGGTGGCCGAGGCCGAGCCCACCGTTTGCACGATATTGACGTCCAGAGCGTTGTCTGCCGAGACGGCCGTCAGGGTCGCGTTGATCGTGCCGTTGGTCAGCTTGACGGGCCAACCGCCCGAGGAGGCGGCCGCCGTGCCCTGGTCGGCCGTCACGGTGCCGTCGACGGTGATGATGTTGCCGCCATCATCGATCGAGAGATCCCCGCCGTTGTCGGTCACCGCGACCGCGGCGGTGATCGACGCCACGGTGTTGATGTTCCAGGTGCCACTCTGCGTCGCCGCCACGGTGCCGTCGACCGTGATGATTCCCCCGCCATCGTCGATCGAAAGGGTCGCTCCGTTGTCGGTGACTGGCAGCGCGGTGATGGCGGCCGCGCCGTCGGAGAGTCTCACGAACACAGGGGCACCCACCACGGCCTGCGCGGTGACGGTGCCACTGACCGGGCTGGTGACGTCGGAGGGGTCGACCTTGAGAGAGGCGGCCGTTGCCTGCACCACCGTGACATTGCCGCCGACGCGCGTCACATCGACGTCGAGACCGTTCGCCGCATCGCCCGGAATAACTGTCAACGAGCCGTCGGCCGAGACGCACAGCTTCACCAACTGTCCGTGCCGGCTGCCGGCGCCCTCATCGGTCGCGACGATGGACCCAGTTCCCGGAAGTGTGATGTCGTCAGCCATCGCTGCGCTCCTGAAGCAGTAGCGGCTTGCGGTGCGCTCTCGGTGGCGCCAGAGCCCGCACGAGCCGCGAGAGGTCTACCTTCTTTAGTTCGGCGGGCAGCCGGTCGTATCGTTTACCCAGCGATCGCGTCCGCACGTGATTGTTGAGCTTCTGGGCCGCTTCCAGAAACCGGTTCAGCATCCCGACCGAGTCAAGGAATTCCCGACCACCCTCCTTCGCGCGGGTGGCGTGGATCGCGTAGTCGACCAGATCGGCGTGGTACTCCTCCGGGACCGCGGGCGTGTCGCTTGCCGCGGCTAGGACCGCCGGCCCGTGCGCGAAGGTGATGTCGAGAGTGACCCCGCTGCCGGCGGGTTGCTGGTTCAGGCACAGCAAGTCGAGCCCCAGCAGCGCGTAGCGGGTAGGCGTGCCGGCCTGCGTCTCCCAGTTCGAATCGACGGCCGCCAGCTCCGATAGTCGTGCCGCCTCGACACGGGCGCCGCTCGTCACGCGCACACGCAACGGCAAGAGGAAGTCCTTGAACCCCGCGTCACTGAGCAGGTGATAGAAGGTGGTCGTCGCGGTTAGCGTCAGCGTCGCGGTCTTCTCAAGTGGCAAGGCCAGCAACGTCAAGAAGCGTTGCCCTTCGTTGACGCGATTCAGAACCTCGATCGAGGTGTAGTAGGTGCCGTCATCGTCGAGCCGCTCGTAGACGCGCGTGAGGATCTGCGTGAGGGTCACTGCTTCTTGGAGTTCGTCGCGACGTCGGCTAAGATTGGTTCATGTCAGACAGCGCGGAGTCGGGGCCTTTGGAAGACGCCTGCGACCACGTGGGGTTGGCTTTGGGAGTAGCGAACCACGGAAGCGACTTGCTCCGAGAGAGGATCGCGCTACTCGAAGCGGCAGAGTCAACCTTGGCGCAGCTACGAGAGCATGAGCAGCGCCATCCCAACCTGCTCCCTCACCCGGGTGAGTTTCAGCTCACGAGCGCCATCTGGGCTGGCCCGCATGCTGCCCCCGCCGACGACGGTGGCTCGTGTGACGCGCCGGCATCTGCATCGGACGAGCCACGCGCTTCCGGGACTCCTTCCGAACGAGGACCTGCAGCAACGCCTGAAATTTCGCCTCGTGAGTGGCCCCATCGGCCGCCTCACCGGCCGGACCCGCAAGATCCGCCAGAGCGCCCTCGACGATGAGGCTGGCCGGTATCCACGATTCGAGTTGCGTTGAGGTCAGGGTGAAGTCCACCGGCTTCTTTGTGTAGCGGTACGGGATGCCCCAAGCGGTGTCGGGGATCGGGTACAGCTCCACGGTGACCAGATCGTTGTTCTCATCGTAGTCGTGAAGCGCGTAACGGTTCGGTGGTCCGAAAACCGGACGTGAAGGAGCGGTCTCGTCCAGCCTCTCTTGTGAGACCAGGTCCATGTCGGCGCCGCCGTCGGTGATTTTCTTGATCGATTCGAGCACGTCGACGTCGCTCGCGAGACTGAAGATGCGTTCGAATATTTTGTAGGTCAGGGCTGTGACCGTGTCGCCTTCCCAGGCGCGCGAGAGCGTCAGAGCGGTCGAGCTGACGAAGGTAAGGTCGTAGAACTCGCTGCGCCCCGTGCCACGGAACTCGCGGCCGTTGATGGCCGACGTCCAGGCCGTCGAAGTACCGACGACCGAGGTCGATCCGGCTGTGATCGCGACCGTGCCGGCGTTCACTAGGGGCAAGGTGTTGAGAATCCCGTGCGTGTGCAAGGGGTTCCAGTCGGCCGTGTCGAGCACCAGGCGTCGCCGCTCCTGGATGTAGAAGTCCCGCAGCTCGGTCGATAGGCCAGGGAAACGTCCCTCGCAGATCAGCCGTAGGGTTCCGAAGGTGGCCATGATGGGCGCGCTTACTGTATGAGTGCCGCAATTTCGGTAGTGACCATCGTTCCTGCGGCGCTTTTCTCCTCGATCGCCAACTGGATTGACTCAGGACAGTTGCCAGGAAACTGCAAGCAAGCACTTAAGATTTTCTCACGCAGGGCGTCGCGTAGAAGGGTGTCGAGTAAAGCCGTGCGGCGAGCCCCGATGGTAGCGCCTGGATAAATGAGAGATCCATCGTCGTTCACTCGCTTCTGAATCCAGGCCTCCAAGAGCGTGCCAAGCGCAGGCGCATCAGCGTTCGGTACGGTGACGGTGGCCGTCTCGCTCGCCGCGAAGAGCGGCAGCGTGAGCAAGCAGAGTAGAGCGAGTAGTCCTTTCATTTTGTTTACCTTTTAGAACGCCACAATGTTGCCCGTGGCTCCAGTGAGCACGGAGTTCAGGAATCGGTACTGGTCGTAACTCGCCTCGGAAAGGCAGTTGGTCGCGATCTCAGAGGTGTCCGCGCAGATATCCTCGGTGCCCGCAGACTCGATCAAGTAGACGTGATACCAAGTGTCGGGCTGAACGTAGCGGGATTCATACTCGCCGCTGTCGCCAGTCTCATCGCCGGACAGGACCGCTTCGCCCAAGGTGAGCACGGTGTCGGTACAGGACGCGACTTCGTAGGTGCCGTCGTTTGTCGAGCCGCCCTGAATGATGATGGTTCCGGTTTCGGCGCCGGTGTCGTTGCAGATCGCGAAAGGCGTGCCGGAGCCCGCTGTGATTGTATCTGGAGAGGCTGTCAGCGAGAAGGTGAGGACGATAGCCGAAGTGAGGTCCGGCATACCCAGCATCCCCGCCACCGCACCCGTTGCCCACTTGACATCGAGTTGTTTTCCCGCTTGAGCAGAAGCAAAAACTACGTCGTGGGTTGCGTCGAAACTCTGTGCTACTCCCACAGCCACGTCTACATCGTGTGCGCTATCGGTTCCGAGGGTCACCGCAACGCCAGACCTATAGGATTCTGCCGCGCTGATGCTAGTTCCATGGATACGGCCGTTTACGTCAAGGCGGACCTTTGGCGCGGTTGTCCCGATTCCTACAGAACCAATCTCGTCAATCTGGAAAAAGTCGCCCGCCAGATCCCCAACGCTGTTTACCTCGAATATATTTTGTCCGGCTGCTGGGCTTGCCACTCCAGTGATCACCAAGGCCGCAAAACCGCTGTTCGAGAAGTTGCTGATGTTAAATCGACCCCCTAAATCCCCGGCGTTTCCCACGCTTGAAGTCCCGCCTGCGCTGTTGAACGAGACTGTGCCTGAGCTAACACTGAACCAGGGTGTACCAGTACTATTCTCAACCAGAAAAGCATTTCCGCCTACTGCGTCGTGCTTCACGTGCAGCTTGTAAATGGGCGCAGCAATATTGATTCCAATCCGCTCGGCCACACAGTCAATATTTAGAATCGGGTTACCGCCATCCTGGTCAAGCACCTGGACACAGGTAGTCGTGTCGCTGCCAGGTTGGACTGTCAGATTCGGGATCGACAGTCGGCTAGAGGCATAGGTAGCACTAGTCGTGTCGCAAGCCACAGGAAGCCCGCCTGAGTCCGCGCAGAGGACATCTCCTGACGCGCTCGTGCCCTCGACAGCGTTAAAGCCGCCAGTCGATTGCAGGATGCCTTGCGCGGCCAGGCTCGACGTCACGAGGACGCACAGCCCGAGTAGTCTCAATAGGGTCCGCATCTAACGCTCCTCCCAGTTGAAGGTGATCTCCACGGTCGACGTGACAGAATTGGTCGAGATCGAGACGTTCTTGGCCGTGCCATCGCCGACCATGACGATGTGCGAGAGGTCGATCGTAAGCTCCTCGTTCGACCCCAGCACGTAGGTGTGGAGCGTCGTTCCGGCGCCGACATTGGATGTATGCCACACGGTAGCGACGGCCGCGGCGCGATCGCGTGAGAGCGCCAGGACCGTGCCCGCGGTGCCCGTGGCGGCCGTGCCGTCGTACTTCAGCGTGAAGGTGACGGCAGAGGTTGCCGAGATCGTGACGGACTGAAAGTAGACGTTCTTGGCGAGGCTGGCAGGCTGTTGGACGGTGACGGTCTCGACCGCCCCAGACAACGAGGTTGTCTTGTAATACGCGTAGTTGCGTGGTGGATTGACCGAGCGAAAGACCTGCCCTCTCGCGAGCACCGGGATGACGAGAAGAGCAAGGACGACGAGTGCTGCGATCGGGCGATAGGGTCGGCGGCGCATGTCTCTCAGTTCGCCACCGCCCTGTCGAGACTTTCTCTCAGGCGGCGAGAAGCGCTAGACGACGCGAGCGACCCCGACGGTGTCGGCGGCCGGCGTCGGCGAGCCGTGGATGTAGACCTTGTTGTTGTCGTTCACGTCCCACTTGACGACCGTCGCCGGCGCGTCGGAGAACGCCATGCAGTTGAACACGATGATGCGGCCCTGGCTGATGGCGGGAACAAGCATGACGCCCGTGCCGGCCGCCGTGAAGTTACTCGACTCGTAGTCAAAGATGCAATCTCGGAAGAGCAGGAAGCGGTCGATCGCGGTCGTATCGGCCAGGCGCACGTGGACGTGGTTCGTGGCGTGCTCCAGGAAGGCGATGAACAGGCAGCGATCGAAGATGTTCCGGGCGGCGCCGCCGTCTAAGAGCAATCCGCTGTTAGCCCCAGTTCCACGGGCCACGGTGTCGAGGCCAATTGTCGAATCCCGGAAGATGTTCTCGTCGCCGGTCAGCTTCACGGAGTAGGCCCCCGCGATGTCGTTCGCGGCGTTGCCAATGCCCGCGATGTGGCAGTTCTCGATGACGTTCCGCTCGCCGGTCACGAGCATGCAGCCGGTCGGGTTGGCGTCCGAAACTCCCGCGAAAAAGTGAATCCCGGAGAGCATACAACCATTCGCGGAAAGGGTGAACAGGTTGGTGGCGGTGACGAAGTCAGAGTCGAACGCGATGCGCGATCGCTGGCCGATGGCGCCGCCCGCGTTGAGGCCCACCAGGTGGACCAGGTCCTTGGCCCAGTCGAGAGCCACCGCGAGAGCCGTCGAGACCCGCGCCGTTGTTGACCCGGCGGAGTTGGACTCCGCGACGAGGAACACAATGTCGTTCTGGTTCGCCGTGGCGGCCGCCTGCGCTTTCGGCAGCGTCTTGAAGGCCGAAGCCAGTGTCTTGCCGTCGTGATCGTCCGAGCCGGTCCCAGGGCGTACAAACCAGTGCTGACCCTGCGTCAGAAACTGCGAGCCGATAAAGCCGGCGGCTTGCACCAGATTTGGTCCGAAGTTGGTAGCTTTTGCCGCGTTGACAGAGGGCATCGTGTTCTCCTATACTTTTCCACTTGGGGCCTCGGAAGGCCCCCAGACGAGCGACTCAGATCTACTGACCCGGTGAGCCCGCGACACCCAGGTAGTGGTCGTACCCGACACTGAAGCGCATGCGGCCGGCAACGATGGCCGAGTCCGACTTATTCTCCTGCCAGGCCTTTACTTTCAGCTTCTTACGCTCGTACCACGCAAGGCCGGTATCGTCCGGAGCAGCCAAAACTTGCCACGAATCGACATCTGTGAGGTAGACCCAGAGCAAGATTTGTTGAAACGAGGGAAGGCCCACGCGATGCTTCAGAGCGTTGATCGTGTTGTTCGCCGTATCACTCCGCATATCGCCCCGCAGAATCTCCGCCGCGACGAACTCAAGCGCCGGAGGAATCAGCAGGGTTTTCGGGATAATCGCGGCTGGAATGCCCGAGTGATGCTCCCAAGTGCGGAAGATCGTGAGCATGTCCATCAGCGACGGCACGTCGAGGTCGGCCGCCGCGATGAGATTGGATTGCACGCCCCCCGCCTTGACCTTCGGATGGCTCGCCGAGAACAGCGATACGCCATCCGGGCCGGTGTCGGAATAGCCACCGTTGATGACGGCGGCCGCCAAGGTCTCGCGGGTGTCCTGCGCGGAGCGGATCAGGTTCTTGGACTGCTGCTTGATCTCGCGGAACTTGCCATCCTCCAGCGATTCGGTGGAGTACTGGAACCCCAGCCGATACTTCGTGTGAAGGTAGGTTTTGTCAAATGCTTGCTCTGGCGAGTCAAGCACTAAATCCTCCCCCTCATCGCTGGCGACGAACGGCCCCAGGCCGGTGATCTCCGTCACCTGCTCGATGCCGCGCGTTGACTTGCGCTGCTCGAAGATCAGCGGCCGAACTTCGGGGTACTTCCTGCTCGTCTGGTGCATCACCGCGTCGATCGCGGGGAGCGCGGATTCAAGCATGGTATCGGTGAAGAGGCTTCTGGTAATCATTTTTCTGGCTCCAAAAGTGCGATTGGCGGGGGTTTCAGGTGCTTTTTAGACTCCCGTTGTCTCCTTGTTCATCAGGTGCTTGTTGATGACGACGATGACGTCGGCATTGGCGCCAAAGGCATTGCCCGTCTCCTGCAGCAGAGAGATCAGTCGCAGATCCAGCGACGAAGTTGTGTTGAGGCTCGACTCGTCCAGCTCGTGTCCCGAGATCAGCGTCAGCGTGCCGCCGGTGTTCAGCTCGACGTTCGCCAACAGACCGATGTCGGCCGCGGCCACGCCGTCGGTGTCGTTGTTGTCCTGGATGGCGTAGAGCGCGTCGGGATTGAAGATGACGTCGTGCTTGGTCGCCGTCAGGGCGGCGCCGTGGTTGAGCGACACCCCGTAGAAGCGGGTCGTACCCGGTGTGCCACCTGGGGCGATGTTTCCGTCAGTCTCCAATTCCACTAGATCGTGGCGGAAGATGGCGGTCCCTTCCGAGACGTCCTTGTCTTTGCGGAGGACGCTGTTGTAGCCGCCCGAGAGGGAGCGGCCCACGTATCTAAAACCATGCGGATTGTCTTTGTTGGGCATAACGCCAACCTCCAAGCGCAAAAAATGTCGAAAGGGTTCAGCGAAGCCACCGGGCGAGCCGGTGAGGTGAGGGCTGATTTGTCGGGCCTCTCAGGGCGCCAGTGAAGGCGCACGGACTTGAGAAGCCGGTGTAGCTAGTCGAGCTGGACGGGTGCCGTATCGACAACACGTCGACTGATCTTCAACTCGTTTCCGGGCGTCTTCAGATCATGCACGTCGGCATGGCGTTCGGACGCATCGAATCGAGATCGAACTTTCTTAATCGCTTCGCGAGCCTTGCCGTCGTAGAACTTCTTGCGACGCACAGCCCGCTCTTCCGGCATCGATCCAAGGAACATATTGCCGACCATGACGCGATTGCCCTTGGCATCTTTCACGGGTTCCCAACCGCGCAGCCCTTTCAGGCGGCAGGTCGTATCCGACAGCATGCGGCCGCGATGTCCCGCGGGCGTGTGTCGATCGATGCAGGCACGCATTGGATCTTCCACTTCGAATGGTTCGAGGCCGGCCGCGAGCTGGTCGCCCTTCTGCTGGATCCCCTTTTCCCAGGGCTCGGCGCCGAGCGAGATCGCGGGGCCTTCGCGAGCGACGCCGCGTTTCTTGCGGTCCGCCTCGCGCTTGGCGATCTCCTCGTTGGTGAATCGGGTGGGCAAACGCGAGTCGGCGTTGGCGGACGGCGCGAGCTGCTCCAGCTCGGCGATGCGTGCTTGGAGCTGCTGGTTCTCAAGGCTCAGCTCGGCTGTGCCGCGCTTCGCGGCGCGGCGCGGCGTTCTGGTCTTCCTGGGGCTGACTTTCTTCTTCGTCGGCATCGTTCTCTATGTTCGGCGCGCGTGCGGGATACTTTTAGCGCTCGTCGACAATGTGCTCGGCCTTGTGCTTGAGTGCGAGTTCGGCGGGAATGTCCATCTGCTCAGCAATGAACTTCTCCGCCTTCGTCAGCTTGGTCTTGTTGTTGGGCGTGATCGATCCGCGGCGACGGCCAGGGCCAGACTGCTTCTTCACGCGTTCTTGGCGCTCTTTCTCCGCTTCGTCCGCTTCGGACCCGTCGCCGTCCCACTCACCGCGTTGCCGTAGCTCCAATTCGGCCATTTTCACCGCATGGGCGGTCATGTGCCCGTCGGACATCCCCGTGCCCTGGAGCCCCTTGAGCTGGCGGGCCGTCTCTTTGAAAATCGCCGAGTCGACATCCCGCAGTCCGGGATGGGTGCGCATCAAATCTTGGTTGCGCAAAAGCGCGCCGCCCTCGGTGCGGACCTCGTTGCGGACCATCTTCTGGACGTCGGCCGCGGACAGGTACCCTTCTTTGCGCATGATCCGGCGGATTTCGTCGGGACCCTTCTTGTTCAGATCGACGATGAACTTGTCGACTTCGTCATCGGACGCATCCGCTGGTGCTGTCGGGGTCTCGGTGGTACCTTCGTCGGCGTCGCGGCCTTCTGCTTTGCCGCGCCAGTATTCCGCCGTGAACTTTAGCTCGTCGACCTTGTTGTTCAACGCCGCCAAGTCTTTCCTGGTGACGCCGGCCTCGGGCTTTGATTTGGTGTCCTTCTCCGATTTGTCGGCCGCCGGGGTTTCCGGCTCCGGGTCGTCGTCGTCCGCGGCTACGCCGGCGGCCTTGGTCTCGACCTGGACGCCCTCGAGTTCGTCGTCGAGAACAATTCCGGTCGAGAAGCCCAGATGCTCCTCGACGTCATGGACGTCTTCGGTGTCTACGTCAGCGGCGGCGCTGCCGCCACGTTCATCGGAGATCAGGGTGGAAAATTTGTGAGAGAATTTGCGCCAAACGTCGTTCAGATTACGGAGTGTCATGGCTTGAGTTGGGCTCCGAAGGGTGTATCTCGCGTTTGATGCCGCAGGAGGCGGACAATTTCGTCATTGCAAGAGGGGCAGATAGCCACGTACACACCGTCAAGTTGATGCAGCACGTACGAGAGTTCGGCCCCACGCGCTCGCTCCTTGAGGGTTTCGTGGGGTGTGTTGCAGTGTTGGCAGCCCTGCGGCGTAACGCCGTGGATGAGCAGCGCCTGCGCTTCGAGGTGGCGTTGCCAGCAGTCCTCGCAGATCCCGACATAGGGACCCAGGTTCAGGATCTTCGAAGGGGCTACCCAGCGGTTGCAGAGCGCTTGGCAGTGGACGTTAACAACGAGCCCCGTCACTTGTTCTTGGGGGGCCGGCCGCGCTTCTTCTTCGGGGGCCCGGGCTGCACTGTCGGTTGCTCCTCCGTGTGGCCGGGCTCTTGCGGCAACTCTTCGGAATCGATACCGTCCCGCTCGGCGGGGCTCATGTTGTCGAGTTCAACTTGGGTGAATCTCATTGGTTCAGTACCTTTAGCGTTTCGGGCATGTCGAGCACATGGCGGTAGGCGCGCGCCGCGCCTTGCGCCTGGGAAAATCGCTTGCCGTTGGCTGTCTCCAGCGAGTCGCGGGTTTGCTTCAAACTGAGGCTGACGGCTTCCTTGATGACGGCCCAGCCGTCACTGAGCACGAGCGTTTGGAGCGCTTCCCTGCGCGCCTCCAGCTCCGCTTTGTCCAGTGGCTCCCGTCTGCGATTGTTGTGCGCCACCAGAGAGCAGTTCGGTCGGGCTTAGACCTTGCTTGAGCATCTCGTCGACGTTTTCGGCCGTCTTTTCCGCCAAGCGTTGCATGAACGCCTTTTGCTGGATTTGCTCAAGGTGCCGCGGAATGTGTTCGACCAGCTTCTGGGCTGTGAGCTGGTCGGGCGGCTCCTGCGCCATCAGCCACTCGATTTGGCGCTGGTGCTCCGCGATGTGGAGCTGGTCATCGTCGAGCGCCGAGATCGTCACGGACTCGCCTTGCATCAGCAAGGTCAGCTCCTCTTCCGGCCGCTTCGAGCGGTCGGGCTCGGGCGGGCGAGGAATCAGGTCCTCGAAGGCCTCATCGCCCATCGCCTTGTGCAGCCGGTTGGTCGCTTTCCACAGCGCCACGGGGTTTGTTACGATCAACGGATTCTGGATGTCGAGGCTGAACAGTTGCAGGGCGCGCTGGCGCTCGACTTCCTTGTTCGAAGCGCTGGTGGCCAGCCGTAGACTGAAGTCAAAATCCCCGGCCTTGTCCCGTGCCTCAAGGTGGGTGCCGCCGTCACGCACGGGGAACAGTCCGTCGGCTTGCTCCTCGGTCACGCGGAAGAATTGACGGGGTGGGAGGAACATGATCTCCAGCTCCCAGAAGTGCTTCAGGATCTTCTTAAGATCCTCACGGAAGACCCTGTTATCAAGGGCAAAACGCACATTGGATTCGTCCAGCAAAGCAATTGTGGCGCCTACGGTTCGGGGAGCATTTGGGCGATCCTGGGAGCGTCCGATATTGAGATCGCCGACCCCAAGCCGCTCCGCCAGGCCCATCAAAAACTGCACATACTCGTTGACAAAGCGGAGGTCAGCGGAGAAGGTGACGACGCGCACCGAACTCGGATCATCGGTCGGAACGAGTGTCGAGGGCTGGTACGTGGTCCGCTCGGGGTCCGCCCCGATTCCGGGCCGGTAGAAGATCAACGGGCCGACCGAGAACTGCCCCGCTTCGACGCCCAGGTTACTCGTGTGGGTGACCTCTTCCTCGATCTCGCCCAGCATCTCGCCCAAGCCCGCCGGCCAGTAGCCGTCGCCCGGCATGGCCGCCTCGACGAAGGGCCGGCGCCGCGGGGTCAGCGGGTACATCTCGGCGAGGTCTTGGATGCCGACGATGCGCGCCAGGTCGGGCTGGTAACGCACGACCAGCTCGGTCTCGATCAGCTTGCGCTTCTTGAGGTCGAGTTCCTGCGCTTCCTCGACACCGTCGAGCAGCATGCGCCACTTGCCATGCCACTCGCGCACCGGGAAGCCTTCGCGGATCGAGGCGCCGTCTCGCTTGGTAACACCTTCCCCCTCGTCGTTTTCGTCCTTGACCTGGGTGTTTTCGGCGTCGCGGTAGCCTTCGGCCGCGGCGTTGAGAATCAACTGAGGCAGGTCCTCGTGCTCGGCGCTGTTGTCTTGATAGACGCCCTTAGCGAGCCCATCGAAGAAGCCTCCAGAGGTCTCATTGAACCTCCGAAACACGTAGGTGAACTGATGGAGATTGGTCACCTCCTCGGCCGGGACAACCCAGTCATCGGGCCACAGCGGCTCGAACACCGGGCCTTCATAATCGACCGCGGTACCGCTCTGGCCGAGGCGGCCGCCTGAGAGCCGGTGCAGCATTTTGCGGATGGCGCCGCGCAACGGGATCTCGTATTCGTCACGGCGCCAGGGCGAGTAAGCGACCGCCCGACCAAACAGGATCTTGCGCAAAGCGAAGGTGATGAACGGGTTCACGAAATCCATCGAGTGGAAAACGCGCCAATTCATGAACATCGCCACTTTCTTGGCACGCTTGACGTCGGAGGGACCGACGGCGGCCGCGCGGATCTCCGAGTCGTCGCCGAGCAGGGCCTCGACCTCTTTGGAGAGCTTGGCCGTGACGTGCCATTTCAACAGGGGCACTCGGAAGTTCGAAGCGTCGGGCTCGGCTTCGTCGGGTGGGTCGTAGCGCACCCGCCAGCGCTGGTAGTACTCGCGGAAGCGTTCCATGCGATCGTCGTGGTCAGCGATCGCCGAATTCCAATCGTCTTCGATGCGGGATTGCAGCAGGGCCAGCTCTGCCGGGGGCAGGATGATTTGGTCAGACACGCATGGGGGAGTTCGGCGGGGCGTGGCCTACAATTGGGTTGTCATGGAAAAACGAGCGCTTATGGTGGACCCCGCCCTCAAGGCGGTGAACGTCAGGTTTCTCGAAGTCAGGCAACTGGCCTCCCACGCCACCGCGAATCGTGTCCACAAGGCAGAACTCGTGCTCGCAGCCGAGATCAACCTGGAGGAGCGCAGGAAGGCCCACCAAGAGACCGAGGAGCAAGAGCATGTGCTCTTCGTCGAGAAAGAGCAACTCCGGGCGTGGTTGAATACCCACGGATGGACGGGATGAAACGCCGACGCTTCCTAGCGCTGCTGGGCGTGGCGCCCGCCGCTCTGTTGGCTCCACCGCCGCTGCGCCTGGTCATCAGGAAAACGCGATCGGTCGGGCGATCGACGGACATCGGCCTAGGGCTATGGAAGGCGACGAACCGGCTCCACGGCGCCGAGCTGGACGTCGAGAGGTTCCACGCCTTCATCGCCGCGAGCGGCGGGAAGGCATCGGCCGGCCGTAGCGCTTGAGCCGAGTCGGTGGCTCGTCCTCCGGGTCGATTCGCTCGCGCTCCAGGGATTTCAGATAGCTGACCGGGAAGTCCTGGATGCCGGTCAGCCCGTAGGCCAGCGCGAAAACACAATCATCGTGGCATGTGGATTGGTGCTCCGGTTTGCCGTCGGGCTTGTAGATGAACGTGTTCATTTCCGACTGCGTTACTTCGTCGCGGATCAATACGCTCATGTCGATCACGGCGAGCTGCAGGCGCGCCAGCAGGCGGATACGGTTGACCTCGTTGGGTTGATACCCGAGCTGGAACGTGGTGGTGTTGCCTTTCGAAATCAAGTCGGGTTTGGCGGCCCAGATCAACCCCGCCGGGTAGTGCCTACGAAGTATCTCCTCAATCGCCGATCGGCCCAGACCGTCGCCCTCGGGCACGATGAACGTGGTGCCATACCAGCGGGCGAGAGCTTCGAGAATGCGCCCGAACTCCGTGGCAACAACGCGCGCGCGGTAGACAGCCACCTGCTCGCCCGAGCGATAGTCGAGCACGCAACCCACCGACCAGTCCGGATCAGCCTTGCCTTCGCCCGCGTTCACGTCGAGTCCCTTGGCGGTGTCGGCGCCGAGCGTATAGATGTGGCCCTGCTCGGGTTTCTTCCACACCTTGAGCGCGCCGTCGTCGTTGGGCATGACGTAGGTTTCGAGCATCGTACCAACGCGTTCCTGGCAGAGTTCGCCGACCAGCGCAGGCTTGACGATCGGAGCGCGCGCCACGTGCTTGATGGAGAAGTAAGGTCGCCCGGATTGGATGAACGCTTCCTGTGGAGTGGACGGATACTCCTGTTTGAAGCCCTCCTCGTCGCCGGCGAACTCGTCCTCGATCATCCAGCGACGCCAACGCAGTTGCTCCAGGCTGAGGCGGAAGCGGGTTTGGAGTGCGCGCTCTTCCTTGCTCAGGCTGCGACCGAACTGGGCAGCCGAGACATCGAGCACCATCTGGTACTCGGGGTGTTCGTGCCAGGCAAAGAAGACGAATTTCCAACCCGAGCGGCGGCGCGGATCCATCGCCAGCAGGCACAGCTTGTGAAACTCGTTCCCCTGCCCGTTGGCTGTGGATTCGACGATCACCATCGACTCGGGCGTCTTCGGGACCGAGCCCAAGATGCCGCGCATCAGCTTGGTCGCGTTCGCCCAGAATCCGAACTCTGAACAATGGAACAGTGAGACCGTCGCCGAGCGTCCCGAGCCCGTGTTGCGGGCCGCCAGGATGCGTGCCCAACTGTCGTTGTCCCAGCGCATCCATCCCTGGGCGTCGTTCACGAGACTGGCTTTGCGAAAGCCTTCCGTCGGGTCGTAGTGGTCGTGAAAGGTGCGGTAGTACTCGAAGATGTCGCCGGCGGCGTCCGCCTCATGCGCCACGATGCGCGCATGGATCCCGGTGTTGAAGCCGAGCTGCTGGTAGAAGATGCCCGCGACCGCGGTGGACATCATCACCTGGCGGGCCTTCAAGGCAATGATGCGAACGGGGCGACCCTGCCTCTGTTGCTCTTGGACGGCCGCGAGCAGCTTCAACTGCGACGGTTGCAGGATGTAGGGGATCAGATCGCCGCTCTTCAGGCGCACCTGCAAGTGCTTGGAAAACGCCTGGTGGTCGTTCCCCTGCTGGCGCAACTTGCGCGCGCTGCGCATACGCTTCGGATCGCGGGCGATCTGCTCGGCTAGCTCGATCATCGAAGCGTTCGCGCGAGGCGCTGGAACTTGGCTGTGATGTCGCGGTCCGACCATTGCTTACGAAGCTGCGCCTCGAAATCCGGTGAGTCGGGCGAGAGCTGGCGCAGGATCATACACCAGTCGTTGTGGGCTTCGGCGAAGGCATTCTGAGCGTCATAAAAAAAGTGCAGCCGGGCGCTCCGCGTCGGTGCGTCGGTTGTCGCTCCGGAGAGAACGAGGCTACAGAGAATCCAGAAAAGTACGCGCTGCGAGAAGAGTCCCATCGTGAAGTCTTGTGCGTTGGGGTTCGGTCAATCCCGAGTCGAACTTATCGGGCGACTGTTTCCCGAGCAGCACGATGGCGCCCAGAACCCTTTTGATACTGCGGTCGCGGCCCTTGCGCTCGGGCTTCAGACGTACTTTCTGGATATACTCGACGCCGCCACGCTGGACGCGCCGGGCCCCCGTCTGAAATCGGATGTCAGATGCGCGTACGTCGCTGACGAAGTTTTGGGAGACATGGGCGATGCCGGCGAGGCGGCGATCCGACCAAGGCCGCCACTCTTCGTCCGCGAGCAGACGCCGCACGACGCGCAGCTTGTCCGCGTTGGTTCTTCGGACGCCATGCTCAGCGTTCGTGCCGCACGAATAGAGCAGCGCCGCGCGCTCTCCGCCCGGAAAGCACAGCGCCGTGATCCAGGTCCGGCCCGCCGAGTCGTAGGCCAGCTTGCGGTGAAAGCCGTCGGCGACCAGATCATCGAACACGACGATCGCGGCCATGTCCCTGCTCGGGTTTTCACGCAGCCAGGCGCTGTATTCGGCGACGACCTCCATGTCGATGCGCGCACGCGGTTGCAGCCGGTCGATGAGGCGGAGGCGGTTGAGCTTACGCTTCTCGATCGCCATCAGAAGGCTCCCTGGCTGGTGATGCCCGCGGCGCCGAGGAGAGACGCCGCCTGCTGTTGGGCTCGTTGCCGCAGCAGGCAGGTCGCCGACTCGGTGATGCCCAGCTCCGTCGCCGCTTCCCGCAAGGTGATGCCGCGCAGATAGGTTTCGAGCGCCAAGCGCTCGCGTGGGGCCAAGAGATTCAGCACCTGGCGCAAGATCCGCACGCGATCGGTCTTGGCGACACCGTCGGAATGGGTCGGGGCGTCGACGCGTTCATCCGCGTCGAGTTGGTCCGCCGTCTCGTTGCGATAATGCCGTCGCCTGTGCCGGTCCACAACAGATCCCCGGATTTTGTAGCGCAGCCAGACACGCAGCGGCAGACCGTTGCTGCGTGCCGGATCGTAGCTGTCTATCCCTTGGATGAGCCCGATCTGCCCGTCTTGCTGGAGGTCTTCGAGCGGGATGTGCGAGAAGCTACTTTGGTGGAGCCTGCGGGCTTGCGTTTGGACGATGTCTTGGTGCGCGAGGATAAGCGCTTCGCGCGCTTGGTGGTTTTTGGTTTCTTGTCCCGAACGAATTCCTCGGCCCGGTCCATGATGAACTTGAATTGCTCCCATGTCAGCGTCCCCCGTTCGTGTTCCGAGTCCGCCTGGGGATCGCGGCCGGCGAGCCCCAGCAGAGTCGTGAGTCGAGCCACGCCCTGGAGTCGTACGCCAAAATCCGGAACGTCGGTGAGTGTGGTCTTGCCCTTCGTGTCGAGACCCGTCACAACCTTCATTGCCGCCATCGCCTCTTCGACGACGCCGAGAGCGCTGGCAAACAGGTTGTGCAGGTGCTGCTCGTGCGTGAACAGCAAGTTATCGAGAAGGGCTTGCGAGGAAGACGCCGCGAGATCGCGCTGTACCGTGCGGACCGAGACGTCCAGACTTCTGGCGGTACCGGCGACGGAGTTGCCGTTAGCGATCGAGGCGACCGCTTTGCGGCTGCGGAGCTTCTTCTTGGAGGAAGTTGGCTTGGCCGACATCAGGTTACGTGAATCAACCTGACGTCGGCCCGCGAAAACCTGCTGCGCAGAGGCCCGAAGTTTATGGCAATCAGCACCCGCGAAAGGAGCCGGGCCTACGGCGCATCACATGGGGGGCAGGTGACCCGAAGTTTAGCACGAGACATATTGACATTCCTCATGAGGAGGTGTATAACGGATTCCATGAGCAACATCGTGACTTGTAAAGTGCCGAAGTTTGACTGCTTGCGATGCGGGCACAATTGGACACCGCGCCAGAGTGGCCCGGTGTTGCAATGCCCGAACTGCAAGAGTCTGAAATGGAACGAGCCCAAGGAAGACGCAAAGTTGAGCCCGGAGGCTGCCTAGCCATGCCGACCCACTTTCACACTCCAGCCCATCGCCCGTGGTCGAGTTTTCCTTTGTGCGCATGGGTCTTCGTGCTCGGTGCCTTGGTGGGCGCTGGGCTGATGTCCGGGTACTGGCACGGCACCGTGTCGGCCGGAAACCATCTTGTTGTCGGAACGACGGAGCAGCTCGTCGACTCACGTGAATTGAGTGACGCCTGTTGGTCTACGTTGGAAGCCTTGTGGGCAAAGATCGATCGTGGCCGAGAAGTAGAAGCAAGAAGGGCAACGCCCGGGGGGCGCTAGCTCGAAACGAAACACAACCGCGAAAGGAGCAACACCATGTCACCAGATACTAACGAACGGGCGGCCATCCTCGACCGTCCCTGTAAGGCCGAGCCCCGGCAGAGAGTTAAATCGGGCAAGCTGGAGATCCATGAATTCGAGGGGGTACTCGTCATCGCGGGACTGAGCTACACGCCCGACGAAGGAGGGACAGCGGTTTTGGATACATTCGGGTCACTGCGCCTTCACACCTTCAACCGAGAGCAGCTACTCGCCCTAGCCGAGGTGGCCACATACACAGCGGCACGCGTGGACCCCTTGCCGGATCAGGCAGGGGGCGAGTGATGCCGAGTGACAATCCGTTTGGCTGGGATCTGCCACCGGGGGTTACGCCTCAGATGATTGATGACCTCATGGACCCCGGTCGGGCGTACCGAGAGGCCGAGGAGCGCAGGGACTGGGAGTCAGATCAAGCCGAACACGATGCGGAGCGCCGCCAGGACTTTGCAATACACATTTGGAGGCAGCGTGATGGCTAACGAGATCGAAGTGGTGTCGTCGGAGCAGCACAAGCGAGAGACGGGCCTGCCCGTTCTCGATGGCTATGTGGTGGCGCGGCTTAAGGATTCCCCGCGCGTGAGCGCGATGGCGGAGACGGAAAAGCAAGCGCGTTGGGCTCTGGCTTTGATGCTGAGCGCGCAGGCGATGAAGCAGCAATACGAGAAGAGGCGGCGGAGGCATTTTGTTAACTAGCGCGTCGATCGGCGAGGACCAGACATCATGAACTTCTTCTGTCTGAACGAGTACGCGCACGAGGACGAGGGCCGCGATGATTTCCGCCGCCGCGGCAGATACGGCGTTGACAGGGAGAAGCAAGCGAGTCGCTTTGACGATGACTGCTCGGGGGCGTACATGCGCGGGTTCGAGAGGGAGAAGCGCCGAGACGACGAGCGCCTGGAAGACGAGCGTCGCGAAGAGCGCGAGGAAGAGACGCGCCGGGAATATGAGCGCCGCGAAGAGCGCGAAGTAGAAGAGCGGCGCGAAGAGTGCGAGGAAGACGAGCGACGGAACGCCGAGCAGGAGGCCATGGAGTTGGCCGAACTCGAAGCGGACGAGGAGGAGTTTGCGCATTCTCAGGAGGCCGAGGAGGCCGAAGCGGACGAGGAGGCCGAAGCATGAGCACGGAGACCTTTCCCCGGTTCTACTTCGAGGAGAAAGCGCACACCTACACGGTCGGTCGCGGCCGCGGGCTGCGAAAGCTGGTGGTACCCTCCGTCACGCAGCTCATCCGTGAAGTCGGATACATCGACTGGCTCGACTGGATCGACCCCTCAACGCTCCAAGCCGCGCAGGAACGCGGTACGCGCATCCACAGCGCCGTCGAGCAATTGAACCGTTGCCGACATCGCCGCAAGACATCGCAGGCCGCCATGGACACCATGGACGCTTTGGAGCGGCATGACGAGCTGGGCTATCTCAGCAGCTACCTGGAATTCCTCGACCAGTCGGGAGCGAGAGTCGTACCGAAGTCGATCGAGAAGCGCTTCGTGCATAAGAGTCGGCTCTACGCTGGCTGCCTGGATTTCGAGCTGCTGCCACGCGCCCTTACGCTCTCACCGATTCTGGTCGACCTGAAATCCGGTGGCTACGATCCGGCCGCCCGTTTGCAGACCGCCGCGTACCTGGCTCGTAGTGCTGGTGAGGGTGGTCGCTTGCCAACGAAGCCCGAAGACCTTCCCGACCAGGACCGAGCGGTCCTGTTGCTGAAGGAGAACGGCTCCGTGGGCCGTCTCCGCGTTTTCCCCGCCTGCGACAACTGGGCGGATTGGCTTTTGTTTCGCGCGGCCGTGGATGTCCACTATGGCAAAGAGCGGCTGAGCGTTTTTCGATAGGAGAAATCGATATGCCTGAAACCGTTTTACGTGAAGTCACGGAAGTACAGCCCCACGAAGTCAAGCCGGTCGTCGTCGCGATGCCGGAGGAGGTGAAAGAGCAGCAACGCACTGTAGAGGTGCTGCTCGCATCGATCCTGGCCAAATTGGACGTGGTGACCCTCGAAGCACGCGAGCTTGGTGAGCAGATGGAGGGTTCGGTGTTGCAGGCGGAAGTGCTCCAAGCGCTCACGCTGGCTCCCAAGGACAACCGTATCCGCTCGCAGGCAACGTACAACCAAGGGTGGGAGTGCTTGCGCTCGCTCCAGTACGTCAAGAAGCGCTTGGACGACGTGATGAGCCTGGTGATCAAACGGGCCGACGGCGTCCATGATCTGCTCCTTGTCGCGCGCAATGCGGTGGAGCAGCCAGCGACGGACATGAAGG
>SDBT01006461.1_pt1 | contig 19457 bp, 14 predicted proteins | sample 2277101 | NCBI WGS metagenome assembly SDBT01 (sample SAMN10404973, study PRJNA504765) | marine sediment metagenome | isolation source: marine sediment core GS10_PC15, 103 cmbsf | place: Arctic Ocean: Southern Knipovich Ridge | collected 2010 | reverse complement strand
TCTACCTGAAAAATTAGAGGGAGAAGGAATTGACCCCAGAGTGCCTTGGTTGTTTAATTACAAGGTAGATTTCAGGTTTAAATAATAAAAAGTCAAATGAATAACCCCTAAAAAATTGCTGATAAATCGGGATATGAAAAAATAAAAAATGGGATTAAAAGAAGAAACCACAGAGACCCTAGTGCTCACCTTTGGGGTGAACGACGGCCTCTGGCCGTTCAGATTTGAAAAAAAATAAAAGATTTAACACAAAGTTCACTAAGAAGGCACTAAGATCACAAAGTTTTTATTAAGAAATTTTTCTTTGTGTACTTAGTGGTTAAAAATCAGATAAACAATTAAGTAGATCATAGAAAACAGACAACGTCAATATATAAATTAAAATCGTAAATGTTTTCTAGCATTTACCACCGTAGGTGGTTCAGAGAAATATGCTGAGGACTCTTATTGATTATAAATGATCGAGAGTTGATATTACTTATTTGTCAATGAAAAGGCAGCGGGAGATAGACCAAATTGTTCTCGAAAAGCTTTGGCAAAGTGCGAAGTATTATTATATCCAACCTGATAGGCAATCTCAGCAACCGAGCCCGTGGCCTTTTTTAATAATTGGGCGGCGCGTTTCAAACGCAGACTGCGGATGGATTCATGGGTGGATTGATTGGTTAGCGCTTTGAGTTTGCGGTTGAGATTGGAGCGGCTCATCCCCACCTCTCTGGCTATTTTATCGGTACTGAAATCCGATTCTGAAATATGCTCTTCAAAAACCGCCATAAAACGCTTCAAAAATTGTTCATCCATGGATGAAGCTGAGATATCTGCCGGTTTAAGATCAATCAACTGCGAAAATTTCTCACGCAGTTTTCTTCTCTGTTCTATTAAATTTTTAGAGCGGATTTGCAATTCCTTTGCTTCAAAGGGTTTAGTCACATAATCATCGGCACCAAATTCAAGCCCCTCAATTTTACTTTCCAGATCCGCTTTTGCCGTAAGCAGGATAACCGGAATATGGCTGATCCGTTCATCGGTTTTTAGTTTCCGGCATAATTCAAATCCATCCATTTCCGGCATCATCACATCGCTGATAATTAAATCTGGATATTTGGCTAGCGCTTTTTTAAGACCTTCTTTTCCATTTTCTGCGGCTATAATGCGGTAATCATTATCAAGAATGCTGCAAATGTAACTTGCCACATCTAGATTGTCTTCAACGATTAGAATTAGTGGGGACCGGAGGCCGGAGGCCGCAGACCGATCTGATATTGGTGATAGATCTTGGGTATCCAGATGGATTTTTTTTCCGGTTTTCGGTCTACTGTTTTCTGCCTCCAATTCTTTGACAATTTCATCTTCTTTATATTGTAATTTATCCACCGGCAAGATTACCTTAAACGTGGTTGCTTTTTCTGGAATGCTTGTAACAGTCATTTCACCATGATGTAATTCCACAAGTTCTTTAGTCAGCGCCAAACCGATTCCCATGCCTTCACTGTCTTTTTTATAATTGTCATCTGCCTGATAAAACCGATCGAAAATTTTATCCAACCGGTCGGGTGGGATTCCGGGGCCGGTGTTGGAGATAGTGATTTCTACGAAATCGGAACTCGGGATTTTGTATTTGCTAAATCTTGGAAGATTTAGTCCCGATAAGTCGGCCGGAGGACGATATTTTTTTTCGGGAGAATTGGGAATTGCGATTGTTGGGGCGAAGCATTCCGACCAATCGAGTTAGGATTATTCATAATTATACCCGAGAATGCTTCGCCCTTACTGATCCGTACTTCAACCTCTCCCCCCTCCGGGGTAAATTTAAAAGCATTGGAAAGCAGATTTGTCACGATCTTTTCTAATTTGTCCCGGTCCACAAAACCAATCAGCGCTTTATCTGAGGTCTTGAACTGCAGTTTAATTTTTTTTCGTTCGGCTAAGGGAGCAAAAGAAAGCACGATCCCTTTCAGATATTTGATGATGCCGGTTTCTGAAACCTGTAATTTCATTCCCCCTGTTTCCAGTTTGGCAAGGTCCAGAATCTGGTTAATCAAAGTCAGTAACCGATCGCTGTTGCGGAAGATCATTTTGCATTGTTCTATCAGATTGCCGGTAAATTCGCCATCCATGATCTGTTTCACCGGACCTTTAATCAGAGTCAGCGGCGTACGGAATTCATGGGAAATATTAGCAAAAAAGCGGGATTTCATCTGATCAACTTCTTCCAGCTTCTCAGCATGCACATGTTCTAATTCTAATTCGTGTTTCAGACGCTGGCGCTTCTGGTCGTATGTGCGTAGAGTGTAAAGCGTAAGAGCGAAAATTAGAGTATAAACAGCATAAGCCCAGTTTGTCCGCCACCATGGTGGCAGAATAATGACTTTTATCGAGGTACCTTCCTCATTCCATATACCATCATTATTGGATCCTTTTACTCTAAATATATAGTCACCGGGATCAAGATTGGTATAACTGGCAAAACGGCGTGATGCATCGGTATAAACCCAATCCGGATCTACTCCCTCCATAATATAAGCATATTTGTTTTTTTGAGGATTATGATAATCCAGGGCAGCAAATTCAAATGAGAATACATTCTGTTCATGTTCAAGAACAATAGCATCTGACCACAAAATAGATTTTTTAATTGGTGCATTCATACCGGGCATTACCGATTTGTTAAAAATCTTAAAATCATGAATGACAATATCAGGAACAGATAAATTTTCTTCTATTTTGTCCGCTGAAAACATTGTCAATCCATCTTGACTTCCGAAAAATAATAAGTCGCCACTTTTACAGGGAGCACCGTACATATGGTAAGAACCACTTACTAGACCATCACTTTTATCAAAATTCTTAAATGTTTCCGTAAAAGGATCAAATTTGGAAATTCCCCTATTTGTCCCCAACCATAAATTACCATTATCATCTTCCAGTATACCAAATATCAAATCAGATGATAATCCATCCTTTTTTCGGTAGCATTGAAAGGTTTTTAATACCGGATCAAATTTATTAAGTCCTGCTTCGGTACCAATCCATAAATAACCAGATTCATCTTCATAAATAGATTTTATTATATTACTGCTGATACTGTGCTGATCATCCTTTTCATTTTTATAGTGTATAAATTCGTATTTTTTTCCGTGGGGTCATTTTGAGTTATAATTCGTTGAACAAGCCCATTTCTGTTTGTACCAAACCAAAGAGTACCGGATCGGTCTTCATAAAGTAAAGTTAAATCTTTTTGTATTTTTTCATCTGATAAGATTTTATAAGGAGAAAATTGTCTTTTGTTTTCATCAAATTGAAATAGGGCTTTTCCGCTTGAAGTGTGGCCGATTAAACACCAGACTGTTCCTTCTCTATCCTCATAGACATAATAAAGGGCTCTAATATATTCTAAATTTGTAGTAATTTGACTTCCTATTAATGAGGAATTGCTATATTTACTTCCAACATAATTTATGACTTTTCCATTTTGGGGATCAAATTTTCTGAGACTTCTCCCTTTTGCAAGCCATAACTCACCGCTACGAGACAAGCTAATATGTCTTGTCGTAATTGGATATTGAACAATATGTTTTTTTTCTTTATCAAATTTATTTATTCTTCCATCGAATGTGCTCATCCAAAGATTACCTTCTTTGTCTTCACATATTGAGGTAATTCTATCTTCACTCAAAGTGGTCGTATCTCCGGGTATATGCTTAAAGTTTTGAAATTTTTTTCGATTTGGAATCAGTTTATTAGCGCCATAGTCATATGACGCGACCCAAATCACACCTGTATGATCAACAATTGAATGTGAAGTATTATTAGAGGGTACAATAAAATTATAAGCACTATTTGGATCATGAAGATAAGTAGTTAACCTGTCCCGCTCTGAATTTATATTAACTAAGCCTTGTCCAATCGTGGCAAACCAAAGTTCACCTGCACTGTCTTCAAATATTGATTCTGGCCATCGAATAGTTTTAGGTTCTTTCTTGCCGGTTTTTAAACTATATCGTTTGAACTGATTTGTTTTCCTGTCAAAGGTATACAAACCCATATCTGAAGCAATCCAAAACACCCCCTCATGATCTTCAAAGATATCGGTAATATAGTTTGATCGCCAGGCAGCTGGTCTCGTTTGATCAAGGTAATAATGCTGAAACTGATATTGGTCCTCTTTTTTGAGATGAGATTCAATTTTTTTGTTGGCAGATGAATCAGAGAGATTAAGTTTATTTAGGCAATCCATAGCGCCTACCCAAAGATTTCCGGCGTGATCAGCATAAACAGAAGTGATTCTATTATCGCTCAAACTAAATTGATTTTTGGGGTCATTTTTAAAATTTATAAATTCTTCTGATTCTCTATTGAATCTAATCAGACCTCCAGGCCAGGAGCCAATCCATAAAAAACCTTTATTGTCTTTACAAATAGCATTCACCCGAGTGTGACTTAGACTGGTTGAATCTTCCGGATTATGCAGATAATGTGTGAATTTTTCATTTTCCAGATCAAGTTTATTAAGCCCGCCTTTGGTACCTATCCAGAGCACCTTTCCGCTATCCGCAGGATCCTCATATATAACTTCGATAAAATTGTCACTAATGCTATTGGGTTCACCGAGGTCGTGGGTAAATACTTTTACTGTGTATCCATCATATCGATTCAGACCGTATTCGGTACCAATCCAAATGAATCCTTTTCTGTCTTGAAGTAAACATAGTGTGACAGCATTTGAAAGCCCCTGGTCAACCGAAATACGTTCAAATTTGATATCCTGGATTTGTGCGTACAGGACGACTGGGAGAATTAAAATGAAAAAAAATGTTTTGTATAATCTGGTCATGGGGTAGACCTTTTGTGCTGCATTTAAATAAGATAGTAAGAATTATTCAATTCAGATTAACAGATAGGACAAATATAAGGTGGAAAAATTCGAATTAAAATGACTTTGTATAATTCAAAGCTGATTAAGATATTTGATGAATAAAAGATTTATGTCATTTAATAATCTATTTGGTATCTTGTTCCATATGAAAAACGTAAAGACATGTCCAAAGGATTCTTTTGGATAACTTGTTTCAGGGTTTTAGGTTCTATGATAAATAGATTCCGAACTAAATTCGGAATGACATTTTTGTGTAATATTGTTAATAATCAGCTTGTTGATTTTAATTACAATTGATGAATTATTTAGCCTAGTTAGTTGGGTTAAAATGAATGTGAAATCTTATCTATATTTTTGTTCGTCTTGTTTATCTATTATTCTGATAATCTCTTTATTTGGGTGTCATTTTATGAATGATAAAAATCAAAAAGATAGCTTAAAAGCCTATTATTTTTCTTCCCCTGCTGAAGCCATTCCAATCGTTAGTGCCTTATTGGAGAAAAAGAATTTCAAAATCTTAGCCCAGTATTATGATCTTACCAACTCAGAAATCAAACTTTCCGAATTGGAATCTGGCGATTTTTTTATTCGAAAAGAACGACCTGAGATGGCTCACCCGGCAGAATTTTGGCGCTATAAACACCCTTTCCCCCCTTTATTTAAATTTAAAAGTATTCAAGCCACCACCAAAGAGGCCATTTATATTGTGGAGGTTTTCATCTCCATTGATCAAGGTTTGGATTCTCCAGAACAAATCGGTTTATCTTATTTTTATATGGTTAAATCGGATAAAGGTTGGAAGATATTACCTGATCAGGGAGCTGAAGATTCGCCTCATGCTGAGATACCTACTTCTATTCAATAATCGAGAAACTTGGCAAGGGTGAAATGGGTGAAGAAAATCAGGAACATAGGGGAGATAAAAATATGTTAAAAAAATATTTTCTCTTTACCCGGCAGGGAATTTTGGTTTTATGCCTGCTTATGGTTTCCGCTCTGTTTCTGCAAAGTTGTTTTGGGACCAGCAAAAACCGCCGCGGTAAACTTAGTGACGCCATGGAAGAAGCCTCCGATGAACACAAAGGTGAACGCAAGGTGGATACGGAGCCCGATCCCGACTATGAGTATGAAGAACCGGACTATATAATCGGTGTAGCCGGTCAGACGGCAGCATTGGTTGCGGATGATTCCTTGTCTGCTGATTTAGCGATGGTCATTGAGGGACCAAAATCAGACTGGTTTACCCTTGCCGCTGGTACCGGTCTGCTTAAAGAAGATGATTTTTTTGGTTTAAACCATTTTAACCTGGCTATTGGCACCTATCCCGCCGATAAGCACTATCTGTCTCTTTCCGCCGGTGTCAGCTGGGCACCGGTGCAGGAAACCAGTCTGCTTAACGAATCAATTGATGGCGGTGTGACCTTGCTGCAAATCGGGTTGGGTTATAAATATTATACAACACCCCGGCACACTTTTATGGGGCTTTTTTTATATGCCGGTCTCGGCTACGCCTATATGAGATGGTCTTATAAGAATCCTTTTCAGGCGATGGCTTATGATGAATATGGCGATGAACTGGGAATGGAAACGATCGGCAGTGATGGTTTATCCGGTTTTGAAATATATACCGGGCTGGGTTTAAATCTCGTCCAAACTGAAGGATTCCAAATGGGGGCCGAAGTGTTACCGGGATTAATTGTCTGGGGCGGCGAGACTTCCGAAGGTTTCGATAACGATGTCTTCGATACCTTTTATTATACAAAATTAAGATTTTTCCTTCGTTTTGGCTGGTAATAAGCATGAAAGACATCCCGATAATGGTGTCGATATCCTATCGACAAATCGGGATTAAATCACCCTGAGTGGAGTCGAAGGATAATTTCAAAAAATATATAGATTACCAACTGATACCAAAACCAAAAATGGGAGAATTAATGAAGAATGCCATTCTCACCTTATTTGCCTTTCAGATATTCCTCACTATGACGGCTAAACTTTGTGCTGACGATAAATTAACGGTCGACTTTTCTTACCAACCGCCGGAATGGCAAATTGCGATCTGCCTGCCGGACGACCCGCATAAGTCTCTCGTCGAAAAAAGCGGTAAACTGCTCTACCACTACAGAAAGGGCAATCGTGAATTCGGCACCCGCATCTCAGTCGAAGTAACCGGTGATGCTGTCTGGCAGAACCAGGAACTGGTATCTCCGCGTATTCCCATCGTCAAAACCTACAGAGCAGCTGATGGCGTGGAAATTGTCGAGGAGACATTTGCCGTTACGAGCGGGCTGCAACCGGAAGGGGATGTATTATCAGGCCAACAAACCGTTGGTGGTCCGGCGCGTAATGACATTATTCTTGTTCACATCACCAATACCGGCAACGTGGCACGAACCTTCCAGCCACGCTTAATTGTAAACACAGAACTTGGCCTTCGCCTCGATGACCAGCGTGCTATAGTCAACAACCATGAGACTATTACTTCCTCACTCAAGATAATCGGGCTCGCGGATAACATGCAAGTGCAGTTTGAATCTTTGACCGTTCCGGCGGGAAAAACAAGTGAATTTTTTGTACTCTATAGTGGCGGTAATCCAATTGTGATCGAGCCGACGACTCTTGTGCAAGCCACTGCCTGCCGCGATCAGGCGGCTGCCTACTGGGAAGAGACCGCCCTGCCCTATGGGCGCATTGAGGTACCCGATGCCGGGATCCAGGGTTTGATTGACGCCTCCATCCGCAATATCTGGCAGGCACGCGAAATTAAAAAGGGCCTGCCCGCCTTCCAGGTGGGACCGACCTGCTATCGCGGACTGTGGATCGTGGATGGTGCGTTTCTTTTGGAAGCGGCAACGATTCTCGGCGCCGGCAAGGAAGCGCGCAATGGCGTGGCCTATGAACTCACCTACCAGCAGCCGGACGGCCGCATCCAGGTCATGAAGGATTATTCTAAAGAAAACGGTATCGTGCTCTGGACTTGTATCCGCCACGCGCAACTCACACAGGACAAAGTTTGGCTTGAATCAGTATGGCCAAAACTTGAAAAGATCGCCGAATACATCAGGCATCTCCGGCGGCAGACAATTACAAATGATTCGCCTCTTGATGATGGTCTTGTGCCGGCCGGATTCCCTGACGGTGGTATCGGCGGTATGCATGATGAATATACAAATCCCTATTGGAACCTTTTAGGACTGCGCACATTCATTCAGGCGGCCCTCTGGCTTGGACATAACGAGCAGGCAGCGGAATGGCAGAAGGAATATGATGATTTTATAGCGGCATTCCGCAAAGCCGCTGCACGTGATAGTCGTTCCGACCCATACGGTAACCGGTATTTGCCGATTCTAATGGACGGTGAGGATCTGCCCCAGCGCGGGCAATGGGCTTTCTGTCATGCAGTTTATCCGGGTCAGATATTCGATAAAAACGACCCACTGGTGGCGGGTAATCTGGCCATGCTTGCAGCGACCGAACGCGAGGGCATGGTCTATGGTACGGGTTGGGATGCGACTGGCATCTGGAACTATTTTGCCTCTTTCTATGCCCACGCCTGGTTGTGGCAGGGGGACGGACAAAAAGCGGCAAAATCGCTCTACGCCTTTGCTAACCACGCATCGCCGCTGCTGGTCTGGCGCGAAGAGCAATCTCTGAAAGGACAGGAGTTCAAAAAAGTCGGCGATATGCCGCACAACTGGGCCAGCGCCGAGTTTATCCGACTGGCCGTACACCTGCTGGCGCTGGATCGCGGCAATGAACTGCATCTCTTCGAGGGATTGCCGATGGCGTGGACCCGTCCCGCTATGGTCACAAGACTTACCGGCATCAGTACACCGTTCGGACCCCTGACGCTGGAATTGACGATCGACGACGCCGGCAAGATGGCCAGTCTCTCTATCGCACCCCTCAAATCCGCCTCGTGCAAACGTATCATCGTTCATCTGGGCGGTTGGGCCAGCGCTGATAAAACGGCCGTTATTGAACTCGACCCACAACAACCGCACCAACAGCAAATTCCTATCAACCTCAAAACCAATTAAAGCTGGGTGGTGATTAGTCATAAGTCTATATCCAAAGGTAAAACCTATGCTTCTTCTTAATCCGAAAAAATACGATATCGAGCATTCAGATAAGCGCTTTCAGGAGATCCTCCGCAAAACAATAGACTTTTTCGAAAGCAAAGGGTTAAAAAAAATTAAGGATGACGATCATCAAAGAACCTGGTATTCCGATTTTCTGGAATTCGTGAAAAAAGAAGAAATTTTTTCGACGCTTCTCACTCCTTCTGAATATGGTGACAAAGACGCTCGCTGGGATACCTGGCGAATTGCCCACTATAGTGAAATCCTTGCCTTTTATGGACTGGCATACTGGTATACCTGGCAAGTATCCATACTCGGTCTTGGTCCCATCTGGATGACAGAAAACGATAGTCTGAAGCAAAGGGCCGCTAAATTTCTTAAAGATGGAGAGGTGTTTGCCTTTGGTCTATCCGAAAGGGAGCACGGAGCCGATATCTACTCTACCGGAATGTTGCTTACCCCCCGGGATGATGGCACCTACAGAGCAAACGGTTCAAAGTATTACATCGGTAATGGAAATATCGCAAAGATGGTATCCACCTTTGGAAAAATGGCTGATTCTGATGATTATGTGTTTTTTGTGGCCGATTATCTGCACGATAATTACGACTGCGTGAAAAATGTCGTTTCCAGCCAAAGCTATGTGGCTGAATACGCTCTGAATGACTATCCTATCACGGAAGAGGAAATCCTGTCAAAAGGCCAGGATGCCTGGGATGCTGTTTTAAATACCGTCAATATCGGAAAGTACAACCTGGGATGGGCGTCCATCGGAATCTGTACGCACTCTTTCTATGAAGCGATCAATCATGCTGCACACCGCAGGCTCTACAACAGGTATGTGACAGATTTCCCCCACGTAAGGCAGATGTTTACCGATGCTTATACACGCGTGGTAGCCATGAAACTTTTCGCCCTTAGGGCGGCGGATTATATGCGTGTCGCATCCCCGGATGACCGGCGTTATCTGCTGTACAATCCCGTCGTCAAGATGAAGGTAACAACACAGGGTGAGGAAGTAATTAACCTTCTCTGGGATATCATTGCCGCAAAAGGCTTTGAAAAGGACACCTGGTTTGAAATGGGTGCCAGGGATATCCGGGCGTTACCAAAACTTGAAGGAACGGTTCACGTGAATGTCGCTCTCATCGTAAAATTTATGGCCAATTACTTTTTCAAACCGGCAAAATTTCCTGAGGTAGCAAAACAGTCTGAACCGAAAAACGACGACTTTCTCTTTAATCAGGGACCTACCCGTGGATTGGGTAAAATCCGCTTCCATGATTACAAAATTGCCTACAACAGTGTGAACGTTCCCAATGTAAAAATATTCAAAAAACAGACCAGATTACTCAAACTGTTCCTCCTCCTTGCAAAACCGAATAAAGCACAGCGCAAAGATATTGACTTTTTACTTACCCTGGGAGAAATCTTTACTCTTGTTGTTTACGGACAGCTTATACTTGAAAATGCGAAGATCTACAATATCGAGGATGATATCGTCAATCAGATTTTTGATTTCATGGTTAGGGACTTTTCTAAATTTGCGCTTCAGATGTATTCAAAAACAAGCAGTACCGGGGGACAGATGAGACTCTGTTCCATGATGATGAAAAAACCAGTAACGAACAAAGCTCAGTTCGACCGCGTCTGGGAAAAATACATTTATTCGTTAAAAGATCAGTATGTAATGAGTGATTAAATAATTTCGATTAATGGAAGCCCAGGCATCACTTTAAAAATAATAATTTGCGACTTTTTATAAAGCTGCCCGATCTGATTTGATAAAAATAAATACCGCTGGCTAATTTAAATTCACTGGCGTTAAAGGTTATTTTGTAACGATGGGCCTCCTGTCGCTCATTTACCAGGGTGGCTACTTTTTGACCCAGAACATTAAAAACAAACAGTTCAACATCACCATCCACGGAAAGACCATACTCAATAATGGTTTCCGGATTAAACGGATTAGGATAATTTTCCCTCAGATAATATTGATAAGGTACGAGTTCATCTCCAATCGGTTGTGCCGTCAGGACAAATGGGGCATTCAAATCACCGACACGTTTATCACTTATAAATGATATTTTTTCGGTTATCTCCCGTTTTTTTCCGGATTCCGGTTCAAAAACTTTAAAATTAATCGAGTCACCACTGGCCTTATTGGCATATACCGGCAGAAAACCCACATATTTATTCAAACCCGGTACATATTGAATTTGCGTTAACCCACGGCATTCATATCCGGAGAATGCGCCAATAATCAATGTGCTGTCTTCCATCTCCTTTGCATCAAATTCCACTACGCTGGTTATGCTCATCGTGTATTCAAAGGCATTGATGTCTATTTCCCACTCGGGGATTGCCGGGTATAGGAAAGCAGGTTTTCCCAGAACGGGGTATTGAAAATTTGCATTTTGCCCTGATTTGAGCAAATATCCCTGACCGGGAACCATTTTTTTCAGGCTGCCTTCCCAGGTTTGCGTTGCCACGAAAAAGTCTGCAAACTCTGTCTGGCTTTTAATCCGTGTACCTGATGTAGCCGAGAACTGTTCCAGCGTCTCGTTCAGGTCGATTATTTTCTGATTAAGATGAGCAATCCAGTTCCAGCCCGGTCTGATAATGAGCGGCATTGAAACAGTGCCCAGCGAACTGTTACTGGTAAAGTTGTAGTCGCTTCCAAAGAAAGCATATTCTTTTCCTGCAGAGGCATCCCATAGGTGAAAGGTCAGCTTTTCACCGCTGGCCTGATTGCTGTATACGGTTATAAAAGCAACGTATTTGTCAACAGCGGCAATATGTTCGATCTGAGCAACACCGCGTATTTCATTACCGCTGTAAACCCCGATGATATCATAGATGTCCCGGGAAAGCGTGTCCTTAAAAACAACCTGAGCGGTAATGCTCATATTGTGAGCGTACATAGACGGCGTAACCTGCCATACAGGCGGCTGGTGAAGTACGTCCAATGTGATCAGCAATCGGTCCACGCTCTACGGCAAGTGTCGCCGTTAGTTGCTCTCCTGCCGGAATAGTGTAAGAGAGATGGTCTTCGATGACCACACCGCCAACGCGAATAATCGCCCCATCCAGATTGCTTGGTTGTATAACGGAGAGATGATATTCCCGCTCCTCACCGCTTTCACTGGTGTTTCCTAAAAAAAGGATAAAGGGGGCCGGATCGTTTGGGGGCACATTAAATATTTCACTTTTTTCCAGGGCCAATGAAACACCATCACGAGCCCGGCTGCCCTTTTCCCAGGGATTGCTGCTCTGACCGGAAACCAACCTGAATATAGGAGGGCTCAAGGGGGATGCAACGGTAAACTGCCCTTCCACTATCCAGTATTGCTGTAATGGGTTCATCCCCTATTCCGGAAATGTAGTCGGAAATTGTAACCGTGCCCTGATTCACACGGCATGTGTCCTCACCCCATACATCCAGGACTTCAATTATCAGAGTATAAATATTCCCCTGATCCAAAATCGGTACTTTGTAATTGCCTCCCCCAAACTGCGGCCATCCTGTTATTCTGATAATTGGCTCATTGCGGTAGGTAAAGTTATGCTCCTTACCTGTCCAGGTTAAATCGACCGTATCGGTTGTAAAATACTGCAAAACGATATCATTATTGGGGTTGCGATCGTTAATATTAACATCTTTTATATCAACAGTGTAAGATTGAGCTGGAAGTAAAATGCTGTAATTGCCGTTGGCGTCTGTCCAAACGGTCTTTTCAAAGCAGCCGCTATCATCGCCGATACTTGTAATAACGATTTCAGCAGAACCAATATCACCAGCGCAGGGTGCACCAAATTTTCCATTAAGCAGGCGAAAGGTTGTATCTTTAAACTTGAGTCCCAGCACATTTTCCTTCACATCAATATTCATCGTGGGCGGATCAAAGGTGTGTGCGAAATCAGACTCGCCCAATACGGGTTTTATATTATAAATATTTGGCTGTTCAATGGTTAACTGAAACTCACCAGCAGCATCGGTATAAACCCCGGTTTCCTGGTCATCTAACAAGATCTCTACATTGGGAACCGGACAATTTGTACCGGAGAGTTCTATCCTGCCGGTAATCGTTAAGGCCGTTGTATCAATAAAATCAATAGCTGTATGCTCAGGTGCATTTGTGCTCATCACAATGCTCAGGTTATCCGGATCAAACTTATGTCCTGCTTTTGAAGGTGTTAATCCAAATTGGGTTTCCTCGCCATAATAGATGTTATCATACGTGTAGGACCCCCTGTTATCAGTCAATATTTTACTCTGTACCGGACTGATCTCAGAAGAATAAAGGGGACCATAAATATTACCATGATTACCTGAATTTTTAGCATAATCACCGGCAATACCCTGCGGTGCACGACCAGATTGATCGTCAAAAGACCAGTATGAAATCAGGTGCTGTTCATCGCCCTTTAGCCTGCGGTACATATCGGTCTGAATATCATTGGGATTCCGTACATGGTCCCAAATGCGCACTTCATCAAGCAAACCGCCAAAGGCCTGGTTTGGATCAAAACCGCCGCCAACAGCATCCTGATCTTGACCGAATACAAGCGAACCATCCCCTGGGATTGTATATCCATCCTGAATCAATCCGGTAAAAACAATTTTTCCGTCTTTAAAAATGTTAAATTCACCACCACCGCTTTGCCAGGTAAGAGCAAGATGATGCCAGGCATTATCGTTAAAAGACACGCCTGTTGGACCCGATTGTGTATTTCCAATATATATAAACAGATTTGACGGTTGCCCTATTAAAACAGCATTTGTAGCAGTTGATGTAGCATAAGAAAAGGGATGAGTGCTTCCGGTTTGATCTGTTTTTATCCAAAATGAAATTGTTAAGGCCTTATCCGGAAAATTATTATATGGATTGGTGATCACATAATCATTACTTCCTTTGAATTCCAGACAGGATCCAATCGATCCATGAGTGGTTTTGATTTCGATAGCCACACTATCCACTATGCCCCCATAAGGTGTTTTAACGGTACCCCCCAGCTTGCCATTGGCCGGTTGCCACCCCAGGGAATAAGCCGGCAGCGATTCACCCCAGTCTGGTCCGATTGCTGAGACACCATAACTATGCAGCTTTCCAGCTATGCCGTCATAATCATAGTTGGTCTGTAGCAACATCCAGATCATAATCCATTTGCAATCCGATTTTCTGGAATTCGTGAAAAAAGAAGAAATTTTTGCGACTCTTCTCACTCCTTCTGAATATGGTGATAAAGACGCCCGGTGATATCAGTATTCAATTTCCAAACCCCAATGTCAAATTTCCAATCAAATCCCAAATGCTCATTATGCGTTTGGTGATTGTATTTTAACCTTTATTTGATATTTGGTGCTTGTTATTTAGTATTTATTTCACCTGCCTGTTGTGGCGGGAACTTAGGAATTCATGTTTCGGGTTTAAATTTTATACAGTAATCGTCATAATTTTGAATTTGGAATTGGATGCTCGATACTGGATATTTTATATAAGAGGGAACGTTAAAAGTAAGTATAGTGAAATATTTCCTCTCTGATACAAAATCAAATATTTTTCTTTTTTAAAGTAGCAACTTTTAAAAGAATAACAATATCCTGTGGCCGCATGCCTTTATGTTGTTTCATTTCAATCCTCTCAATTCGCGATTCGCGAATTGTAAATTAAGAATCGGCAATTTTAAAATTTGCCGTCCCGGAGCAAATGTAGGGGCGACCGGGTCGGTCGCCCACCTGCCGGAGGCGTATGAAATACAGTGAAATTATTCCCTGATAATAACAGAAAATTTGATGGTCTTTAAGCGGGAAATATAATTGTCGTTGACTTTAAAAAATAATTGATGTTTAACAGTGTCCGGGTTGAAACTATTGTAAGCTACTATTAGCCTTCAACAATGTGCCTGTCATATTGCATTGTTTGCAGATCAATGGTGACATAGGTAAACGGCGAAAGCTGCCCGGGTTGAATACAAATTGTGTTCCCAAGTTGCGCATACCATTTTCCACTGAATTCAGGAGATTCATGAATATGACCATGTAGTGAAAGTTTCGGTTGGTAAGTCTGCAAGAAGGCATAGATGGCTTTCGATCCTACTTCGGGGCCGTGCCCACACTTATCCAGACCCAACTTGTATGGAGGCATATGAAGTACATATACACTTTGCGCCATCTTCCTAGGTCGCTCCAACTTTTCTAACTCATCTTCAATGGTTGGGAGTGTTTTCGCATAAGCAAACCAGCCTTCTAACTCTTTCCAACCATTGAGAGTAGATAGCAAACCTGTCCCAAATTGTTCTTGGAATATGTAGTCCCGCGTATCCATTCTACAACGATCTTTAAGACGGAATGGATAGTCCACCACCCAGTTCATTCCAATGAATTCGTAGTCTTTGATCTTATATTTGCGTTGGGCTAAATTAATGACATAGGGATATTTGTTGCATGTTTCTTCAAATAGACTATCAAAGATTCTGAGGTCGTCATTGCCCAAACAGCAAAGATAATATATTTGAGCATCATTAAATTTTTCAAAGTGGTTATCTAAATAATCAGTAATGAATTGTTCTTGCGTGAAAAGATTTTCTGCCTTGGGGAGCATATCTCCGCCATTGATGATAACATCAGCTTCAAATTCCTGTGCATCTTCAAGCAAACGGTCGTACTTCCACGAACATCCATGTAAATCTGTTATGAATAGAACTCGCACATTTCATTCCTTAAAATATCTATTTCAAATTTAATAAATTCGGTGATAAAACCAGTTAACTCTAAGATCACATGTAATATGATCTTCAACTTTACTCTTGAATTTGTAATAAATAGAATCATCTTTTTTAAACCATATTTTCCGGCTAAAGCAACCCTGTTTTCCTGTGAGAGTGACATCATATAAGATTTCCAACCCGGACACCAGCCGGCATGCCATTTTCACCGATCAGACTAAGCATGCGCTTAACGGTTTCCACAAGTCCGGGCTTAATTTGTTTTAGCCATTTAATATCCGGATCAGATTGATGAATTCGTCCCGCGGCAGAAAGCAGGACAGGATCAGAGTCCAGGTAAAGGCTACGCCAATAACCATAACCGCCACCGTCCAAAAGTGCTCTGCCAATAGTATACCGTGCAAGATCTAGGGGATCTGGTCCATTGGCGGAACGTTTAGTGTGAGCGACAATTTCTATAGGAGGGCCCTGCGATAGATGGCAATTTGTCGAAGCTGAATGATTGGAAAATCCACGGAATTCGGGCCTGAAGCATGAAAAGACTGTCCCCCAATGTTTTTTCAATCCATCGCCTGGTTCCGGCGCACCCTCTTGTTCATCGGGCTGGAAGTTATCAAGCGCTAACTCAAACACGGCATGTTTTACGCCTTCCGGCACAACCTGACAATGATCTTCTCCTGGATGTTCACGGTCACATACAATTCGCAGATGGTCTGTTTTTAAACCTTCTAGCGGAATCATAATAGGCGGTTCCTGTAATATCCGATCAAAATGGTCATCCATTTCATCGATACTCATGTCCTGTGAAAGTCCTTCCCCATTTATCTTGGGATCATAGGGCAAATCAATCTCCCGGATGGTTTGCCACTGCCGGGAGTGACGATCGAGTGTGGCGATCATGAGATGAGCAGGATGCGTGGGTACTTTTGGCACCCACCTCCCGTAAACAAGTCTTTCAATTTCTAAGTGGTCCAGAATCACCGGTCTGCCAAAACGCAGATATCGATGGGGTGTTGTTTTGAATATATGGTGAGAGTAAAGATTATGCAAATGATAAAATGTTCATCTTATCTTACCGAATTAGCATCATCTTCTTTACTTTATGAAATGCCCTGGTCTCAAAACGGTAGATATATAAACCGGTACTGACTTGATTTCCCATTTCATTTCTTCCGTCCCAGGATACCTGGTCTCAACAAATCAGGACAACTCTGTTACCTCAGCAGGACCAGTTTTTTAGTTTGGACAAATCCGGTATTGGTACGCAATTGATAATAATAGACCCCACTGGCAAATCCCCTGGCATCCCACTTTACAGAATATTTACCTGCTGCCTGATTTCTATCCACCAACGTTGCCACCTTTTGACCAAGTAAGTTATAAATGCTCAAATCGACATCACTGATCACTGATATCTGATAACTGATAACCGTACCGGGATTAAATGGATTCGGATAGTTCTGGAAAATCTTAAATTCTGAAGGTAAGGTCCCTGGTATCTCCCCTACGCTGACAGGAAGTTCACTGGCAAGAAGCCGGCGAACGACTTCCAGAGCCTTAAAGCCATATCCTTTATAGCTGTAATCTTGCGTATAGTAGTTACCACTGTCGCTGTTATCAATATTCGTAGCAGACGTGACAATCGTGGGTTCGATTTGTGTATCTTCATGCCATTCATTCCAGCTGGTGATCATGATCATTTTCAATTCCGGGTCGACAAAAGGCCGCATCACTTTCACATATTCTTCCAACATTGAGGTGCATTCTGCGCCGGCCTGGCTTTGTCGTGGTGCAATAAAAGCCGAGCCCCCGACACCAAGATTATTAAAGCCGGGATGGACATTGGGGATAACAAACTTGCCCTCCGCATGTACGACTTCTTCCCACTGGTAAACCAGAGAAGAAATATCAGCGAAAAAATCCCGGTCTATGTAATAACCGTCATATTCCGGATTGCCAACCATAAGGTAAGGCGAAACAGCATCCAGAAATTGCATATGCGATGCCGAGGGTATATTCCAACTTACTTCATCACCAACCAGAAACAGATCATATCCCTTAGTTTGCAATTCATTGCGTACCCTCGTAAAGGCTTGTTCATAATTCCCGGAAAAAATACTTGACAGATAGATAAAAACTGCAGGTTTACCCTCTATTTTCAAAAAATTTGGGTGCGCAAAAAAGGTATCAGCTATATAATTGAAATCACTGACCAATTGCTCCTCTTTCTCAGCGTCGATGACTATACCATCCGGGTCAACACCGAGATAAGCGCTTTCATAATAGATAGTAAATTTGATATCCGAATTTTTAATTTCAGGAAGAATGAAATCACGTAATGTGATATCGTCCCAGATATTTTGTCCCCACCAGCTACTCACCAGAAAATCAATACCGTAGGTTTTCATCCAATCCAGATGCTGCTGAATGATCATAGTATCACGGCTCGAATAATGATTGAGCATGGGAGGCTGTTTCGGGATAAGAAAGTCTCTGGTATACTCGCCTGTTAACCCATGCCCGTTGATGGGATCATACCACGGATAATAGTATACGCCGGTAAGAAACTCACTTTGTACAGATAGTGTGCGGCTCAAAGCCGGTCTACCCGGTTGGCCTGCATGGTGCCCATCATCGATGGCACGAATCCTGTACCTGTAGTTCTGGCCGGTTACAACACTATTATCTGTGTATGTCGAATCGGGTGCAGAGACCGTTGCCAGCAGAATTGCAGAATTTATTAAATCACTACGGTAGATTTCATGAGCCGAGATACCGCTTCCTCCTGGTTTCCAGGCCAAATCAATTGATTGTGAGCCACCATAGGCACGCAGGCCCACCGGCGGTGCCGGCGGAATAAAGCCTACGGGCGCCTCAGAATCAACCAATGTGGCGTTCCCATACAAAGTACCGTCATTGCCATTCGGTGATAAATCCGTTATAGTCATACCGGACAGGCTATCGAAGTCCCAATAAGCAGCAAGACCGTCTTCGGAACCCATGAGTTTTTCATGCATCGCCGATTGCACTTCTTCCTGACTGCGGGCGTAATTCCAGATGCGCAGTTCATCAATCTCGCCCCTAAATGATGATAGATTATTCGGATAGCCTAAGTATTCGCCAATACGCAAGGATGTAGTCGTATTCGCTGTATACGCATTTTCGATTGACATCATAAGCTGGCCATTAAAATAGCTTTTTGCCGAATCAGAATCCTGTGTGATTGCGATATGGTACCAACTGTTCGGGTAGATTCTTGTGGAAATTGTGAGGTCAATTGGATTCAGAGTGGTATATAACCGCAATGGAAATTGATCCCCCATAAGATATACGATATAACCGGGGGCACTATCACCCCGTTTGTCTAGGAGTGTCTGTTGATCACCCGGAGGCGTATCATCAACCTTGAGCCAGAACTCAACAGTCAGTTGCGACGGGGCAAGGGAATTATCATGCGCTGCCTCGATATAGTCTCCTGTAGAATAAAATCGTGCCGCCTTCTGTGCATTGGCGTGATGATATGAAAAAAATAGTACGGCAAGTAAACTGAAAAGTGTTAGCACTTTAATGCGAGAAACAGGTCTTATTAACATAGTTACACCTCCTTGCTATTCAGATTAACCTGACCTTTATTACCAGGACACCAAATGCCCAAGAATAATAAAATTTTACAATATCGCTTTATTGGCATACTAGTATAAGGTTTCATTAAAACCTTTACATTAACTTAAGTTTTGACTACATTGTTTAGAAACAGCAGAGGTAGTCAT
>SDBT01006460.1_pt1 | contig 19462 bp, 19 predicted proteins | sample 2277101 | NCBI WGS metagenome assembly SDBT01 (sample SAMN10404973, study PRJNA504765) | marine sediment metagenome | isolation source: marine sediment core GS10_PC15, 103 cmbsf | place: Arctic Ocean: Southern Knipovich Ridge | collected 2010 | reverse complement strand
GATAGAGGGAGATTTCTGATGTCACTAGGGATATTCGACACGGAGAGGGAGACCTTCGAGACGGTACGATTTCGAGAGTTCGACTTATTGGCTAACGATGAGGACTGGGAAGACGGACCCTATAGGTCCTCCTTCGGAGACGGGTACGGAGAACCCTATAATCCTAACCGGGAAGTATGGGGGATCCTACAGGGGGGCCGTAGAGTCCAGTCCAACACGGGAGACTTCTAATGAACACCTCCTCTATCGTACGGTGCCAGGGTTGTGACGAACGGATGGCCCACTGTGACCTGGCTACCTGCTCTGACTGTCACCTGATGATCTGCTCGGATTGTGAGGCCCCGGAGAGTGAAGCGTCGCTCCCTATCTGCGTAGACTGTTTCGAGAAAAGCCATCTACGTGTCCTGTTTCAAGAAAGGCCAGGAGAATAGAAATGGAACATGAAGTAACTGACATGACCGGTAAGCCTATCCCGTCCCGGTACAAGAGCATCGCCGGGGCCCAACCCGATTTCGTCGTCCCCGAGGTGCGACACCTCCGGGTAGTTATCCACGGGGCCGTCGGCTCCGGTAAGTCTACCTTGGTGAGGTCGATCCCCAATGGAATCGTCTTCGATATGGACCACAAAGCAGGTGCCATCGTAGGGGCTGACCCCACCAACTTAGCGGTGTACTGTGAGGACGCCGGGGGCTACGAGAGTTGGATAGACCAGCTAGTAGAGGACGCCCAGAGGAACAAGAAGTTCTTCGATGTCGTATCCTTCGATCCACTGAACCGGTACGTGGACTTTGTGAGGGACCTCCTAACCGTCAGAGCAAACGAAGGGAGCGGAAAGAACATCGACGACATCGCCCGTTGGGGAAAAGAAGGTGCTGGCTGGGATAGGATTAACACCTACGTCAAGCGTCAGCTTTCTAGGCTCTACTTCGCAGGCTATGGGTTGGCCACGACCATCCACCTCACAGAGAGAGTGGACAAGATCCAGAAGGGGAACGACCTCGTTACCGTAAAGGGGTGGGACTCAGCTTCCACGCCAGCCATCCTCAAGTTCGTCATGGCAGAGTGCGAGTACGCTTGCTCCGCTCACCGGTTCGACGAGGTAAGTACCGAAGACGTGGAGCAGACCTACACGGTGCGAGGTGTCGAGCGTACGAGAACAAACAAGAAGACCGTCCGTCGTACCCGATTCATGTTGCAGTTCGATCCAGCCGTGGCTCCCGTGGCCACTAGGATGCAGTTTCCCTTGGAGGACCCAGAACTAACCGTACCCCTACGGGGCGGATGGGACATATTCTCGGAGGCCCATACCAATGCGGCCGAGGCAGTTCGTGAGGTCATTAAGTCAGGAGCACCGAATGAGTCCATGAAAAAAACACGGAGACCCAGTTCTAGTAAGAGGAGACCCCTACGCAAGAAGAGTAAGTAGTCACGAAGCACAGAGACCTCTTTAACAGGAGCCAGAAAATGGCACGTAGCAAGAAGAGTCGTAAGTCGATTGACGGCGTGGACATGGACGCGTTCTATAAGGAAGCCGCTTCCCAGCAGGAAGCCTACGCCGAGGCTCAGGCCTCCGGTGGCCGTATCCCACCGCCCCCGCCGGGTGATTACACCTGTGCCCTGACCTGTTCGGTTGCCATGGGGACCAACAGCAAGACCAAGGAAGACTACCTCGGGATCCGTCCGGACTACGAGGTCCTGGACGGTAAACAGCAGGGCTACAAGTGGTCCGACTTCCCCTTCAACACCCAGGTCAAGCAAGTGTCTTTCCTCAAGGGGTTCCTCACGATCCTCTTGGGTCGGGAGCCCTCGTCCCTGTCGGACGACATCATCGAGGCCGTCCAGTTGACCGCCGAGCAGCCCGTCGTGGTTGAGGTTAAGGTCGTCAAGTCCAGGGATAAGGTCACTGGGCTGGAGTACGACAACACCTACGTCAACTCCCTTCTGGGGGACGAGTCAGTCGAGGATTCGGCAGACGACTTCGAGGACGCCGAGGAAGACGACGGGGACGACCCCGGGCCCCCCTTCGGAGAAGACAATCCCCCCTCGAAGGACGACGACTGTACCGTCGTAGAGGAAGACGGCGAGGAGTACACCGGTACGATCAAGTCCATCAACACCAAGGCGGGTACGGCCGTAGTGTCCTTCCCGGACTTCAACGACGCCTCGTACCCGTGGGATGAAATCTGGCCTGCGTAACCCTATGCTCTCAGTGTTGGAAGAGACCTGGGGGCCCGAAGGCCCCTGGGTTTCTTCCGTTTCTTGGACCACTCAGTAAAGGAAAAGAAAATGGCCGTAACACCCTTCCAAGCGATCTACTCCGTGAACCTGTCGTCTGCCTTCCCTGGGTTCTACACTCCGGACTTGGGACCCGCCGGAGGTACAGCCGTAGGGCACCAGATTTCTGCTTCGGCAGTTAAGGTCCACCGTATCAGGGTGGACAACTCGGCGAACGCAGCAATCACCATCCTTGAGTTACACAATCTCGCGTCCCTTACCGTAGGGACTGCTATCCCACCCCATGAAATCTCCGTCCCGGCCAGTGAGGCCAATTTCGTCATAGAGTTCCCGGCCGTCAATGGTCTCACCTTTGCTACGGCGTTGAGTATCGTGGCCGTGACCGCCCGTGGGGGGACTACTGCTCCGGGTGCGGCTGTCCCTTGTGAGGTAACCACGAAGGCCTAAGCTGGAGATAAGGAATGAATCCTCAAGTGCTCACACACGGCCCGGCGGTCCTACGACAACGGGACTCCGAAGGTAGTAAGGGTCGGCCCACGAATCGTGGGTGGTACCTGAACTGGCCTACGTCTCTGGCCCGCACAGGGAGGAAGGGAACACCGCCAGGTCCCCCAGTTGGACCTCTACAGGTCCATCGGGAACCCCTGCCGCCGACCATGATGCTTTCCCCCGGCACAACGCGTCAGGGCAGAGCCTACCGGGCGTCCTGTAGTAGTTCCCGACCTACAGAGTTCCGAATCAGAATCCCCTGGAGCCGACTGACGCAGACCTTTCTGGAGGAACACTGCGGGTCAGCTTCCCTTTCTGAGACGGGGCGGGGTCTACCTGTTACCGTAGCCCTCTACGACACGGGCCAGGTCTGCATAGCGTTCTCGGTGGACCCCAAAGACCAGGAACCACCCCCCGCACCCGATGCCCTTGACGCAGAGGAAGTAGTGGGGTGTCCCGAGCCCTACCCCACCGACGAGGACTACGAACCTCAAGAGGGCCCCGGGGATTACGAAGACATGCCGGGAATCTCTCCGATGACAGTGGTTTAGGGAGACCTGGATGCCGTCCAATCTTCAACGTGCTCGGGCTGCATACCAAGAGGCAATGCAATTGCCTATGGACGACATGGTGGCCGTGGACTTCATCCTGGCTATCATCGTGGCCCAGAGGTTCGGGGTCCAGGTAGACCTCCCGTGGTCCTACCTGGTAGGAGGAAGTGGGTGCGGCAAGACAGAGATGATCCGGCCCCTACTCAGCCTACCCTTTATCCATAAGCTCGACTCCCTAACGAACAAGACCTTCATCTCAGGGTACGTCGAGGATGGAAAGGACCACTCCCTTCTTCCACTACTGGACGACAAGACGCTACTCTTCCCGGAGTTCACCTCCATCATGTCCCTTCCGGGTCCGATCCTAAAGCAGATCATGGGGGACATGAGGGGGATCTACGACGGGATGGGTACCACTAAGCACTGCGGCACGGGGCCCAAGACCTTCAATTCCAAGTTCGGGGTCCTGGCCTGCGTTACCCCCGAGGTAGACTACTTTCTCTCGGAGTTCCCCGCCCTGGGGGAGCGGTTCATCAGGTTAAGGATCGCTAGAGGAAAGCCGTGTCATAGGCAGACCTACAAGAACCGCTTGAAGAGGTCCAGGGACAAGGCCCACTGGCGGGCCCGCTTGAAGGGGATCATCGAGGAGATACTAACCTGCTACGCCGAGCCGAATCGCAATCACCGCTGGCGTCAACTAACCGACAAGGAAAGTGGCTTCGTAGTGGACCTCTCCATGCTCGTTACCTACGGTAGATCCCTTCCCAGGAACAAGCACGTCATTACTGCTGAGGGACCGTCTAGGTTCATGCAGCAGTTGGCGAACCTGGTCGAGGCCCGCAAGTTACTGGACGACCGCACCGATGAGGCCTGGAACGAGGCCGACTACAAATTCGCTCGGCGTGTCTCCCTGGACACCTTACCTTGGATCAGTATGAGGATGCTACGCTTCTTTTACAGACTGAAGGCCGGTCGCCGCGTAAGCGTGTCGGACCTGTCCCACAAGTTGGGGTCAGACCCTAACTACATGGCGTCCCTTTTACGACAGTTCACGGCCAGCGGCCTTCTCGTACCTACGTCTTCCGGAGGCCTACGGAACTGGAAAATGTCCCCACAGACTCGGGACAACATTGAGACCACCGACATCTTTAGTGTAGGAGCCAAGACTCATGGATAAACCTTCCGTAATAATCGGGATCCCCTGCTTTGATGGCAAGATTTCTGCCTTAACAGTACAGACAATCTTCAGGACCCTACCCGGGCCCGTAGAGGGGATCATCTTCGTAAGCCACAACCCCATCGACAGGGCCTCCACGTACTTGTGGCACAACGCCTTACGCACAGGGAAGGCCACCCACTTCTGTATGATTCATGCCGACGTAGGTATCCACCCGGAGGACCCCAACTCCATGCAGTGGCTTGAGATTCTCCTAGAAAGGATGGAGAAACACAACCTGGACATCATCTCCACGGTTATCCCCCGAAAGGACTGGGAGGGGGCCACCTCTACAGGTTTCGATATGGCTGACCTGTCGGACCCCCTCGACGGCCGGGCTCTACCCTTAGCCGCCCTTAAGCTGCTACCTCAGTTCTTTAACCTCTCAGACTGCCAGCAGATACTCCACATCGCAAAGGACGCCAAGGGTCTACTCTTCAATACAGGTCTCTGGCTAGCTGACCTCAGAAAGCCCTGGGCCAAGGACGTGTTCTTCAATGCTCAGGTAGGACTGGATACCACAAAAGCGACCCCCGAAGTAACTGCCCTCAGCGAAGACTGGGACTTCTCCCGTTGGTGTCGAGGTGGAGGTCTCAGGGTAGAGGTCACCCAACTGTTCCGGATTCTCCACGAAGGCACCCAACTGTTCGACTCACAGGAGGTCCCCAATGCCCACAAGTAAACCGAAAGTGGTAATCGCAGTCCCCACCTACAACAGGTACCTGTCTACGCCTACCTTGGCTACGATCCTGGGAGCCCAGATGGGACCAGTAGACATCGGGGCCGTGATCACCAGTCAGTGTTCCCTTTTAGCTCAGGGCTTCAATAAGCTCTGGCACGACGCCGCAGGAAACCCGTCCTTCACCCACTTCTGCATGATTCACTCAGACGTGGGGGTCAGCCAGTCAGACCCCAGGTTCAAGACCTGGATAGCCGACTTCATTTCCGAAATGGACAAGCACGCCGTTTCCATAGTATCCGCTGTTATCCCCTTGAAGACCATGGAGGGGAACACTTCAACAGCCCTGGACTACGGAACGGAGGAGTGGCCTAATCGAGTTCGTCGGCTTACTCTGAAAGAGGTTGCCAAGCTACCAGGGTTCTTCGATTTCATGGACTGTACGGCGGCGAGCCTCTCCAGTACCGAAGGTGCCAGGGGTCTACTCTGCAATACGGGGCTGTGGGTGGCCAAGCTGCATACGCCGTGGGCTAAGGATGTATGCTTCGAGATTCAGGACACCGTTCGTACCCTGAAGGACGGGCGGCACGTACTGGACACCAACTCCGAGGACTGGAACTTCTTTCGGTGGCTTGCCGAACGGGTAGGAAACTGCGGCTTCCGTGCCTGCGGTGACCTCACCGTAGACCACTTCGGGGAGATGCTCTACTCTCGGGAAACAGTTACAGGAGAAGACATAGACCCCGGCTTCCGTAAGACCGTTGAGTGGATCGAGAGACCGGAACTCGACCCCCAGAGGTGTCCTAAGTGCCACGCCCTGGGGACTGCCCATGCCTCGGGGAACACGGCCGACGATAGAAACCGGTGCCCCAAGTGCAATTTCCGCTGGGACCCCAACGACTACTACAGACAGGAGATACCATGAGAGAACACTGTGTTCTTCAGAACGACTCACGACCCATACTTTCGATCCAGGGTCCTGAGTACGCAGAGGGCGAGAATTTGTGGTTCACACTGGATCGGGGGGAACCCACGAAGGTAACAAAGATCGAGGCCACCATAGACAAGGACGGTTCCCACTGGTTCAGGATATGGAAGGGAGACTTCATGGCCGTAGCGGTCAACCGGGATTTCGTGAGCGAGATACACTACGTTCCCCCTAGCGACCCCCCGGCCGGGTAAAGGAAGTGAACCCCAATGGACCGAATGATCCCCCTCCCTGTGATCCTCCCCCAAAGGGACCGGTCGCGGGGTGGGGTATCTGTTTACGGCGGATCTGCTGCATGTACAAGTCCTCTAACACGCCGCCGGGACGTTGGTGCCTCCAAGGTTCCCGTTGCAAGATGGAGGTATCCCTCTGCTGTAAGAGCATGGGGTCCACCCCCATGATCCCTTCGGTTTCTTCCGCTAAGGTCATGGCCACCAGTTGCCCGAACTGTTCCCGGGCGTCCACCGGCAGGGTATCAAGCATCCGTTCCACCCTGGGAATGAACCTCCGAAGGTGAACGGCCCGTAGGTCCTGGGCTTTCACTGTCAAGGACCCCAAGCCGGGGTAGGTCTGCTCGTACTCAGTCCTTATCTCCAGGGCCCGCTTCATGTTGTTGTCAGCGATGGAATCCAGGAAATCCCTTCTGTAGCTCCTGATCCTATCGCGTTGCTGAAGCAGGTACCCCTCTAGTTCCTGTTCCTTCTGGGCGTAAGGGGCTCCCCCTACTAAGCCGAGGGACTCCATGTACACCTGCATCGGAGAGAAGTTCCCCCGGTAGGCACCCCTTCCTGTGTACATTGGGATCCTTCCATCCTCAGTAGGGGTGTCAAAGTCAGCGTACCCCCTACCTATCGCGTTGGCCAAGCCGGGGGAAAACAGCCCGGCCATCTTCGAGAGGCCTACCCCACCCGGCACCATCAGGGGTAAAGCGAACCTGGTCTGGTTGAACTCTCCGGTGAACACGTCCGACGCTATTGATCCCCCGATGGCCAGGGCCGGAGGCACAAACGGTACGACGCCGAAGGGCCCTTGGGGGTTCGGCCGTGGGATGGCCCCAAAGAGAAGTCCATGAGACAAGTCCCGGTCAAGAAGGGCCTGACCGCCCTCGTAGGCTAGCCCACTGGTCAGCAGTGTCCGTCCAAGGGTACCGAAGTTCCTGCCCAGTCCGCCGACCTGAGCCCCGGAGCCAGCCATCGTACCCAGCCCCATCAGGTACCCTACCATGCGGGCAGGGAAGGATCCCAACTGACGGAGAAGCGGGTTCCACTCTCGCATGACCGCCGGGACGTTGGCCGGGCCCCCGAGGAACTGAGTGGCTTCGGTTACTCTGCGGGCAAAGGTCGTGGCCTCCGGTAGGGCCATTCCCTCTGCGGTGGCTTTGGCCAGGGCCCCCTCGAAAGCCGTCAATCGGACGATGGACTCCGAGCCGGTGAACATGGCCATCATGGCACCCTTTACCCGGTCTACCTTCTTTCCGAGATTGGACTGGATTCCCGTGCTGAGGGAAACTTCCCAGGCCTGGTTCAGGGTCTTGGAGAGGGTCTCTTCCGTTAAAGGTGCAGCTACCAGGCCCTCGGACGCGAACTCCGGGAAGGACTTGGCTAGGGCCCCCTCGTGTCCGACGCCCCGGACTCGAGCCCTGAAATACTCGGGCACCTTCTCGAAGACCTTCTTCAGGCCGGTCATGGTATGCTTCGGCCCTATGGTGGGGACCGTCGTTAGGATCGTCTGCATCAGGTTATAGGTGGCCGACACGGGAGACAACCCCAGCGTCGAAAGGTAGAGGTACCCCACCGATCTACCCGACACGTTGTTCAGAGAAAAGACCCCCCGATCCTGAGACAGGGTAGTCTTAAACCAGTTCTTCATGGAGGCCGGAACGAACTTCCCCCACTCCTTGGAGTCCAGGCCTTCTAGGAGGTTCATCTTCATCTGGGCCCACTTCGATGCCGCCATGGCCTGCTTGAAGGTGGTCCTCCCCAAAGCTAGGGGAATGTAGGAGTCCTTCATCATCGTAGCCCGCACCGGATCAGCTTTCGCTAACTCCACGGTAGACCTACGCAGCACCTCGCCCAGCGGGACACCCTTATTGTCGGTAGTCAGCGTCCAGCCGACTGCCCTAGCGGAGGCGTGCAGGTAGGACGACATGACTGGCATGAACCTAAGACTGTACTCTCGGGCCAAGTGTCCGGTTTCTTTTATGTGCTCGGCCTGGCGTAGGACCTGGGCGAACCCACCCGGTTTAAGGTGATTCTTCACCAGGGCCAGATCCTCTATGGCCGGGATCATTCCTCCGGCTTTCGGTAGGGACGACCCCCCAGTCGAGACTAGGGTAGCCGCCAAGAGGTTCCTCTCCGCGAGAGCCCTTCGGGTACCCCCACCAGCCGTCAACAGAGACTTGGTGGCCTCCTCGAAGTCCTTACTCGTAAGTGCCACCTGATGAGGGAAGTATTTGGTCTGCTCTTTGAGGCCCGACGCCAGCTTAAAGACGTTCTCGTCCCCGGCATCCAGGAAGTTTGCGGCCTGCATCTGGTTCGTTACGCCCCGGGTCACTGCCCCCTGAGCCGATGCTCGACGCTGCGTCAGCTTGGCCTTCATGGCCGCCCGTACCTCAGCCGGATCGGACGCAGAGCGAAGCCGGGCACGTAACTTTTCGGCTTCCTTCTTGGGGAGCTTGGCCAACTGGCGTGACACTAGGGCGTACCGCTTCTCCATCGTGCCGTGTACCTCTTGCCATAGGGACTTGATTTCCTTCCGTAAGCCGGTATACAGTTCCTCTCCCGCAGGACCCAAGTTGATCTTCTTGAAGGGTGTAATCCCCTTGATGGCTGTGTCGTCTAACCCATCCAACTTAGCAGATAAGAGAATCTCGTTCTCCCGGGTAAACTTGAATCCCTTACCTTCCGCCTTAGTTAGGAGAACTCCCATTCGGTCAGCTTTAGTACGCCGGAACTCCTCCACTGTCCGAAGTAACTTCTTGTAGGCCTCCGGGATGGGGGTCCCTGGGAAGACTTCATCTATGCTCCCTACAGTACGCATGACAGGGCCCACGGTCTTGTTGAGGCCCACCAGCTTCTTCGAGAACTGGAACAGGTTCTTTGCTGTAGGGATCGGGTACTTGATGGCGAGGATGGCCCCCGCTAGAACAACCGGATTCGTAATGGACCGGATAACGAAATCGTAGACGCTGTTGCCCTGGCCGACTCCTAGCTCGTCGGCTATGGTCCGCTTCTCTTTGGGCGAGAGAGTATCCGGGGCCAGTAGAGAACGGGCCGTAGCTTCGGCGTCGAAGCGGGCCAGGTTCGCTAAGGCAAGAGGGGCCCGCTCGAAAGGCGAGGAAGATAACCTCGACGGCAACTGTAGGTCAGTAAAGGTAGACATTCAACAGGGACTCCTTCTCATGGGCCCTTGATTTTCTTGCTCCAAGTCTCCACCAGGGCCAGAATGAAATGTGTGTGACAGTCCTCGCATAGGTTAGCCTTCAGTTTTGTGGGCCTACCCTTACGACGGGACCGCAAAGTAACCGAACAGAGACCCATTCTAGCAATGGGCTCATGGCAGATTTTACAGGTAACCACTTCGTCGTTCATGGCTAGTACCCCACGGAAGCCTCTCCCGTACCTACCTGGTAGGTCTCGTTGAGCCCCTGTAGGGCAGCCAGAGCAGCGTTGGGGTCGCCTACGTTATCGAGGAGATCATTGATGATGCGTTCAACCTCCTCGGCGGTGAGGCCCCCACCGCCGGGATCAGTCGTTTGGACCTGGTTCCGAGCGAGTTCGTCGGCTGCACGCTGGAACTCGGTACCCAAGGCCGCAGCCGCATCGTGTTGGTTGCCGTACTCGTAGGACAGACCTATGATAGTGTTGCTGACTAGGCCCTGGACACCCCCCGCCTGGAGGATTTGCGTATTGGTCAGGTCGGGCCACATTGCCGACGTTAGGGCGTCGGATGCGTCATACCCTAACTCCCTAGAAAGGGTTTCGAGGGAGTTGTTGAAGCCGATCATGGCTACCTTGCCAGGCGTCATGGAGCCTTGGCCTTTGACTGCCTCTATAGAGGATTCACCCTGAGGGTTGTCGATGGCAAGGGCCCTGTAGACCGCCGCCAACTTGGGGTCTAAGTCCTCAAAGGGATCAGGCTGGGACTCTATCTCCCCCAATAGCTGGGGCATGATTGCGTCTGAGAAGACCTGTAACTGGTCATTAGTAATGAAGCCCTCTGCCCCTCGACCAGCGGCGTCACGATAAGACTTGTTCCCAGCAAAGGCCCGGGGGTCATTGTCTTGGAGGCCCCGACCGGTAAGGGATTTGATGGCCGCCGCCACCAAGTCCAGAGTGTTGCCGGAGAGATTCGCCTGCTGAAAGATGCCGGGGATAGTCCTTTCGTATTGGTTGGCCCCCCTTCGCAGGCCGGTCATAAAACGGTCCCCCTGGGTTCCCTTCTCAAAGTTGAGGACGCCCCGCCCCCCACCTAACTTGAAGCCTCTCCATAGCTGAGGGGGAGATACGGGGGGTGAATTGTCAACGTGGCTCGGAGCAACCGTCCCCCCAAAATCGGGATCTACCGGGCCCCCGAATTGGATCAGGTCGCCCTCTGCTCCCTCTAGGGAGGTACCCCCGAAGGTAGGAGAATCCATCCCAGGCTCCCGCCAAGGGGGACTGTTCTGTCTCTGGGGTTCCTCCGCGACGGACCAGCCGCCCCAGGGTCTATCTGTTGCCATGATTAACCTACCTCATCCCTAAGGGCCCGTCGGATTGCCTCGTCCATTCCTCCCCCTGCACCTCCTCCGGGAGCAGCAGGGGCCTGAGCAGTAGAGAATACGTCACCTGTGTTGGCTCCTCCGATAGCGGGAGCCGCCGAACGCTGGGCCCCAGCAAGAGCCTCGAATAGTTGTGGGTTGTTCCCCGCTACGGCCGAGCCACGAGTCAGGACCGCTTCGTCGGCATCTAAGGCATTGATGTAGTCCTGGGCAGTTCTCTTGGAGCCTAGGATACGAGAGATGATGTCGTTCTTTGCTTCTCGGGTCTGCTTGCCTGCCGTCCGGGCGTCCAGGAACTTATTAACCCCATGCCCGGCCAGCATGACCCCGACCGTGGCAGAGTGGATCGGGTACTTCCGCACCAAGTCCATGATCGAATGCCACTGTAGAGGCTTGATTTTACCGGAGGCCTTAGCCAACCTCTTAGAGAGGGTGGTATTTGCCGCCCGAGCCTCTGCGTTCAGGGACTTGAAGGCGGGGTTAGCTTCAGCCAGGGAAGCCAAGGTGGCCCGGGACCCCCGCTTGTGGGAATACTCCACAAAGGACGAGTGCATGGCCACGACTGACTCGGGCAGGGCCGCCTTGCCACCGCCCTTCATGGTTTCCCCGATGGCCTTCATCATCTTCGTTACTTCCTTACCCCGAAGTAACTTGATGTCATTGGCTTTGTCCACGCCTAGAACCTGACCGGCTAACTTGTAGTATGCCGCCTCGGCCTTCACTAAGTTCTGGGTAGTTACCCCCTTCACGGGAATAAGTTTGACGACGCTGCCGAGAGACGTACTCCCCCCCCTACCGGTCAGCACTGTACGCCCAAAGGCGTCTACCCCCGGACGGATACTAGGTGCCGGGGGTCCCTGCCTAGGAACCTCTACTTTCCTAGTGCCTACCGTAGTGGATCGTCCACCGAACTGACGGGAGGCCTCTCGTTGAGCCTGCCTGGCCTCTCTGTTTCTGGCCACCACGCGGCTCTTGTCGGCCTTCTCAGCAGCAGCGGTCTTTTTCTCTGCCTTCCTCTCGTCCTCCAGGCCAGCCCCCCCTGCGGGGTCTAGGGTACCGAACCTGTCAGTAACCGTAGAGGCCCACTTCTCTACGGCCCCCTCTGGGCCTCCGACTGCCGACCTCAAGGACGCCAGCAGGTTAGGCAGAGCCTTCACGATCCTGTCGGACTTGATGTCCACCTGTAGATGCTTCAGGAGCTTAAGGAGAGCCTGTTTAGTGGTCGTGGGGTTCTTGGCGTTAGCCACCAAGGCCGCCAGCACCCCTAGCTGCCCGGCTTGTGGGACTAATCGGTCTGAGAAACTCGCAGGTCCGTGTGCCATTAGAGGCTTCCTTGTACTAGACGGGGATTACGTCCAGGCCCACTCGCCGATGGTGAGCGTTCACCATGGGATCATCATGCGAAGGGGTCCCCAGCATAAGATCATGGAACGTGGAGCTTCGACCAGAAAGGGCGGCCATCACCTCCCCAGGGTCTACCCCTAGCTCTGAGGCCCCCTGAGTAAGGGAATCCAGGTCAGCTTCCCCTGCTTCCTGTCCCAGTTCGGAGCCGTCGAAGTCAACGATGTCCCCCATGCCGCTCAGGGAATCCAGTACGTCCCTGAACTCAGGCCGCCCCTGTAAAGCGGACGCCCGCCTCATGGTTTCTTGCCGACCGAACTCGTCGTCTATGGAGCGTAGCTCACTCTGGGCCCTACCGGCCAACCAGGACTGGGCCTCCGAGCGGGCCCGCTGGTCAGCAATGGAGGCACTACGGAAGATGGCGTCGATGTCTGCGTCCCCCTCGTAGGACTTCTCCACCTCTCCCAGAAGACCGTCAAGGATGCGGCCTCCCACGGAGAACGCGGCTCCCGCTAAGATGATCCCCCAGATAGCCATTACCTGACTCCTTGGTTAGAGAGACGCTCTGCCTCGCTCATGGTGGCTCCCTGAGTCCAGGGAGCATTGCCCATACGCCTAGGCTCCGGGGCCGCCAACCTCTTAGCTACCGGGGACCCCCGCAGGTCCGACAGCGGCTCCGTGGGGAACACGGAACTCCCCGAGGCTGACGGGGCTGCTGGTAGGTCGTCCCCCAAGTCGATGTCGTCAAAGAAATCGTCCTGGCGAGTCTCGCCGTCTCGGACCCTGTGGCCGTAGCCCTGGTCCCGCAGCAGTTGCCGCACTGGGCCATGTTCCGTGAGAAGGTACTCGACAACAAGGTTCTCCATCAGGACGACTGGACTACCTACTCGGCCGCCTGCGGCCTCCTCGTCCTTCATCTGCTTGCGAGCGGCTGCGATGTTCTCCGGCCTCAAGACGGTACGCAAGGCCTTCAGGGTAGTTTCAGATGAGATATAAGAGGGCGTCTGACTGTAAATCATCTCCATGTTGCGAACGTAGTTCCGTAGGGCCTTCAGGGAGTTGAGGCCTCCCTCCTGGATCAGCAGATCGTACACGTCGTCTACGTCTTCTACTGCAAACCCACTTTCTTTGAGGGCTACGAGAAGCTGCCCCTGACCGGAAGCCATTATCTGCATCTTGGCTACCCTACGTTCAGCCGGGTCCAGTTTCGCATGGGCCTCGCCCATAATGGGATCGGACTGTAGGGTCCGGGTAATGGAGTCGAGGTTCTTGCCGAAGGCCATCCAGAACTCTCGACCCAGGCGACTCCCTACTAGGTTACGCTTGCCGTCCTCATTGGCTAGGCCGTTTGCTAGTTCCAAGGCGAACGGAAAGTCCCTGGACAGTACACCGTCCGCGATGGTGCGTGCTTCGGTGCCGTCGGTGGCCGACAGGGCCCCAGCAATCATAGCATAGCCCAGGCCGTCCAGGAAGGCCTTCTCTTTCATGGGGGCCACCTGGGTATCGAACCTCGTCTTCTCCTCGGTGAGCTTATTATGTAGTTGGCCTAGAACCTGCATGTAGGCAGCGTCCCCCTTGCGGTTCTTGTCGGCTTGGTGAGCGAACGTCAACATGGCCGTGTAGAACGCGGCGTCCGACCCGTACTTTAACATGGCGGTCGGGGACATCGCTACCTCGCCCTTCTCGTTGATGAAGGTCAGGCCCCCGTAGGGTAACGTAACTGGGACATCCAAGCCGTGGGACATATCGGCGACAATCTCCCCGTGCCGGTCCCGGGCCTGGGCCTGAGTAATCTGACCTGAGTTCAGTTCATCTTTGACCCTGTAGTCAGCGTAGACGTGGACCTTCATTAACTCCAACTCGTCTACCTCTCCCCCGAGTTCGACTAGCTCGGTGCCCATCTGATTCATCATCTCTCGCCACATGACCTTCTCTTCGGAGCCTTCCTTGGCGTCGTTGAAGAGGTCCAGGAGGTTGCCGTCCATGGGCATCCTGAGGATGGTACCGTCCTTGGCTTTTCTCTCCACGAACTGACCGGCCTGAGTAATCTGGGGAGAGGCCCCAATGGTATAATTCAGTAGGACCTGCTTATGATCCATTCTCTCAGCCATCTGTCGGTCGATTGCAGCCAGGGAGGCCTGCTGGGTCCTGAGGTTGTTAGCCTCAAGCCTGGTACGCTTCGCGGTAGCCTTGGCGAAGTCCAGTCCAGCCTCGGCTGTAGCCGCAGTGGACTGGTACTCTTCTCTCCGGATCCCTACCTCCTCCTGGATCTTACCCCGGGCCAGGATGTTAGTGTCAGCGGCCCGGGTATTCAGTCCACCTTCCTTTAGCTGGGCCAACTCCATGTTAGCCGTGATGTTCTTGTCCTGGCGGGCGTTGGCGTTCATGTCGGCGAACCCCCGCGACAAACCCGAGAAGTCAGGCTGAGGGAAGCCCTGACCCCGGCCAGCCTGGGGGGGAGGAGTAAGCCTAGGACCCTGGGAAAGGATCTGGGCAATGACAGCCCCTACGCCTCCTCCTGCCGCAGGGGAGCCGCCCTGTAGGCCCTGAGAAAGAGCCCCAGGCTGAATAACCGGAGCACTGATGGGGTTAGGAGCAGGCATTTCTTTTCTCTACCTTAATGGGTTCCTCAGGGAGGTCGGCCCAGGGAGCCGGTCCCGTGTAGTCTACTTCCCTAGGCTCTAGGGAGAAGAGGTGGCCAGTCGCCCAGGGCATGATCCCCTCTGGGCCAGTGAACACCACGGCAGGCATTTCAGCTTGATTTCCCATCTCAGGGCTCCTTACTTTAATAAGCCCGGGTTCCCCAGAAGGCCACCCCCTGCGGTACTGATCCCAGAAATCCCAGCACTCCAGATACCGGCGGTACGATCCTTGCTGGCCTGGGACTCAGCGGCTCTGGCTGCTTGGGCATTGCTCAACCACTCGCCGATGGAGTTGGCTCCACCTACGATGCCCGCAGTGATTGCCTGAGTCGGGGCCGCCACGTTGGCGAAGTTAGCGATGTTCAACTGGGCCTCAGTGGACCACGCCCCGGACGCCAAGTTCTGGAAGGCGGCAAAGACCTGCATGACAGCCGGGGCCATCAACGCCACGGGCTCGGCCAACTGCGAAGAAGCTTGAACGAACCACTGTTGGCCCTCCATCTGCATAGCCTTTATGCCGATCTGCCAGTTCAAGGAAGCCATCGTGGTCTGGGCGTCGATGGAGTTCTGTTCAGTGGCAAGGGCCGCCGACATCGCCGTAGAGAGACGTTGTAGTTCCGCTCCAGATAAAACGGCCCTAGTAATTTCTGTCCCGGTGAACTGAGCCAACTCGGAGACTCGGGCCTGGGTCGCCGTAGTGATGTCCGTGATCTGCTTCATGGACCCCTGGGCGAAGTCCTTGACTAACTGTCCCTGAGCCGTGGCGAAACCCGTAAAGGCATCCCACATATGGGAGGATCCTTGCTTCTCGATGTTGGATCCTATGAGGGCCTGCTCCTCTACGGAGTAACCGGCATCAGCAGCAGCGTTCATGGCCTGGAACTTGGCGTCCTCGACCCGGGCTGCGATCCCGTCGGCCGCAGCAGCCAACTGGGAAGTGGTCTCGTTTACGTTCTGTGCGAGCAAGGCGAAGTTCCCCATGACGACCTGGTTCCTTAGCTCGTAGATGGAGTTGAGGCCCCTCCGGACCTCATCCACCATGGGGTTTATCATTTCCGCTGGGAGCCCCCGGGCCCGTTCGGCCAAGGAACTGATCTGGTTCTGTACGGGGTCAAGGCGTCCGAGGGACCGCTCACCGGCCCCCTGAATCTGCTCGACGCCACGGGAGGCCAGGCCTGGCAGAGAACCTAAAGTCCTACTTACGTCGCCGAGGCCCCCCAGGGTCCTGTCGTAGGTCGTCTGGGCAGATGCCTGTAGCCTGTCCAGGTCCCCTAGGGCGAGCTTGAGGGCTCCCTCAGGCCCCGGGAAGGGGGAGAGGCCCCCACGCATACTCTGGGGCAGAAACCTCTGTAGACCCTCAGGAACGGGGACCTTGGCCTTCTGGCCCTTGTCGCCCGTGAAGTCCTTGGGGTTCCAGCCCAGCATGGGGGCCTTGGGGATCTTAGGGACCTTACCCGCCAGGTCATTACCTGCCCAGAGACCCGTTATGGCCTGAATGACCCCGGGGGCCGCTCCTAGAAACTCGCCTATGCCCATGATCTACTCCCTACGCTCCTAGGGACGCCAGAATGTTCTCTTCCACTGTACCTGCCAAGGCAACCGCATGTAAGTCGAAGCCGACGTTGGACACCAAACTGGAGACCTCAGGTACCAGTATTGTACCATTTGCTAAGAGCTTTGTAAAGGTCCTTTGTGGAGAAGTGGATAATGCGTGGGCCGCCTCTGCTACCGTCGTCGTGGTGTCCAACCTGAACAGCTTGGTCCGCAGGTTGGCGGACGAGGACTCGTAGTCCCCCGTGAGTTTCCTTATGACCATGCCTGCGGCCACGCACTTCTTCAGCCTAAAGGGCTCCCTGGTGCCCTCGTCAGCAGCAGGGTCCCATAAAGGCCACATCCTGGCCTTGAAGGGGACGGCCGCGATGCTGTACCTGCAACCGACAGCATCCTCAGTCAAAGCTGTGGTAAGATTGATCCTCGACGCCGCTAGGTCAGTATTGAGGACGAGCCGCCTCTCGCCCGTCACTCCCGTTACGACGGACCCGTCTACGTCTAGCTCATGGAAGTGGATGTAGAATCCGTCCATTTCGTTGTCGTCGGGTAGAGTCCCATATTGGGTATCCACCCAAAGTGTCACGTCGTTACTAGATCTTACGGTTATTACACCGTTGTAGGCGTGACCTGAGGAGCCACCGTTCATAGTCTGAGTAGCGGCGTCTCCTGCCGCGTCTATGACGTATACCCGACGAGAGGACTCCTGCAAGAAGAAGGCAAGCTGGGCCCCTCCACCAGCACTAGCGGGGACCCCTTCTGCTATGGCGTCGAAGGGGGCGTCTTCCAGTTCTGTGAGAACACCCTCGGCTACCCATAAGAGAAGGGTCTCATGCTTTACTCGGTGGTGGAATACGATGCAGCCAGCTTCGGAATCGTATCCAGAGTACACATCAGAAAGGGTACCACGCCACCTAGCCGGATCATCGAAGATCCGCTGGGCCGCTAGAACCCCCTCGACGGCTCCCGACACCAGATCCACCATCAAGAGTCCTAGGTCCGTGGGAACGAACAACATCGTTCCCAACGCAGTCGGAGCCCACCGACCGGTGCCCCCCTGTCGATTCACCTGGGGATCGAAAGATAACTGGGTACCTGACCGGTGCATCCGGTAGATCGCAGAATCTGTTATGATCGCTAGGTAGGGATCAGCTACCACTAAGGACGAAACCTGATCCGATAGGTTTCGGGGCCGCTTCCGGTGGTCAACCGGAAATAAGTTCATGCGGTCCTGGATCAATGGAGTCCACCGAATGACTTCGGTGTCGGTCGCGTTCTCTGAAGCGTCCGGAAGGGTAACCGCCACCAGAAGGCCCTCGTAGGCCTGGGCCATCTTCGCTGGTGGCAGAGTACCGAAGACCTTGGTTTCGATGGGGTCCAGGTTCGCCCCCCTTAGAAGTAAAGCGGTGTCGGCCAGCCCGCCCACAGCGTTCGTCGCTTGAGGAGGCAGCCCTGCTTCAGATGGGGGTAGTCCCCAGGTCCAACTGGAGCCACTATTGCCCACTAGGACCCCCGTGCCAATGTCAACTCGGCTATCGAGGTGTAAGGACCCCACGGAAGCTATGTCTGCATAGCCTGAGCCTACGGAGCGGAACATCTCTAGGTAGCGTCTGGTTGCCCAGGGGACAGCGGGTAGGGCAATCCTCTGCCAGGCATACTGCTCTGCTCCCGAGGGAACCTCATGTAAGAAGATTTCACTTAGGGGACCGTACACGTCCTGCTCCGGGCAGATAATCCGGAAGGCTAACCCGTAGGTCTGTCCCCTCAGCAGGAAATCTTTACCACTTGAACTGGCCCCCACGGGAGAGGCATCATGGGTATCGTTTAACCCGGCATTGAGGTCCGGGGACATATTCCATTTTGTCCAGATGGTACCGGTGTACCGGGCCATGTCATTGATGGACGTTACGTTGGCCCCACCTGACTCACTGGACTGCCCCATGATGAAGAAGTGGCGATGGTCCCAAGTCACGTCAATGGAGTCAATCTCCTGGGCAACCAGGACCCCAACCCAGAGCACCATGGTTTTAATGCCGCCGCCAGTTGACGTGTCAAAGAAGTGGGCGACGATAACGTCGGCGTTTAGCGTCGTATCCCGGGCCGCGAATAGGACGCCCCGAATCAAGGCGGCCTCATTAGGGCCTCTCTGGATGGCAAAGGACTTGAACAGCTTGACACCCTTCTTGGTACCGAAGGTAAAGCTCTGTGCCGTCGAGGTTGTACCGAACTTTACGGCGGTGGTCCCAATGGTAGCATGGACCTTGAAGCCAGGGAACCTACGCAGGCGTCCTCTGTATCGTCCATCTACCCCTACGAGCGAAGAGAAGGTTCCCTTAGGTTGGCCTTCGTGAGGGAACCTGGTATCCAGAGCCGGGTTGTCGAACTCATAGAGCCAGTTCTGCATGACTAGGTAGCCTCCGGCACCGGAGCCTGGAAAGCACTAAGCAAGGAAGCATCGAAGTTGAGGGCCCTGGGCCCCGACGCTGCAACGACCTTGATACCAAGGGGCTGACCGAATCGCCTACGACCCAGGGAATCCTCTTGCCCGAAGGGGATCTTCATGGTGGTCCCTGCGGTAATCAGAAGACGCGGCTCGATGAGGCCCTTAGGGATCAGTAACATGCTACTGCCGCCTCCGTGTTTGACGCTGCATCTGCCTCGGGGACCTGGACTGCATGGAGCCTAGCCGACGCCTCATAGCCTGGATAGCCGCACTGTACTCTAAGTGCATCCCAGGTACCCGTTTGGCTTCTGCTTCCGTATTCAAGAGGAACAGGGTAGTCCTAAGGGCCACTATGTTCTCCAGCAAACGAAAGTGCTGGGGGATCAACTCGAAGGTCGGGTCATCTCCGAAGACCGTCGGTATCGGAGTAATGGCCGGGGAGTACGTCAGCGTCCTAGTAAGAGGATCGTAAGCGGTAACGATTCGCTCCAGGGTACTAGGTACGGTGGTCTGAACCAACTGGGTCAAGTCGTCCGAGGGCGTGTTCCAGGTAGCGTAGCTGATGAACCTC
>SDBT01006459.1_pt1 | contig 19463 bp, 3 predicted proteins | sample 2277101 | NCBI WGS metagenome assembly SDBT01 (sample SAMN10404973, study PRJNA504765) | marine sediment metagenome | isolation source: marine sediment core GS10_PC15, 103 cmbsf | place: Arctic Ocean: Southern Knipovich Ridge | collected 2010 | reverse complement strand
CACTTACTGAATTTATATTTAATTTTCCTGCTTTTATTAAATTTTCTGTCTTCTTACGAAACCCTTCGGGGTCTGCTTCTATTTTTGCTAGTGCTTCTTTACTTAATCCGTGCTTTTCCCATAAGTCCCTTATCTTTTTTGTTTCTACACCTGTCGCTTTCTTTGCTTCTTCTTCGAATTTTTCTAAGAATGTTGCACCTGCTACCTTCCCTGCACTACCGACGCCTCCAAGAGCTTCTTCTATCGAAGCTCCCTCTGGAGCTTCAGATATTTTCTCAAGTCCTTTCTTTAATTTCTCTTCATACTCTTTTGCATAATCAGGCAGATCGGTTTTTAATGCACCGGTTACTAATTTCATAGCACCGTATGTAGCTATAGCGCCGATACCTAATTTAGCTATGGCGGTTTCACTTAGATTCATCCGGCGTCCTAATTCTATTGATCCGGCTCCTACAATAGATAAAACCTTAGACAACTGTAGCCTTTTTATTCTACCCGTTTCTGTGGACAAGGCTTTTCTTAACCCTGCTATTTGTTCTTCCTGTTGTACTGTAGGTTTACCTCCGGCCTCCTCTATAGCTTTCTTTGATTCTTCTTGTTCCTTAAGTTGACCTTCAAGGACTTTCATGGCCTTATTTTTATCCTTAATATTAAAAGCACTATAAATACCCCAAAAAGTAGCGGCCTTAGCAAAAGCTTTAGATCTGAATTTACTCTCTTTATACTCTTTACCTTGAAGACTAATTAATTTTTTAAATTGAGGTATTTCTCTAACAAATTTTGCTCCATACTCTGGTAAAGGTGATGGTGTAATATCACGTACATCAGATGGTAAACCTTTTAGCATTCTTGTAGTTTGATATCCAAGCGCTTTAGTTATATCTCCGAACTCTTCACCATATCTTATCCTTGCTGCTCTTGTTATAAACTCGCCTGGTTTCATACCTTCGAGTTCCTTTGTCCTTCCTCCTATAGCGCCCATGCCACCGAATGCATATCTTCTTCCTTTCAATGCTCCTAGTGCTTTTTCAGCGCCGAAACGCTCTATCATACTAGCAACCATCTCGTCTAATGTGTCTTCTAATTTCTGTGCTAATGGAAGATTTTTTGCTCTTACAGATTCTTCCCTCAATAATCCAGCGGCTCCTAGCTGCGCCGCCGCTGCTCTTGGTTTCTGTGCCTCATAAAACTTCTTACTTAACTCTCTAAATTCTTTTGAGAGTTCTGGCGATTCTTGTATACTTACTAACTTATTTACGCTATCAACTAAGTTTTTAGTATTGTCTACAGTTGCTCCAGTGTTATCCACAACCTTGCTTGTTTGATATGCGAGTTCAGTCATAGGCTTGTTCATACCAGTCCTTACATACTCCAAGAAATATTTCTCTCTGTCTTCTTCAGGAATTCCTTCTAATTCTAAGGTAGCCCCGAGTTGACTATACATTTCTCTTAATGTTTCCAAAGTAGCTCTTGTTCTTGTTACATTCTCTACCATACCAACTAATATATCTCTTCTTGCATTCTCCACTCTTAAATCAGAAGAACGTCTGCGTACCTCGGGAGACTCCATTAAAACACGCTGTCTCGGCGTTAAATCCCTAAAACGGCGTACTCCTACATCTAAAGATTCCAAACCTTCTGGAATTCCTTTTAAAATTCCACTTGTTATTTTTACACTCTCTGTTCTCTGTCTCTCTACTTCTGTAGCTTCTTTAAGAGCTCTCGATCCTTCTTCTAAAGTTTTCATAAGATCTACCATTGCAGCTCTATATTGAAAAACAACCTGATTGTTCTGCAACACTATTTGTAATTCTGTCAGTGAATTAATTGCTTCGTCATTAATATTTGTAAAATTCTCCACGCCGCCAGTAGCAGGAGCTTTATATTGCTCTACAAGAGCGCTAAGCTTATTACTAGGCTCTATAAAAAACTTCACTATATCTTCTGTAAATGTTTTTTGGAAATCGGTAGGCCCATAACCTCTTTCTATATCAAAACCCCTACCAGTTTGCAGTAGTGTAGTAGTAGGAATTTCACTGAAGAATCTCTCTCCTAATGTAAAATCCTTTTTAAATGCCTTAGCACTCAAACCACGTAGTCCGGCGCTCGCACCTGCCACAAATTCAGATAGTGCATTAAATCTCTCTTCTAGATCTTCTTGTATATTTCGTGTAGGAAGAATAGCGTCTGCAAATTTTTCAGCGTTCGTAAATGGGGTGGAAATAAGTCTGTTTGTATTTTCATCTATAAATATTACAAATTTTTTAAATTGATCTACAACTTCATTACCAAATTCATCATACACTTTCTCTACTTCTATTCTACCAATACCAGCTGCCGCCTTGAATCCCTCGGTAAATATAACAATATCACCTTTTGCAGCATCTTCTACCTCTTTACTAGTTAAACCCTGCTTTTTAAACAGTTCTTTAGTGAGCTGTGGCGCTGGAGTTATTAAAGAAGCTACATCAGGAAATAATTTTTTTAATGCTTCAGCTCCTACAGCATCCTTCCAATCTATATTCTTCGCCATCTTTTTTAGGGCCGGCTCTATATAGTATTTAGCACCCTCTTCTAGCCCCTTTATATCGAATATCTGTTTGACTATTGATTCTTTAGTGGTACCTGTTACATCCAATTTTTGAAAAGCTTCATATATTCCTTTTCTTCCCTCTTCGACATCCTTTCTGAACTTTCGGACATCCGGCATTACTTCACCTATTTTCTCTTCTATAGCAGATGAGAAAGCTGGGTATCGCTTCTTTAATATTAGTAATTCATTTAATTTGCCAAAAACAGTCTCTCTGGTTTTAGCAGGAGATACATATATTAAATCAGAAAGTTTGTCTCCAACAATTGGGATCTCTTTTACGAAATCCCTCATGTTATCTGTCCAAGTTCTTGTGGTATTGGTCAAATCATTTAAACGTTTCTCTATACCTTCTATTTGAATACTCATTAATTTAGCAGCATTCTGTGATTCTAATGTTTTAAAGTACTTCTCAAAATTTACATTAGATTTTAATACAGCATTACCTAAATCATCATAACCAACTATTAGTTCTATATTAGACTCAGCTAAAGCATTCGACATTTCGGTAACGCCCCGCTGTACTTGTATCATCCTTTCTAAAGGACTTTCATACGTACCGAGCTCGACACGTCTTTGCTCTATTCCAGGATCTCTCGCTCTATTTATGTCATCCAACTCTCTTTGTAATTTCGAATAATTGCTTATTTGTTCCCTTACACCTTTTATTTGTTCTTGTATAGTTCTTACTTGACCATACATAGCCCTGTCATAATCTTCCGCAGATAAAGCTATTTTACTATAGGAGGTTCTTAATTTGGACATGGCGGGTATCAACGCTGCTATGGTAGCGGCCAGTGGCCCTAATGATTTCACAGCTCCTGTATTAGCGGAAGCAAAATTTTCTACCCATTTTTGTGCACCAGTTCCTAAATACTGACCCACCAGATCGAATAATCCGCCTCCTCCTTTTAACCCTCTTGCTAATGCTTCTCCACCATATTGTAGGGCATCATCTATAGGTCCTGGGATAAGTCTTCCGACCGCAAATTTTTGTACAAAACCACCTAAAGCCTTATCGATACCTTGACCGGCTCCCTTCATACCTTTACCGATAGTTTCAAAAGCACTACTAGTTCCGGAAACCATTCCGCCAAGGAATCTATTGTAGGATTGTCCGAAACCTAATAAAGCAGTTGTGAAAGTACTTTGCGCACCTGATAATCCGGAAGTAAGAGCATCTCCCAAATTCAAAAACCCTAAACTTTCCTTTACAGTTGAAGAGAACCAATCGAGTGCGTCCACGCCCTCGGACAGAATTAGGAATAATCCGCCAAGAGCTATACTCGCAACTTTTATTGGCTCAGGAATTGCAGACATTATTTCTAATAAACCCCTTAAACCCTTCAATCCTAATTTCGCAACAGGTAAATATACTTTTCCAAAAGATATTTGGAGTTCTACAATCGATGCTTTAACCTGCTGTAGTTGCTTATCATAGGTCTGCATTAATTCAATGTTTCGTCTCTCTGCGGAACCCTTTGAGTTTGTACTATGCTCTATAGCTTCTAAGGCCTCCGACCAGTTGTCCATAAGAATTAACAGTGCATTATACTGTCTTGTACCACCAATGGATTGTGCTATGTTAAGTTTTTGAGCATTACTCAAATCTTTCCAAGCCACAGATAAATCATTTAAGATATCAAAACCTTTTCTCAGCTCTCCAGACTCTTTAACACTTATACCTATCGCGGATAGTTCTTTTGGTGCCTTTTCTGAAAACAGTCTTCTAGCCATAAATCTTATAGCAGTTCCAACTTCTTTACCGGTTTGACGTGTAGCAGAACCGATCGCTGTAACAATACCATTCAGTTCATCAAATGTGAAACCGGCATTTTTTGCAGCCGATGCTGTCTTTTTTATAGCATTTGCTAGATTTTCTGCAGTTATAGCATGTCTAGCCTCAACTTCGCTCCATGAATCCAAGGCTCTTCCAGCAGTTATAGCTTCGGCCCCGAAAATTTTTGTGGCTGCAGTCAGAGCTTCAGTAGCATCTTTTGAACTTAGTGTTGTAACATTAGCTGCTAATGTGGCCACTCTAGTTCTGTTGATTACCTCTGCCTGTGACAGACCTTGCTGTGCAAAGATACGCATTGAGGCAAGAACACCATCAACTGCTGTTCCATATTCTTTAGCAAAATTTACTGCCGTCTGGGACATCCCAGCAAAATCAGTTTCTAATGGATTCATAACCATTCTCAGCTGAGCCACGGCTGTTTCTATGTCTGAAATTGTTTTTATAGACGATGTTAACTCAGAGAGTCCGCCGTAAACAATCCTAGAGACTGCACCCCATGTGACAACTCTTCTTATGGCAGATTTAAAAGATTTGTCAGATTGCTGGGATACCTCTATTAAATCTAACTGTCTTTCTGTAAACTGTCCAACGGACATTCCTGCTTTATTTACTTCTTCGCCATATTTTCTAAAATGTACTACTTGGTTTTTTACAACATTACCAAATTCATCCACTATCTTAATGGTGTAGTTAAATCTTTGTCCTATATCAGCACCACCTTCTTCTTCTGCTACTCTAAAAAATTCTCTTATCTTCTGTGTATTCCTTTCATATAAAGCAGTCTGTTCTTTAACTGAAAGTCCTCTAGGTACTGGTATAGTTGGAACTGCGCCCTGGAAATCAACCCTACCTGGAACTTGTAGAGCTCCGAGATCTATAGAAGAATAGATTCTTTCTATACTTTTTAAACCTTTTATAGTATCTTCTATATTTTTCTTCTGCTCTACAGTATAATCATCAGAAACATTGAATCTTACATACCTTTCTAATGCCGCTCTTAGTCTAGTTATTTTACCAGTCACACCTTCGAAGTCCCAAGCTTCGAGAACTTCTGGCCCAGCTTCTTTTAATTTTTCCGAATTGGTAAGAATCTCAAGCAAGCCTTCATTCACGCCTGTTAATGACGCTATTGCTGTACGTACTTTGGTGACAGGTGCTACTCTAGGTACAGCACCACCTTTCACATCCTCTAGTATGGTGTCAAATACTTGTCGAAGCTGTTCATCTTCACCTAGGGGAGCGGCGGCTTTTTGAGATATTTGTGCGGGAGATAAATATACTCCTGCTGCTTCAGCCAATCCAGGAGATATGTATCTTTTATCTGCAGTATATATATCTGTAGGTTTTCCTAAACCTTTTCTTACAAATTGTTGTGTGCCTTTAACTCGCTGTTGAAATGTACCAAATTGTTGTAACGATTCTCTTAAATCTCCAGCCTCTTCTGCCTCTTCAACCAGCATCTTGGCCTGCAGAGCCTTATCTATCAAGAAATCTCCTATGGCTACTCTATAGAGTTTCCAAGCCTTTATAAAATCACCATAAGACAGTTCTCCGGCTTCTCGTAATTCATTCGTCAAATCAATAAATTTAGTATAATCTGGACCTTTTTGTGTAGCTTTACTTATCTCTTTTTGAATATCTTCAGGAAATCTATCCATTTCATCTAAACTTACACCTAATTCTTTCTGGTATAATTTAGCCTGATCATGCATATTCTTTATATTTTCAAATATAGCCTCTGCTCCAGTGCCAGCTGCTACCTTAGTTGGTTTAAATTGCTCCTCTCGTCTTCCAAGTCTTTCTTTTTCTATAGCTTCTCTAAACTTCTGAGCTTGACCAAGTATAGGTCTATCGTCTTCTTCCCTATAGGCTGTTGTTGGGGCTTGTCTTCCATATGGCGCTGCCTGTGCCTGCGCAGCAAAAAATGATCTGATACTTGGATCTATACCAACCAAATATACGGGTGTAACACCTTTAGGAACCATTTCCTCTTCGCCATCTCCTGTAGGTGCGGGTGGCTGGGGGTACCACGGTGGTATTCTAGGTCTTTCTGCAGCTTCTCCTTCCCTATACATTGTTTTGAAAAAAGATTCTGTCTTTTTAGTACTCGCTAGAGAAGGTCTTGAAGGACGTCCACCAAAAAACTCTTCCTGTGCAGCAGACGGTGCTGTAACAGAACGTGCAGCAGCTGCAGGCCCTCTTCGTCCTAACAATGATTCAAGGATGGCCCCTTGTCCCTTCTTCCCAACTATAGCACTTAACACGCGGTCCATCTGCGCCATAGTTTGTGCATCTTTCAGCATTTCCTCTGTAAGCTTTTTGACAGCGACTATATACTCTTCTTCTGATCTACCTTTCTTTTCTAGCTGTTCAGATGCCGCTTTGGCTAGCTCAGGGAATACCTTCTGCTCGACTTCTTGCTTTTCTAAAGTAGTCATTCCAGGCAAGCCTGCTAAACGTGTTAGTTCCCCAATACCTCCCTTTTTTAAAACCTCCTGAGTTAAGGAACTCATAGCCTTTCTTCCTAATACTCTATCAGCTATAGTGGCCAAACCTTCGCCAGGAGCTACAGGAACAAGACCTTCAGATTCTAATCTCCCAATTATTTGCTCAACTTTACTTTGATCATCACGTATATTCTGTATAGTACCCTTAACTAATTCAGAATACGCTCCCTTTCCTGCTGTTATTTCTATTTTAGATAGTGAATCTTGTATCAATCCTGCCGCAGCGACGGCTTGTTTATACTTAATCTCATATTGTTTTTGTACTCTTGGTTCTAGTCCTAAATCTGGTACTGTAATTTCACCAAACTGTTTAGTATAATTTTCTAATTGTTTTTTCAAAGTTGCAGAAGCTGTTCTTAATGCATATAGTGGTGCTTTGGGTTGTATTATATCTTGTCTAATAACGCCAGCACCAAAGAAACCGACATCTTTCTCATATCTCTCTTCCGCATATACCTCAGGAGTTTTACCTTTAAGTGTTTTGGCAAGCTTCTGCGGATCATATGTTTCTATCTCTTGGCGTATACCAGCAATAGCTTCTTCTTTGACAATTAAATGTAGTTCTTCTAAGAACGCTCTAAATCCTGCCTTTTCTACAATTAATTTAACCAGAGACGTTCTATCCCTATCCCCCAAGCCAGCCATCTCTGCTTCAGTGCCTCTTGCTTTGATCAGTGTGGTTGCTTCTCTTTTTATTTCTTCTGTGGGCAACCTACCTAACCTACTCCTTATTCCTTCATCTATGGATTTAGCAAAATCTTTTAATTCGCCATATATACTCTCACCAGTTTCTTTTTCTCCTCCAGTTATTCCGATCTTCTTAGATAATTCTCTAATGGCTTCTGGACCTCTAACTATTGCCTCAACCATCTCTCCGGCAACTGGTTTTTCACCGGCATGTTTAACATCCATACCTTTCTGAATTCCAAACCTAACCATCTCGTTTAACATAGTATGGAATTCTTCTTCGGGTCTCATTCCTAATGCTTGTATCTTAGGGAATCTCTCTCTGAATCTCTCGGTAGGTGCGTATTCTCCTCCTCCAGCAACGCCTCCGCCAAAACCTACACGTAGCTCAGCTGCTCTCTGTAAACCATATACGGCCTCCGTTTCCATACCTGTATGGACTTTAAATAACTGAGCTTCTATGGCATCCTTGTATCTTTCTTGATATGCTTTAGAAGATATTGATTTCTGCACTGCCCTCTGTAAAACTTTACTAACCTGACCTATAGAATCTATTACGCCGGTAGCGTAATCCTCTATTAATTTTCTATTTGCCTCTTCAGCTTTATCAGTGTCTATTTTAGGAACAGAAATATCTTGTACTGTCTTCATGACCTGTGCAATTACTTCTGGAGAAACCACATCTTCTGGTATTCTCAGAGTTTCCAATATTCCAGATACTACATCTTTTGTTCTCGTCGCGGCTGCTTGTAAACCGCCTTCGCCTCTCTCTGCTAGCATTCTTGTCTTTTCCCCGACTTCTAAATGCCCGAGACCTTCAGTCATAAAAGGTGTCTGTAAGAATTCCAATCCTCTTTCTGGCTGAAACTTCTTAGCAAAGGACTTAGCTTGTTCTCCAAGAACATATTTGCCAGTAGTAGGTATGAAAGCGTCGAATGTAAATTCTTCTCTCCATCTTGCAGCAGTACTATCTAAATCTTTGAATAGACTATCAAAATGTCTCTTTATATCTAAGCGTGCAGCTTTGGTTTGAGCCGCATGTATTTCTATTTGGTCTCCATCGAAATCTAATTTCTGTTGCTGAGCTATATATTTAGGTGTTATGTCGGTTATAGCTCTATTTAATCTATCGATCACTTCAGTAAGAACCCTTATCTTACCAGCCGCGTCAGGTAAGTCAGAAGCATATAACGCTTCTCTCTCTTCAAAAAGACCAGCTACAGTTTCTTTTGCTCTACCTCTTGCTTTCTTAAAAGTCTGGAATTGTTCACCAAATTCAGGTGCGCCAGGAACAACAAGTGATTGTGCTTCAAGTCCTTTATACTTTTTTCCTAATATTTTAGGCTTGTATGGCTGCAGGCTCGATATTCCTGTAAATGGAAATCTAACACTTTCAATGAAAGGAACTAAATCTTTTTCTATGTGTTCCTTTACTGCGGTTATATATTCCTGCTGTCTCTCACCAGTATATTGTGCAGCTTCGCTCATTATCTCTTTTTGATATCGTAACATCTCAAACAGAGTTCCGGTATACTCTTTAGTTTTTCCTTTACCGAATTTCTTTTCAAAAGTTACTGGTATCTTCTTCGCTGCTTCCTCCGGTATGCCTAATTCGAATTCTCTTAAAACAGGCAAACCTAAGGTTATCTGTTTTTTTACAGCTTTTTCATGCTCTATTGCTACTCTTGTTATGTCGTCTTGTACAACTTGAAGTTGTCTTGCTTTATCTGGGCCAAGCTCTTCAGCAAACTGATTTTGTATAACAGTTAATTCTTTTATAAAATCTCTAAATTCTTGTGTCTTGTCAACAGAAGCGACCACTGCCTTACCAAGTACAGCTGGAATCTTTCTTGAAAACATTAACTCTTGTACCGATCCTGATTTTCCAATAGCTGTTTTAGCTAACGTGTGGTAATAATCTATCTTAGCTTTTTGTAAATTCGATACTGCTTTAGCTAAAACGTCTTCTTCAAAGCCCGCGCTCAGTTGTTCAGCGAGCTTTGGGGCTACACCTAATTCAGCTGCTCTCTTCAGTATTGTTATGGCTTTTCCTAATTCTGGCTTTGTTTCTACAGTCTTCTTGCTTGGGCCCACTACTAAATCTGCAGCTCTCCCTAAAGATCTAGATAAAGCCTGATCCATGGTTATCTGTCCTTGTCTAGCTCTTTCAGCAAAAGATTCTAACCAAAGATCTAAATAAGCCTTTTCAGATACGTCGCGTTCCACGGTGCTAGCAGGTAATTGGAATCTAGGATCAACTTTAGGAGCCCCATATGTCTCTATGGCAGCACGTAATTTAGCACCTAATTCCTTAGCTTCTGGTCTTACTCTTTCTCTCTCTTGTGGTGCGCCTCTCTCAAGCACGCTTGAGATTTCTTTTATTCTATTTATTATCCTGCCAGGCATCTGATTCAAGATGGTTAAGGGCTCAACAAAGTCTTGTGGTGAGGCCATCTTTTCTTCTAACTCTTTGGCCATATTTATGACATGTGTCAACCTTCTTGATTGTACATCTAAACCTCTTTCGCCAGCCAACAATTTTTCCGGGAATGTTTGACGTGCCAATGGTCCAGGAACGTAGAAGGGCTCTCTTTCTCCTTCGACTCCCGTAGGAAGTGCTGTGGTGAAAGCAGTGGGAAATTTCTTTATATCAAGGACTGTACTTTCTAAACTTCTTTCTCCAGCTACGGCTTTGCCTGCAAATATACCTGTGGAAGGTTTGAATTCCTTTATTTCCGATAAACTCACTTCTTTTAGTGATGCAAACAGTGCGTCTTGAAGCCCTCCAATGTCTTTATTGAGAACTTGCAACGCTTTGATATATTCCCAATGTTTACCTGTAGCATCTCCAACGCCTTTTTGCATTTCTTTGACAAATGCTGATTGTTCGCCGAAAACTGTAGCGTAAGCAGAGAATGCGGCCAAGTTCAATCTTTCGCCTTTTATTAATTTCTGGATCTCTTCTGCTTGCCATTCTCTAGTTTCGCCTGGCTCCTCAATAATTTGTACAAATTTAGGACCAATCAAACCTTTTCTTCGTTGTCCCATTTCATCAGTAACATCTGTATAGAAACTAGATACTGCTTCTAATGCTGCAGAACGTTGCGCCTCGGCTTCTCCAAAACCATATTTTTCCATTAACTCTTTTTCTATTTCTTTTTGTACCTTAGAACGTGTAGCCACATCTTCAAGGCCGGCTTTTGCTGGTTTAAATCCTAATGCTTTGGAGTATTCAGACAATTTGCCAGGTTTTCCCGCTTCGCCAAGCAGCTGCTTGTAAACATCCCCCAAATCTGTTTTTATAGTAGTAGCCGGCGCCTCAGCGCCTGTACCTATAATATTGTTCATTATGGATTCTAAAACTTCAGTTTGTAATCCACGCTTTGCTACACCATGTGCACTTATTCTTATGTCTATAGCTTTCTCTTTAAATAATTCCGCACCTATTCTTTTTTCAAATTCAGTTCTTATCTGGCTTATACCCTCAATATCTCTTTCTAAATCTATACCTATCTTGTCAAAAGCACTTCTAAGTTTAGTAAAAACAGTTTTGCCTGCAGTTATCTCTTCAGGAACAGTAAATTTTTCGGCTCCAGCTCCACTGAATAGATCTAATATAAACTTATTTCCAGAATTTATCAACTGTTTCTGAAGAGTTTTTACTGCTTTACCAGTCATTCCAGCTGATATTAATTTTGGCATCTCTTTTCCAAGTATCTCAGAAGCGAGTTCTCCTATACTCTTAGGTAAAATCGCCGTGCCAAGTCCTGCTTTTTTTCTTTCTGTCTCAGTAAGAACTTTTATCTTAGGGGGTGCCTTCTCTCCGAATACTTCCAGAGCACTTCTTATCGCGCCGCCAGTAGGAGTAACTGAAACACCTTTTGAACCAAATCTCGTGGTAAATTTTCTACCGAAGAAATTAAGGAATGTCTCAGTAATTCTCGCCATCTGTACTTCAACTGCCTCACCTCTGACAACAGTTATAGCTTTCTGTACTTCATCTATTAGTGCTTGTTCTGCTCTTCCAGCATATTCCTCAGGAACACCTAGTATTTTCTGAAATTCTTTCGCCGCATCCTTAATTTCAGCAGCTCCTATGACTCTTTCTGCTCTTTCTGTTTGTTTTAAAATTTGTGGTACTATTTCTGTGGCTGAAGGTAACCTCAAACCGCCGCCTTCTACTCTACCTCCTGAACTTGGTTGCACAAGAGTCTTTACAACAGATGTAAGAGCAGACGCCAACTTGCCAGATATAAGAACTTGGTCTTCAAACGTGTTGGCCGTATGTCTGAATTCGGCCATAACATTATAACCCAGACCGCCAGTACCAAACCTGCCAGCAGAGCTCTGTGCACGTTCTGCCTCAGTTTGTAAACTAGGTAATTCTATCGCTCCAGCAGCACTGGTCATAGCATTAGAAACGTTACTAATATTTCTTCCTAGTTGTTGAAACTGTTTGCCGAAAGGTGCCACATTTGCTAAACTATCAGCATACATCTTAATTACAGTTGCATTTAAATTGGATAAATATCGAGAACCTTCCCTCTCTAATTGATTTCTATACTCTTTCACATCTCCTGCTTGAGATTCAGGTAACCCTAATGAAGTTAACGCCTTAAGATCTTGTGGTAATTGTTTTAACCTTGCCTTGACATTGTCGGATGTTGTTTTAGACAAAGTATCGACTTCTTCCAACATCTCAGACATTCTAACATTTATATCTTTTATTAAACGCTTCTGTTGCTCTGGCCTGAGCGCAGAAGGACCCTTACCTTCTGGTGTGTATGCATACAACTCTGATGTTCTCGCTTGTACGTTTACTATGTTTTCAAGATGACTCGCTCTTCTAGGTCTACTAGCTTCCGCTAATGGTAATAACTGTTGTATCTCATTTATTGCAGATTCAAAATCTCTTATAGATCTACCAAATCCAGGTTGACGTCCTAATGTAGTTAAAGGCGATGTACCTCTACCACCTTCAGCGCCTTTTAAGACTCTTTGCATGACCTGATATATGTTTTCAAATTGTATTGCGTCAAGCGATCTAACTACATCATAAGCGGAAACTCCTGCTTTGTCCATCGCATCAATAAAACCAGCTACACTTCGCTCTATATTATTGACTTGTATGACCTTCTCTATCTTTTTCTCAAATCCTGGGATATCTTCCGGAGCCATTATGCCTAAACGTGCTTGTTCGGCGGCTCTTGATGTAGGTGCCCGTCTGAAACCTTTAGTAACAGCCGATGGTTTTATTGCCGCTAGTCTTTCTACTACTTCTTTCGCTACATTCTCGGCTCTTCTTAATTCTTCCGGACCTTCTGGTTTTATCTCTACTCCTTGTATTTGGCTAGCAAGTGTTGCTAACTCACCAGTCATACCCTTTGCGCCCTGTCTTTTTTGCTCTTCGAATAATGTATTAAAAATTCTCTCGAATCCAGTTTTGAACGTGGCAAATTTTGGTATAGCCCTCATACTACCATGTGCGGTTTCAAAAGACGCTGCTCCTGTACCTGTCGTTCTCGCGGCCGGCAGAGCCACTGTTTTCAACATCTTACTCTCACGCATTTGTTTTATAGCACCTGTTATGCCGGCTGTTTGTCTAAATACAGCCTCTAAATCAGATGCAAGTCTGTCTTGCAGCTCGTCTATTAATTCTTTCTCGGCCTCTACACCTTCAGAATATTTATCCTTTAGATCAGAAAGTATACCTTCTGCGGTGCTGGTTTTAACACTTTTCCTAATAGCTTCTTTAGGTGTCAATTTTAAATATCTACCAAGAGTTCTAGCCATCTCTTCGGGGCCGGCAGAAACCATACTATCAATTAAAGAATTCTGGTATAGTTCTATCAGTTGAACTACATCGTCGGTGCCTGTTCCAACAATCTCCTTCAGTTTAGCTACATTAACAATATCCAAGCCCCACTGCCTGCCCACATCGGTACCACCGATACCGCCTATAGACCTGAATATTTTCCTTATATCAGTCTCACCCTTGGTTCTGGCAACCGCCCATTTATTTTGACCTTTTTCAAACTCATCATCCAAAGTATTGACAATTGTTTTCTGTAAATCATACAAGGATATGGACAAATCTGATATATTTCGTTCTATAGTCCGTGTGATAGCACCTGAATATTTTTTGGCTGGCGCCTTTACATCCTCCAAAGATATTTCTAAACCTTTTTCTGTAGGTTCTATAACTTTTGTAGGATATTCTATCGGCCTTCCAGGAGCTTTGACTTGTGCTCTTGCAAAAACCTCTCTAGCTTTTGCGGCCTGTACTTGGATATCAGGTCTAGGTGCAGGACCTCCCTCTCTACTGATAGAGTGCGTTTGCTTATCAACTTCCTTCTTTTGGTCTTCTACTGCCTTAGTTAAATCCTTCACAGCACCTGCAGTAGCTTTCATTTCACTTGCTACTGTGTCTGTGCACATATCTTTAATATCGTCTTTAGAAACTATTATTTCTTTTTTGAATCCTTCTGTTGCTCTAGCTATCTCTTTAAATCTTTTCTCTAAACCCATTCCTTTGATTATGTTTACAATAGTTAAAGCTTCTCTTAAACTTTTTTCAAAGTCTTTAGTTCCCTTAATTACATCTGTTGCACTTCTTCTAGTCAAGCCGCCTAATTCATAGCTTAATTTTTCGAAATCTCCAGTAGTATATGCCTGTTTTGCGGCTTCGATATTTTGTTCGGCAGGTCTCCTAACTTGTGGTTTTAAACCTCCTACTTTTACGCTTTTGGCTGCTTCGGCGAAAACAAGTTCCAATTCTTTTTTCAAGTCGGAAATCAATATCTTTAAAGTAGCTTCATCTAGAGTTGCTTCAAGTTTTAGACTTCCGGCACCTTTTAGTTTTATCTGGTCTATTATTTCTTGTCTATATTTATTTACTACAGCCTTTGCTTTTCTTTCTTCAGCTTGCCTGTCTACGATAGGAATAGTTTTTATATCTTTTGTCGCTTCTCTCCATCCTTCTTTAGCACCTTCAATAATTCCTTTTTTTATTGCTGTCTTAGCAGCCTTTTCAATAACTTTGGCTTCTTTAGACTCCAGAGCTACTTCTAAACTACCTACTATTTTGGGCGCTCGGCGAGAAAATTCTTCTAACGCTTTTATTAACGCATTATCACCCCTACCAGGAGCCAGATCTCCCATGTCTTTAGGCAACTGACTCAGAGTTGCTTGTAAAGTCTTTAAAGATGCTACGATATCTTTAGCGCCTTCTAAAGATATATCTTTCGCTCCTACTTTTCTCCTAAGTTCCTGCTCGACACCTTTCATTGCCTTGGCAAGATCTTGTATGTTATCTAATTTGCCTTCAAGCCCTGTTAAAACTTTCTCTAATTTAGTTCCTTTTAGTGCAGGCGATTGGTTTATAGCTGCTGTTATACTTTTATATACCAAGCGTGCAAAATCTTTAGGATCTTGTTCCGCTCTTTTCTGTACACCTCTAATTTGCTCTCTTACTGCAGATTTTACATCTGTAATCTGCTTGCTTACTTCCTTATATAATCCTATTGAATCATCAGCTACTACCTTTAAAGCTTCCCTAGCTCTCTTACTCTCTATTTGTAGCCTTTTAAATTCTGCTCCAATTCCTTTTATACTCTTCAGTACCTTAGGTATTTCGGATAAATCTACGCCGCCGCCAGTTTTTCTAATACCTGATACAGCCTTAACTAATGTGCCTATTTCTTTCGAGATTCCTCTTAATGATCTTGTCGCATTAGATAATTCTCTCATGGCGGTGCCGATTTCTCTAGGAATCGATCTAGATACAGTTCCTGAAATAGCAGATGCCAACTCTTTGGACACTGAAGGATCTAACTTTATACCTTTCTTGGACAAAGTACTTTCTAAAGAACGTATGGCATTAGATACCTTTTTGTCGACACCTTGTGCTATGCCTCTAGTTAATGTGTCTGTAGACGCACTTTTAGTAGCACCAGCTCCAGCGGTGGCTCCTGACATCTTCTTTGAAATCTCTTTTACAATGGAAGAAGCTATTTCACCACTAATAGACTTTGCGATTCTCCTTATATCTGCTGCAGATGTACCTCCGCCTGCAGCAGCACGAGGCTGTGCGCCCCTTGTACCATATGCTCTAGTGGATTTTTTTATAGACTCTGTTATTGTTCTCTCAAGTGAGGAGCTTAGGTTCTTTGTGACTTTGTCATAAGTTTTACCTATGCCATCGGTGAGACGTTTTATGCTGGCATTGTCAATACCACCGCCGCCGCGTTGCTGTGTAGCACGCGCTCCGGCAGTTTTATCTTGTTTTACATTAAAATTTATATTATGATCTACCAAGGGTAAGCACCTCCGCCAGTATTAAAAATCTATACGTAAACTATCCCTTAATCCTTGTTCCTAACCTCTCCGAGTCTTTTTTTTCATGTCAGCTCGGTCTTTTATCCTTTGTGCTTCTCTTGGTTTGTCGTACTCTATGTCTTCATAAAGTTCATTAGAGCGCGTTACGATGACCTCTTCACTATCAAATGCTGACAGACGCCCGGTATTCTTTACCTTGCTTTTCCTTGCCGCATCCTCTTTTGTCTTTTCAGCGTAGTAGGATTTCATATATGCATCTAAAGCATCATCATCCTCTACAACTAAATCAGAGGGTCTGTCTTCGGGAAGCATTTCATATATATTTTGATAGTAATTAGACCAATATGCTAAATTTAGCATGTCGTTAGTATATTGTGATGTCGGTACTCCAAACAACGGGTCCGACACCTTTTGGCTAGTGACATATCTTATACGCCACAGAGCGCTTCTTGCTATATATCTAATGATTCTAGTATCTATACCACCATAAAATCTTAGAAAATGCATTAATAGCTCATCTTTGAAATTTAAACGTCTTTCTTTTAGCACTTTTTCATATGTTGGCCACACTAAAGATCCGTCATCATGATAAGTACATCTACTACACAGAAATAAAGCCCTATCTTCTTCCGCTTTTGTTTCAGCAGACATCAATAGTTTTGATGACTTCTTGCTTTTGATTGCTCGGATCTCAATCTCTATTTTAGATATAAGACCTTTTATTCTATCTTGATTGGCTTTAACCCTTGTCGTCTTACCAAGTAATACCTGTTGCGCTTCAAGCTGTGATTCTAATCTACTCAACCTCTCCTTTTCTTCATCAGTTACCATACCTCTTTCATCTATAACTTTTTCAAGATCGGCTGTAGATAACATACCTTCTTCAAGCGCTTTATTGTAAGATGCAGTATAAACTAAATCGGCGCCCATTTTTACTTCATTAGAAGGGTGCCTTAATGTAAACAACTCATCTTCAACATATATGGATTTGGTCCCTGTAAATATTGAGCACAGAAACCTTTCCAATTCGTCATGGGCTAAATCCATTATTCAGTCTTTTCAGTTTTATTCTTCCTAGTAGCTTTTTTCTTAGATTTTTTAACTGGCTCTTCAGTCTGCTTTTTCTCTTCTGCCGCTATAGCCTGAGCTGCTTTTATAGCTTCTTCAGCCTGGTCTAAAAGTTCCTGCTCTACCTCTCTCATTGCCACCGCCTCTGGTGTTTGCTCTAAGAAATTAGAATCCAGACCTTGAAGATATAACATTACCTCAAATCTGGCTTTCAAAGGCAGTGCTTGGTTCTTTTCCTTTAGATATGCATCATAATCCTCCCATACTCTTTCGCCTTCTTCTTTTTCAATCATACACGCTGTCAGATATTCCAGGCGCTGGTCATCTGCCATTTGTTCACACGTATTGCTCATAGGACCATTTAGTCTCTGGTTCCATCTAAAAAGTTCTTCTCTAGCCACAGCTACTTCAAGTGATATATCCCTTTTGTTGTCCATTTCTGTAGCTATATCAAGATTATTTATTTTTTCTGCCAAACCTCTGGTGAGCTCTTCTGCCCTTTGTTCAAATTCCGGTCCGATAATACCTCTCCTTAAAAGAATGTCATTCATTTCAGCAGAAGTTGGGATGCCTTCCATAAGAGTTTTAGTAAATGTTTTACTATATTGCCAATCGGCTCCTCTTATATCTTCGGCAGCAGGTGTGTTAATGTAATAGTTTTTGTTGTTGTCGGGACCAATGAATGATCTAACCGCACTTCGTGTTTCTCCAGCCATAATAGCCTCCTATACCTTTTCGTTTTCCTTTATTTCTATTTTTATTCCGACTGTTGAATTTCTATAACATCTTCAGAAGTCGGAATGAATTCTACATCATAATGTTCTACTTTTTTCTTGATCGTTCTAATACAATTGTTGCCTACTCTAAGTATTTTTGATCTCAACACTTTATATGTATCGGGATTTGCGCAAGCCACCTGTGCATAATCAAGAACCGATTCGAACAGTCTGGTAATCTCGTCCTCTATAACTCTATTCAATTTTTCCTTGCTTTTAATATTTGCCATATCCTATAATCCTCCTTTAATCAAGTCTAAAACGGGCGAGGATTGCAGCCCCCACCCGTCTCTACTATCCGTAAATCAAAAAACGCTATTACACGTTGCGTCTAACTAAGTTGTTGGTAGTGAGATGATTAATAGACAAATCGCCCTTAACAACATATAGGTCATTGGTAGATCTAAACCCAAATGTCTGAGTTGCATTAGAACCAACATCCAAAGTAGAACCTTCATCCGTAATCTTCAAATGTTCAATAATGAGGGTCTTCAGAGCGCGCTCTGTTTCTGAACCAGAACCTGTATAAGGTCCAGCTACAGTTCCATCTTCCTGGTAATACTGTCCAACCAGAGAAGAGTTTGCAGCGACGATTCTATTATCGCCAGTTCCGCCAGCTTCTTCGTCTGTCTGTGCATAAATCTTAACTACCAGTTTCATCTCTTCGTAAGCCATAAGATCAGCTAAGTTGATATCATCCATTGTAGACCCTTCAAACTCTGAGAGTTTGTCAGCCATTTTAGCCCAGTTCTCCAAATCGCCCGCAGTAGAATCAATTGTGATTGTAATCGGGATTGGTAGTGTAACTGGTCTATCATATGGACCTAAGTGACCAAGTTCTAACAATGCTTCACGAGTTAGATCAGCGGAGATAGTACAACCCGTCAATCTCCACGCTATATCAAATGAGCTGTCATCGTCGGCTACCATGTAAATCTCTACTTGGCCCTGTCGAATAGCACCAATATGATCCGGTCTATTAGTATCACTCAAAGCTGTAAAGTATGTACTCTCCGCACTAGTAGCATACTGAGTAGAACAATAAATGGCGAAGATCTTATCAGTAGCAACGAAGGTATTACCAGTCGGAAAAGTCAATCTGTTCGGTGTACCATTGTCACAATAAAAATGGGTGGCGGTAGCACCAGTTACATTAACTGGCCAGTTGGTCATAATATTAGTACTTTGATCCCAAACTGTTACTGCCGGCTCACCATTCGGATCTTTTCTAAGAAAACCAATACCATCACTCAGAGTTGTTACATCGGCTGCGCCATCAAGAGTTAAGTCCACGTAGTCATTGGCCACATCTGTACCATCCAAAGTGAAGGAGTCAAAACTCACAAATCGTCCCTCATTCAGCAACCACATCTTCTGATCAGTCTCAGCACCATAGTTCTCTGTTGCATTAGCACCAGTGGTGTATGCAAACTCCAAACTATTAACATAAACCTCATCCATAAACAAAGTCTGGTCAATGTTGTTAGCAAGAGTACCAAGAGAACACTCTTCTTGGACCGGAGCCCACATAGTAATACCAGTCAAATTACCACACGCAACGGCAAAATCCGCTAGACAGGAACCATGCAGGTAGGTACCGGTCTCGGTCAACTGAGTACCACTAACAACGGCTAAGTTAGCGTTGGTATTTGATGCAGTTGCAGTCATAACCAACTTATCTTCAGATACCTGCGCTAAAA
>SDBT01006458.1_pt1 | contig 19463 bp, 22 predicted proteins | sample 2277101 | NCBI WGS metagenome assembly SDBT01 (sample SAMN10404973, study PRJNA504765) | marine sediment metagenome | isolation source: marine sediment core GS10_PC15, 103 cmbsf | place: Arctic Ocean: Southern Knipovich Ridge | collected 2010 | reverse complement strand
GCTTTTATTTTTGCAGAAACAACATAATTTTCAGCATCAGAACCTGGAACCCAATCTTTAATGAATTGTCGAGAGTTTTTATCTTGATCAATTATAATATCTACGAATCCAGCTTTTGATAAAATTTTATTTAATTCATCTATTGTAAGAGCACCTGAAATACAATTGGTATAAAGTTCTTTGTTGTCTTTCATTTCTTTGGGCAGAGGTTTTAAAGCTACCATATCAGAAATTGCTATTCTTCCACCTTCTTTTAATACTCGAAAGACTTCATTAAAAACTCTAGTCTTATTAGTTGATAGATTTACGACACAATTAGATATGATTACATTAATAGAATTATTCGGAAGTGGTAAATGTTCTATTTCACCTAAGAGAAATTCTACATTTTTGTAGTTACCTTTAGCTGCATTATCTCTTGCTTTACTTATCATTTCTGGAGTCATATCAACGCCGTAAATTTTACCATTTGGACCAACTTGTTTAGCTGCTAAAAAAACATCAAGACCTCCTCCAGCGCCTAGATCTAACACGGCTTCTCCTTTTTTAAGAGATGCAATATTTTGGGGGTTTCCACAGCCAAGTCCCATATTGCAGCTTTGAGGAACGCTTTCTAGTTCTTCTTTCGTATAGCCTAATTTTTCTGAATATTCATTTGGTTTGCAAGAACCGCCACAACAATTATTTTTAGAATTTTTATTTTGATTTTTTCCTTTTGCTGCATTTTGATATGTATCTCTTACCTCTCTTTTCACATTTTCTTCACTTTTAGAAGATTTTTGATGTGTAGCGATTACTTTTCTTTGCATATTTCTCTCGAATTTATTTTTGTTTATAGCAACATATTGAACTAATTCGATTTTTGGAGGTTGATAATAATAATCCATAAAAACTCCTTTAGTATGGTTAATATATGGATATACGTATATACGCAAATATATTTAATATGTCAAAAACATTAAAATACAAAATTGATAAAATATCTTCTTTTAAAAAGGTGTTTATCATGAGTTATCAAGTTGTCTTAGTAAGTAAAGAAGAGTTAATCCCAAATAATCATATCTATAGAAAGTTTAATTCTCTTTGGAATTTTAAAGTATTTGAAAAAAAAAGTTAAATAAAAGGCTATTAGTAGAGAAATTTTAAATATCTAAATGATTTGATATCGCGAACATAATATGCGCGCGTGAGTCTCCCATAATCAATGAAATATTGTAGTTGAAATTAATCAGGAAACAAAAAAAATAATAATTCAATTTATATGCTTCTAAAGATAAGAATTATTGAGAGTTTTCATTAAAGGATTTTCAGAAGGCTGTAGAAAAATCTAAACAAAGATTAATTGAAATAAGGTAAGTTCATCTTAATAACTTATTTTTCAATTGATTATACATCCAAATTGATAAAGCTGCTGTATGACGAATTATTTGACATGAATAAGAATTATATACATCATTGATATCTATTAATCTTATATTATACAAACAGCCACCTCCACAAAGATTTTTAGCAAAACATTTTTTACAGCATTTTAAACTATTAGAATTTTGTGAATAGGATGTTTTCAATTTAAAATCAAAAAGTTTATTTATATTGCCTATTTTAAATTGCTCTTTACCGACAAATCGATGACAAGGATAAATATCACCAAAGCAGTTAATGGCAAAAAATTTTTTACCTATACTACAAAAAGAATTTCTTTCAATTTTTGAATCTAAAATAGATAAGTGTTTTTCAAAACATAAAATTTTTAAATTAGATTTATTTTCGAGCTTATCTTTTGTGTATATAATTGCAAGTTTTGTTAATTCTTTTTTGTAGTTAGAGATAGTATCATCATGAAAAGAAAGATTGGAATCTTTCATCAAGGAAGCTATTTCAAAATGAAAATATGAAGCTTTTAGTTTTTTAAAATTTAAATATGTTTTAGTTAAGTTCATATTTAATGGAGTTATAGTTGAACGAAAACCAACATTTTTATAAAGTTTTTGAAAATCATTCAAATTATTTAAAATTAATTGAAAAGATCCTTTTCCATTAATAGTTTTTCTAAGTTTATCTTGATCTTCTTTATATCCATCCAATGATATTTGAAATTTTATATTATTGACTTTGATTAGATTACTTAGTTTATCATTTAATATAGTTCCATTAGTTACAAAACTATAAACTATATTTTTTTTATTATAATATTTTTTGGATGTTTCAATAAAATATTCAATTGTATCTACAAATAAACATGGTTCTCCACCAAAAAAAGTAAATTTAAATTTTTTAAAATCATAGAAATTTTCTTTCAAAAAGATAAAAAATTGATCAATTACATCATTTTCCATTTTTGCTTTCGATTGACCATAATTTCCACCATCAGCATAACAGTATTTACATCTAAGGTTGCAATCATTAGATAACAAAACAAAAACACTTAATTTTTTTTCAAAATTACATTTGGATACATTGATAGTTTGAAGGGATGATTTTTTTTTATAATCCAAATAACTTTTAATAGAATCAGAGCAACTAATTGTTTTTTCTTTTGAAAATATATTTAAATTTTCTGGATCAAACATTAAATGTTCATTATCATATTTAAATATATTAATATTTTGTTTTTGAAATTCTTTTATTTCAAAAGGTTGTGAAAAGCTCACTTTTTTTATTATCCTTCACAAAAACAAGAATCATAGCAACTCCATTCATTAGAGCAAGAATCACTATCACTATCACAGCTTGCTTCATTTTTCAAAGTTTTAGTTGCTATTTTTGATGTTTTTGCATTTAAAATAGTAAATTTATCACATTTTTTGCTTTCAAACATTTTTTTAGAACTAACTTCTGACATTTTTGATTTAATCTTAATTTCCATAATATTACCTTTATTGTTAAAGAATTGTGAGAAATTATATCTTTATTTTATGAAATTTTCAAGGAAAAAATTAATTTTTGTAAGATCAAAAGTTCTTCAAATTGTACTTATGCACTAAATTTAAATGAAGGTGGCAGCTCAACGATGGTTTATGAATGCGTCTAACCGCCCCCATTTGATTTAATATCTAAATATCCAAAAATAAAAAAACTAACCTTGAAGTCTGCAATAATTAATTCTTGTTTGAAGTTTAGGATGTGTAAAGTTAAATGGGAATCTCACATTACCATTTTCATCGATTAAAATATGTGACAATATCTTATGATAAATAATTGAAGATCTATTTAGTTTACATCTTACATCTAAAAATGTTTTTTGTTCATTTTTAAAAAAAATCCAAGCTTGCGCTTTTGCTTTATCTGAACAAACTGACAATGCTGTTTTATCTGCTCTTTCTTCTTGGAATTTAGAAAAAATTGAATAAGCAACAAGGCTTATTAGTGAATGAACTAACGTTATTGGTGTAAAAGCTATAGTCAAACTAAATGGAATATCATAGATAATTAATATAATTCCACTTAAAGCTAAGAACCCTAAGGAAAAAGAGTTTGAAAAAAGAACCGCTAAAGCTACCTTCACAATAAGATTTATATTAATAAATAACCGTTTTAAAAAAGAATCATTATGTTTGATATGAGCAAGCTCATGGGCCAGGACGAATTCATTAATCTCTTTTGAACAATTTTCAAATTTTTTTACATCAATAATTAAATATGCTTTTTTTTTCATCCAATCTTGAGTTATGAAAGTTTTTTTTCCTGGATGTATTTCTATTTCATGATTTATTTTTAATTTATTGGCTAATTCATTAATTTTTTCATCTAGAAAAATTCTAACATCTTTTGGCCATTCATGGAGACCTTGATAAGCAAAACTTATTTTTAATTGGGTTTTAGTTAATGTACTCATAAAACTGCTCACTAATTAGAGATGACAATGCTCGTTATATCTCACCCCATTTTTATTCACTTTCAAATTTAAAATATAATTAACTTTCTTGTATTTTGTAAAAATAGAATCTGTTATGGACTGCAAGAATAAGCTCCAAATCCCCAATTATAGAGTTGGTGAGTAGCTTGTATTCCTCTTTTTTGAAGAACATTCTCTAATGCAATTAATTTACACCTTTATATAAGACCATAACTTTCTAAACCAATAGCTAATACACCGAAACCAATTCCAACATAAAAAGGACCAGATAAAATAAAAAGAATAGACGAAACTAACAATGTAATTGTTAAAAGTCTTGTCATACATGCCCGTGCTTTATTAACTACGTATGGCTCATGAAGATCCTTCAATTCTTCTGAAGAAATGTTTTTAATAGATTTATTAAAATAGTTGCAAATAACAGACATAAATCACTTGTGTTTTTTAAGACTAAAGTTTAACAAATGTTATAAAAGCTTACAAGCAGTTTTAATCAACAATTTAACTGTAATGGATTAGGGAAAATTTTAAAATAACATTAAAATATTTAATACTATTTTCATTATAAAAATTTATTGAACAACTAAATTCATTTTAATCCTAAATTGCTTATCAAATTCTTTTGTAATCAAGCAACTTTTTCTTTTCTAACTTTTAAGATATTTTGAAAAACTCTCTGAATGTATTCAGCAACAGAGCTAAGCTCGCTTCTTTTAATCTCACCGGATTTATGATCTTTTATATCAGTGATGAGTCCCATGGACATTTTTCGTGTACCGTTTTCCCATTCAAGTTGATTTTTAAATAATGTCCAAATAAACATTCCAGTTAGTTTAAAGCGTGTTAAAATAATAAATATTTTTTCGAAATATTCTTTTTGTGTTTTTTCATCTAGTTTAACGTCTTTCTCGCCCCATGCTTGTATTTTTGCATCACAGCCTGTTTCAGTAATGGCTATAGGGACATTAAGTTCTTTAGCTTCTTCTAGACTTTCTTCTAGATCATCAGGACAAAATGGTGGGCCAAGACTGGAAACTTTTCCTCCCTCTTCTTTGCATGTTGCTCCCGCTACAAAAAAATACTTTGTCAAAGGTATTTTGTACTTTGTTAATACGCCTGGTTCTTTGCCAGAGCCAAACCCAACTTTTAAAACAGGATAGCCATATGATTGAACTCCTATAAAATCAATTGGAGGTTTTTTATCCTCCCAAATTTTAAAGTTACAAAGAAATGGGATTTTTAATGAGCCTGTTTTAAGAGTATTTAAAACTGAATAATGTGTAATTAGAGAAAGTGCATAACTTACGATTCTCTCAATAGGATTATAACTATTTGCGGGGATAAATTTTAGCCATTGATGGGTGATTCCAATTTTTGAATTAGGAGAAATCTTTTTAATTTTTTTATAAACTGCATAATGGGCGATCAAAATATTTCTAAGATCTTTTATAGATGCAGAAATGCCTCCTTTTCCTCCAGGGTACATTTTTCTGATCTCACGTTGAAATCCATCTATTCCAGGCTCATTAAAAGTCATCCAGGTAGTAACATGTTTATCAAAGAGAGGAATGATTGTCTCTGCATATTTTACAAAACAAGAGATATTTTCATCATTGTTAAAACCACCATTGTCTGCGAACCATTTTGGCAGAACAAAATGATTTAGTGTTACCCAAGGCTCTATTCCTGCTTCTTTTAATGATTTACAAAAATGTTTATATTTTTCAATTGCAATAGGATCATATTCATTTTTGCTTGGCTGGATAACGCTCCACTCTAAAGAGAAGCGATAAGCTGTTACATTCATGTCATTTAATATTTTAATCAAGGTAGCTGGATTATCCAAATAGTTTCTAAAACTTGATTGAATATCTTCTTTTTTTCCTTCAATGTGGTTTTGGGGATTAGTAACCCATGCATCCCAGTCACAAACTCCTTTAAATGCAGGTTTTGAAAATTTTGTTCCTAAACCGCAGCTTTGGAATAAAGAGTCGGAAAATCCAAACTGATGTATGTTCTCAGAGAGTTTCATAAAGAGTTCTTCTTCAGATATGGAATTTGGTTTCGGATCAGATTTTGGATAAAATCGATTAACAGCTTTATCTTTTAAATCAATTAAAGAAGATAAGGATATTGCAAATGGCAAAATTGATAGATTTAAAATATTACTAAAAAAATTCACGGAGTAATAATAAATTTTTTTTGAAAACAGCAACTCTTTTTTTTCAACTGTATCATTTTCAAAATTATAAAGATATTCCTGATTAGCAGGAAGGAATCCTGAAACTAAATTTCTATAAACTTTACTTGAAAGAGCACTCATAAATTTCTTTTTTTTTAAAAAAGAATGCCAATTTATAGGATTAATTTCTACACAATTATTTTGTATCTTTGTTTGTCGTTTTTCTTTCTTATAATTTCCCAAAACTAAAAAAAAAATAATTTTAATTATGGGTTTTTAATGTCATGTTAATTAAACTAATTGTCAATTTTAATTATTAAATTATATAATTGTATGACATGTGAATCAAAATTAAATACAAATGAATTTTTGCATAAGCCTGCATATTACACGGCAAATAGTGAAAATATTAATCATCCCAAAAAGGATTTATTAATATCTAGAATTTTTTATGCAACTTTGCCATTTATAGCTTTGCATAAACCATTTGGAAAGGCTATTACTTTAACTATTGATTCAATTAAAGTATTTTCATCATTTAATGATTTATATAATAAAAATAATATTAAAAATTTCTCAAAATCAGCTTTTTCTATTTGTGCTATAGCGTCTACTATTTTTATGCATCCAATGGGTATATTAATTACAACCCTATATGATATGGGTTTAGATATAAATCAGTTGATTGCAATTTTTCCAAATAAAAATATAAATGAAATTCTTCCTTTATTAGTTTCTTTGAATCAACATATTTTTTATATAGCTACGATATGTATAGGTTCAATTGAAATTATTGCATTTTCAATGCTTTTACATATGAGCTATGAAATTTTAAAATCTAAAAAAGAATTTCAAAAAGGTAATTTAATAGAAGCTTTTTCACATTCATTGATGTCTCTTGTAAGGTTTTCTCAAGCACTTCCACATATAGAAAATATTACTTTAAATAAAAATAAAAAAGTTCATGCAAAAGTAAAAAGTCTAAATAAAACTATTAATAAAGTAAGAGATGCTAGTTCATATTATTTATATCTAACGGCGAGATTTTTTATGAAAGCTCAGTGGCAACTAACGAATCTTAATTTAAAAGCAATTAGTGTTTACAAAGATGAAACCTCTTCATCTACAAAAAAGTTATTTTCAATTACAAATGCTATCTTTTCATCTACTGTTTTATTGCCTTTCGCTATTTCAGGATTAATAGTGGCTCAAATTACTCATTTTTCAGCTTTTTTATTAGCAACTGAGTCATATATTCATTTAAAAGGGGATTATAAAGAAACTAAACAAAAGAAAAATTTTACAGTATTTCAAAATAATGCATGTTTAACAGCAGGCGGTTTTGCACGTATATTTGGAGGAACTACTCTTGATGATAATGAAAGAGTAAAACTGCTTGCAAAAATGATTAAAGACAATGATCCTAGTTTAGTGTGTATGCAAGAAGTTAGCGATATTAAAGATGCTATGACTCTTTATAATGAACTTAAAAAAGACTACTCTGATTTTTATCTGAATATTGGAGCTACCCCTTTTGTTCTGCAAAATAACAGCGGATTATTTATTGCAAGCAAAGAAAAGATTAAAAACCCCAAATTTCATAGTTTTTCTAAAATACCAAATGTAGAGTCTATGGTAAATAAAGGATTTTTTAGTTTTACAACTAAAATAGGCCATTTTATCACCACACATTTAAGTCCCTCTAAAGATGATTTAAATCCAAATAAGTCAGAAATAGAAACTAGAAAATTAGAACAAGAGAAAATATTTGAAGAAGCCATGGATAGAACATCTAAAGATCAAAAACCAAGTTTTGTAATAGGGGATTTTAATATCAATTTTGATAGCAATGAATATAAACAAAGCCTTTTATTTAAAAAGTCTTTAGACGCATTTAATAAAGATAGAGAAATTGTAACTGATGAAGATGCTACTTGTGAAACAGAATTTTTAAATCAAAGAAACTGGCATTACAATAAAGACTTTAAACCACAAAGAATGATATTAGATTATTTTTTATCTTTTTTTGTACAAGATAAAAAATTAAATATTTCTACAAAAAAAATAGCTACTTTTGATGTAGATAATCCAAAAGAGGCTATCACAGATCATGCAGCATTGATTAGTGAAATAATAGTTTAATTTTTTAGAAGTTGTATTAAATAATCCTAAGGCGATTTGGAGATACACTTAATGTAGATGTTTTTATTTAAAGTAAAATGAACTATCGTAAAAAATAGAAAAAAAATAAATTTTGTAATTAGAATAGTAAAGAAAAAAATAGAGAAAAGAAGTTTTCCACATGCAAAAAATAGCAACAATATTTAACAGACATTTTTTCTTTTTGATATTATTGGGCTTTTTGATATTATTAAAACCAAATCTCGAGGCTTCTATGTATCAAGCTGTTTATGCCTATCCCATCCTCCCAGGAAAAACAGAGACATTGCGTCAAATATATCAAGATCAAAGAAAGAAAACGATAGAAGATAACTTTAAACAGGATCGCTTGGCTTATAATAAAGAGATGGGATGGGAAATTGCTTCAGCATGGATTCAACATCTTCCTGGAGAAGATTGGCATATTTTATTTATTAAAAGTAAGGAACCAATTGTTGCAGAAAATTTATGTTCTAAATTTCGTAAACTTTGTGAAAAAGGTTCAAAAACAGCAAATACTATTCGATCATCTTATATAGAAACATGTGGTAGGGATTTTTGCAATCTCTCTAGTTGGGTTACCTTTGAACCAGTATTGGACATTCAAGTCCCTTTTTCACCAGAAGAATTGGAAGGAAGAATTATTACTGAGTATGCCTACATTTTACCAATACTTCCTAATAAAAAAGAAGCTTTTGTTAAATATTTAAGAGAAAATATAACTAATCAGGAAAAATACAGATATTTTCAAGAGGTGAGAAAAAAAGTTGGGATTATTGAGTGGCAAATGTGGATTCAACATGATTTTGAAAGAGATGTGTTGGTCATGCGTTCTATAGAATTGGATACAATTTCCGATTTTTGCAATGCATGGAATAATATTAGAAAGAATGAAGAGGCCATGAGAGAACATACTGAGATCACTGCTTCAGCAACTGGCCTTTCTCCTAAAGATTTGATAGCAAATCTTGAAAAACTTTAATGTAATGATTTTATATACAATTTTGAAGATGTAATGGTTAGATGAGTTAAAAAAAGATTATAATGAAATTAGATCTGTAATAGATTTTGAAATTGCAAGATTTACTTTTGCTGAAATTGAATTTGCTCAAGTAAATTATTTGCTTTTTGAAAAATATAAAAATTCAAAAATTTCTTTTTTAGAAGGATACAAATCTATTAGAAAAATTCCTGCTTTTGAAAAAATACTTCCTTTTTTAAACATGTGTGCATCACTAGGAGCTATTGGATTTACAATAGTTAGAAATACTTATAAAACAAAACATAAATTTATATATGATGAAAATGTTAAATTTTTAAAGAATTTTCTAGATTAGATGTTTAAAACTTTTTATTCATCTTTAGTATGAAGGATTAGGTTAATCTTCAAAATAATCAGCATCTGACTCACATTCATATGGATCATTTAATAAGCTTTCTTCAAATTCAGACACTTTGTCTAAAACATAATCTTTTCCAATAAGTGGATAACTTTTAACTTGTTTTTCTTTTAAGGTAGCAGTTGAAGTTTTTTGAGCAAGAGCGACCTCTGCTAAATTTTCAAAAGGAATAGCAATTGCTTGAGTAACAGGTGGAGGTGGAGTTTTTATTTTCAGTGCTGCATAAGCTAAAAGAGAAAAGCCAACAACTTTAGCTGCTCTAGATGCAATACTCATAAAGAATCCTTTTTTTACAAGATATTCTAATTCATATAAATTAAAACGCAAGATAAAGAATAATTTTAATTGTTTTCTAAAGCAATTTTTAAAAAGTTTAATAAGTAATCTTTTCCTTCGTTATAAAAAACTTCTACTTCTGCATGAAATTGCTCCCCATAAATCATTTTATGTTTATGTTTAATGCATTGAACGTAGGTAGACTTTGCTAAAAGTTCAAAATCATCTGGAATAATTTTTACTGACCAAGAGTGAATTTCAGGGGCAATAAATGGATTTTTTATATTTTTAAAAATAGGATCTTGTTTTACTATTTTTATAGGTTTTACTTCATCTAATTTTTCTAAAGATGTTAAATCTGCCCATCCCATAGATCTTACAAAAGAATAGCCCTCTGAAAATACAAGCATTTGATGACCAGCGCAGATTCCTAAAATTGGTATATTTGAATTTCTAATAATTTCAAAAACTCCATTATATTCAAACATAGGTAGATTTGGATAGTTTGCAGAGTTTCCACTTAAAATTATTGCAAAAGGTTTATTTTTCAAACTTTTAATCATCTCATAAGATGCTGCATAATGGGGGATAGTTATAATTTTTATATTGAGATTTAAAGTTTTAATATAGTTTGCTAGTTGAGTATAGGTTCCACCGTTCATCTGATCTCCAATTAATAAAACATATTTTTCACTAGGTGCTGTAAATGTAAGTGGCTTTGATGGTGTATAAAAAATAATACAATTTATTTGTGGAGACACACCTATAAATTTATTAATTTTAAGTCTTAAAAATCTTGTTTTTATAGGTTTGATATCAATTATATTTCTAAAAGTATCATTGTTTGATATTTTAGCATCTTGTATCTCTTCAAAGTTTTTTCCATCTAAACTTTTTTCCCACACAAAATCATAAAGCCAACCATTATCGCTATTTGGATTAGATAGCATCCATATTCTTTTTACTATTTGAGATGTTCCTAAATCAAATTTTACAAAATCTTTGATAGGACCAGGAGGCGTGGCACTCCAAAAAGATGATTGCCCTGGATCATCATAGTCTATTATGTTTTTAGGGTTTTCACCAGAAGATACTTCTATTGATTTTACGTTAAGTCTTCTAAGATTCATAAAATGTTTATTAGAAGAGGTATCTAAATAAAACCTAGAAAAAGACCATGCGCTTTCATTATTTTTTTCATCAATTGCTTTAACTCTAAAGTAATATCTAGAATTATCTATTAGGTCTCTATCTAATCTAACAGATGCTAAATATTTATTTTCTTCATATACATTTTTATATTCTATAAAATTTTTAGAATCAAAAGTATCTTTAGTGTCTATTTGTACTATATATCTTTTTTTTCCAATTCCGCCTTTTGAATTGAAAAAAGAAATCAAGGGTCTTTTATTAGTGCATATTATATCCCAAGAGGGGTTGTTTTTAAGTGAGGGTTTGCTAATATGTACTTTTTTATTGTTGCATGAATAAAAAGATAAACAAAGCAGTAAAATAAATATTTTTTTCATAAAATCCTAATGTCTAAATTGAGGACCTTCTTCTTTTTTTATAAAATTCTTTTGTTTAGAAAAGAACTCTAAATTTCTTTTTATATTTTTGAGTAACATATTGGCCATATCAAAAGAAAATCCATTTTTTACAACAATTCTTTGCACGGTTAAATCATCTCTGTTTTTTGGCATTTTATAAGCAGGAACTAGCCAGCCATGCTCTCTTAATTTATCAGCTAGATCATAGAGTGAAAAATTTTCTTCTTTTTTTAAAGTCCATGCAAAAACAGGAATATCATCGCCTTTAGTAATTAATTTAAAAGGACCCAATTTTTCTATTTCTTTAGATAAATATATTGCAATATCTCTACAAGTTTGTTGCACTTCTTTATATCCACTAAAGCCAAGTCTTAAAAAATTATAATATTGAGCACATATTTGAGAACCTGGTCTAGAAAAATTAATTGCAAATGTAGCCATTTTACCACCTAAATAATCGACATAAAAAATTAAGTCTTCAGGAAGAGCGCTTTTATCTCTCCACACTACCCAGCCTACTCCAGGATAAACAAGACCATATTTATGACCTGAGGTATTAATTGATTTCACTCTATCAACTCTAAAGTCCCATTTTAGTTTAGGATCTAAAAAAGGAGCTATAAATGCTCCTGATGCACCATCTACATGGATTGGAATGTCATATCCTTTTTCTTTTTGAAGGTCATCTAGCTCTTTTGCTACTTTTTCAACAGGTTCATAACTGCCATCAAAAGTTGATCCCATAATACATACAACGCCTATTGTGTTTTCATCACAAAGTTCTTTTGCTTTTTTAGGATCTATTATAAATCTATCACCTTCACACATAACAAATCTTGGCTCTACTTCCCAATATCTACAAAACTTTTCCCAACATACTTGAACATTCATCCCCATAATTAAATTTGGTTTGTCATATGGTTTATTTTCTTTTTTTCTTTTCTCTTTCCATTTCCATTTCATTGCCATCGCCCCTAACATGCAAGCTTCAGAAGATCCAATAGTAGAACATCCAATTGCATTTTCTTTATCTGAGGCATTCCATAGATCTGCTAAAATATTTACGCATCTACTTTCTATCTCAGCTGTTTGAGGGTACTCATCTTTATCAATCATGTTTTTATCTAATGTATCCATGATTAATTGTTTTGCTTCAGGTTCCATCCATGTAGACACGAATGTAGCTAAATTAAATCTTGAATTACCATCTAAAATAAGTTCGTCATGGATGAGTTCATAAGCTGATCTAGGAAGCATCCCATCTTTAGCAAGTTTGAATTTAGGAATAGGATTTTTTAAGGAATGCCTTGCATAAATAGGAGTTATCATTTTTTCAGAATCATCTAAGTTTTTTTCATTTACTTTTTCAAACATAGTTATTTTTTCTCCTTTATATTAGATTTTTTTGCCCATGAAGGATTTTTAAAATGGTTGATTAACATTGGAGCTGATACAAAAACTATTGTTCCAATTAAAATAAATCCTACGTAGAACAAAGGATTTGCAACAGATAGCTGTGACGGTGGGAAAAATGCTACAACTATTGCAAAAAGGACAGCTAAAAGACCAATTCCTGCAATTATTATCATACCAATATTTCCAAAAGGTACTCTGTAGGGTCTTTTTACTTTAGGCTTTTTATATCTTAAGATTATGGCTGATAAATAAAGAAGAATATACATAACCAAATATAAGACGGCAGTTAGGGCAGTAAGTAGAAAAAACGCATTGGATGCTGGCATAAATAAAAAAGTGAAAGCAAGTACTGTTACTATCAATCCTTGAATCCATAAAATATGAGTTTGGACACCATTTTTATTTGTGTATTGTAAATAAGGAGGAAGCTCGCCATGTTTTGCTGTAGCTAAAAGTCCTTTACTAGGACCTCCAATCCAAGCAGTAACACTACCAATAGCTCCAAATGCCACTAAAAACCCAATTATAGGAAGCAATATATCTAAGTGAAACATATGCAGTAAATCTTTGAAACTTTGCATAAGGCCTGCTGTTAAACTTATCTCTTCTTTAGGAATTGTTGCAGCTACAGCAAAAGATCCTAAAAGAAAAGTAATAACAATTATAATTAAAGCTATAAATATTGACTTAGGATATGTTTTTTTGGGATCTTTTAAATCCATAACATGAACAGCTCCAACTTCCATTCCTGAAAATAAAAGTACTGTACCTGCTAAAAATGCTAAATTATCAAAGTTTTTAAAATCAGGAAAAAAAGTATCAGATGTTTTTAAAAATTCTAAAGGATTTCCTGTAAATAACCAAACAAGGCCTAAAATAATTATTAAAATTGCAGGAATAATAGTTCCTCCAATTACACAAAATGTAGTAACCCATGATGCAGTTTTTAATCCTTTGAAATTTATAAATGTAGCCCCCCAATAAACTAACAATATAACTACTATTATAAAAAACTTATTTGAAGATAGATTAGGATCTAAAAATAAATAAGAAAGAGCACCAGCTGCAAATGCTAAAACCGTTGTATACCAAATAGTATTTTGTATCCATTGAAGCCAAATTGCTGTAAATCCAAATTTTGATCCTAAAGCTTCTTTAACCCATCTATAAACCCCGCCTTCTTTTAACCAACCTGTTGCAAGTTCAGCTGAAATTAATGAGATAGGAAGCAGAAAAAGAATAGCTGCAAATATTATATAGAAAATCATATGAGATCCTGTTTTAGCAATAAGAGGAAGCCCTCTTAGAGATAAAACTATTGCAACATTCATCATCGCAAATACAAATACATTTAGTTTATGTCCTTTTTGCATAATTACTCCTAATTTTATTTAACCGTTAAAATTATTTTTTGACTAATTTATATATATTGTCAATAATTCTTATTAATTAAAAAAAATAATTTTTAATGAGTTTTTAATTAATAAAAAAAAACTATTGGAAAAATATATCAATATATCTTAATATGTTGATATATAAAAAAAATAAAAAATTATGTTAACTAATTCATCTTTTTTAAAAGCAAGCAACTGTTTAAAAACAATTGCTCATCCCAAAAGACTTAAAATGATATATATGCTTTTAGAAAAATCTAGAACAGTTAAAGAGTTAGCAGAAGCTTGTAAAGTTAGACACAACGTTGCGTCAACTCATTTAACAATTATGAAAGATAGAAATTTAGTGTCTTCAAAAAAAGTTAATAGAGAAGTTATCTACTCTGTTAAAGAAAAAGCTCTACAAAATATTTTAAAATGTATAGAAAACAAATTTGGATAAAGGAAAAAAAATGAAAAATTTTTTAACAAAAAAAAAATGGAACCCTTATGTGGTAGGTGTTTTTATTGGTATCCTATCTTGGCTAGTTTTTCTAGTAGGGAATCAACTTGGAACAACAACAACTTTTCAAAAGATAGCAGGACTTATTGAAGTTATTTTTGCAAAAAGTCATGTTGAAAATTCTTCTTATTATCAAAGATATTTCAAAAAAGCATTAATAAGTTGGCAGATGCTTTTTGTTGCATCTATATACTTTGGATCTTTAATTGCTTCAAAACTTTCTAAATCTAAACATATAGAATATGTGCCGGTTATTTGGAAACAAAACTATGGAAGCTCAAAACTAAAAAGAAATATTTTTGCTTTTATAGGTGGGGCTATTTTAGTTTTTGGCGCTAGATTTGCAGGGGGCTGTACATCGGGACATGCAATTTCAGGAGGACTTCAATTATCTGTGATTTCATGGGCGTTTATGATAAGTGTATTTGCAGTAGCAATTCCCTTTTCAATGATAATTTATAGAAAAAGTTTATAGGAGAAAAAAAATGTTTAATTTACCACTTTTTGAAGGATTTTTTGCGTCGATTTCAGCAATTATTGCTGGATTAATTTTTGGATTTTTACTCAGAAAAGCTTTAGTTTCTAGATTTAATACAATAGTAAATCAATTATTATTAAAAGATTTTACAGTTGTAAAAGTGATTTTTAGTGCAATTGTAGTTGGAAGTATTGGAATATACTTTTTAAATTCTTTTAATCTAGTTAAAATAAATGTTTCATCTCAAAATTTACTGCCCGCTATTTTAGGAGGGGGAATATTTGGTATTGGAATGGCTATTACAGGATATTGCCCTGGTACTGCAATGGCAGCGCTTGGAGATGGAGCAAAAGATATGTACTACGGAGTTCCTGGAATGGTTTTAGGAGCTATGATATATGCAGAGTTTTATCCTAAGCTATCTAAATTAATAAATTTAAACTCTAAAACTCCAAATCCAACTTTTGCGAATCTTTTTAATGCATCTCCTTGGATTTTTATTGTAATTTTAGTTGTTTTTGCTTTAATTTTGTTTTATTTAATTGATACAAAATTTAGAAAAAAAAGATGATAGAAATAGAAAAAAAAGTAATTTTAACTAAAGAAAAATTAGATGAAATTATAAAAAAAGCCTCTTTTATAAAAGAAGTTAGAATACAAGATAGCTATTTTGATACTTTAGATTACAAGTATACATCAAATAATACTTGGATTCGAAAAAGAGATGAAAACTTTGAAGTAAAAGTAGGCTTATCAAAACGAAACAGCTCATTTAATCAATATGAAGAACTTATAGATTTAGATGAAATTTATAAGTTCTTTAATATAAAAGAAAAAATTTCTATAGAAAATTTTTTCAAAAAAAATAAGATTTTTAAGTTTATTTCTTTTCTAACCATTAGAAAAAAATATAAGTTAGGTGAATTTATATTAGATATTGATTTAGCAAATTATAAAGATTGTGAATATAGGATTTGTGAAGTTGAGCTTTTAGTAGATAATAAAGATAAAGTTGATGAAGCAAAAGATAAAATAACTAACTTTTTACAAAATTTTAATGTTGATCACGATAAAAATATTTTAGGAAAACTGCCATATTTCTTAAAAAAATATAGTTATGATCATTATAAATTTTTAAAAGATAAAAAGGTAATTATAGGAAATTAAATCTGTCTATAAGTTTCATCCATTAGTTCATCAATTAAATTAGTTTATTAACAATCTTTTAATGAATTTTCAGCAAAACAAACAATTAATAATTAATTTATTTTAATAAATAAAAAAAATAAGTGATTAAAAATACAAAAATTTGTTATTAAGAAAATTAGGATTACAATTAACTTAAACGAGGTTTAACATGATTAGTCCATTAACTTATTTTTTAGCTAAACTTTTTGGTTTAGTATTTTTATTTTTAGGTATTGCTTTATTTAGCAAACCACAAGATTATCAATCAACAGCAAAAGAAATTGCAAAAAGCAATGCTTTTATGACATTAATTAGCTTAATTCCATTAGTTATTGGAGTTTCTTTAATTATTTCTCATAATCTTTGGATTAAAAACTGGCCTGTTATTATAACAGTAATTGGTTGGTTTATTTTCTTATGTGGAATTATAAGATTATTCTTCCATAGACACGTTATGAAATATATGGGAAAACAAGCTAACAATAAATCATTTTTTGTATCTGTTGGTATTTTATTATTTATTTTTGGTGCTTATTTAGCGTCTAAAGGTTTTTTTGGAAATAAATTTTTCTAAAAAAATATTTTTTAATTAAAAATTAGCGAACATTATGTTCGCTAATTTTTTTCTTTTAACATTTTTTTAATAAGATCTTTAAGATTAATCAATAGACCAATTATTAGATAATTCAATGCATAATTTAGTTATTCTAGAAGAATATATTTTGTAGTCCATCGATTTAATTGGATAAGGGTATTCTCTGTTTTGAATTATATGAAAAGTAAGATCAATTAATGATTGTGAATCACAGTTTGTAGAATTAAATGTTTTGTTAATTAGGCTTAAATCTTTTGGATTTGCAGAAAAACTTAATTTTCTCTCTTGATTTGCCCGATCTAGTAAACCTCTAATTAAAAAAGAAATAGTTTTAGCTGTTTCATATGCATAAGCAGGTGCGTTTAAAATGGCGAATTTCTGCCTTCCTCTAGTCAGGTCACTAATCATGTGTCTTCTTAACTCTCGATTGATTTTAAGGCCTGGAAAAGGGCCTATTGTTGTAAGGGTCATGATATTAAATTTGGTTTAGGTTAATAGGTAACAAATTTTATATAAAAAGAATTAAAATTCAAGGAAAATTAATAGTCATTCCATCATATGCAATTAAAGTATCTACTCCTTTTTTAATAGATAGTTCATTTATTTTTACTTTAGCTTTTTTTTCATCTTTAACTATCTCTGATCCAAGGTGTGTAATTATCATTTTTTTTATATTTTCTTTTTTGCACCATGTAAGTTGAGAAGATATATTTGCATGTCCATATAATTTGTTTGTTTTTTTATCTTTCCTAACAAAAGATCTTTTAATTGTAGCTCCATCCCCAATGTAGAATGAAATGTTTTTAAAGGCTTTTTTTCTATCTTTTATCCAAAGAACATCTGGAACATAAAAAAAAGAATTTCTTTGAAAAGAAATTCTATAACCGACTGCTGGACATAATATGGAATGTTCTACTTCAAAAGCTTCAAAAGCAATGCCATTAATTTTAAATTTTTTATTAAACAAAACTTTTCTTTTTAAATTTTTATCGATTGGAAAATATTTGATATTTTCAAAAGTATCTTTAGTAGCATAAACTTTGCAATTAGATCCATTTTCAAGACCATAGGCATGATCTATATGGCCATGTGTTAAAACGATTGCATCTGGCTTAATTTTATCTAATTTATCTATATATGATTTGCCACAATCTATCATAATTTTTTTCTTATTATGTATAATAAGAAGAGATGTATATAGACTGTGGCGTTTAGTTTTAGGTTTTATGTATCCTCTTGTACCTAAAAATTTTAATTTCATGAATTATGAGGCTTCGTTTTATATTTCATTTCTTTTTCAAGTTCTACTTTATCTTCTATTGTTTCTTTAAGTTCTTTATCTAATATTTTTTCTTCTTTTTGTAATTTTTTTTTGTGATTTGGATCTGGGTTTACAACTTTTCTTTTCATAATATTCTCCATTATTTTTAAATTACTACGTTAACTTAAATATATGATGAAGGTAGCATATTGCAAGCTTTTTTTTATTAAAAAGAATTAAAATGAATACGCTCTTTTTTGAAATTATCCTTTGTTTTTTTTACTTCATCACTATATCCAAATGGAATTAAGGAGATTGGAATAATATTATCAGGAAGTTTAAGTAGCTTTTTAAAACTTTTCACTCGATCTTCTCGGAAATAAACACTTACCCAAACAGAACCTAAATCTTTTTCTGTACATGCTAGCAAGATATTTTGAGTAGCAGCTGCGCAGTCTAATATTTCCATATTTTTTGATTGTACTAATTTTAAATCAGCAAGTACTAAAATTGCTTGAGGACAAGAATTTAACATTTTTGCATAAGGATGAAATTTAGGTATTTCATCTAATGTTTTTCTATCATCTATAACTATAAAATGCCAAGGTTGTTGATCGTATGCTGATGGGGCATTCATTGCAGCATTTAAAATTTCAAAAATTATTTTTTTATCTACTTTTTTATCATTAAATTTTCTAATACTTCTTCTATTTAAAATAGCGTCCATTGTATTCATAAAAAATTCCTTTTTTTATATTAAAAATTAAAACTTTAATTTAGTTATGCTTTTTTTAAAATATACTTTGAATATAAATCATAAATAGTAGATCCAATTGAAATACCTGATAAAATAGGAGAGTAATATAAAAATGCATTACTTAAAGGATATAAACTAAGATGCAAAGTAAGACCAAAAGTTCCTATTATGATTAAAGCAAACCTTAAATTTGTAACTAAAGGGTTACTTCTATTAGAGTCGTTTTTATTTTTAACATATAATGTTACAATAGCTGAAAGGACTACTCTTTTAGCTGCATATTTAATCAAAAAAATTGAAGCTAGTGGAAATAAAAGATTTTTATAATTTTTATTTAAAAAAGCATCAATCTTATGAGTTAAAGTAATAATTTTTTGATCTAGTCTATTTTCTAAAATTTCAATTCGTTGATTTAATCTATTTAACTTAATAGATATATATCGTTTTG
>SDBT01006457.1_pt1 | contig 19464 bp, 33 predicted proteins | sample 2277101 | NCBI WGS metagenome assembly SDBT01 (sample SAMN10404973, study PRJNA504765) | marine sediment metagenome | isolation source: marine sediment core GS10_PC15, 103 cmbsf | place: Arctic Ocean: Southern Knipovich Ridge | collected 2010 | reverse complement strand
CAAATGAACTTAGATCATTGGTACTACCTACACACAAACGGTGAGTTAATTCATAAGCGCACGGGGCCAGAGTCAGATTCACCATTCGTGCAGAAGGTCTGGAAGTTAGACCTAGAAAATAGAGCGGCGGCATGGCTACTCTGCATCGAAGCACTTGCGCTTGGTGCGAAGAGGGAGCGTATTGATGAACTCGTCGATGTGTGGGGAATTACCGATGCAGATGCACCAAACTTCGTAGAATTCACTCAATCTTTGGGTAAGGATGCCTTGAAACTATTCAGAGACGGCGACGCTTGGTGTGCTACGTTCGCTGACTTCGAGAATATCCAAGAAAGTCAATGCGGATTTGGCCACACAGCATTGGAGGCGTTCGCTGAGTTGGCAAAACAGGGGCAACTTTAGCTTTATACAGATAAGGAGAGCTAACATGAAAATAGTAGAAGCCTGTCAAAACTGTAACTTTTGGAAGTGGAATAATTACATTCTTAATAAGAAAGCAAACATAAAGGGTATATGTTTACGCTATCCTCCCGGTTTATATAGGGACAACGTAACATACAAGAGTTGGTGGTGTGGGGAATGGAGATTAGTGATAGGAGAAATGAAAATAGCGACACCGCACCTCCCACAACTATGTAAAATTCCGTATGACTGGGATAAGATATACGAATAGGAGAGCTAATATGAACAACTGCACACAATGTGGCAACGAAATTCTACAGGTAAACTCTATCACAGGTGAAGTGAACTGTTACCATCGTTGCGTCTCCTGCGGCCATCCCCATATGGGATTCTTTGACAAAGACGAGGAGAATCCCACAGACTATCGTTGTCTGAACTGCCGAGAACCTTTTGTTTATAGTTGGTCAATCCTAGATGACTTCATGGGATGCCCAAAATACGCCATGTTCTCTCAAGACCTAGGTCGCTCGAAGAGTTCAAGCCCCATGCAGTTTGGACATGCAATTCATGCGGCCCTTGACGTGCTCCAGAGGCACAGAAGCATAGACGAAGCCATCATGATGTTTCAGGATGAATATGGAATCCCGCCGGAATGGGAAGACCTCCGCACCGTAGAACGTGGGGAGGGGATTCTGCGAGCTTTCTGGCATCGTTTTAAAGATAATCCCCTCATGACCTCTCCAGGTGTGAATGAAGAGAGTGCCGCAATCCAAATAGCCCCAAATCTTCTCTACTCCGCGAGGATAGATAGAATCCCGGAGATTGATGGGAAGAAATCCATCCTGGATTATAAGTCAACTACCTTCTTTGATCGAGAGACATTCACAAAAACCTTTAACATGTCCCACCAGTTCACGGGATATGCTTATGTGGCGACTTTAATCACAGGTCAAGTTATTCATGACGTGGATGTACTCCTCATCAAGGTACATAAGGGGACAAAGACCCGCAAGGCCTCCGAACTCGCTAACGGTCGCTCACCATATGATGATGCCTATGACTTCACAATCCTTCCACAAACCCGTCCAGACTTTATGATGGAGAATTTCCTCAAGACGGTAACGTATTATGCGAAATGGTGGTGTTACTGTCGGGCTACAGGGTTCTGGCCGGAGCGAACATCTTACTGTTTCCACTATCAAAGCTCCTGCCAATACCTTGAGTACTGCCAGATGCCTCTGAAGCAAGCCGTGAAGCTCTTGAGGGTTGAGTTTGACCTCCGGTTCTGGGATTCTATAGCGGGGAAGGAAACTATCCTTGCACCAGCAGAGAGGCCACCCCGTGTGTGAGAGAGGAGAGCAAAATGCTAAATGAAATGGACAAGAGAATGGCCAAGACAATCCCAGTCGAGGCACTCCCTGCAATTCACCACATGATAGGGAACAAGCTCCAGCCAATCCAGACAAGGATAGACATTCTCAGGGCTGATCTTGAGTTTGCGGAGGCTAAAGAGGGCGGATGGCGGGAATCTTATTACATCGTAAAGGATATCAGGAACGTAGTTGAGACATTCAAGATATGTTTAGTGGTGATTGATGCATTTCTTGATGAGGTTGAGAACAGAGAGGAGAAAGCCCAATGAGCCGTATTATCACAACCGCGATAATCGTGATTGCACTCGCTGTGCCTGTGTGGGCGCAAACATGGCAAGAAGACAAGTATGGCAATGTAATCACAGATGCACCCGATGGCAACTATATTAACGTGTCAATAACACCATATGACCCTATAACTCCCCTAGAGGCCAGAATCGCCAAGCTAGAGGCCGAATTACAGCGGGTCGCGGCGTTGGTGTACACAATACATGGGGCCATCGAATGGGGGCCAGATGGATGGAAGCTCTTTTCAACGTGTGAAATGCAAATACCTGAAGCGTTTGACCAGAGAATCGACGACTGTTTGTCAAATGTCACCATCGAGGAGAAATAGAATGAACAGACTAAACTTCTTCAAAACTTTCCTCAAAGGTAGCCTCGTGGTTGCCACAATGCCACTGGTAAAGCATCTACCGAAGGCTACACCGAAAGTGATTCCAGGCAAGTTGGGAACATTTGATGGTGTAACGATTGTTCCCACCATGACATCAACAGGAAGCTCTCATATGATAGTTACCTACCCAACACAATTAGAATCGCTAACTAACGGGCCGTGGGACCCGATTGAGGAGGATGAGGAATGCCATCACCAGTAAAAATCGGAGCCTTCAACATCCAACACGGCCCAGTGGAACCTCTAGGTAGAACATACCTTTTCTATGGTATGTTTGGCTCTGCCAAGACCCATACAGCCGCTACAGCTATGGCCCTCGGAAAATGTCTCTGGATAATCACGGATGCTAACACGAATTCCATCCTCCTCAAGTTCCCGAGTGAGAATGTGGACAGAATTTACATTACACGATACCTTAAGAAGAGGTCGAAGGTTCGAGACCCGGAGAACCCTAAGACACTCATAGAGAAAGACATAAGAATCATAAACCCCAACGCCTATATGTACTTCTGTGATGTTATAGATGACCTCTGGGCACATGATGCCTATGACTATGACTTCGTGATCATAGATTCTATGAACACCATGGGAGTTATGTGGATGGATATGGTGGCGATCAAAAATGGCCTCAAACCCATTGATGATGCACCGCAAATTCAACACTTCGGCGAACAAATCAGGCAACTTTTAGCTAAATGTGGTTATGGGATACAAGACATGGCCAAGACTACAAAGACTAACGTGATAATTATATGTCATGATAAGGTTATCGAAGATAAGAAGCTGGGCACTATTGGAATCTACCCGGCACTCACGGGGCAGGCAGGACGCATTATAGGGAAAGAGTACGAGGAAGTTTATCACTTCTCCTCTGTACTAAGGAGTACCCCTGTTGAAGGTGGAGACCCGAGATCAAAGTCAGAGTTCCAAGCCCGAACCCGTGGGACAGCCATGATCGCGGCCAAAACCCAAATAGACGATCTGCCAGATATAATCCCACATGCTGACCTCAACATGGCTTACGTGATTGGTGTGAGGGATAGGTTTATAGAGAAGATGACAAAGAGATCCCAACAGAAAGGAGGATAGGCAACGCACAGGACAACTAACAACCAAACCCAAACCATAGCTGAAAGGAAACAATCATGACGACAGCATCAGAAACCAAACTACCAGAGCGACCATCCATTCGCGGTACAATGGAGGACATCATTGAGCAATCCAAGCCAATACCGGCCGGAGAACAGGTCGAGTTGGAGCTCTTTGAGATCAAGGGACCTGGAGAGGGCGCAAAGGAAACCGCCCCTGACCATGCCCTCTTCCGCGTGGTAGACAATCCCAACCCGGAATTCAACGGGAAGCTGATTAGCCTTCCGCTGTTCGACAACAACCTGGTCAAGCTCATTCGTGCGAGCGGCGAGGTTTTTGGTTGGGATGAGCAAGGGTACTTCCCGGCATGTATAGGCTTGAGGCTGATTGGAAACGTCACCATAGAGAAGTTCACACCAAAGGGGACTTCTGAGGTGGTAGAGAAGAACGGCATCAAGTTCTCCGGGTAGTACCACGTTTGGAAGCCGTGTACGCCCCCTAACTCCTGCGAGAGAAGGATATGAGGGATGTCTTGGGCTGCAGACCGCGCGGCTTCCATTTGGGCCTCGAGATCAGGGAAGCTAAAGACGGTGGATATCATAAAAACGTAGTCCGTTGATACCACGTTCGACTCGTGGCGGGGCCACCAAGAGTTCCCACCAGCTTAGATGCTCTCCGGCTGGTGGCCTGGCAGGGGTAGTTACCCGTCGTGACTACCCTTTGTCAGGGCTAAAGGAAGGAGCTAAAGCATGGCGCAAGAATATGACCCAGACTGGAACGTAGACCAATGGTCAAAGGCGATACATAATTGGGCAAGGGAGAAGGGGTTTTACACACCAAATGGAACCTTCCACGTCTCTGGCTCTCACGCCGCACAGATTATGCTGATAGTCACGGAGTTGGCAGAGGCTGTGGAGGAGGACAGGAAAGGAAACCCGAGAGAGTTCCGTGAAGAGCTTGTGGATGCGCTCATCAGACTTCTTGACATGATGGGATTCCTCAAGATGGATATTGGGATTCTCTTGAGACAGGTCATGTCAGCTAATGAATTGAGAGCAACGAAGCATGGGAAGAAGTACTAGTCTGTTCCATAATTTGGAAAAGGGAGAACGGAATGGATACTAAACAATTTGATCAGCTAGTTGATGCGGTACACAAAGAATGCAAAAGAATCCTTGCAACGAAAGGTAAAGATTACACGCCAGATGAATCCGACCGCCTGTCCCAATTCAAAGAGATAGCAAAGGAAGTAGGTATAACCCCAAGACAAGTGATAGGTGTACTTCTTGCGAAGCATAGAAAGTCAGTTTATAAAGTAATTCGTGGGGAGACCCTCATGGCTGAACAATTGGACCAGAAGGTTGTGGACGATATTAACTATCTTTGCTTTCTGTTGGCTCAAGTGAGTGAGGAGAAGGCTGATGATATTCCACCAGTTCTATGACCATGAACAGTTCTCAATGTTTGATAGGCACACCGAAAAGCTAGTAGCAACTAAATATGTCGTCCGATACTTGATAAGAGACCTAAGAGAACAAATAAGGTCTGGGGGTTGGATGGATTTCCACCAGTGGCTTCGTGAAACCTTTGACAAGATTGAACTCCGTCCTCTCCCCGGCAGGCTACGCGAATTTGACATCCTCTCAATCAGAGCCATCAAGAAGGAGGAGGCAAAATGCTATAGCCTTGAGAGTGTCTCAATGAGAGCAATAAAGAGGGGTATAACAGACGACAAAGGAATAGATGGTGATGATATACTAACAATAGATAATATATTCTAAGGAGAACGCCTCAAATGCAGACCGAAGTCAACATCCCAATCAAAAAGATCAAGATCAAGGAGCGGTTCCGCACGGAGTTTGATGAAATTGAACTCAAGAAACTCGCTCAAGACATAAAGGTCAACGGTCTCATAAACCCCATAACCCTTGACCAATCTCTCAACCTCCTCTGTGGAGAACGTAGGGTTCGTGCCTTTGTCATCAATGGGGAGACAGAGATCCCCTTCCGTATGCTTCATGTAGAGGATGATGCACAAGCTAAAGTGATTGAAGTCAATGAGAACATCCTTCGTAACAGCTTCACATGGTGGGAGGATTGCTATGCTATTAGGGAGCTTCATGATATTATGCAGAAAAAGCACGGGGCTGCTAAGCGTGGCTCTGAAGAGGGTTGGGGCCTTGAGGAGACTGGCATCAAAGTACATAGAAGCAAATCCTCAATCCATAATTCTATCCAACTGGCTGGCTATCTCGACCAATGCCCGGAGGCCATCACGGAATGCAAGTCCGCGTCCTCTGCCGTTAAGTATATCAAAGACAAACTCGGCAGCACTCTCGCAAAGGAGAGAGCCGAGCGAAGCCTCAAGAAGGGAAGAAAGAAAGCACCAAAGATTGATGGAGCATCTCAGAAGGAAGGTGAAATCACACCGATCTTTGTGAATGATGACTGTAAGGTTTGGATTCCAGAACACATCCCAGAACCTATCGTGAGCCTCTTCTTCATAGACCCGCCTTATGGGATTGAGGCACATAAGATTACCACCGTCTCCAAAACCTACGCAGATCACTATGATGATTCTAGTGGGTTCGACTGGCGGTTAGAGATGGTAGGGATTCTGAAGGCGTGCTACAGCATAGCTCTTGAAGGAGCACACTGTTACCTCTTCTTCGGGATGGTATTGAAGAAGGGAGAGGAAATCCACAGCCTCCACCACCAGTGGTTTGATATTATTGGCTCAAGTGGCTGGTCATTCGACCCATTACCAATCATTTGGCCTAAGGGTGATAGTGGCTCTGCAGGACGAGACTTCTCCAGGAGCTACATCCCAGGCTATGAACCTATCTTCTTCCTCTGGAAGGAGCCATGCCGAATCTTTAATGTAGGGCAAAGACATAACATCAACGTACTTCAAAACATTAAGGGGTTGCATGGAAATACAAAGATCCACCCAGCCCATAAGCCACCTGAACTCTACACCCACTTTCTTGATGTTAGTGGGGTTCCTGGGGGTGTTATGTTGGACCCATGTGCAGGGAGTGGTGCTAGCGGGAAGGCAGCTCTAGCACGGAGCATGACACCGATACTCATAGAGAAGGATGAAGATAACTTTGCAAGGATGGTGAATTATGTTGAGCAATAAACTCACGCTTATAGAATTACAGATAGAGTCTGATAGGATATTAGAATCTTTGACGAGTATAGCTGATATCCTATCTCAATTTCGCCAGAGAGATAAGATCAACAATATTCCGTTAGATCAAACAGGTACTCCATTATATGATGCTGTACATGGTCATGAAGAGGAACAAGATATAATTAGGCACCTTGAGGATTATTATCTCCTCTTAAGACCTGAAGCTAAAAAACTAACAGAGATATTACATAACATGAGAATGGAAGGGTGTGGGTGGTGAACTATGTCGAAGGGTAAACTTGATAGGATTAGAGAGCTTATAGAGGAGTGGAGAACATTAGATAAGATACACCTTGAACCTGAATATCTCAATGATGAAATATCCCCACTTACTATAGGGGAACAGCTAGAACTAATAGAGTTCATAGAAGCCCTAACAAAGGACCCGGTGTATGATGATCTATTGCAACTCTTGCGGAATCGCTAGAGGCTACCCCACAGATACAGAGCCTCAAAGCATAGGTCTCTGTGTGGTATGCAACAAGGTATGTTCATGTAACAACGTACCAGAGAGCCGCCTCACCTACCTCAAAGATCACAAGGATGACCCTCTCACAACCCAAATTGGGGAGATGGGTAAGCCTATTGTACCTGGAGAAGGCCCGCCAGATGCAGATATTATGATCTTTGGTGAGGCTCCTGGAGAGGATGAGGAACGCTACTCCCGCCCATTCATAGGTAAGTCAGGTCAACTACTCACACGGTTGCTGAACAATTGTGGACTGCCGCGTGAGACTCTCTACATAGACAACATTGTTCCCATCAGGCCTCCCAACAATGACCTGAAAAGGCTCTCTGATTATGGTCTATCAAAGGAAGCATTCTACAAGGCCGCGCAAAAGAAAGTCCTCAAGGCAAAGCCGAAGGTAGTCTTGATGCTAGGTAACACACCCCTAGACTGTTTCATAGGTGGTGGGAACATCACAAAGAGGCGCGGCTCCGTATACATGTGGAATGGCATCCCAATGATACCCTCACTCCATCCAGCAGGCATCCTGCGTGGAAACCATCAAGGTGGATACCTTCTCAAATTTGACATAGAGAAGGCAAAGCTCATAGCTGGTGGGATGAACCCAGTCAAAGAACGTGAATACATTATAGACCCAGACATGCCGACCATCGTAGACAGGCTTACATACCTCACAGAGAAAGCACAGTTCCTGACCACGGACATAGAGACCCGGATGTACAGTTTCATAGATTGCATAGGCTTCACGGACTCGGATGACTGGGCTATCTGTATCCCCTTCCACGCGGCAGGGAAACCTCGGTGGTCTCAAGGGGAGGAACTCTATATCCGCCAAATGATAAATGATCTTATGAGGAGCAAAGCCCTCAAGATCATGCACAACGCGATGTATGAATTATTTTGGTTCTACTTTTATGGTATCCCATGTAACAACCTCTGGATGGACACAATGCTCGCAATGCACACCATCCACCCCGAGTTCAAAAAGGCTCTTTGGTCGGCACAATCCCTCTACTCCAATGAGCCATATCATAAAGATGAGGGGCGGGACTCAGACAATGATCGTGATAGGTGGGTTTACAACTGCAAGGACGTAGCTGTAACCCACGAGATTTCAAAGCCTCTCCTTGAAGATTTGATGACCACTAAGCTCAACCATTTCTTCTTCAACCACGTCATGAGAGAGGTTAAACCATATCTTGCTATGTCGGTGAAGGGTGTTAAGATTGATCAGAGGAGATGGGCTGAACTTACTTTAGGTGTGACTGGTGAACTTAAACATCACCAGGAAGTGTTAGATGAGAAGATAGGTAGACCTTTCAACGTCAAATCTTTCAAGCAAATGAAGGCTCACTTCTATGATGAGTTAAACCTTAAACCTATCATGAAAATGGGTAAGTCTACTCTCAATGAAGATGCCCTTTGGCAACTTTCATCAAAGTATCCAGCCGTTGGTGAACTTCAAGATGTTATCAAGGTACGGAACAGAAGAACATTTATAGAGCTGTTCCTCAATAAGCATTGGGATTCTGACGGCAGGATTAGATATTCATACAACCCTGCAGGGACTGTAACTGGTAGAAGTTCTGCATCAGAATGTCCCTTCGGCACAGGCCTCAACCCTCAACAAACCCCAAGACCGGGTGGAGAACCAGATAGAATTTGGAAGCACTTTCGTGAGGTCTTTGTGGTTGATGACCCAAATTGGGTGTTCCTCCAAGGTGATCTTGCCCAAGCAGAGGCGCGGGTAGTCACATTCCTCTGTAATGACAAGATAGAAAAGGAGATGTATGAACGTGGTGAAAGTGTACATATTCGCAACGCATCCATCTGCACAGGAGAGCCTAGAGAACTATGTGCGAAAGGGACCGAAGCTTATAATCTTGGTAAGGCTTCCAAGCACGCCTACAATTACGGTATCGGGCCCGTCCAGCTCTATAGGGAGATCATCAAAAACTACGGTCGTGCTGAACGTACCCTTCCGAATGGATTTGGAGTAGCAATGTGTAAACAGATCTTGAGGAGGTTTGATGAAGGAACCCCTCTTGTGAAGAGAGCCTTCCAGTCTTATATAGAACAGGAACTCCACAGGTCACGAACCCTTTACAACCCATTCGGGCGGAGGAGGGTTTCTACTGAAATTTGGGGTCAAGGACTCTTTAGGAGTGGTTACTCTACCATTCCACAAAGCACAGTCGTAGACATAATCCACCGGGCTATGTTCCACATCCATGATATACTTGAGGAGCTTGTGCGTGAGCGGGAGTTGGAGTATGGCACAAGACTTGTATGGCAAGTGCATGATTCTCTAATTGTTCACTGCCTTAAAAGTCAGGTGAATAGAGTGAGAGACATTATGAGAGAATGGATGCAGGTCTCCATCAAGATCAATGGGGATACAATGATAATTCCTGTGGAGTTTAAAGAGGGCAAGAACCTAGGGGAGGTATAGGATGTTTAACACATGGATTCGTACAGACATGAATCGACAGATTAGAATCAAATCACACGCAGAAGACAAAACATTCTCATTCCAAGAGCGCACAAGAATATCCTCAAAGAAATGGTCTAGGTGGAAGCAGTTATCTCGAATACCAAGTGATATACTTATCGAGATAGCGCACGAGATAAATTTAACCACCAATCAACGTCTAGACTTATTACCATGTATAAAACGAACACGGTTATGTAAAGTTCAAAAAGAGCGTTTGTCTATACGGAAGGATGTCAAATCTAGATATGATGGGTGGAGGTATAGGATGAGGTATGTAATGTTGCTATTACTGTTCTTTGTATCGGGGTGTTATGGTGCAGAGTCTGGAGAGCCTTTAGATGAAATTGTAGGCTCTTCCATCATCAAACAAAGTTGGGTTGGTACTGTGACCGATAGGAGTGATCAGACAACTATACAGGCAGGACAGCCAAGATATGTTGTATTACACTTCGACGGTGTAGAGGTAGATTCTGTAAGTGGGGCACACTTCAGAAGTATTGAATCCATTTGTAAGGTTTACTGGGTGGGAGGTGTAGAATGATCATGTCAAAAAAACAGCTACGTTTACAGGTTGCTGAGTTGAAGGTAGAGTTGAATGGAATATATGCTCGGTTAGAACAAGCACGAGCACAACCACTATTAAATTTAAGTTTACAACTCGAATCCTTGAAGAGAGCACATGAAGAAAGTCATGAGAAGATTAGAGAACTACAAGCCAAATTAGGGTTGAAGAGTTATGAAATTTACAAGATGGGACAGGCTATTGATGAGCTGATCTTAAAATTACATGGTAAGTAAAGAGGGAGGAGACACAATGAAATGCCAGATGAGAGACGCCTGTCTAATTGGCTCCGAACGTATGTTGAGGATTGGACTATCGAAGCAGAACCACCGGAGCTGTTCCATCTATGGACAGGGATTGGGGTATTATCCACAGCCCTCGGGAGGAAGGTAAAGCTAAGTCGTGGCAACTACAACCTATACCCAAACTGTTACATCATCCTAATAGCCGGTAGCGCAAAATGCCGAAAGTCTACAGCCCTCCGTATGGGTGTCGGACTTCTTGATGAGCTAGAGATAGCAAACAGCATAAAGATAACACGGAACAAGATAACACCTGAAAGGTTGGTCGAGGTGTTAGGGAAGATGAAACAAGTGGAGATGAAAGGCACGTCAGCAGAGTTCATAAGTCGTGGGAGTGAGGCCCTCATCTATGCACCAGAGCTAACCACTCTCCTAGATATGAACTCACACAAAAGCGGTCTCATCGCTATACTCACAGATCTCTATGACTGCCCTAATAGATGGGAGAATGAAACTAAGAACAAGGGATACGATCACCTGTACGATGTATTCCTTAACATCCTTGGGGCAACAACACCAAAGGAGTTTGGGTCTGTCATTCCACCCCAAGCCATAGGCTCCGGGTTTATGAGTCGTACTGTGCTTGTGTTCCAACGAACCACCAACAGAAGGAACCCACACCCAGATGAATTCTATAACAGCCCAGAAGCCATCAAGCTCAAGGAGGACTTGATACACGACATTAGAATCATACATGCTTTAGGGGGTGACTTTGTTTGGGGTCCTGAGGTGAAGGACATTTTTGCTCAGTGGTACATGGGATTCCAAGAGCCAGAAGATGAGAGAATGGAAGGTTATATGGGTAGGAAGGATGATCATGCCATAAAGGTTGCTATGGTGTTGTCGGCATCCATGAGTGATAACCTGATTATAGAGAAGCAACACCTCTTGGCCGCCATATCCCTCCTAGATCAGGTTGAGAAGTATATGTCAGGGGTGTACTCGCTCCTCTCCGGGACAGAGAATGTTGGCGATGATATTCGATGGGTGCTTAAGAAGATGGTGCTGGCTGGAGGGTCTATAGGGCACTCAGATTTGCTAAAGGGAGGGTGGTATAGGTTTAATGCTAAAAGTTTTGGGGAGGTAATGCAGACTATGATTGACTCTAAGATAGTTGATAGGTCTTATGGGAGGAAGCAAAAGATCATTTACACATTGTTGGATGAGGATATGGCTAAAGAGATACTTTTTGATTAGCCTGTTCCATAATTTGGAAAAGGGGAAGGTGTAACATGACACGAATTAATGAGGCAATCGAAGCATTAAGAGACACGACTTCAACAGATAGGAAGTTAGAAATCTTACACGCACTTTGTAATGATAGAATTGCAGGAGAAGTACTAAATTATGCCTTGAATCCTTATATTACCTTTGGTATAAACAGACCTATTCGGCATCCGGATCTATCAACAGCAAAAATAAACGATCATTTCTATAGCAGATATTGGAGTAACATCAAAGTTATATTAAACAGGCTACAAGCTCGACACCTTACAGGTAATGAAGCTAGGATAGAATTAGAGAAGGCCAATTGCGGTATGAACAACCTTCTTTATCATATCATCAACAAAGACCTCCGAGCAGGGGTGAGCATCAAGCTCGTGAACCGTGCAATCCCTGGCCTTATTCCCACCTTCACAGTAGGCAAGGCTGCAGACATACGAAGGGGGGCAAAGCCAACCTACCCCTGCCTTGCAGAACCCAAGTACGACGGGGTTAGGGTTCTTGCAATGTTTGGAATCACTGGAGATGTACAACTCATGAGTAGCGGCGGACGGGAGTATATGAACTTTCCTCACATCCTTAAGGAACTCATGGGTCTTGGCTACAGGAATAAAATCCTGGATGGTGAAGTTTATGGGGATACCTTTGATAAGACTATGCAGGTAGCCCACAGGGGTAGATCAAAGAAAGATAATGATGGCGTGGATGATGCATCCTTCATCTACAATGTGTTTGATATGCTAGATATGGACGAGTTCAGTGCTGGTGTGTGTAGTTACCCGCTGGCAACACGTCGCATGACACTGCAAATGACATTTGGCGGGGCTGATCATGTACGCTTAACACATGGATTGGAAGTTAGGGATAAAGAAAGTATGTGGGCCTATCATGACAAGATAGTAGCTTTAGGTTATGAGGGACTCATCCTCAAGAACCTCAATGCGAAGTACCCATTCAAGAGAACATCAAATGCATGGATTAAGGTCAAGAGGATGCACACATACAAGGGAGTAATTGTAGGTGTGTATGAGGGCAAGGGTAGATTATCTCATACTCTAGGCGGTATAGAAGTTGATATAGGTGGTGTGATCACAAAGGTAGGGTCAGGCTTCACAGATGAAGAACGAACAAACATCTTTTACAAGGGTACAGCTGTTCATGGTTTAGGTATCACAATTCAAGGCCAGGAACTCACAGAGAGTGGCTGTGTTAGGTTTCCAGTGTTTGTGGAATTTGAGGATAAGGAGATAGAGTCATGGATAAGAACCCGAAGCTGACAGAGGACGAGCGTGAGAAGATCAAATGCATGCTTGAGTGCCTTGCAAAGGATTGGGGCTGTGCACATAGTGGCAAATATTTATCCTGTGAGAGATGCAAACAACTCACTATGGCAGATAAGTTTTGTGATGGTGCTGTAATAGAAGACCGCGCCAAAGCACTCCAGCGTGTACTCGACGAGCAGCCCAAGCCCCTCGCATTCATGATGCCGGAGAGCTTGTCGGATGAGAAGAGGGAATGGTTGGAAACGAGCGTAGAAGCAGGAAAATGTTTACATAATCATTGTGGTATATTATGTGGCCTATGGCTCGGATCGCTCTTATTACCGTGCTATTCCCTTGGAGAAGATGATACAAAGGGAGTGTTTCTCAACATGTTCCGCGCCATCCTTGCGCACCACAAGCTACCGCTACTGAATTACAGTGTGCCATGGCTGAGTGAGGAGGAGGCAGGGGGAATGAAGCCGAATGTGTGGTATTACTATAGATATAATCGAGACACAAATGAAGTAGAATATAGATCCCCAAATGATCCGCCATTCGATGAGATCACTACCCGTGACGAGCTGTTCGAGGAGATGGCGGAACCCTTACTATTCGCCATTGCATATGCGACAAACGTTGGCGACCAAGCCCGGTGGCAAGCCCTCCTCACCAAAATAGACGCACTACAGAAAGGGGAAGCATGATGATATACCTCGATAAAAACACGACATTTGCTTGCATGGTCTGTGATCGTATTTACTACAGTGAACAGCAACTGAGTTCTTTCTGCCCAGATTGTGTTGACGACATTAGACATAACAGGTACAAAAAGGAGGAAGCATAATGAAGCATAATGATATCGCAGGTGCAATCTTTGACTTTGCTGGATTTCTCACGACAAGGCCGATAAGTACTACGTTCGGTGCTTGCCATGATGTAGCCACAATGCCTGCTTTGATTCAAGAATGGGCGGCATTGAGAAAACTGGGCACAGGAGCACCAAACACTGAAGACTGGAATAAGGAGGAAGCAAAATGACACGAGACACTAAAATCCTCATTGGCATCGTTGTGTTTGTGACTGTGTTCGCGGTAGTGCTTCACGGCATAGCGCACAATATACTTGTAGAGCCCACCACAACCATCTCTCACACAGAAGAACTATTCCCACACCACGAATACAAATATGGGTGCCCTGAATGCCGATCAGTGCAATGGACATCCAATCGGCTGATAGGCGTGCATATGAAGTGTGACGCATGCTTTACGGCTGGTCGCAAGTTGTGGGAAACCGTTTACCTTGGGCAACACCACCGACAGGAGGAAACACAATGAAAACGCTCATACTCGCACTCACCCTCGCCCTACTGTTCGCCAGTCCCGCACACGCGCTCGTCAAGGTCGCGTCAGGCCAGTCAATAAACCTGACATGGCAAGCCCATCCGAGCCCTGATATCGTTGCGTATGAAGTCCATCGGGCCGACTCAGTCGATGGCCCGTGGTCGCTCTTCGCTACGGTAACGAATGCCGGGCACACCGTCGAAACGCTCGACCTGCCTGAAGGTGGCACCGTCTTTGCCTTGATCGCCATTGATGATGTAGGCAACAGGGGCACTCTCAGGCCGCCATCCGAGGTTGTCCTCAACGACAATATCGTCGAAGATTGGCCAGGAGAGATCACTATAACCGTTGTAGCGGAATAGGAGGATAGAAAGATGAAAATGTCTGACCGCTTAGCGATAGTGATTAAGGAAAGGGATTCTGCCCTTGAAGAGATGAGGTATTATCATGATCGCTTTAATAACGAACGAGAGGCCCATCTGGACACAAAGACACGTCTCTATGAATACGAAAAACACATCAAGACTTGTGCCGTCGCTATCGAAGCAATGGCATACTCAATCAAGGGTGGGCGGAGATGATCACGATAACTGTGGTGGTGGAATAGGAGGTGGGATGATGAAATATGCATGCATAAACTGTATCCATTTCCCAGTATGTGACATCACTAAGGGGCTACGTGAATATGTCGATCGCAGTCGTAATCATCATTCAGCAGCCATCACGACTGGACTGGGAACGCAGGACACATTATTGATAGGCTCAGAAAAACTATTGGCAGAACATTGCCATCAATATAGGAAAAAATGAAACATCTAATCATCCTCACTCTGCTGTTAATCAGCGGGTGTGCTACCACGGACACTTGCACGGCTGAAGCGCATCCGGGGTGTTGGGAAATGGTGGTGAGAGATGGGCAGCGGATTTGATCGTCAGGATTTGTATGCGCTACTTACGATAGCAGCTTATCTTGGTGTTATGGCGTTATTCTTCGTAGCATACTTACGATGGGAACAAGAATGGGCATTCTGGCCAGCAATGGGAATGCTACTTTTCATATTTTCTGTACTAATGTGGGCTGGATCACTATAACTATGGTAGCACAATAGGAGGATTGAATGATGCCATTAACACCAATGGAAGAGTTTATTGATTTTTTAACAGAGGGGTTTTGTATTCTCCTCTTCTGTTTGCTAATGATAGGTATTCCGTTTGGATTAGCGTACAGCTTAGTATGGTTGTTCGGAGGTGTGTGATGGATGACAAGACTAGAATCATGTGCGTCTTTATTGGGTTGGCACTTGGGCTGATAATAATCACTTGGGCTGTCATCTACCAAATCATAGGGTATGTGGTAATCCTCGATGCCAACATGCTCACAATGTCACAAACGATTTATGAGATACATCAGACTCAACACACCGAGTTACGGAACCAACTTATATGGGCTGAGCATATTAAGAGTCCACATTGAAAGGAGAATAGACATGAACAAGAAATGGATAGCCATTACCGTGTTGGGTTGGTGTATGTATCTGTATATTGTTGCTTTATCGGCCCAGCAAGTCACCTATATCAATCCCGGTGCGGCTGTCTTTCGGTTTGATTATGAGGTCGGCGTCGTCGGCGACTCGTGGATTGTCACGTCCCGATGGACTGAGAACGACCCATTCAATGCAGGTATCAGGACAGGGCGCAGTGGTGCATCTATCGAAGAGATTAAGCAAATGGTGCGGGATGCCAGCCATGCTCGAATCGACACCGTTTATATCGTTGCTGGAATCGCTAATACCGCATGTCACGGTATCTCGCGTGAAGATACAATGGCAGAGATGCCCGAGCTTATAGAACTGTGCCGACAGAAGTTTTCGCCACGCACGATCATTGCCTATGACCCAAGCGTGATGTGGGAGCTACTCGCAAATCCCGAATACTGTTACAATGCCTTTCATATTAATGACCTTGGCTACGAGAAGCTCAAGCAGAGCAAACCGTTATCCTTATGATATACAAATACAACTCCAACTGCCCCATATGCAACCAGTCCAACTCATGCGGGGTGAAAAGCTCAATGATAAGATTCTGTTTTACCTGTAACGTAATATACCTAGTAACCATAGAGGAGATCAAAATTGCCGCTCAACCTACCAAACAGACCCCCAAAATTACAAAGTCTTGATTGCTCAACGTCACAAGAGCTTATAGACATTGGGGCGGTGACAGAAACACGTGCTTACCTCAGATCATTACCGTACAACCTTTACCTTCAAACTGACCATTGGAAGAGTATTAGGGAGAGGAGACTAGTAAAGGATAACCGCAAATGCACAAGATGCCAATCTAAAGATAACCTACATGTACATCATAGAACCTACAAAGGGTACACAAAGGAAAGGCTATCAGATCTCAGAACTCTCTGTAGTACGTGCCATGAAAAAGCTCATGGCGGGTCATTTGAATTACCATCATGACCCGCCATTGAACTTAACTAGTATTATTCTGCCTTCTCTATTCCTCCTCTATTTCCTCCCAAGTATCATCCTGTTCCTCCCAGGCGCCCTCCATAGATCCCCATGAAGCGAAAGCCTTTTCAAGCAAGTCCTCTGTGAGTGCACCACTGAATAGTAATGTTTCAGTACTAACAGTGGCATTCGCTGCGTTTGCATCTGCATTCACATTTGAGCGGTGCTCGTAGTAAGTGGAATCTGCAGACGCTTGAGGCATAGCCCAAACAACACCCCATCCAACAGTCCTTCCAAGGCCAACTTCCATAGCAGTTAAAGGGTCTCCAGGGAACTTGAAGAATATCCCTGTCTTTTCATACTGTCCCTCGATGAGAGCCCCCTTATCTACACGCTCCTCGAAGTACTTCTCCGTTACGGTAGCGCAGCCTGTACTGACTGTGGTAACCAAGAACAACAACGCTACTAAGATTCTTCTCATCCCTTCTCCTCCTTCTTCTTTGTCAACATCGCCATTATCATTGTTACCACTTTAGGAATGCCACGTATCACGATGTTCAACAACGCAAGCCATTTGACGGTAGCATCCGCAGGTATCCCAGCACCATAAATCTCCAGCAGCCCAAAGATGATTATGGCTGCCGCGTTCACTTCAGTTATCCACGTCTTGCCATTACCCAACTTTAACCTCCCTCAGGTCACAAACCTGATTATGCATGTGATACCCTGAACCAGCATTATGCCACTTCGCGGTATCAAAGCCTGGCTTCTGATAAGGAAACCATTTGTTAGTCCAATCCCTAATGAGCTTATATCCCTCCTCTGACAGACCACGAACTACCCAATCCACCCCACGGTTGTAACCATGAACAGATTTTGGATCTTTTCTATACAAACTCGTAATGGTTATAATATGCACAGTCCCAAAAGTGTCATAAATAAACCTCACTTGGGCCATGATGATAGCATGAAGTCTAGGGTCGATTTTGTGCTCAGTCCATTCATCCCACAACTTAGAAGTTTTAGCTGCTAATAGGCTCATCTCCTACTCCTCTCACGTGATCTAGTTCTAGACCGTTTACCTTTCTTCCTTTCAGCTTCTCTTTGCCTAATCGTTCTATCCACACCAGCCCCGAAGAATGCGTGTTGCCATTGCTCATACCAACTACGGTCTATGTCATAGGCTTGCTTGCGAAAGTTATATTCACTATCAAAGGCAGAGCGGATCTGTCTCAAAGTCCTACGGTCAAGGTTTGACTTGTCGGTTGCTGACTCCAGTGAGTTCAAAACCAGCATATAGTAAGGTATATACATATCAATCAGTCTAGGTATATTCATTGACAGACGGCCCATAGCGGCTGTCTGCATTTCAGGATCGCCAGAAAATGCAGCTGTCAAGATATCATTCCCAACGGTGCTTGGTGTTGCAATGGATGATATCGCAAGACCACCAGCCTCGAAACTTATAATGTTAAGGGGGTTGTATGGATTGTCCAGCCTACCAGTAACCATCTGATAAACCTCACCCGTCAAGTATCCCAAAGCTAACTGTGAAAGAGCCACCTTCATAGCTCTAAAACCTTCCGGTGAGGCGGGACTTTCCTTTATCTTCTGAGCAGACCTAACCAACCTTTCAGCATAAGCCCTAGGGAATGTGAAGAGGTTCAGGAGTAGACGGGCTGTACCTGGAGGCATTTCAGCAGGAGATCTCTGCGCTCTATCATAAAGGAAGTGCACATCCTCTACCAAATTCTTAGCAAGATAATTACCGAATGCATCCACCCCATCATTAGACAGAACCTCAAGAGCTTTCTTTTGGTGAGCTATACTTAAATCATCCATCTTAACCTTCTTGAGCTTCACGTCCATAGACTCACCACTTGTCATGACCCTCTCAACAGCATTCTTCTTACCCCAGAACGCCCACATACGATTGAGTCTATCAGACCAGGGGTAAAACTTCACGTTGTTTGCGACTGTGTTAAGAACCCTAAAGCCCGGCACACTATTAAGGAATGCTGAATCCGTAAACATCCAAGCCTCAAGAGCAGAATCCTGAAACACATGGGTCTCCATAAAACCCATCTCTTTAGGAGTCATAGCCCTATTCTTAGGATTCCATAAGTTTGACTTGTCAGGATAGAATGCCAGGTTCTGAAAGAGGTTCCTGAAAGCTACAGCAGGATTAGCCTTGATCACCGAGGTCATAGCTTGGCCATACATAGCACGTAAGATACGCTCAACAGGGCCACCTATGAAGTTACCGCCTTGAACCTCAGCCAGGAATATATCAAAACTTTCCTGGATATGATTCCCCTTTTCACTTGGGATGGTTCCATCCTTCACGCCACGCTTGTAAAGCTGATTGAATGCTTGATTTGTCCCAGGATTTTGCGTCTCTCATGTGTTTCATTTTTTTCAACAAAAATGATCAAGTCGTCAGTATTATAGCCGGATGATTTGGCCTGTAATTTGATTTTTATGATCGGCCAGCCTGGTAAGCAAGGAGCAAATCCACCAGTCAACATCAGGGTTACAAATGAAGCCTGAACATGAGCCTCAAAATGGCCACCACCTCCACCCGTAGAAAAAGGATTGCTAATTTCTTTACTA
>SDBT01006456.1_pt1 | contig 19464 bp, 13 predicted proteins | sample 2277101 | NCBI WGS metagenome assembly SDBT01 (sample SAMN10404973, study PRJNA504765) | marine sediment metagenome | isolation source: marine sediment core GS10_PC15, 103 cmbsf | place: Arctic Ocean: Southern Knipovich Ridge | collected 2010 | reverse complement strand
TTAACTATTTTTGAATCTCCCAAACTTGTCATTATTTAGTATTTGACTAATCAGAATATACACACCATATCGACCTATGTCAAGGAAAACTTGTAATAAATTTAGTATTATATGAAAAGTTTTTTGTTGGCTGTCGGTGATTGGCTTTTATTTACATATCCTGTCATCTGAAATCTGCTTGCTAATGGCCGATTTCGGTGGTAGTATTTTGGGCGAATCTATCATTTGTGAAATGCAGGGGAATAACGTATGGCGAAGAAAAAAAACAATGACAAGCCCGAAGCCTTTGAAAAAACTCTTTTTAAAGCGGCAGATAAGCTCAGAAAGAATATGGATGCAGCCGAATATAAGCATATCGTATTAGGGCTTATCTTCCTGAAATACATTTCCGATTCGTTCGAGGCACTTCATAAAAAGCTAATTGAGCAAAAAGGCGAATACAAAGGGGCTGACCCGGAGGATGCAGACGAATACAGGGCGGAAAACGTCTTTTTCGTTCCACCTTACGCTCGCTGGTCATATCTTCATTCAAGAGCCAAACTTCCCTCTATCGGAAAAGATGTCGATGATGCTATGACAGCAATGGAAAAGGAAAACCCTGCTTTAAAAGGTATTCTGCCAAAGGTCTATGCCCTGCCTAATCTTGATAAGGCCGCACTTGGAGGCCTTATCGACCTTATAGGTGATATCGCTCTCGGAGATGAAGCTGCCAAAGCAAAGGACATCTTGGGCAGGGTCTATGAATACTTCCTTGGCGAATTCGCCGCTGCCGAAGGCAAAAAAGGCGGGCAATTTTACACGCCTAAATCAATCGTGGGCTTAATGGTCGAGATGATCGAGCCTTACAGAGGCCGGGTTTTCGATCCATGCTGCGGTTCTGGTGGAATGTTTGTAATGAGTGATACCTTTGTTCGCAACCACCAGGGCAATAGAAACAACATCTCTATCTTTGGTCAGGAATCGAACCAGACAACATACCGTCTTTTCCGGATGAATCTTGCAATTCGCGGCATAGATGGCTCACAGGTAAAATGGAACAATGAAGGCTCATTCTTAAACGATGCCCATAAGGACTTAAAGGCCGATTTCATCCTTGCAAATCCCCCTTTTAACGACAGCGACTGGTCAGGTCAACTATTAACAAAAGACCCACGCTGGAAATACGGAATTCCTCCGGCCTCAAATGCCAATTACGCATGGCTGCAGCACATGATTTATCATTTATCCCCAAAAGGCATAATGGCCTGTGTCCTTGCCAATGGTTCACTATCGAGCCAGACAAATAACGAAGGCGAAACAAGAAAACAGTTTATAGAAAACGACCTTGTCGATTGCATTGTCGGCCTTCCAAAGCAGCTTTTTTATAATACCGGAATTCCCGCCTGTATCTGGTTCATATCAAGAAAGCGTTTAGGTAACGGCGACAGGAAAAGAAGCAGCGAAATCCTTTTCATCGATGCGGGCGAAGTGGGCTATCTGAGAGACCGAACACATCGCGAATTTGCCGATGAGGATATAAAGAAAATCGCTGATACTTATCACAACTGGCGGAGCAAAAACGGAGACTATGAAGATATAAAGGGTTTCTGCAAATCTGCTTGTCTTGAAGAAGTTAAAAAGCATAACTTTGTCCTAACGCCGGGGCGATATGTCGGAATAAAAGACGAAATCGACGATGGGATACCATTTGAAGAAAAGATGAAGAAATTAACCACAGAGCTTGCCGGACAAATGGAAGAGGAAACTAAACTCAATAAAGAGATAAGAAAACAACTGGAGGGGATAGGGTATGGATTCTGATACAGAGGTTGCCCTGTATTATCCATACATCGATATAGGTGATGCAGAGTTGATAAAAACAGCAGCGTTGTATTGGGATGAAGTACAGACTATTGTACCAGAGTCTGTTCCTCACCCTTACGAATCACTGATTTCCAGGGAAGCAACCGATATAGGTTTTTTGAAGCCAAGAATTGTCCACTCACAGGATGATTCAGTTATAAAGACTGGCGAGGAGTTCTGCGCAGATATAGAACAAGAAAACGTTAAGCAACGCATAATTAAAAACATTCGTGAGACAAAAAGGAAACGATTCAGCAGAGTACACCTTGACAAATGGAGCAAAGAATATCTCTTCAAAATATGGCTGGCCATTAAAGAGGACATCCCGTTAAGCCCAGATACAGACGATTATGTAATCTTTCCTGCGCCTTTGGGACATGCTTATATGAGCAGACTTGCATCTGTAATTGCCCAAAATGATAATTCTATACCCTTAACTAATCTCCCGAACTTTCAAGACATCCTTATAGACAGGCTTGTTGATTATTCTAAGGAACGAAAGCAGAATCAGGCGGAGTTAGTAAGATTGTCTTTGAAAACCGTTTCTATCAACCCGGATGTGCCGCTCATAGATATTTTAAGATTCAGAGATACAAACAGGGACATGTTGCTTAATTATAGAAGTTACATTCGGGAACTTGCCCGGCAGATAGCAAGGGGGCTTGATACTACCGAAAAACAATATGTCTGCAAAGAAATCATGCGAGATAAGGTTTTGCCTGTAAAGGAGGAAATAGAAGCCAAATTAAATGAAAGTAATATTTTATTTGGTTTAGGATGTTTTGATATAGCGCAAGCTGCGGTAATGGGATTTATTACATCTGGTGGTCAAAGCTGGGTAAATGGAATCGCAGGTGGACTTGTTAGCCTTGGAATTTCTTCAATAAGAGGCTTACGAGAAGACCGCAATATAATCAAAGACCATCCACTTGGTTATTTATATAAAGCTCAGCAACAGTTGGGGAGAATAAATTAAATGACCGAATGGAAAGAAACAACACTGGGAGAAGTGGCGGAAATTCTAAGCGGGAGTACACCATCAACGAAGGAGCCAGACTATTGGGACGGTGCAGTTGCCTGGATTACGCCGAAAGATTTATCGACTTACAATTCAATTTTTATTTCTCGTGGCGAAAGAAACATTACGGAAGCTGGACTTAAAAATTCATCAGCACAACTATTGCCAAAAGATACAATTTTATTTTCTTCACGAGCGCCTATAGGATATGTTGCGATAGCATTGAATGAGCTAACAACTAATCAGGGGTTTAAAAATATTATTTGTGACGAGAAAACATCCCATTACAAGTATTTTTATTATTGGTTAAAGTTTTCATCTAACAGTATAGAAAAATTATGCTCAGGTTCGACTTTCTCAGAAGCAAATGCAACTATAATGAGGAGTTTGCAAATAACTCTTCCCCCTCTCCCTGAGCAGAAAGCCATTGCGGCTATACTTTCGAGTTTTGACGACAAGATTGAGTTATTGCGGCGGCAGAATAAGACATTGGAAAAAATCGCACGGACAATCTTCAAGGAATGGTTTGTTAAATTCACAGTGAACGGTGAAAAGTTAAAAGTGAACCCTAAAACCGGCCTGCCTGAAGGATGGAGATGGGGGGCGTATGGGGAATTGTCAGATGTGGTGACAGGTAAAGGCTTGAAGAAGGAATTTATACAAGAAAGAGGAAAATATTCAGTATTGGGAGCTAACGGCGAATTAGGAAAAACAGACATATTTTTATTTGACGAAGATCTGATTCTTACTGGAAGAGTTGGGACGTTGGGCACAGTGTACATTTCTAAAGGAAAAGTCTGGATTTCTGATAATGTGCTTATAACTAAAACAAAACACATACATAATTTTTACTTTGCATATTTCAATTTAAAAAGGTTGAATTTTGAAAGCTTAAATCGTGGAAGCACTCAGCCGTTAATTACACAAACGGATTTGAAAAATGTTGAGATCATTATCCCGCAAAACGAAGTTTTGGAATCTTGGCATAATATTATTTCCAGTTTGTTTTCAAAGATATTTAATAACAATTCCCAAATCCAAAGCCTCTCAAAGTTGCGGGATACACTTTTACCGAAACTGATGAAAGGGGAAATAAGAGTCCGATGACCGACATAATAAAACAAATACCCAGAAAACAAGTTAGGTTAGGACTGTTATGGAATAGCTCTTTTATAAACTTTTGTACGATAGGATTTACTGGGGACAATACCTTGATATTTACATCCAAGTTTCATATTAAACAGGGAACATTAGAAATAGGCACTTCCAGAATATATAAGAATCAGGTTATTGAACAGCAGAAGTCCGACAAATATGAAATCAAAAATGGCTGTCACATTTCTTTGCACCCTCGTGGTCAAGTAATGCATGTTCGAGAAAACTCCACAAGCAAAGTATTGTCAGAGAAACGATTTAATTGGTTTCCTGTGGAAAAACCATTTCATCTCCTGAGTTTACATTCTCCACCTTTAGACGAATGTGTAAAAAGCCTGAAAACAACTCCATTTTTTGCTCCAACTCCTAAAGGCTATAAAGATTCAATTTTGTTGAAGGTCGATATTTTTCCCAGAAATGCAACACAACACTTCCCATACCCCACGTCTATTTGGATATATTGGGGATACTGTCCTGAATACTTAGTGAGAGTGAGTTTCATTTTAAGTAACAAACGCAGTTCTCCAATTATTTATTGGCCGATTGACGATGGCATAATCAATGGAAGCTAATCTTTATGTATCGAACGAATAAACGAATTTCTTTGAAATTGAAGGCAACATATAGACCGTTTATTACTATGGAAGGGAAGTAGCAATACAAATAGCCATGGAAATCTTAAAAGAGATATGTAATTCTTTTGCTAAATGGAAGCCCTTAGAGGAAACCATTCTCCGTATCGAAACTTACCGTAACAGTGACGGAGCTTTGGTGTTAGAAAGCTGCAAGTCTTTGATTGAGACGATATGCAAGACGATTTTGGAAGATTTGAAAGAAATACCGTCAGCAACCGAAACTTTGCAAAGCCTGGTTTCAAAAACCTGTGACAAGATGGGATGTTTGGCCAATACTACAGATTTAGTAAGAAGTTTTGTCACCGTTGCAAATCGCTTGGGAGAATTTAGAAATAAATTTGCGGCTGTAAGCCATGGTGCATCTGTTTATCAACTCGAAGAACGCCAAAACAAAATCACGAAGGCATCAACTGATTTTATGATTTCAACTATTGAGCAATTGGCAGTATTTTTGATTACTGTTTATCACGAGGAATATCCATCTCAGAAACAGGAAAAAATCAGACATGAAGATAATCCGGATTTTAATCAGCAGTTTGATGAAGAAATCGAACCTATACAGGTCGGTGTATATGGGCCATATTCTCCAAGCGAAGTTTTGTTTAATATTGACGTTGATGCTTATAAAACAGAGTTGTCGAATAATGCTATGGGCCAAACATGAAACCAATCTTTGAATCCGATGTTGAAGAATTTGTTATTGAGCTTCTGCAATCGCAAGGCTTCGATTATCTTTCGCCTGAGCAGCAGGAAGATGAACGGCGAAGTTTAGGCGAGGTTGTTCTTTACGACCGGCTTAAAGATGCAATTGAAACACTAAACCCCACAATCCCTGATGAGGCAAAAGAACAGGCATTGCGACAAGTTCTTAATCTGCCAAGCCAGAATCTTATTGATAACAACGAAGCGTTTCATAAGATGCTCACCGATGGAATTGAAGTTGAGCTGATGGGTGACGATGGCATAAAGGGTGATAAGGTTTGGCTGATTGACTGGCAAGATGTATTAAACAATGAGTTTTTGGTCTGTAATCAGTTTACAGTAATCGAAAGCAATATAAATAAACGCCCTGATGTTGTGATATTTGTCAACGGCCTACCTTTAGTTGTTATCGAGTTAAAAAACCCCGCTGATGAAAATGCGACTGTTCAGAAAGCATATACTCAATTGCAGAATTATAAAAATGCCATCCCTTCACTTTTCTATTATAACAGCATATTAGTTGCCTCAGATGGTTTTGATGCAAAAGCAGGGACAATTTCTTCTGAGTTTGAGAGATTCGCAGCTTGGAAATCTGTTGACGGCGTAAAGGAAGACAAGATAACAATCCCGCAGATCGAAACAATGACTAAGGGGATGCTTAATAAACAGGTTTTGCTGGATTTAGTGAAGCAGTTTATTGTTTTTGAGAAATCTCAGAAGACCGATGTTAAAACTGGGCTTTCAACAGTTGTTTCAGTTAAAAAAATGGCTGCCTATCATCAGTATTTCGCTGTCAACAAAGCGGTTGAATCTACACTTACAGCGGCCTCTCAAGACGGAAGCAGAAAAGCAGGAGTTGTCTGGCATACGCAAGGTTCAGGGAAAAGCCTTTCGATGGTTTTTTATACCGGCAAGATTGTACTTGGTATGAATAATCCAACCATCGTTGTTATTACCGACCGAAACGACCTTGACGACCAGTTATTCGACACTTTCGCTAGTTGCAGAGGGCTTTTGAGACAAGAACCTGTTCAGGCAGAAAGTATTCCAAATTTGAAGACTCTGTTAAAAGTAGCAGGTGGTGGGATTGTCTTTACTACAATTCAGAAATTCTCGCCGGTCACTGGTGAAGTTGTTTATGATCTTTTATCCGAAAGAAAAAACATTGTAGTTATCGCTGATGAAGCGCACAGAAGTCATTATGGTTTCGCAGCAAAGACAGTAGAAGATAAAAACGGCCAGATTCGGACAACTTACGGTTTTGCAAAATATTTGAGGGATGCTCTACCAAACGCTTCATTTATTGGTTTTACCGCAACACCGATAGAAAAAGAGGATGCTTCAACTCCGGCTGTATTCGGCAATATCATTGATATTTACGATATTGAGCAATCGATAGAAGATGAAGCAACAGTAAAGATATACTATGAATCCCGGCTTGCAAAAATTCATCTGAAGCCTGAGGAGAAAGAAAAGCTCGATGAAGAAGTAGAAGCCATAACCGAAAGCACCGAAAGCACTGCAACGGAAAAGGCAAAAGCGAAATGGACACAACTCGAAGCAATTGTAGGACACAAGGAAAGACTTAAATCTGTCTCAGCCGACATTGTCAGGCATTTCGAGGACCGGCAGGAAGTCTTTGAAGGCAAGGCAATGATTGTCTGCATAAGCAGAAGGGTTGCTGTTGAGTTATATGGGCAAATTGTCACGCTCAGACCCGCTTGGCACGATACGGATAAAAGAAAAGGTACAATAAAGGTTGTAATGACTTCTTCATCTTCTGACCCCGAAACTTGGCAGATTCACCATACTAATAAGCAAAGCAGGAAAGAGATTTCCGAAAGATTCAAAGACCCTGAGGACTGTTTAAAGTTAGTAATCGTCTGCGATATGTGGCTGACCGGTTTTGATGTGCCTTGCTTGCATACAATGTATATAGATAAGCCAATGAGGGGTCATAACCTGATGCAGGCAATCGCAAGAGTCAACAGAATATTCAGGGATAAACCCGGCGGGCTTATTGTTGATTATATCGGGATTGCCTCTGATTTGAAAAATGCCATGGCAACTTATACCCAAAGTGGTGGCAAAGGTACTCCAATGCTTGATCAGGAGCAGGCGGTTTTGTTGATGCTCGAAAAATATGAAATCGTCTGCCAGATGTTCGGGAATTTTGATTATAAACGATTTTTCTCCGCAAACACCCGACAAAAGTTGACCGTCATCCTTGAGGCACAGGAACATATATTAAGCCTGGAAGATGGCAAGGACAGATTTACTAAAGAAGTCATTGCTCTTTCAAAGGCATTTGCTCTTTCTGTTCCACAACTAAAAGCGATGGAAATAAAAGACGACATAGGCTTCTTCCAAGCTGTTAAGGCAAGGCTGGTTAAGTTTGAACCAACAGGAACAGGTAAGTCTGATGCAGAGATTGAAACTGCTATCCGGCAGATTGTAGATAAAGCGGTTGTATCAGATGGAATTATTGATGTCTTTGATGCGGCAGGTATAAAAAAGCCGGATATTTCTATTCTTTCCGATGAGTTCCTTCAGGAAGTTCAGGGAATGAAAAGAAAGAATCTTGCTGTGGAGTTGTTGAAGAAGATATTGAATGATGAAATAAAGTTTCGGGTGAAGAAAAATCTGATTCAGAGCAAAAAGCTTTCGGAAATGCTCGAAAATACAATAAAGAGGTATCAAAACAATTTGTTAACGGCAGCACAGGTCATAGAAGAACTTATCAAGCTGGCGAAGGATATTAAAGAATCTGACAAAAGAGGTGAGCAGTTTAACCTTAATGATGAAGAATTGGCTTTCTACGATGCATTGGCAAATAATGAAAGTGCCAGAGAGGTCTTAGGTGATGACAAACTAAGGGATTTGGCAAGGATCCTCGTCCAAAGGGTTAAGGACAATACTTCTATCGACTGGACAATAAAAGAAAGCGTTAGAGCAAAACTTAAGGTTATTGTAAAACGGCTCCTCCGACAGTACGGTTATCCACCGGACAAACAACTGCTTGCAACGGAAAATGTCTTAAAGCAGGCAGAACTTTTAGCTGACGAATGGGTTGACAAATAAGATACATATTCCGGCTGGCCAATAAAATGAGAGGAAAAAATGGCTAAAAAATTAAATCGCTTGGAAAAGCATTCTATATATTTGCTTACTATTGCGATGGCTTTATTTGGTATAGTTCTGATCTTACTATCTGTTCACTTTGAAAGCAAAACTTTATTGTCTAAGTTCCTAATGGCAATCGGCGCAACTATCTGTCCCTCCGCAATCATAGCCTTTGTTTTCGAATACTACCTACAAGAAAAGTTGGCTAAACAACTAGAGAAATCGCTACACACCGATGTGTCACTCGTGGCAAGCAGATTGGGGTTGAGAAGAATATACAGGAATAGGGCTGAATGGGGTAAAGAAAGACTAACATTGTATGAAAAGGCAAAGAATGTTTCTTGTCTTGCAGTTGCGCCAAATTTGGGTCCCCCAAATAACAACGATAATATGATCAAAAAATTTGACGAATTATTAGAAAGAGGTGTTAGTTTTAAATTTCTTGTTTGTCACCCAGATAATCCGTTCGCTACGCAATTTTATGGGTACAAAGATAGTGATAGTTCTATTGGAAAATTTAAACAAACAATAATGAATAGTTTAGGGAGGTTGAAGAAAATAATAGACGATTGTGAGAATAACAAATATCAAGGGAAAATAGAAGTCAAGGTCTATAAAGAGCCACCTTTGTGTTATCTTCAATTGATTGATAACAGGGTTTATTTTCAACCATACCTATATGGTTCTGAGGGGGACCAGCCTCTTATGCTTGAGTTTATAGAGGGCAGCGCTGCTAACCTATTTAAAAAACATTTTTATACGATATGGGAAGAGGCAGTTTTTTTAAACGATTTTCTAAACCCCAAAGAGATATCTGACAAAACCTAATCCTGCCTAATGCAAAAACAAAATACCCTTGAAAAACTAGAGGATAGGTCAAGGAAATAAATCCGGTGAATTAAGAAAAATTGCCAATTTGAGAAAATAGAATCGTTTTGACAGCAATTGAGTTTTGGGTATTATATGGTCTGCTGTGGTGTAGCTTTCAGATGTTGCTGCTGGAATGGAAGATTTAACTTCGCTCCTTCAGTTAATTTATGAAATGTCTTAGAAAGAAGTGAAAAAATGGTTACTATTGTTGTTATTGGCGCTCTCATAGCCTGTCTGATTGGGGGCCTTGTCGTCGCAAAAGACATAAGATTAACTGAGTACACTTCCAATCGTAATCGCTCTGAATTCTCACATATCCTTTTTACCATCTTGGGGAGCTTAGTGGGCGGGTGGATGTTTTTCGGGTTATGTGCAATTGGATATGAGGCTGGTGTGGCAGGTTTTGTTATTGGCATTGCTTATTGTATTGGCCTTATTCTTTTAGGATTTGCTATTCCTAAAATCAAGCATGTCATGCAAACGGAAAATTGTGATATTATGGATGATTTTGTCGGAGTCCGATACGGCAAAGTCGCCCAGTCTTGTGTCACAATAATTAACCTCATTCTTTTTCTGGCGATATTAGCGGCACAGTTCATTGCATTAGCTGCATTCCTCAAAGTTTTTGCCGAGATTGAATCCCAATGGTCATTTTATATTGCAGTTCTTGTTGTTCTTACCTATACTGCATTAGCAGGATTTAAGGGTGTGTTATTTACAGATAAATGGCAATTCTATATTCTTACCATCAGTGCTGTTGTTATCTTTATTATACTAACGCTTAAGGCAGATTGGTCTGCGGTAAGTGCCCTTGGTCCGCAATATTTCAATGGTACTGGTTATGGAATTGCTTTCCCTGTTGCAGTGCTTGTATTTTTTCCTCTATCTATTCTGGTAAGAACCGATCTTTGGCAAAGAATTGCAGCAGCAAAAGATGCTAAGAAAGCACAACGCGCGTTTTTTATCTCTGCCCCTGTTTTATTGATCTTTTATGCAATACTTACAATGGTAGGTATTTATGGCAGAGCGGCTTTGGGAGAAGGTGTACAAGCTGACACTTCAGGCTTTGTTCATTTCCTGAACATACTACACAATTCGCCTGAAGGTACATTAACACTCGGAGCTAATATCTTCTTAAGCATTCTGGCACTTGGGGTCTTTGCAGCGCTTTTGAGTACAGCAGATACGAATCTCAACGTTGTTTCAGTGGCCATTTCAAAATTGATTAAACGCAAAGACTGGATAAGGTTTGAAAATGAAACACCAGATAAGATTCAAGGACAACGGACAGAATTAGAGCAGAAGCTTCTTAATCGCACAAGGCTTGTCGCTATAATTTTGGGTATCTTATCTTTAGGTGTTGCAAAAGCAGTTCCTGACATTGTGAATTTAATAGTAGCAGGAGCAAGTGCAATTATGGTGTTTCTTCCGAGCATTTTAATGACTCTCTTTAAGGGCACCCGGAAAACAGGAGCTACAATCAGCAGCATTATCAGTGGTTTTGCCATTCTTCTAATTTTATTACCACGTGCTCCCAAGACAGCTTTTATTCCAGCGGCTTTGATTGCCATGATTGTGTACTTTGCTATTGCACCTTTTATAAGGGACAAAGAAAATGAAAATTTTTCTTCTTGAGAGTGAATAAAAACATGGAAATTTTTGGTCCCCATACAGTAACCTATCGTATGTCATATACTGATGAAGGCTGGGTAGTCTCACCTCACGAAATTTTAGACAATGAAGAATTTGATAGTAAATCTAAAATTAATGACGCGCTTAATCTCTCCGAAAATCGTCACGAGCTCATATTTGATGCTTTCGAAAAGACACATAAAATATTTTTGCCTCATGTTCCATTGGGAAAAGATACAGCTTGGATTTTACATAAAAACCTTTTTAAAGAGTTTAAGGAAAAGCTAACTTATGAAAAACTTTTGGAGAACCCTCGAAAATGGCCCTTAGCTTGGTATTGGAAAAGTGCTTTTAGTATGTTAAGGAATTTCCAAATATCTGAACCTACACAATACGAGATTAAAATATGTCAAGTACGCCAATGGGTGATGTTTTTCGGTTATTCGAAAGAAAGGAAAAAGGGTAAGGATCAGATAAAGCTAATGTGTCCACCATTATTTGGTAGAAGCGAACGATTACATGCATGGGATCAATACTGGTTATATCTACCATTTTTCGACGAAATAGAACGGTTATATACATACGAAAAAAAGATTGCCCAAACCGAAATAGACTTAGCCTATGTATTAGGACGTCATGATGTAACATATAGGATAAATAACTTTGAACTTGTAGATGCTAATTGCTATCAAATTGAGTTAGAAGCTATGCTCTGTTTGGAACCATACAAAGATAAGGTTCCACTAATAACTATGTTGAACAAGAAGGAGTGCAATAAAAAACCAGCAAATCGAATTCATTACAAAGCTAAGACATGGACAAAAGATAGTCCCACCGTTAAGTTGCATTTGCCATATAATCTCGTTCGAGTGCCATGTTATGACAATAAAACCGATTGTCAATATGCAGACAACGAGGGACGTGTGCCGCTTTTGCTAACAAGCGACCGATATTGTCAGGCATTAGCACAAATGTCTGAGGTCTGGAATGATCCTACATCCAAAGCTGCCTTGGTGATTGCTCCTCCAGGATCAGGAAAAGAAGCATTGTCTTCCTCCGTTTATCATTTTCGAGATTATACAAAAAAAGGCCGTCTTATCACTTTATCACTTTCATCTGAAGGGCAAGAGGAATCTCTTTTCTGTATCTTTAACGATCCTCCAGGTTTTAGAAAATTAAAGAGGCGTATAAAGGACGGCAGAGATAACAGTGTTGGATTTGTTTTACAAGCGGAAGGAGGCATGCTCTTTCTTGATGAAATTGACAAAGCACCAAAGGAAGCGCGTAATTCTCTGCTTCGCTTGCTAGAGAACGATTCCTTTGTTGTTCCAGGTACCTCTGCGGTTATCCCCGTCAAACAAAACAGACCCTTTTATATTTTTGCAGGTAGCAAACCTCAACAGGAAATGTTTGTGCTAGAGCCAGTGGATTTTTGGACTAGAATCTCGCATGTGATAGAAATGAAACATCCTTTAGGTGTCGAGGACGAAGTTATGAGGAAGCATATAATAGAAGAATATTTCCAACTGTTTTGGAATAGGCATGTCCCTAAGTTTTTTGGGCATAATGGCGGAACAGAGCGTGTTCCGTTTGGAATATCAGAAAAAGCTCAAGTGATAGATAGTTATTACTCGGATATTTTCACACTATTTCTTACAAAAACTTTTACAGATTTTCTTTCAAGTAGTTTTTCAAATGAAATCATGCTTCGAAATCTTAATCAACTACCAAGTGTGAGAAATATTGTAACGATTGCAGCGCGAATCTGTTACGAACTTTTTGAGATGTTAGCACATCCAAAGAGGGATATATACTCATTGCATCGGTTTAGAAGAGAACTATGTCTTTCTGCCCCAAATAGTATCGGTGTTCCTTGGTTTGTTTTAGTGGAATTGATTCTTGCAGAAGAAACTCATTGGAAAAATATTTTAGAGGAACACAAGATCACACAAGATGCGGAAGTACTTGGCCGAAGAATTGGTGGTATATGTTCTTGTGATCAGAGAAATATGATTCGTAAAGATTTTGAGGGTATTGTTCAACAAACAAGTCAATTAGTCTTACAATATTCGGGTTCACATAACAACCAAAGCGATACTAATAATACTTAGACAGAATTGGACAGAAAAAGGATGTAAGGAAGTGTCAAAAATTATTCAAATGTTTCCATCCAAGAAAAACCCAAGGATTCTTTCTGAGGATAGAATCAATTTATATTCTCAGTTAATTAATAATCGTCCTATTACTCCAATGGCGGTTCTCGAAGGCAATTTGTTTACTCTTTGTCGTCAGAACAGCGTGACTCGATGGCGGGTTCCCTGGTTCTTTCCGAACGGAAATCGCCTTATTTTGAAACTCGAGCATCTTTCAGATTACAATCCAACTGGAAGTATGTATGATAGACTCTATCCATATCTTTTCCGTCAGTGGGAGAGCGGAGGTTTCATCGTCCCTGGCGAAGGTAATACTCCAGTCATCGAGTGTTCCGCGGGAAACGCCGGAGCGGCATTTTGTCGTACGGCCGTAAAACTTGGATATCGAAATCACATTATCCTAATTCCGAAAGACATCTATCCGGCTCGGATTGAGCAGGTTGGCTTTTTCGGAGGCAATGTTCGCCTTTCTCCTGCGAATCAGGGTGAACTTGGATATATTAGGATGATCGAGGACATTTTTCGAGAGGATGCGAAAGGAAAAGGACGCATTGGCAGAGATCTCACCAGGATGATTCCTGTAACGAATACGATAAGAGTACCGAATGAGCCATATGCCAGGCTGGTTAGCGAAGTTCATGACGCTCTAATATCTATGGGACTTCCGCGAAGAATCGACACGTTCTTGTTTGGGATCGGCGCAGGCAACACGATCTCTCAGGTCAGTCTGGCTTTGCGAGCGATGCAGAAAGAACCTGTGGACGTGCAGGTTGTCGAATTCAAGGAATGTCCCTTTATCGCCACTATTCGAGCGGGCAAGAAACCACCTGCAAACGGTGGATGGCCTTCTGGCGATATGGGTGGTACTATCTTTGGTGTACCACTAGAAAAACTCAATCTGCGGTTGGAAGTGATTGACGGGGTTCTTCCTTTGACTTCTCAAGAACGCGAAGAGGGGCGAGCCTTAACAAATGGAGCGATTGGTCTTTGTGCGGGACGCCCGACAGGAATGGCGATTATTGGCGCATTGAAACTGGCGAGAAGAATGCACAACAGGCAGATACTGAGCATCGTGTTCGACTCCGTTGCTAAATATGAAGATCATTACGATGCTGTTATGGATGTTAACTTTGAGTGTGCAAAACCAATTCGAATGTCCGAAAGGGAAACTGCCCGATTGGCTGTGGCATAGAAAGTGAAGGTTGTGGCGACATCTATACTGCTCAGATTACCCTTATCCCAATCGCAAACGGTTGTTCATATCATGAGGTACAAATAAAATCCGTAGTTAGGTAAACGACTCTATTTTCTCTTTGCAGTTTTTTTTGGTTAATCGCTGTAGCTTTATTACGCACCCAGCTAAATATTCCAATTCGACCTTTGTGATTTCGTAATCCTTCAGGGCCTGCAGCGTATCTGGAAGCGGGCAATAAAGCTGACCGGACTACCTAAGGAGTTATCAATCCCCAGTACTGGACATACGATAGCAGTTCATTTGTTGAGGAAAACCAGTAACTTCCGGCAGGTTCAAAAGCAATTAGGCCATGCCTCCCCAGCTACTACAGCTAATATGTACGCTGATATATCTTTTGAAGATATGCAGAACGGTGTTGCGGAGCTGTATGAATGAGAGTGGTTCTTCGATAGCACCGTTAATTTTTACATTGGCAGTCTTTGTTCTTTGGCGTAGTGTATGGCTTGAAAAATTGCCAAAGCGGCTAAGTGGTATCAGCTTAGTGGTAATCAACAGGTTACGATTTTTATAGTTTTTGTGTGTTGGTGGGAGCGAGCAGATGGGCGAGCGACTTCTGAGTTTGGACGAGGCTTCAGAGCGATTAGCAATTTCCAGACGCCAGTTCTACAGGCTTAGGGCAAGACTGATTGCTAGGGGCCTGCAAGAGATAAGGGTCGGGCATCGGAGGAAGTATCGTGAAACCAGTCTCGACCAGTTGATAGGGAGAGCAGCGGCAAATGGATACCTATAATAATGTCATGAGAAGGGTAACTTGCGGTATACATCGCGTAAGATTTATGCAGGATTTCTTTTGAAGCTCGCCTGCAATTTTTGCAGGAGGGCTTGGGTACACCTCCGCTTGAGCCGAAACCGCAAGCCTTGTTCTTGAACCAAATCCCTCACTCAAAGTGCTTTATAAGCATATAAATAGTCTTTTGGCTTGAAAAGGGGGATTTAAGGTTATAGGCCGTTTATTCTTGACTTAACTGGTCTTTGGTTTATAATTTATCCAAATTTATATTGGATTGCTGGAAGGCAAGGGAGCTGGCAGTCCTCAGGCCGTTTTGGGGGCTTGTTGAGTCTTTGCAGATTGGTTTCCGAAGATTAGTTTAATATTAACAGTTATTTTGAAAAAGGGGATTATTATGGAACGGTACAGAGATGTTGATGGTGACTCAGGTGTTACTCATTATGAGATTGGTGATGACATTCAGTCCTTGTGGTAACCGGAGGCATCCTTGAAGAAAATCGACTTACATATTCATACGGTGTCAACTATCAGCGATGAGAGCTTTAGCTTTAATCTCAATAACCTAAAAAAATACGTCTCCGAAGCAGGTCTGGATGCTATTGCGATAACAAATCATAATGTGTTTGATGGCAATCAGTTTAGGACGATTGGCAAAACATTAGAAGTGGTTGTTTTTCCGGGAATAGAGGTTAGCCTAGACTGTGGTCATATATTGATAATCAGCGATACAACTGATTTGGAAGACTTCGAAAGCAAAGCTAAATTAGTTGCTCAGAGAATCACCCAAATTGAAGACAGCATTTCGGTTGATGAGCTTGGAAAAATATTTGGCGATCTAAATGATTATTTGGTGATACCGCATTACCAAAAAGGGCCGTCTATCAAAGTTGAAGATTTAAACCAAATTGCAAGTTACGTATCAGCCGGTGAGGTAGATAGCGCCAAGAAATTCATCCGCGCCATTAAAGATAAGACAATGTTTACTCCTGTCTTATTTAGCGATGTGAGAATTTGTGACGAGTTGGACAGGCTTCCCACAAGACAGACTTTTATAGATTGCGGTGAGTTGACCTTAAAAGCCATTAAAGCATGTCTGCAAGACAAGAGGAAGGTTGCACTATCTGAAACCGATGGGAATGAGCTGTTTCAGATTTTTGCCGATGGCCAAAAGTTGTCGCCGAGACTAAATGTTCTCCTCGGCGAAAGATCAACCGGAAAGACCTTTACTTTGGATAAGATCAATGGATTATACGATAACGTAAAGTATATCGAGCAGTTTTCATTGGTGCAGCGAGACGATAAGGCCGACGAACGCGAATTTAAAAAAAATCTACAAAGAAATCAAAGCCAAATCCTCGAAGAGTATTTGGCTAAATTTAAGGTGGTTTTGAATGATGTTATGACTGTTGACTTGCAGAGAGATGAAAAAGCAGTTGAAAGTTATGTCCGCACCCTTTTGGAATCCGCGGAGAAGGCAGAAAGGGAGGATGAATATTCCAAAACAGCCCTATTTAATGAGTCAGAGTTCTCAATAAGTGAAGACAAGACGTTGTATGATTTGATTGGATCAGTTCGCAATGTAATAGAAAATATTGAATACCGGGTAATAATTAAAAAGCATATAGACATTAACTCCATGAAGCAACTTGCATGTGAATTGATCGAATTGTTATGGACAAAAGCATTTGAGAAAAAGACGAAGGTACTTGTAAACGGTTTAATACGAGACATTAAGGGAAGCCTGAAGATGCGTTCATCGGCAGTGCAAGTAGAGGATGTAGACTTGTATCGCGTAAGTATCGACAAGAGGAAAGTTGAAAGATTTTCAGAGATTGTCAAATTTTTGCAGAGAGAGGCAACAATCTCGGAAGAAAGCATCCGAGGATTTAGCGTTGTAGCGGAAAAGGGTGCACTTGGAGGCGCTGGAGAAATAAAAATAGCAAATGGTGGAAAAGGGGCATTCAAAGACTGTTTTAAGGAATATGAACGGCCTTATGATTATTTGAAGACTTTACTGGATAATGAGAACGTGACACGATCCGAGCTCTACAAATTGTTTGCAAATATAAGCTATAGAATTCTAAACAAAGATGGATCCGAAGTGTCCGGTGGCGAACGATCTGAATTTAGGCTGCTGCAAAAAATACAAGATGCGCAAAATTACGACTTCTTACTGATTGATGAGCCGGAGTCTTCATTTGACAACCTGTTTCTCAATAGCGACGTCAATCAAATCATTAAAGAGATTTCGGATTCAACGCCGGTGGTCGTGGTTACACACAACAATACAGTCGGAGCTTCAATCGGGGCCGATTACCTACTGTATGCAAGTAAAGAAATTGAAGAAGGGAAGCTAGTGTACAAGTTATACTCTGGTCATCCGACAGACCGAAAGCTTACGTCACTGGACGGTAAAAAAATTAGTAATCATGAGACAATGTTGAACTCACTTGAAGCGGGGTATGACACTTACATTGAAAGGAAGCAGGGATATGAAGTTATTAAAGATTGAGGACAATTGCGGATATTATCGCGAAGACAACGGTGAGTTCGCTACAGTAGACAAGATCACGAAAGACGATCTTCTAAGGCTAGTGAATCTGACGCTTGACACGGAGCTGGAGGTGGAGTTTGATGAGTACAACGATGATGATCTCAAGAATCGCGCACATCAGATTATTTACAAAAGTATATTCGAGAAACTGCAAGGGCTCAAAAAGAGAAGACAGGAGTTCATAGATGAATCGGAGCGACTGTACTTGCAGGAATACGAGAAGTATCGAGATGAGCCATCACAACAAGACGGAATACAAGCAATGGAAAAAACATAAAGAAAAAACAAAAACCAAATAATCCTCGAATTTCATTATTAGAGGTATAAGATTATGCCCGACCAAACAATTAAATGCCCAAAGTGTGGAATTGAAATTCCACTAACGGAAGCTCTCACAGATTCTATCAGGGATTCTCTGCGGTCAGAGATTGAGGCTACAGCGAATAAAAAGGCTCTGGAACAATTCTCTGCAAAGGAAAGAGCATTACAAGAAGAATTAGAAGAAAAGAGAAAGCAGCTTTCCGAAGCAAATAAACAAGAATTGGAACTTCGCAAACAACAGCAAAAGCTTAAGGAAGAAAAAGAAGCCTTTGAATTATCAATTCAACGCAAATTAGATGAGGAACGAAAGACAATTGCAGAACAGGCAGGTAAGAAAGCGGCAGAAGAGCAACAACTCAAGATGCGTGAAAAAGAAGACTTGATAAAAGCCATGCAAAACCAAATTGAAGCATTAAAGAGAAAAGCAGAGGTCGGTTCGCAGGAAGCACAGGGCGAAGCATTGGAAGAGGAGCTTCAGGAACTTTTGGAAAGGACTTTCCCTTACGATAAATTTGAAGAAATTAAAAAGGGAGTAAGAGGAGCTGATATCTTACAGATAGTGCATAATATGACTGGAAAAGAATGTGGAAAGATTCTCTGGGAATCAAAAAACACAAAAGACTTCCAAAAGACGTGGATAGGTAAATTAAAAAGCGACCAACAGGACGCTAAGGCTGATATTGCAGTGATAATGTCTGTTACATTGCCTGATGGAATAGATAGTTTTGATATGTATGATGGTGTTTGGGTTACTGATTATAACTCGTTAAAAGGACTTGCCACCGCCCTCAGACAAGGTTTGATAGAAGTAGCAAGACAGAAGCTTATTACAACTGGTCAAGATAGTATCAAAGATGTACTTTACCAGTATATAACTGGTCAGGAATTTGCAATGCGCATCCGTGGGGTAGTTGAGGCATTCCAGAGAATGAACATTGAGCTTGGTAAAGAAAAACGTGCCATGACAAAGATATGGAACAGCAGAGAAAAACAGATTGCAACTGTTATTGAAAATGTCGCCGGTATACATGGTTCGATAGAAGGTCTTGTAGGTGGACAGAAAGCCTTGCCTGAAGTAAAAACCCTTTCGCTTGAAGCAATTGCAGAAGAAGAGGAAGAATTTTAGAGCCCTGAATAGCCCTCGAATTTCCTACACTTTTAAAATACACCTTTGTGATTGTATTTTATGACATTTAACGGCCTTCGTTGTGTTTTGATCACTCCTGAACTTTCACAAGTATAGTAGAGCCACTTGAAGCCCACCTGCGGTCTGTGCAGGTGGCCTTTGGTAGAGTTGTAGAGTTGTAAACACAGTTCTGCAAGGCTTCGACAAACCGAGAGACGACCTGCTGGTCAAAATAAAAAATGACCTGTATTTCACACATCTCAGACTTGTGCAAAAGGATTTTGGCCATGTTCCCGACTTCCCCATCTTTCTTGATGCTTCGGACGTCCTGTTGCTTTCCTTAAAACC
>SDBT01006455.1_pt1 | contig 19465 bp, 14 predicted proteins | sample 2277101 | NCBI WGS metagenome assembly SDBT01 (sample SAMN10404973, study PRJNA504765) | marine sediment metagenome | isolation source: marine sediment core GS10_PC15, 103 cmbsf | place: Arctic Ocean: Southern Knipovich Ridge | collected 2010 | reverse complement strand
AAACTAGCAATAACTTTTTTACTAAACTTCATTAGCCTCTCCATATCGAAATAAAATCTTGCTACACCCTACCATAAAAAAAGCCCCAGTTAAACTAGAGCTTTCTGAGATAAAAGTGTCGTTATTTCTATGACAACGTTTTAATCATCGCATCAATCGTATGAGTAAGAACATCATACCCTTTTTGCGTAAACAGCTGCGCTTGTTTTGTTGGCATTGATTGTTCTTGTTGCATCATCATCATGAGCGGTAAATAAGCCATAAAAAGCTCTTGGCTGAGCCCTTGCACTTCTTCTTGTAGGCCGCCAGCGTCCTCCGCTCGTTGGAGTAATGTCGGGGCCAGCACTGAAGAGCGCGGTTGTAGAACCCGCTGTCGAAGGCATCGCGGGCGGCCTTGCAGTCGGGCGGATCATCGGGCATGGCGCGCCCCAGAAGCATCGCCATGAACTCGTCCAGCTCGCCCCGGACGAGCGCCTCTCCGAGCGCCGCCGTGTCGCCGCGAGCGCCGAAGCGCTGGTGGCCAAAATAGTTAGGCACACCGCGCTGTGAGAGCACGTCGAGGATCTCCTGCACCCGCTCCAACTCCGCCTGCCCGACGCCGCGCACGCGGATCGCGAAGCGGTTGCCCCTCAGGTGCCCTGGCCTAAGCTTGTTCGTGTGCCTCCCCGTCCACACCACCTGCATCTGCGAGTCGCGGTAGCGGGCGAGCTTGTCGGGGTCGGCGTGTTCGAGGCTCATCCGCTGGGTGGCGACGGAGCGGGCGTCCTTGAGCCCCGCCACCCCGATCTCGCCCGGGCGGACACCCATGTACCTGGCGATCCGGGAGACCGCGACGGGCGTGGGGATGCCCGTCTTGACCACGCGAAAGTAAACGTGCGTCCCGCTGCCCGAGGCCTCGTAGAGAGGGAGTTCCTCGACGCGGAAATCCTCCACGCGGTCCTTGACCCGTCCGCCGACACCCGGAAGCTCACGCGTGAGATAAGGAAGGTCAGTCACCTATCAGCTCCGATCCTCGATCGTCGATTCGCTCTGTGAAGTGGGGGGAGACATTCACCCAGGACGCCTTTCCCAGACCACATCCGGGCACCCCGCACAATGATTCGCCAGCCGCGCCAATGCGAACAGCAGGTCGCCGAGGCGGTTGAGATACTTGAAGACGGTGGGGGGGTAGCGCGTTTCGATCTCGGCTGCGCGGGCGAGAGCGCGCTCGGTGCGGCGGCAGACGGTGCGGGCGACGTGAAGTCGGCACCCCAGCTCACACCCTCCGGGAATGATGAAGTGGGTCAGCTCGGGCATCTTCTCCCAGGCGGAGTCTATCTGACGTTCCATGCGCTCCACGGGCGTCTCGTCGAGCGCCCCGTTCGGCTTTTCATCGGTCCCCGTCGCCGCCAGCATCGCCCCAATCACCAGAAGCTCCGGCTGCAGCGGTTCGAGCCCCCGGCGCACTTCCGCCTGTGGTTCATCCGCGGCCGCCGCCAGGCACCACCCGATGTTGGAGTTCAGCTCGTCCACGGACCCGAGCAGGGAGAGGCGCGGATCGCGCTTGGGGATGCGCTGTCCGCCGGGCCCGCTCGTGTATCCTTCGTCGCCCTTCCGCGTATAGATCGTCATGATCGTGCTCCCTCGAATTGTCCTTGTCTTCCCGCCCGTGCGCGTAAGATAATCCGGGACCAAGCGCGAGGGCAAGCAACTGAGATGACCGACAGGATCGAACAGATTCGCCAAATGCTCGCCGACGATTCCACCGACGTCTTCCTGCACTACAGTCTGGCGATGGAACTCGCATCGGCGGAGCGCTTCGACGAGGCGGTCGAGCAGTTCAAGAAGTGCCTCGGGCTTGACCCAAACTACCTCGCCGCTTACGTCGAGGCCGGGAAGTGCCTGCGTTCGGCCGGCCGCCTCGACGAGGCCAGAGCAACCTTCGCCGCCGGTATGAAGATCGCCTCCGCGCGCGGCGAAACGCACACCGCGGATTTCATCCGCCAGCAGTTGGAAGGCCTACCACAACTCGATGATCGCTAGGGACGGACGTACCTCTCTCCGCCGCGACACCGGGGCAGACACCTGAGCGGCGGTCTGGTCGGATTTGCGCACGGGTCGGTGCATCATCTCGCGCTGGCGGTAAACCTTAGCTGCCAACAGCTTATAAGCAGTAAAATCTAGGGTCTGCGCCCGGTTTTTGCTGGTGTTCCGCACCGTTGCGCGGGATAATATTCTGTGGGTTTGAGGCGCGCAGTCTGGGCTGCCTTCCACCCGCGCGCTTGATGGTTTTCCGGACTTTTGCCCCAACGAGGAAGGAGTGATCGCACGTGGCCAAGGATACGGCCGAAAAGGAAGAAGCCAAGACCCCGATCGTTTACGACGAGAGCAGGATCAAGGTGCTTCGAGGGCTGGAAGCGGTCCGCAAGCGCCCTGGTATGTACATAGGCGACACCACGCCCCGCGGTCTGCACCACTTGGCGTGGGAGATCGTGGACAATGCCATCGACGAGGCGATGGCCGATCGCTGCAAGAACATTTCGGTCACCATTCATCCCGACGAGTCCTGCACGGTCAGCGACGACGGTGTCGGAATCCCCGTCGGTCCCCACCCCACCGAGAAGGTATCCACCCTCCAGGTCGTGTTCTGCCACCTCCACGCCGGGGGCAAGTTCGACCACGGAGTCTACAAGATCTCCGGCGGTCTGCACGGCGTCGGGGCGTCGGTCGTCAACGCGCTGAGCGAGTGGCTGGAGGTGGAGGTCTCCCGCGACGGAAACGTCTACACGATGTCCTTCGAGCGCGGGAAGATGGTCGGAGAGCTGAAGAAGATCGGGCAGCGCAAGCGCACCGGGACGAAGGTCACCTTCAGGGCGGACCCGGAGATCTTCCCGGACATCAGCTTTCGCTACGAGCTGCTCGTCACGCGGCTGCGCGAGCTCGCGTACCTGAACGAAGGCGTCTGCATCAAGTTCACAGACGAGCGCACCAACAAGCAGGAGTCCTTCCAGTACAACAAGGGTCTGCTGGCCTTCCTCCAGCACCTGAACGAGGGGAAGAATACGCTGCACCGGCCCGTGGTCATCTTCAAGGAGGATCCGCAGACCATGCTCATCGCGGACATCGTCCTGCAGTACAACGACGGGTACAACGAGACGGTGTTCACCTTCGCCAACAACATCAACACGATCGAGGGCGGGGCGCACCTGTCCGGGTTCCGCAGCGCGCTGACGCGGACGATCAACGCTTACGCCCGCAACGCCAACCTGCTGAAGAAGGAGTCCAACCCGTCCGGGGACGACCTGCGAGAGGGACTGACCGCCATCATCTCCGTCAAGGTCCCCGAACCGCAGTTTGAGGGGCAGACCAAGACCAAGCTCGGAAACAGCGAGGTGGAGAGCTTCGTCACGCAGGTGGTCAACGAGCAGCTTGGCGCGTGGATGGAGGAGCATCCGACGGAGGCGAAGCGATTGGTCAACAAGGGCCTCCAGGCGATGCAGGCACGCGCGGCCGCGCGGAAGGCCCGCGACCTGACCCGGCGGAAAGGCGCCCTGATCAGCGGGTCGCTGCCCGGAAAGCTCGCCGACTGCCGATCCAAGGACCGCAACACCACCGAGCTGTTCCTGGTGGAGGGCGACTCCGCCGGCGGACCGGCCAAGCAGGGCAGAAACTCCGCCACACAGGCCATCCTCCCACTACGTGGAAAGATCATCAACGTGGAGAAGGCAAGGCTCGATAGGATACTCAACTTCCCGGAGATACCGAAGATCGTCTCGGCGCTGGGCTGCGGAATCGGCGAGGATGAGTTCGACGTCACCAAACTGCGCTACGGGAAGATAATCATCATGACCGACGCCGACGTCGATGGGTCCCACATTCGGACGCTGCTGCTCACGTTCTTCTTCCGCTACATGAAGCCGCTGATCCTCAACGGGCACATCTTCATCGCCCAGCCCCCCCTCTACCTCGTCACTCGAAAGCGGCACAAGGAGTACGTGCTCGACGAGCGGCAGATGCGAAACACGCTGATGGACCTCGGGTTGGACGGGTCGGAGCTGCAGATCCGCGACCCCGATTCGGGCAACGGGAAGGCGATCGCTTCCTTCTCCGGAGCGAAGCTGCGCGACCTGGTCGCCATCCTCGAACAGCTCGCCGAGAAGATCCATATCACCGAGCGGCGGGGGCTGTCCTTCCGGGAGCTGATGAACAATCGCAAGGATGGAAGGCTGCCCACCCACTGGATAGTCCTCAACGGGCGGAACGTCTATCGCCACTCGGCGGATGAATACCAGGACCTCCTCACCAAGCATGAGGACGCCGTCCTCGAAGAGGAGAACGGGAACGGGGACCGAAACGGGAACGGGAGCGGGAAGGCCTCCCAGCGAATCCAGAAGAGAGCGGAACTCCACGAGATCAAGGATATCGAGAAGCTCTTCGCCAAGCTCCGCACCCGCGGGCTGAACGTCGAAGACTATTTCCTCACGCGGGACGAGCTGGTCACCGGCGAGAAGACCCCCGCCAAGTACGTCCTGATCAACGACGGTGACGAGACCGACCTCGACAACGTGGCCGCGATCGCACCGGGCGTGCGCCAGGTCGGGTCGAAGGGGATCGAGATCAAGCGCTTCAAGGGCCTCGGAGAGATGAACGCCGACCAATTATGGGAGACCACCATGGACCCCGAGCGGCGAGTCCTCCTGCGCGTCAAGGCCGACGAAGCCGAAGAGGCCGAACGAATGTTCACCCTCCTCATGGGCGATAACGTCGGTCGCCGAAGAGCTTTCATCGAAGAACACGCACTCGAGGTCAAGAACCTCGACGTCTGATTCGCCGCGCTCGCCAACGGCGGCGCCTGACCCCGAACACCAACGGACCGCAGCCCTTCCCGCTTGCGTCCGCCCTCACTACTCGCCGATCCCGGCCTCTCGTTTCAGCCTCAGCACGTCCATCTCCCGGATATACTCGATCGGATCGTCCCAGATCGAATGATACCCGAAGCCTCCCGTCGTCATCTCTCGGATCGCCTCCTCCCTTTCCCATCCCTGCAAGACGACCCGGTAGACCCCCACCATCGCCCCCGTCCGATCGGCTCCGTATTTGCAATGGACGAATACGGGCGCCCTACCCGGATCGGCAGCTATTCTCAGGAACCTCACGACGTCATCATCGTCGATGTCCCACGCCTCCGCTCCGATGTGCTCATAGGACAGTTTCGTCCCCTCCATCTCGTCCTCGTCCGAGTGCATCAGTCGCAGGTTCACCACCGTCTTCACGCCCATCGCCTCCAGCTCGGAGAACCCCTCAGCCCTCGGCTGGGCCCCGCGGTAGAGCTTCTCCGACACTCGATGCAGGTTGGGCAGGCCTCTCCCATGTATGGGGACGGCCCATTTCCACGGCCGCTCCTGCACTTCTCCGCGATCCCCCTCGAACGGTCCAAGTGAATGGCGATACAGAACAAACACGTACGCCCCCGCCGCCCCCACCGCTACCCCCAACAGGAATATCCAGGTCCTTCTTCTCATCCACCCCGCGCCCCCGCGCCTGGCTCGCTCGCGCCTATCAACGCCCACTGCGTCCCGGCTGCCTTCGTCCGCTCCCAGAGTCAGCGTCTCCACTCCTATCCACACACAGCGCACCTACATATTCACATATCTCCATACTTACATTCGTTTCCTGTCGCACCGATCATCCCTCGTCCCTCAGACCCAGGCTTCGCGCGATTCGGTCGAAGTCGTCCAGGGTGTAATAGTCCACCACGATTCTCCCGCTGTTCTTCGTCCGCCCGGGCAGAATCCTCACCCGCGTCCCCACGCAGCCCGTCAGCCGCTCCTCCAGATCCACCACGTACGCCGCCTTCGGCCGGACCGCACGCCTCTCGGTTCCGGGATCACGCGTCGCCCCTTCGCGCGCAGCGGCCACCATGCGCTCCGTCTGGCGAACAGAAAGCCCCTTCGCCACAATCTTCCTCCCGATCTCTATTTGATGCTGCTGATCTCCCACGAGCGCCCCGAGCACCTTCCCGTGTCCGAATGACAGCGTACCGTCCGTCAGCAGGCCCTGCACCTCGTCGCATAACTCCAGAAGGCGCACGTAGTTAGCCACGGTAGGCCGCGCCTGGCCCAACCTCTCGGCCGCCTCAGCCTGCGAGAGCTCGAAGCGGTCCATGTACTCCCGGTACGCCCGAGCCCGCTCGATCGAGTTCAGGTCTTCCCTGTGAATGTTCTCGACCAGCGCCCACTCCAGCATCTGCTGCCGCGACGCCTCCCGAACCACGCACGGGACCCTGTCCAGCCCAGCATCCCGCGCGGCTCGAAGCCGGCGCTCCCCGGCGATGAGGACGTACTCTCGCTCCCCGCTTCCGTCTGGGGCGCGGGTCACTATCAGCGGCTGGAGTATGCCCTGCCGCCGCACGCTCTCGGTCAGCTCGGCCAGCTCCTCCTGCCCGAACGCGCGGCGAGGCTGGTACGGGTTGGGGGCTATCGCGCCCACGTCTATTTCCTTCGAGCCCGGCGCATCCTGGTCTTGGGCAGGGGGTGGCTCGATCTGCGAGGTGGGCGCCGCAACCGGGACGTAGGTTTCATCCACATCGGCAAGTTGCGAGGAATTGACGATCAGGCTGGATAAACCGCGCCCCAAGCGGGGCTTACGTGCGGGGGAGCTTTGTTGGTTGGCCATCTCGGGCCTCCTTTCCCTGCGATGGGAGGTCTGTGAAGTCCGTTCCACGTGGAACATCTGCTGTAAGATGTCGGCCACAACAGGATATCCCCGTTCCATTCGCATGCAAGGAAAAACCACAGAAAACTGCACCCTTGACCCGGCCCGCTAGTCCTTACCTGTTCCACGTGGAACATCCCCTCGTCCCCAAGTCCCGCTCTATCCCTGCATCCCAAGCCACCTCCCCAGCACCAGCAGCGCCCACAAGCGATGCCGATGATCGCCCCTTCCGACCAGGTGATCGTTGACCAACCCCGCAAGTGCGCTCGGATCGAAGATGCCCCTGTCGAGCAGGCTCCGATCCGTCAGCGTCTCGACGAGCGTCTCCCTAAGATCTTCTCGCAGCCAGTCGCCCAGCGGCAGGCCGAACCCGCGTTTCGGCCGCGAGAACACCTCACGCGGAAGAAGCTCGCTGAACGCCTCTCTCAGGATCGCCTTCCCGCGCCCACGCGCCAACTTCATCTCCACGGGCAGTGAGAGCCCCAGGTTCACCACCGAATGATCGAGCATCGGCGCGCGCAGCTCCAGCGACGCCGCCATCGACGCGATATCGGCCTTCACCAGCAGATCGTCCGGCAAGTAGGTGAGCATGTCATGGAGCTGCGCCCGCGAGACCTCGTCCGGCAGATCCTCCCGCTCGTAAAGATCGCAGAACCATCTCGCAGTCTCGCCCAGATCCCGCTCGGCAGCAAACTCCTTCGTCAACAACCGCCCCAGCTCCGCAGGGTCAAAAAGCGCACGGTAGCTGAAGTACTGCATCGCAGGCGGAAGCGGCAGCCCATCCGCGAACCTGATAAGCCTCCGCAGGCGGCTGCGCTCCTCGTGTGGCGCCCACGGCCGCGCCAGCATCGCCGCCGTACGCACCGCCAGATACTTCGCCGGGCTCATCGTCGCACCGAGGTGGACAGCTCGGTACCGATCGTACCCGCCGAATACCTCGTCCCCACCGTCGCCGACCAAGGCGACCTTGACGTGCTCTCGGGCCGCTCCGCAGATCAACCACGTAGGTAGCGCGCTGGAGTCACCGAACGGCTCGTCGTACATCCCCACCAGCTCGTCGAGCATCTCCGCAGCAGCGGGGCGGATCAGCAGCTCACTGTGCTCCGTCCCACAGTGATCCGCCACTACCCTGGCGTCCTCCCGCTCGTCAAACGTTCCCTCCTCAAAGCCCGCCGTGAACGTCCTCACGCCACCCCCGCCCCCCGCCGCCTGCGACATGAGCGCCACGACAACGGCTGAATCGAGACCGCCGCTCAGGAGCGCCCCCAGCGGGACATCCGAGATCATCCGCGCCTCGACCGATCGCGCGACCTCATCCCTGACTTGGCGCACCAAATCGGCACCATCCGCCCCTATCTCCATGAGCCGGGGCGACCAGTATCGCTCGGGCTTGCCGATGGTCTTCGTGACGCGTATCACGTGTCCTGGCAAGAGCTTACGGAGTCCCGTCCATATGCTTCCCGGCGCAGGAACGTAACCAAGCGACAGGTAGTGTTGTATGGACATCATATCTAGCGCCGTATTTACCCGTAAATGCAACAAGAGCGCTTTAGCCTCGGATGCGAACACGATTCGGTCCGCCAATGGGGCGTACCAGAGGGGTTTCTGACCGAGCCGATCGCGCACCAGCAGCAATTCGCCCTTCACTGCGTCATGGATCGCGAAGGCGAACATTCCCGTCAGGTGCGCGACCATCTCCGCTCCGTACCGCAAATACAGATGCAGCAGGACCTCGGTGTCACCGGCCGTCGAGAATCTCGCCCCATCCGCCGCCAACTCCTCTCGCAGGTCGCCAAAGTTGTAGATCTCTCCGTTGAAGGCGACGGTTATCTCCGCGTCGGGGGAGGTCATGGGCTGGTGAGATCCGGGAGGGTCGATGATAGCAAGCCGTCTGAACCCGATCGCGCACCGCCCATCTTCGGACAGGTAGCTGCCCTCCTCGTCAGGCCCACGATGCCCCAACCGCCCGGCCATCTGCACCGCCAGGTCAAGGTCAGCCCGGCCGTCACCAAAGACAAACTCTCCCGCAAACCCGCACATGCTGACATTGTAATGCGGTCCCAATCAGGTCTCTATCGGTTTCTTCGTCCTTCCGCGGCCTCACCCCGGAATTGTCTTCCGAGCGGCGCTCCTACATCGACATTTAGGGTTGGCGATCGGCGTCTTGACCTGGCATTCTCAAGTCCTACCATGATTTGTGGCGAATCCTTGACGTGTGCGGCCGGAAAGAAGCGGACAGCTGTGCGGCGAGCACGGCCGTGGCAAGTATGAGTCCGACGGGCGCATCCGCGTTTCGGCGGTGCGACAACGAAGGCTGAGACTGATGGAAGCAATGCTCCTCGAGAAGATCGCGAAGGTGGAGACTTCACCACTGAAGCTCACTGAAGTTCCCGACCCCGAACCCGGCGAGGGGGAGGTGCGGGTCAAGGTCCGCTGCTGTGCCGTCTGCCGCACCGATCTTCACATCATCGAGGGTGATCTGCCCACCCGGAAGCTTCCCCTCATTCCAGGCCACCAAGCCGTCGGAATCGTGGAGAGGGTCGGTCCCGGATGCCGGCGCCTGGGGACAGGCCAGCGGGTGGGGGTGGCGTGGTTGAGGCACACGTGCGGTAAGTGCGGATTCTGCCTGCAGGACCGGGAGAACCTGTGCGAAGCCCAGCGGTTCACAGGATATCACGCGGATGGCGGATACGCCGAGTACGCCGTGGTTCCCGAGGATTACGCCTACCCTATCCCGGATGGTTTTCGCGACGTGGAGGCCGCTCCGCTGCTGTGCGCGGGGATAGTCGGTTACCGCGCCTTCAAGCGCTCCCGCCCGCGAGAGGGAGGAACGCTGGCGATCTACGGATTCGGGTCCAGCGCGCACGTGATCATGCAGATCGCGCTGCATCGCGGGATGAAGGTCTACGTGGTGACCAGGGGCGAGGGTCATCGGCGGCTCGCGGAGACCATGGGAGCGGCGTGGGTCGGGGAACGGGCCGAGGACCTTCCCACCAAGGTCGAGAGCGCGATCATGTTCGCCCCCGCGGGTGAGTTGGTCCCGGCAGCGCTGGAGAAGGTCGAGAAGGGCGGGACGATCTCGCTGGCCGGGATTTACATGACCCCGATCCCGGAGATGGACTACGAGAAGCACCTCTTCTACGAGCGCGACGTCTGTTCGGTGACCGCGAACACGCGACAAGACGGGCGCGAGCTGCTCGCCGAGGCGGCCGAAGCGCCTGTCAGCCCGCACACCACCACCTACCCGCTCGCCGACGCCAACCGCGCCTTGCAGGATCTCAAGGCCGACCGCATCAACGGGACAGCGGTGCTGATGATCTCGCAAGAGTGACCCCAGGGCGCCTGAACGCTTGCGGAGGGCGGTGGCGATCTCGAACCGTGGGTGCCAAGTTCCTGATATATCTTCCCTTACGTGCCGCATCATCCGCCGATGGCCTCCCTCAAGTTTCTCTGCGCATCTGCCGATTCTTATTAGTGAGGCACGGCCAAATCCGAGGCTTGAGGTTGACGGGAATGGACAGGCTGTATGTAATTGCGGCGGGGTTGACGGAAGTCCTGATCTTCGTAGCGGCAGCTATCGCGTTGATCATGGCCGCCAGTCTCACCCTTTGACCGCTTCGCTTGGGCGTCAGGGAAGCCGATTGCGTTGTCAGTTCTGACGTCGGCGGCTCTGTGCCGGTCAGCCATCGATTACGCCGGCCAAATCGGGGTCACCCAAAATGCGTTCGGCGTTCTGATCGGTGTTTTGTTTGCCGGAACGTTGTCCACCTTCAGAGACTTTGGTGTCCTCCAGAGGCACCCTCTCAACTTTCGCGGGAGAAAGATGGGAGTCAGAATCGCCCCTATTCACACGGTTCTTGTGCGCCTCAGCGCACCCTGGTTCTGGCTCCTGCGCCGCAGATCCGGAGCGCAAAAGGGGACCCGCCGAAGGCCTTCGGCGGGTCCACGATCCGGTCTTGAGATTTCCGGGCGGAAGGGTGGGCTACCCGGTGGGCAGTTGTGATTGTTCGTGGTACTCGTAGAACGTCTCGTAGCTCTTGCGCAGGTACCCCCCGGCCGTCACCCGCACACCGTTCAGGGCGACGCCCACGATGTGGGCCCCGACCCGCTGCAGCATGTCGCGCGTCCGCTGGACGATTCCGTAGCTGTTGGCCCCGGCCCGGACCGTCAGGACCACCCCATCGACCAGAGTGGAGAGGATCGCCGAGTCGGTGACCACCAGGCATGGTGCGCCGTCGATGATGACCTGATCGTACTGTCCGACCATCTCCGCTATAAGCGTGCGCATCTCCTCTGACCCGAGCAGTTCGGCGGGGTTGGGAGGAAGCATCCCGGCTGGGAGGACGTGGAGATTCGGCTGGACCTCGTGGGCCAAATCGCTCCAATTCGCCTGTCCGACCAGGGCGCTGCTCAATCCGCCTTCGGGGCACTCGGGGAAGAGTTGGCGGATGGCGGGCTGGCGGAAGTTGGCGTCGACGATGAGCACCTTCCGCCCGTCGTGGGCGATGGCCGCAGCCAAGTTCAGCGCTACTGTAGTCCGTCCGTCCTCCGGAAGCGGAGAGGTGACCAGCAGGCTGCGGCGCTGGCTCGCCGGACCGCTGAACAGCAGGCACGTCCTGATCTGCCTGAACGCCTCGCCCACCAACGAATTCGGATGGGTCGCGAACGCCACGCGCAGGTCCTCGATATCTTCTTCGAGATCGTCGCTGTGGGGGATCATACCGAGAAGAGGCAGGTCCACGCGCCTGGTGACGTCCGAGGGGCTCTTGACGGAAGTGTCGATGAACTCCAGCAGGAACGCCAAGCCCAGCCCGATCGCCAGACCCAGCACGAACCCCAGCGGGACCATAACAGCCCATTTGGGCATGGATATCTCTCTGGGGGGAATCGCCCTGATCCGCAAGCTCACCTGCCTTTCGCCGGCGAGCAATCGGAGCTCCAGCAGCCGATTCTCAATGTTGTTGATCTTCTCAGCGAGCTGTTCCTCCTGCAGGGCGTATTGCTCGAGCTTGGTCAGATTCGCCTCCAGATCGCGGACGGTGGCGTTGGCCTCGTTGAACTTCTGCTGGACTTGCAGAAGCTGGGCGGTGACGGAGACCACCTCCGATTCTCGTATGCTCTTCAATAGTCCGACCGCTCGCCGAGTCATCTCTCCTTCTCGATCGACGATCTTATCCTTGATGCTCTTCAGGCGAGTTTCGAGCGACAGGACCGATCTGTGCTTGGGCCCAAACTGGCGATCGAAATTGGCCTGCTCGGTCTCCAGGTTCAGTTCCGCGTTTCTCAGGGCTCGCAGTTGGGCGTCCATTTCCAAGGCCTGGACTACCTCGGGCGCAGCCTCGATGGTCCCGTTCGCCTCCTGTTCCAGGAGCGCCCTCATGGCCGAATCCACCTGTGCCTTGATAAGCATCAACTGCATCAGGTGACCGGTCAACGCCTGAAGCTGGAAGTCCACGACGGTCCGGCGCTTCTGCAGGCTGGGGATGGAGGCGCTTCTTCGGGCCAACTCCGCGGTCCTGCGAATGCTCTCCAGATCTCTCTGCAGTTTGTCGCGTTCGACTCGCATCCCGACGATCTCCGTCGTCCGTTGCAAGGTGACCGTGTCCTGGGTCTGTGTGACGGCTGCCTCGGCGACGGCGTTCACGATCTGCGCCAGGTCGTTCTTCTCGGCCTGGCTGCCGGCCTGCCCGGTCATTGACACCATGATGTGGTAGGTCCCCGGTTGCGGGCTGACGTCAACATCCTCGTACAGGCGCTTTATCGCGTCGGTCGGGTCATCCTGAAACCACCTGGTGTTTCGGACGCGGCTGTCGCTGGCGGCCGCGCCATAGACCGGCTCGCTCTGGACCACGCGCGCCTGCGACCGTAGGAGCGTATCCATGATGTCCTTGGGCACCAGGGAAGTGCCCCTCGCCCCCAGCACCTGGTGTCTTGGCGGGGAGACTTCCAGGAACGCCTTGGCCGTAAACAACGGCCAGTAAAGCCGCCAGACCAGCGTGGCGGCCACCGTCACCACCAGGACGATCAGCGTAGCCAGTATGATTGTCCACATTCGCTTGCGAAGGACTTTCAGGAGGTCCTTCCCGGTGATCCCGCCGGTCCCAGCGCCAGGGCGAGTGGTTCTGTGCGCTGTTGTGCCCGGATAAGCTCCGAGCGCCCTCTGGGCTCGGGAGATCTGCGGAACCTGATCGCGTGTCGGTATGATGTCCATTTATCGCTCCTTGTCCCATGCATCGCGAACTCTGTCGATGGCTTTGTCGATGAGTTCCTGCAGGCGTTGGTCTGGCTTGCTGCGGAGCAGCTCTTTTGCCCGTTGATATTCCCTTTCGGCGTCGTTCAGACGCTTCATTTGTTCGTACGTCCACCCAAGGTGATAACGGGGAGACGATAAGGACGCGTCGATCTGCACCGCACGTCGTAGATGCTCCTCTGCGTCCCGAAGCTTGCCGAGGTTGGCGAGTGCCCAGCCCAGCGAATCCTGAACATTAGGTTCGGTGGGCTTGAGAGCGGCCGCCCGCCGAAGGTACTGGAGCGCTTTGGCGGGCTGGTTCATGTCGTCCGTAAGCATGTATCCCAGGTTGTTCAGGGCGTACAGATCGTCGGGGAAGACCTCCAGAGTGGCGAGATACGCCGCCTCGGCCTTGACCACGTCCCCTGTCCGATGGTAGGCGGTCCCGAGGCCCCGGGTCACCTGGGCCCTTTGCTCCGGCGTCTTCGCTAGATCGAGAGCCTTGAGAAAGAGTTTCTTCGCCTCTTGCGCATTGCCGTTGGCGAGGAACATCTCCGCGACGAGCCTGTATACCAGCCAGTCTCTCGGGCGGACGATCGGAGCCCACCTGGCCACCTTCTGGATCGCGGCCTCCGTCCCGTAGGCCTCTACCACCTGCCGGATCATGAACTGCAAGTGTTCTGCCGGGATATCTCTCAGTGCGTCGTTGAAGAGTTTATCCGCCTCAGCCTCCCTCCCCTGCTTGACCAGCACCAACGCCTGAACCGGTATAATCCATCGTGGGAAGTTCCGATCCTTGCGATAGGCGACAGTGACCTCCTCAGCCTTCTTGTACTGCCCATCCTTGATCAGCGCATACAGATAGATTCTCACGGCTGGTTCGAACTTGGGTCTGAGCTCGACGGCTGCTTTGGCGGCCTGCGCCGCCAGATCGTTACGCTCGCGCTCCATCCACATTCTTGCTTCGTAAATCGCATAGACGGGATTCTTGGCGAACCGCTTCCTGCTATCTTTCAAACGGGCCGTCATCGCCAGCCAGCGCTTCTCCTTCAGATACAGTTCCATCAGGTTGCGGAGCGCCATGTGAGAATTCGGAAGCTTCTCCAGGATTCCCTCATAGACCAGGATCGCCTCGCTGGGGTTTCCCGTGTCCTCCAGCACCTTGGCGAGCTCTGCGGCGATCCGCACATTGTCGGAGAGCCTTCGGGCGTCCTCCAGATCTCTTCTCGCCAACTTTAGATCGCCTTTGGCGCGGTGGACCCTGCCGCGGTGAAACAAGGCGAATCCGGACTCGGGGTCCGCCTTCGCCGCGCGCGTGAGGATCTGCACCGCCTCGTCCAATCGCCCCTGCTCCAGCGCCAAGATCCCCTTGAGGATCAGCGCCTCGAGATCGGAGGCATTGGCCGCCAGAATCCCTTCCAGGCGGGTGGTCCCCTCATCGAACTCACCGGCCTCAATCAGGTAGCGGATCAGGTCCTTCTGCGCAGCCAGATTCTGGGGGCGAAGCTCGATATATTTCTTCATCGCACTGGCGGCCTCTGCCCACCGACGCTGCTCCCCCAGGAACCGCGCAAGTGCCAGATGCCCGCGCTCGTCCGTCGGATTGGCCCGAACGGCCTGTTCGAAGGCGTTTCTCGCCAGGCGGACGTCGTATTTCACGAGAAAACGGCCGTAGAGCACGTATGCCCCCACCTTGTCCTCGGTCTTCTTGAGTAGCTCCTCCAGTTTGCGGATCCCCTCGCTGTATTTCCCGACCTCTGCGTAGTAGCTCACAACCAGCGTTGCCCTTGGTAGCAGCTGGATGCGGTCATCCCGCCAGATCGCGAGCGCCTGCTGTTCAGCCTTGGCCAACTGATTTGCCCGCATGTACAGGCGCATCAGCGCGACTCTGTTCTCGTTGTCATCCGGCTTTTCCCGCAGTATCACCTCTCGCTTGCGGATGAGCTCCTCGAGGGGGGCGTCCTCATCCCAAAGCGTCAGCCACCTCTCTCGTACATATGGGTCCCGAGGGGCCAGGCGGTAGGCCTTTCTGATTAATTCCTTATGTTCGTCTATCTTCCCAAGGGCCATCTTCGTCCGCGCCAGACCGATTAGCGCCAAGCTGTAACCAGGGTCTCGGTCAACGACCGCGCCGAGAACCTCTTCTGCCTTCTCGTACTCCTGCGTCAGCAGGTAGCAACCGCCGAGCAGCACCTGAACTCGCTTGGAGTTGGGGTGATCGGCGAGTATCTCTCGCAGCAGCCTGATCCCTTCGGGGACTTCCTGTCTTGACATCGCAAGCTGGGCCGCCAGAAGCTTGCCGTCCGCCTGGTCCAGATTGTTCTCGGTCGCCCTTTTCACCATCTTCTCGCCCAACTGCCAATCCTGTCTGCGGATCGCATGCTGGAACAGTTGCGTCACGACGAGCGGGTGGTTCGGGTTGATCTTCTCTGCTTCCCTAAGCTGCTCCAGATACTCGTTTTCCCTTCCGATGAGAACATAGATCGCCGCCTTTTCCAGCGCCCTGTTCAGCGGGTCCTCGATCCTTTCAGCCAGTTCCAGCCGCATCTTTATACGTTTATCCCTATCCTCTTCGTTGAGCAGGGCTTCCTGGATTCTTAACAGCTCGCTGTCGGGATTATAAGTGCGGGCCTCCTTTATCAAGGCCGCGCCTTTTCCCAGCTGCCCCATCGCCACGTACATGCTGAACAGCTTGGAAATGACGCCCATATCCTCCGGGACCATCCGACGGACGTCCTCCAGTGACCTGATCGCCCCTTCCCTCTCATCGGTAACCCACATTCTCGAGGCGCGTTTCAACAGAAGCGCGATCATCTTGGGGGTGAGATCCTGCACCTCCGGTAAGGTTTCCGCCATCCCGGTCAGCAATCTCAACTCGAGGTCGAGTTCCCTGGCGGTCTCGTTGTCCGGATCCGCCAGCAGCGCCCGTTTGACCAGTTCCAGCGCCTTGGTGTAGTTGCGGTACTTTATTTGAAGCTTCGCCTTTGCCAGCAGGACCGACGGGTTCTCCGAGAAACGAGGAATGCGCGACATGTTGTTGAGGATCACCTCCGCCTTACCCGGACTTCCGGTGCGGAAGTAGAGGTTGATAAGGATGTTCGCCGTCTGGAGCTCCACCCTCACAAAACCCCTGCGCGCCTGCTCGAGAAGCTCAATGGCGCTTTCGATCTCCCCGTCAACGATGGCGATGCGCCCGGCGATTTTTGTCCGGCGCGCGCGCGGAAGCGTGCGTCCAGATCCACCGCGCCCGCCCGCAGTTCGAGCCTGTGTCATCTGCTTGAGCGATTCACGGATTTCGGGCATCGGCGGTTGGTCTTTCTGCTGGTCGGGACCGACGGTATCCAGAAGCATGTTGGCCAGCAGATAATGCAGTTCCAGGCGGGTTTCTTCCAAGCGCTGGCGCACTCGTTCGGGCAGCTCCTCTCCGGGCTTGCCCACCAGGCGGCTCTGAATGACGGTCAGCCCTTCGCGAACTGCATCCGCGGCCTTGTCGGGCTGCTTCTGCTGCCTGTAGACACTCGCCATCCCTCGATAAATGCCCAGAGCGCTGTCGTCGATCTTCTTGGCCTCACGAAGCGCCTCGAGGCCTTTGTCGAATTCCCCTTCACCCATCTGCAAACTCGCGAGGGCGAGATAGCCCAACGGGCTCTTGGGCGCCCGGGTGGTCGCCAGCTGGATATGCTCCATCGCCTCTTCAGGCCTCTTACGGATGTGCAAGTAGTTCGCGTAGTTCACCAGCAGCTCCGGGGAGTCCGGATTGGCCTGTATGGACCGCTGATACGTCTTTTCGGCCTCTTCATATCTTCCGGCTGCCTGGTGGAAGCGAGCCAACCCCAGCCAGTATTCCATCTCGCCGCTGTTGATCTTGATCGCTTGTTCAAAATCCTCGATGGCCGGGTCGGTGTACTGGCCCGGAAAGGCGCCGGTGAGCCGGGCCTTGGCAAGAGCGCGTCTGTAATACGTTTCGTGATCTTCCGGAGAGAGCTCGAGGAGGGCGTCGGCTTCCTTGATGAAAGTCTGACCCGGTCCGCCACCGGCAACGACCAGGTCCCAGTGGAAATCTGTCAGGGCCTTCCGCGCGACCAGGTACTCCGGATCACGCAGCAGTGCCGTGCGGAGCAGCGCGTCCGCCTTGCGGTATCGGTCGATTCGCTCAGCTTCGGCGAGATTGGGCTTATTGTTGATGATCTCCATCTGGAGCAGGGCCATCTCGTAGTGGTACAGGGGGTCGCTGGCCTCTGAGGCGTTGATCGCCGTCAGATAATCCCTCTCGGCATCGCCATACTGGCCCCGTTCCATCGCTCCCCGGGCGCGCTCAGCGTAGAAGCGGGGGTCCTTTGGGAGGCGGCTGAGGAACACTGCTATTCCGCCGCCCACGGCGATCAATCCCAGGATGATCAGTAGGACGACTGCACGTTTGTTGAGTTTCTTCCGTTTTGCCATTTCTTTCCCTGCAGTCTTGTGTGTGAGAGGATTATTCCATCGGGGTCTGGGGGGTCCTCAACGCTTCGATGTCCGTGGGCGTGGGAAGCGCCTGCAGCACGAGCGGAAGGAAATTCTTCGCGAAGTCTTCAGCCTGGGTGTCGATGTCTACCGTGCCCGAAAGATAACCTTTCGGACCGAACTGTATCTTGGCGAAATAGCAGTGTCGGATCCACGGAAGCGTGAGCGTAAAGCGAACCTTTTCCCACGAGCTCTCCGGGTCGCCGTTGAGGCTGAAAGTGTAGTAAGTTACGGACTGGTGAGGCACTCCGTAGTCGTCCGTGCGCTCGGCATCGATTCTGCGGAACTGAACGGGTACGTCCCAGGGGTTGAGGAGACCCGGTACGTTGAACGTGACGTCGCGGGAGGAGGTAACGATCGCACCGCCGGCCTTCAGGCATCGCTCGGGAACGTGGGGGACCGTATCGAGTCTCCCGGTGTAGTAACACACCTCCAGGCGCCAGTACCGCAAAGGGTCCCCGACCGACCTGGTGTTGTCCCGGTACTCTCTTACTATGTGCCAGTTGCTGCTGCGGGCGTCGAAGCGCTCCTTGTCGAAACTGGTTCCGATCCCCAGGATCTCCTTGACGGTGTCGTCCAGGAAGATCTCCCCATCGGGAAGATCGTCCTTCGCTAGCCAGCGAAACTCCCCGTCCGGAACCAGTACGAAGCGCTTGGAACCACTCACGCCTATCTCGCCCACCTCGTCCGGGAAGCTCACCAGCCGCGACGTTTCGTCGTCCACCTCCACCTGCTCGGGCCAGGGGACAGGTTCCTTCTCCGTCGCCCACCCCAGGGCCTCCCTCGTCTTATTCCAGCCCGCCCACGTCCCGGCCAGGATGAACGCTACGATCCCGAAGTGCACCCACCCGCGCTTGGCGTCGGGAGGAAGTGCTCGAATGCTTTTCTTCGGTTCGCTCATGCTTTCACGCCCTCGGTGGAAGTTCCCCGGCTATGGGCCTCGTCGTCTTCCTCTTCTACGAAGAGGCCCTGTAGAAGTTTGCCCAGTCCCCAGAACATTACCACAGCCGGTCCCAACATGACCAGTCCGGCGAATTCGTGCATGAAGCCCTGGCCCCATTCTGGCTTGTCGAAGACGTACATCGAACAGGTGCCGGTCACGCGGATGACGTTGCATAGGATCGCGATCGGGACGGCGGATATCACCAGGATCACGCGCTGCCAGATGGGTCGATTCTCGAGGTACGCCCACGCCACGCCCAGTGCGAGATACGCCATCAGCGAGCGGACGCCGCTGCACGCTTCGGCTACCGTCAACTCGTGCGCGACGCCGCCGAGCGACATGATCTTCAGGCGGGAGGCGACGACCTCGATCGATACTCCAGCCATCCGGAGGACGGCGGTCGAGACGGCGGCAGCCAGATTCTGCAGCGGATAGGCAATTCGCTCGTAGAGCATGTTCGGAATCGGCATGGCGAGGGCGAGGAACCAGATGGGCAACCACGTGAGGCGAACGACCTCGCCGCCCGCGAGATACCAGACCAGACTGCACAGCAGCGCGACCATGGACAACTGCGCCAACCAGTAAGTCCTGATAGGATAGTAACTGAGTATGATGAAGATGATGGACAGGATCACCAGCAGCAGGGCCCAGACACAAACTCGGCGCCTTGCGGCGAAGAGCTCGTCTCGCCGGGCATAGAGCAGGTAGAGGCTGAACAGCGGAATAATGAACCCGTGAGACCAGTTCGGATCGCGCCACTTCATGATCAGGTCTTTGAACTGCCACCAATTCATCCCCGCGAATAGCACCGCGATGACCCCGATCTTGATCAGGGCTGAGACGGGGAAGCTCTCGGGTTGGGCAGCGAAGCGCGGCCGACCAACCAAGTCCACCAGCGAGGCGGCCTTTGGGCTCTCACCGGTGTTGACATGCTGCTCGCTGTCGGTCATACGATCACGGCTATGGGTTCACCCTCTCACCAGCGGGTGAAACGCTTGGAGTTAAGTGTGAAGAAGAACGGATCGGCGAAGTTCCGGTCGTAGATGAAACCGAACCCGTAGGTCATCCGGAAGGCGTTTCGCATGACTGCGTAGAAT
>SDBT01006454.1_pt1 | contig 19465 bp, 19 predicted proteins | sample 2277101 | NCBI WGS metagenome assembly SDBT01 (sample SAMN10404973, study PRJNA504765) | marine sediment metagenome | isolation source: marine sediment core GS10_PC15, 103 cmbsf | place: Arctic Ocean: Southern Knipovich Ridge | collected 2010 | reverse complement strand
ATTGCTACCTTTTGAGGGAGTTTTAACGGTGACGGAACCTAGATCCAGGCCTTCGTCTACAAGCCGCCGTCCTTCGGCGTACAAAAGGAGAACATCGGATTCTGCTTAGGAGAGTGTGACGCTGGTCAGTTACGTGATGCTGGCGGGCTCATCCAGATTCTTATTCATGGAGCAGAGAACTCCGCCCAGACGTAGTTACATTCTATTTTTGTTCTCTATTTTTACTTCTGTAGCTTCTTGGCGTACTCTGCGCTGCTGAGTAAATCCCTCGTTCAGCCTCGCGGCGTCTGGGTCACTGCACGGCACAAGGTACCAGGTGTAATCAGCCACCTCGGTTACCTCGGGATTTTCGGCTAGAGCCCTCGCCAGGTATCCCTCAGTGGACATGCCGAGATCAATAAGCTCAACCTTACCGGGGTACGCATCAACAAGCTTCGCTGCCTCCTCGTTGATCTGATCACCAGCGTCGGCGTGGCTTCGCGCGGGCCAGGACCTCGAGATTGGCGAACCGGGCCATGAGCTTCTTTGTTCCAGCGGAGCGGAAGCGGACGGTTATTTTTTGATCTCCACCGCTGGAGTCGACGTTTTCCACTGTCCCTTCTCCAAAAAGAGAGTGCCGCACGAGGGTTCCCCGCCTCAAACCGCGGTTCGTTTGCGGAGGCGGGCTCGAGTGACGAGGGGCACCGGGTGGGTCCCGGTCGAGAAGCTCAGGTGGGATTTCATCAAGGAAGCGCGAAGGTGAGCGGTCTTGCGTTTGGAGCGCCGCGCGTCGCGACAAAGCCAGGGTCAGCGTCAGTCGAGTTTTTGCCCGCGTCATCCCGACGTAACAAAGTCTCCGTTCCTCTTCGACGGTGCGCCGATTCCCGAGCGAAAGGGTGTGCGGGATAAGCCCCTCTTCCATTCCGGTAAGGAAAACCGCGTCGAACTCCAGTCCTTTTGCGCCATGGAGCGTCATCAAGAGGCACGGAGCATCCGATTTGACCGCGTCCAGATCGGTCAGAAGGCTCACGTTGTCGAGAAAAGCGGCAAGCGAAGGCTCGGTTTGCTGAGCTTGATAATCGGCGGCGGCGCTCGCGAGCTGGGAGAGGTTTTCCAGCCGCGTTTGCTTTTGGATCGGGCTTTCTTTCTCGAAAGAGCTAGCAAGCTCGCTTTTGGTGATGGTGGCATCGACCAGCTGCGCCGGCGTCAGGCTGCAGACCCGGGCGGAAAGAGACTCGATGATCTCCTTGAACGATGACAAACCGGCGTGAGCTCGCGTGGAGAGAGTTCCCTCCTCCAAAGCGGCACCAGCCGCGTCCCACAGGGAGTGGCCTTTTTCGGCGGCCGTCTCCCTGAGAAGGGCCAGCGTGGCGCCACCGATACCGCGTGGCGGTACGTTGACGACCCGTTCGAAGCTGGTGTTGTCGCGAAGGTTTCCCAAAAGCCTCAGGTAAGCAAGCGCATCTTTGATCTCACGCCGCTCGTAAAAACGCTGTCCGCCGACCAGGAGGTGGGGAATCCTCCTAGCCACGAACTCTTCTTCTAACGACCGGGACTGGGCGTTGGTGCGGTAGAGCACTGCGATCCGGATTGAGTCGGATTCCTTCCGCAGTTTTTCGACATCGGAAGCTACGTAAGCAGCTTCTTTCTGCTCGTCCACGGCGGTGTGAACTCGCGGGCGCAGCCCGGCATCGAGGCGAGCAATAAGCCGCTTGCCCTTGCGATCCTGGTTGCAGGCAATGAGCGCTCCGGCGACTTTGAGAATGGCGCCCGTCGAGCGGTAGTTGTCCTCCAGTTTGATGAGTCGCGTATCTGGGAAATCGCGCTCAAAATCCAGGATGTTCCGGAGATCGGCGCCGCGGAAGTTGTAAATGGATTGGTCCTCGTCCCCCACCGCGAACAAGTTGCCGTGAGGGGCGAGCAGCCTCAGGAGGCGATATTGAACTCGGTTGGTATCCTGGTACTCGTCCACCAGGACGTGTTGAAAGCGACGCTCGGCGAACTGTCTCGCCGGCTCGGAGCACTCCATGAGCTCGATGCTCCGGATGAGGAGATCATCGAAGTCCACCCCGCCGTTTGCTTCGAGGAGGCTCTGGTAGCTTTGAGCGATCCGCTCCAAGAGCGCTTGATCACGGCCGTTTTGCCATCGCGCATAGCCTTCACTCGAAAATGCAGCGTTCTTCCGGGCCGAGACCGCCGACGCCACCCGCCACACCGGATAGTTCCGTTCGGTAAGCCCGAGCTCGCGAATGACGCGGCGGATCAAGGAGCGCCGGTCGTCCTCATCATGAACTACGAAGCCGGTCGGTAGCCCGATGTCACCGCCGAAGCGCCTGAGCAGTCGCAAGCCCAGGGCGTGGAACGTGAGGATCCAAAGCTCCGGAGCGTCCTTGCCACAAAGCGCCGCCACCCGGGAGCGCATCTCCGCCGCCGCCTTGTTGGTGAAGGTCAGAGCCAGGATGGTCCAGGGAGGCACTCGGCGCTCGCGGGTGATGTAAGCGATGCGATGGACAATCGCTCGTGTCTTGCCCGAGCCGGCGCCGGCAAGTACCAGCAGCGGCCCTTCGGGGGCGGTGACCGCGTCACGCTGGCTGGAATTGAGACCCTTTAGCTGATCGTGCTCAGCGGAAGTCGTCCCGCTGCTATTCAACGGTCACCGACTTGGCCAGATTCCGCGGCTGATCGACGTCGCAGCCTCGGGCAACCGAGATGTGATAGGCGAGAAGCTGAAGCGGTACCACGGCGATGAGCGGGGATATGAGCTCCGGGTGTTCGGGCAAAAACACCAAATGGTCCCGGTCCTCGTCGAGGATCTGCTCGAGCCGATGATCTCCCTCCGTGGCAAAAGCGATGATGCGGGCGCCTCGCGCTTTTGCTTCTTGAATGTTGTTGGCGGTTTTTTCGAAAAGCGGTCCGGATAGAGCCAGCACCACCACCGGCATTCTCTCGTCGATGAGCGCAATGGGACCGTGCTTCATTTCCCCCGCAGGATAGCCTTCTGCGTGAATATAGGACAGTTCCTTGAGCTTGAGCGCACCCTCGAGGGCGATGGGGTAAAGTGGACCGCGTCCCAGGTAGAGGAAGTTCGACGCCAGGTGGAACTCGCGGGCAATGGCCTCCAACGTCTCGGCCAGCAGGAGTGTATTCTCCATCACGTGAGCCGAACCACCAATCTCGGCCAGGTGTTTTTTGCTCTCCTCGGGAGAGAGGTGGCCCCGTATTTGTGCCAACTTGAACGCCAACAGATAAAAGGCCACCAGTTGAGTGGTAAAGGATTTGGTGGAGGCTACCCCGATCTCCGGGCCGGCGTGTGTATAGAGCGTGCCGGTGCAAATGCGGGTGGCCATGCTGCCAAGCACATTGCATATCGCCAGCGTGTTCACTCCCGCGTCCCTAGTCGCTTTGAGTGCCGCCAGCGTATCGGCGGTCTCACCCGACTGGCTGACGCCCACCACCAAGTCATCGGGGCTCAGGATGGGATTGCGGTAACGGAACTCTGAGGCGATGTCGACTTCTACCGGGATACGAGCGATTTTCTCGATCAAGAACTTCCCCACCAACGCCGCATGCCAGCTCGTGCCACAAGCAATGAGCGAGATTTTTCCAGCTCGCCCGAGAGATTCGTCGTCGAGGCCGGTCTCCTCGAGATGGATGCGACCGGTATCGAGAGAGTATCGTCCCAGCAGAGTATCCCGGACCGCCCGCGGTTGCTCGTTGATCTCCTTCAACATGAAGTGCTTGAAGCCCTGCTTTTCAACCTGGATCGGATCCCAGGTGATACGTACGGGCTCGCGCTTTATCTCTTCCCCCTCGCAGCTCAAGAGGCGAAGGCCAGCGGGAGTTATGACGGCCACTTCGCCGTCATCGAGATACACCACCGACCGGGTGTGGGAAAGGAAAGCAGGTATGTCGGAAGCGAGAAACGATTCCCCCTCGCCCAAACCCACCACTAGAGGCGGTCCGTTTCGAGCCCCCACCAGAGTGTCCGGTTGTCGGGCGGATAAAGCGGCGAAGGCGAAAACACCATCGAGCTCCTTCAAGGTCTTCATCACCGCTTGTTCCAGATCGGTGCGGAAGTGTTTCTCCAGCAAGTGGGCAATCACTTCCGTGTCGGTCTCGGTGACAAATCGGTGACCTTCAGCTGAAAGGCGACTCTTGAGGTCAAGATAATTCTCGATGATTCCGTTATGCACCACCACCAGGGTCCCGGTGCAATCGCGGTGAGGGTGTGCGTTTTCCTCGTTGGGGCGACCGTGGGTGGCCCAGCGCGTGTGGCCCAGTCCGTAGCTTCCTTCCAAGGTTTTGGAACCAACTTGCCGTTCCAGGTTGTCCAGCTTGCCTTGCGAGCGGAGAACCTGCAGGGTGCCGTTGTGGGCGGTTGCTATGCCGGCCGAATCGTAGCCTCGGTACTCGAGTCGTTTGAGTCCGCCCAGCAGCACCTCGACCGTAGATTGCGGTCCGATATAACCGATGATTCCGCACATTAGGGTCAATCCTTCTTCGAACGCCGACGTTTCTTCTGTTTGTCCTTTGCCCAGCCGGGCTTGATGACTTGCCGGCCTCGGGCGAGCGCCAGGGATTCGGCGGGGACGTCTTCAACGATGCAGGAACCGGCGGCCACGTAAGCGCCGCGGCCAATCCGGATCGGCGCGACGAGTTGTACGTCGCTTCCTATGAAGGCACCGTCCTCCACAATAGTTTGATGCTTGAACTGGCCATCATAGTTGCAGGTAATAGTGCCGGCGCCCACATTGACACCTTTCCCGATGATGGCATCGCCGAGATAAGAGAGGTGTGGAGCTTTGCTTGCTCGGCCCAGCACGGTTTTCTTGAGCTCCACGAAGTTCCCAACTTTAGCTTCGGCGCCGATGACCGACTGCGGGCGGATATGCGCAAAGGGACCGAGCTGGGCGGCCTTTCCAACTCGGCTGGAGCGCACGAAGCAGTGATCGAGCAACGTTGTCCCCGCTCCAATCTCCGAGTCGACGATGTGTGAGAAGCTGCCAATGTCGCAGTTGCCCGCGATGCGAGATTCCCCTTCGATGACCACCCACCCGTGGATTCGCGTTCCCCGACCCACCCGTACGTTCGGATCGATCTGGACGGTGGAAGGATCGTCCAGCAGGACTCCTTTGGCGAGAAGCTCGCCGCACTTGCGAAGGCGAAGGACTCGGGCGGCTTCCGCGAGATCGGCGAGGGTGAGGACAGCCAGAAGCTCTTCCGGTTGAGACCGTACCGCAGGGCGGGGCTGGAGATGAGTCAGGAAGCCATCCATGCCATCTCCGCGGGCAATCCTGCTGAGCGCTTTCTTGATAACTGGCGCCGAACCGCAGAATACAGCGCCCCCTTCCCTTTCCGGGGAAGGCGACAAGCAGCGCGGCCCCGAGCGGCAAGCGGCCAAGAGACGTTTCAAGCTGCGCGAGCGGATACAGGGGATCTCGGCGGGTAGGAGGATCACTTTGTGTTCCGGCCGCCCTCCGATGGCTGCTGCTAACCGTTTGCGGCTCGTTGGCCGTACCCCCTCTACCGCCGGAGGCTTCTTTGCGTCGCTGACGAGGAGTATTTTCTGAGGCCTCAGAGCTCGGACTGCTTCGAGACTCCAGTGCCATAGCGGTCTTCCGCATAGATTCGCTTCCGACAGCGTCTGGGGCGATTGCCAAAGGATAGCTGTTAATGTTGTGCTCATGTTCAGCGCCTATCATGCCATGGTTGATGGTTCAGTCGACGCCGGCAACCAGCGCCGCGGTCGTCGAGGGGAAAATGCGCCCTTCGATAGAGAGCACGTTGCTGGCAGCGCGCACCGCAGCATAAAGTGGCGAGGCCGGTGCCCCCGCCGATGGCCACGACCCTTAGACCGTATATCACGGCGCTGCGCCGGTAGCCTCCTCTTTGAGAAGATCGGCGATCGAAGGATCTTTCCGCATCGTTTGGAAGTCGCCGTCGGACTTGGCCAGAACGCGGTTATATGGATCGGAGCTGATGGCGCGTTTCAAATGACGAGAGGCGCCGCGCGAGTCTCCAACCCGGGCGTAAGCGGCGGCCAGACAATAGTGGGCGTGGTCATTCTTAGGTTCCATCTCCACTGCCTTGACGAGGTACTTGATGGCTTCATCGTATTCGCCGCGGTTGTGAAGGAAGACACCTTGGGTGACGAACTCTTCGAGTAGCTTTGGAGACGTGTCGGTGGCGAGCTGCCGATCGCAAAAAGTAAGGTAAGTACGGGCCCGCTCCCCGAGCTCTTTTTCTTCCGGAAAACTGGAGAGAAAGGAGCTGAGTTGATCGTGAGCTTTTTTGATGTCACGCTTTTGCAGGAGTTTTACCGCCCGCTCGAACGCTCCCAAAGCTTTTGTGTATCGTTCCTGCTCGCCTGAACTACGGGCCTTTTTCCGTGAAGACGCGCCTTTGGAACGTACAGCAGTTTTCTTCTGGGCCATGAAACCTCCTCCACTGGGAACCGGCCACCGACCGCGCCCCGCTGCGTAGCTGATGCCGAGAAATTATCCTGTAGCAAATAAGAATTAGGACCGAATGCTTTATCGTTCCAAAAGGCGAGCTGCGCCTCCGGGGATTACGATTATAGGGCCCGATTGCGGAACGGTCAAACTGTTGAACGGTTGACCTGCGCTTGCCGGTCGGTGCGGCTCACTTGGGCTCACGAGACGGCCAGGACCAATGCCGCCAGCTTCGGCGAAGCTCGAGCCGCTCCTGCATTTGTTTTTCCAGGATCGCCTCGGGCGGGGCTCCCTGTTGAGCTGCCGTCTCGAGAAGCTGGCGTGTTTGGACGCCGATGGCACGGATGGCTTCGTCGCTTGCTCGCTCTCCACGCAGCAAGAATCGAACCCCCTGAATGAGGGCGCCGGCATTGACCAGGTAATCCGGGGCATAGGCTACTTCGCGTTCGTAGAGAATCCCCCCGATCTCCGGTTGGGAAAGGACGTTATTGGCCGAGCCGGCCACGACCCGAGCGGTGAGCCTATCAACGGTGGAGCGGTTCAACACCCCACCGATCGCGCAGGGGCAAAATACGGAATCGCTTGCCGCGTAAATCTCTTCGGGGCCTACCTCTTTGAAGGAGACGGAACCAGCCAGAGTCTCCAGTGAAGCCGGTTGGGGATCGGAAACCACTAGTTCCGCTCCTTGATCGGCAAGGATCTTGGCGAGCCAACGGCCCACTCCGCCGGCTCCCTGGATCGCCACGCGAACGCCTTTCCAGCGATCCGTTCCCAGACGAAACTCCAGTGCGGCCCGGGCACCGACCTCCACGCCCAGGGCGGTGGCGCGGTTCAAGTCACCCACGCCTTCCTCGCTCTCGTCTACCATGTATTGGGTCTCGCTTCTGACCCACGCGCCTTGCTCGACCGGCACCCCTACATCTCGGCCGGCAAGAAAACGCCCCCCCAAGCTCTCGATCACCCGTCCCACCGCTCTCAGCGCATCCTCCCGGACGAGATCGGTGTTGTCAATCAAGACAATTTTTCCTCCGCCTACGGGTAGGTCGGCCGCCGCCGCCTTGAAGGTCATAGCACGGGCCAGTTTGAAGCCGTCGGCCAAGGCTTCTGCCTCCGTTTGGTAAGGGAAGAGACGGATTCCACCCGTTGCCGGCCCCCGCGTCGTGTCGTGCAGCACCATGAAGCCGGCCAGCCCGCAAGAGGGATCACACAAAGCAACGACCTCTTCGAAGCCCTCGCGGGCCATGGTGTCAAGAATCTTCATTGGGTTCTCCTGGTTCAGAAGACTCGGGCTCTAGCATTTGCTGATAGATCCAACGTGAGGGAATGCCGCGCTCTCGCGACAGTTGCTTGGCGGCTTGGCGGCGTGAAAGTCCGCCATCGATAAGCTCTTGGAAACAACGGCGAAGGCTCGCCATATCGGTTGCCGCTCCACCGTCAGGATCGAATCGTGCCGATCGAGGTCGTTTTTCCGCGTCTCGGTTGCCCTCAATGACCAGAGTCAGCTCTCCTCTGAGCGGCTTTTGCTGAGCCCAGTGGGCGAGCTCTAGGAGTGTGCCGGATTGGTGCTCCTCGTAGAGCTTGGTCATCTCGCGGGCCACGAAGGCGGGACGAGGGCCCAGCCGCTCGGCAAGGGTTGCTAGGAGGGTGCGGGCCCGTCGGGCGGACTCGAAGAGCACGATGGTATGTGGGGACTCAGCTAGGGAATCGATCGCATGTCTTCTGGCCGCCGGCCGGGTGGGAAGGAAGCCGTAGAAGCAAAAACTCGAAGGAGGAAGACCGGAGATAGAAAGGGCGGCCGGAACCGCACTGGGGCCGGGAATCGTGCATACCCCGATGTTCAGTTTTCGCGCTTCGTTCACCAGGCGATAGCCAGGGTCGGAAATCCCCGGTGTGCCCGCGTCCGAAGTGAGAGCAATGTCCAATCCGGCGGCGAGCTTGCTAACCAACTGGGGCGTCCGGCGCTCCTCGTTGTGCTCGTGATAGCTTACGGTCCGGGTTTGGATCCGGTAGCGGGTTAGTAATTTTGACGTCACCCGGGTGTCCTCGCAAGCAATTAGGGAAACCCTCCCAAGAACATCCACCGCGCGGAGCGAGATATCTTCTAGATTTCCTATGGGAGTAGCAACGACATAGAGGGTTCCGGCCATGGGATTCAGATTTCCAGAATGTCGCTCCGGCGCCAGAGCCCGTTCAGATCCACCCGGCGCCGGCCTCTTCCTGCGAACTGTATCATACAGGGTCGATCTCGACTTGGCTTCATTGGGTCCCACCCACCTGCGCGTTCGTTGACATCCCGAGAGACGCCGTGGTAGCCTCGGCCGTCTCAACAACCGACGAGATGACGCTTCGCCGGGTCGACCATCAAGGAATGCAAAAGCTTTGCCTCAGAACAGTTTAGCCAAGCCAGGGTTGTCGATTTTCTTTCCCGCTTACAATGATTCCGGAACGATTGCCAGCATGGTGACTGCCGCCCGGATCACGGCACGGCAGGTGACCGACGATTTCGAGATCATCGTCGTCAACGACGGAAGCCGGGACCCTACCGCGGAGATTCTCACCGAACTGGAGGGGGTCTTTCCCGAGCTCCGGGTGGTGCACCACCAGGTCAACCAAGGCTACGGGGGAGCTTTGCGAACCGGTTTCGCCTCCGCGACCAAGGAGCTGGTTTTCTACACCGACGGAGACGCACAGTACGACCCGCGGGAGATGAAAGACCTCTTTACCGCCTTGGATGATGACGTCGACTTCATCAACGGATACAAGATCGGCCGTTCCGATCCGCTTCATCGCATCCTCATTGGACGCATCTATCACTGGACGGTGCGACTGATCTTCGGGATTCGTTTGCGGGATGTGGACTGCGACTTCCGCTTGTTTCGGAGGAGTATCTTCGACAGAGTGGAGCTCGTTAAGTCGAGCGGTGTCATTTGTGTGGAATTGATGAAGAAGGTGCAAGACGCCGGTTTTCGCATCCGGGAGGTTCCTGTTCATCATTACCATCGGGCCTATGGAAAAAGCCAGTTCTTCAACTTTCGACGAATCGCGAAGACTCTGGTGGATCTTTCCCACCTGTGGTTGGATCTGGTGGTGCGCAAGACGCACCTTTCCTCCCCTCCCGCTCCAGTTTCCGAACGAAGCTCCGCCCGCGACCACCCACGGGCGGCACAGTAACTGCTCACACGGAACCGGCCGCCGCAGGGGCGCGGGAGCGGCGGAGGGGTTTGGCCGGAGCCACGAGACCGACGACAGGAATCATGGAAAAAAACTACCGACAAGACTTTGAAGGTAGAAACGTCCTGATAACCGGTGGATTGGGTTTCATCGGGTCCAACCTGGCGCGGCGCCTCGTCGACCTGGGAGCCGAGGTGCTTCTTGTGGATTCGTTGATTCCCGGCTATGGGGGAAATCTCTTTAACGTCGACGGGCTTGAGTCCAAGCTCCGCATCAACATTGCCGACGTGCGGGATGCCAACGGTATGGAGTACTTGCTACAGGGTCAAGATTATCTCTTCAACCTGGCGGGACAGGTGAGCCATATCGATAGCATGCGGGATCCCATGACCGATCTGGAAATCAACTGCCGCAGCCAGCTTTCCATCTTGGAGGCATGTCGACACGGCAATCTCGACGTGCGAATTGTTTACGCGAGCACCCGGCAGATATATGGCAAGCCTGTGAAGCTGCCGGCGGATGAGTTCCACCCGGTCCATCCAACCGATGTCAACGGCATCAACAAGGCCAGTGGGGAGATGTACCATCAGCTTTATCACGAGGTTTACGGCCTGCGAACCACGTCGCTGAGACTGACCAACACCTACGGTCCACGGCAGCTCGTGAAACATCCCAGGCAGGGATTTGCCGGTTGGTTCATACGTCAGGCGGTCCTGGGCGAGGAGATCCAGCTCTTCGGCGACGGTCAACAAAAGAGGGACTTCAATTACGTCGATGATGTGGTGGATGCGTCACTGCTTGCCGCGACATCGCCGGAAGCCGAGGGCGAAAGTTTCAATTTGGGCGCTACTCCGCCGACCTGCTTGCTGGAGTTCGTGGAGACCTTGCTCGAGGTGGCGGGAGGCGGAGGGGGGTTCCGGATCGTGCCCTTCCCGGAGGAGAGGAAGCGTATCGACATCGGTGATTTCTACAACGATTACGGTAAGATCCGCCGAACGCTCGGTTGGGAGCCTCGGGTCAGCTTGCGAGATGGCTTGGCGCGAAGTGTAGAGTACTACCGGCGCCACATCGACCACTATCTTCAATGACATGACCGATCGACAGGTCCCCTTCGCCGATCTCAACGTTCGAGAGTCCGCTCTGGGCTCCGAGATCTTGGCTGCCTTGACACGCGTGCTCGGAAGCGGCTGGTTCATCCTCGGACCTGAATTGGAGGCCTTCGAGCGGGAGTTCGCCTCCTTTATTGGTACGGCTCGAGCGGTGGGTGTGGCCTGTGGAACCGACGCACTTTCCCTCTCACTCGTGGCACTCGGAGTGAGGCCGGGGGACGAGGTCATTACCTCCCCCTTGACTGCCACTTTTACCGCTCTAGCGATCAGCCGAATCGGTGCCAGGCCGGTTTTCGCCGACGTGGATCCCGAGACGTTGAACCTTTCGCCGGAATCGGTCCGAAAACGGGTGGGCTCGCGAAGCAAAGCCATCATACCCGTACACCTGTACGGGAACCCTTGTGATATGCCTGCCTTCCAGAAGCTGGCCCGCGGGGAAGGCTTGCGGCTGGTGGAAGATGCCTGCCAAGCGCACGGGGCGAAGCTCGAGGGACGCCTCATGGGGAGCTGGGGCGATGCGGGATGCTTCAGCTTCTACCCGACCAAGAATCTAGGGGCGATCGGCGACGCGGGCATGATTGTGACCGACGATGAGCCGTTAGCGGAACACTTACAGCGACTGCGCAACGGAGGCCAGGTCAGCCGGTACCTTCATGACGAAATCGGCTTCAACAGCCGACTCGACGAGCTTCAAGCTGCCGTGCTTCGGGTGAAGCTGACCAAGCTGTCCGCCTGGAACCGGCGCCGCAGAGAGCTAGTGGCGCTTTACAGTCAATTGCTGGAAAAAACTCCGGCAAAGACAATTCGAGCGCTGCCGGGCTCAGAGTCGGCCGCCCACTTGTTCGTGGTGCGGGTTTCCGATCGAGCGGGCCTGAGCGAAGCGCTCGTTGCACAAGGAATTCAAACTCTGGTCCATTACCCGATTCCGGCGCACCTTCAGCCCGCATACCGCGCCCTGGGGCAGGAGGAAGGCTCTTGCCCGGTGGCGGAGCAGGCATCGCGGGAGATCCTGTCCCTACCCCTTTTCCCCGGGCTCGCCGAATCGCAGGTCGAGCGCGTCGCGCAGGTTATCCGATCGTACTATCGCTGACGCTCGTCTAGTCCTCTCCGGCGATGGTTGAAATCCGTAAGTTCTAATAAGGGCGATATTTCGACCCTGCCCGTCCCTCACGACGACCGTCACTCGAGTTCTCTCTGACAACGTCATCGCCGTCCTCCTTCATGCAGAAGCGGAAAGCCAAACTGGATCCCCGCTCAAAAGAACGGCTCTTGTCGGAGCTCGCGCAGCGGCGCAGTCGGGAGGTCGTGGCGAAGGTCGATCTCGGAAGCTTGGATAGGGAGCCTGCGCTCGGGCTCGTCGCAGCCCTTGCGAAACGATAGGAGGGGTGGCCATGCGGGGCGATTTTCGAATGGGCGAATGGCGGGTGGAGCCGGATCTCAATCGACTGGTGCACTCCAATCTCTCCGGTCATGAGGTCCGGATCGATCCCAAGGCCATGCAGGTCCTGGTCTATATGCGATACATTCAAACGGTTCCTCGAAAAGGTTACCGTCTGGTTGCGGAAGTGACTCCGGATGAGCGTCGAACCGGAGAAGGTAACGGCGAGGAGCGGTCGTTTTTTCGAAGAAGAATTTGGGTGCCTCTAGCCGCAAGATATCGGCGGCCTCCGTTTCACCAAACACGGTCGCCGTCTTTCCGTTTACCTATCGGGGAAGTCGCACGAGTCTTGGCGGCTCGAGGTGAAAGCAGCTAGCAAGTTCAGTGTTGGCATCGGCGCAAGGCCCCTTCATAGCGTAAACTACTCGAAGACAGGTGGATTTCCATGAAAATAAGAGAACAGATGGACCAGATCTACCGAGATTTATCCATCGAGGAGATCCCCTGGAACCTCGAGAATCCACCCGACTTACTGGTGGAAGCCATCGAATCCCGGTGGGTCTTACCATGTAGCGCCGTAGATCTTGGTTGTGGAGCAGGCAACTATGCCGTTTGGCTTGCTACGAAGGGTTTTCGAATGACCGGAGTAGATATTTCGGTCAAGGCGCTCGAGTTGGCCAGGTGTCTTGCTCGAGATAGGGGCGTGTCGTGTCGTTTCATCGCAGCCGATTTGCTGGAAGAAGTGTCGCAGCTTCATAGCTCTTTCGACTTCGCCTACGACTGGGAAGTGCTGCACCATGTGTTTCCCGAGAATCGCGATAGATACGTAGCCCACGTTCACCGCATGCTTCGTCCAGGGGCGCGCTACCTGTCGGTTTGTTTCAGTGAAGATGACGACCCCAGTTTTGGCGGGGAGGGCAAGTACCGAAAGACACGTCTAGGCACGACTCTCTATTTTTCGTCCGAACAGGAGATCAGAACTCTTTTCGAGCCGTTGTTTAATATTGAGGAACTGCTCACTGTGAAGGTTGCCGGTAAGTACGGTCCGCACATGGCCGTCAAAGCGCGTCTGAAGAGGAAAGATTGAAGTTGTGGGTTTTTCCGAACCCTAGGGCCCGTAACCAACACTGGTCTTCATTGTACGGAAGTTCTATTAATGTGGGCGCATCGAGTCGAATTTCATTCGACGCGCGCGCAGAATCCCCAGGCTTAAGCCGGGGGATTGTCATTCCCGACCCTCTGGTGAAGATGCCGTCTCCCGGAGGGCAGCCAATATACGCTCGGTGGATTTTCCATCAGCGCCGGAAGCAAACTCCTGTCTGTACTGCCGCCGACTCCTTTCCAGATCGGCCTGGACCCGAGGATCGTGGAGGAATCTTTTCATTTGCGGCGCAATCTCGTCGCCCCCGCCGGCTCCCAATGCCGCGCCGCATTCCACTAGAGATTCCAGGTGATTGGGCAGGTTGACAACGAAGACCGGACGATCCAGAACGAGAGCTTCGGAGGACGCGAATGAGTCCACCGTTATCAGTCCGTCCGAAGCGGCGAGCAACTGGAGGAGGTTCTCGTCGATGGGGACGAGGCTCATTCTAGGAGCTTTTTCTTCCTCGATGACCCTTTCATATCGATCCGGTCGTTCCGCTTGGTGGGGTTTCACCAGGACCCAAACCGACGGGTCGTCCTTTACCGCTTTGACGATGTCACGAAAGACGAGTCCAATGGCTGAAAAGCGGGAGGCGACCACCAGCAGGGTTGCAGAGGCGGGGACAGCATACCGCCTGCGGATGTCATCCCGGTCGCAGGTGGCGGCCGCCTCGAGCAGGGCATCGAACTTTGGGCTGCCGGTCACCACCAGCCTTTCCGGCGGATAGTTCCCGCGTGTTATCAGCAGATTCCTGGCAAGAGAGCCGAAAACCGCGGTTCGAGTGGGGAGTGGGCAAGCATCGATGCCGTCCAAACGAGCGCCCACCTCGTCAGGCCTGTGCTCATAGGAGTAATACTGCGGATACATGATTCCGTGCTGGACGGCAAAGGTCGGTACATTTTTTTCGCATGCAGCGGCAATGGCGGCTCGCCCAAGGCCACTCGATTCGGCATAAAGCAGAAGCACACTCGGTTGCTCTCGTTTCAACGCGTTGAGAACTTCATGGTAAGAGCGAATCATCGAGGGCAGTTGGAGCAGGAAGGTCGCACGAAAGGCCTCCATGGCGGGGCCATCGACACGAATCCCGCGGTGCTCGAAGCCCTTTTTCACTCCCGGCAGCCCGCGGAAGCGGCGCCAGTCTCGCCAGCAGGCCCAATGGACCCGAGAGAGAACAGGAATCATGGAAGGTGTGAAGGTGTCCCGGACGGACACATAGGGCAAATCTTTGGAGCCCATCTCCAGGAATTCTCTGAGGGCCACTCGCCAGCTCCGGCGTTGGTAGGGAATGGAAGGCCCGACTGCGATGGATTTGTGTTTTTCTCCTTCCTCACTGAGGGCGCGGAGAATGGGATCGAAGTAGATTTCGTAAAGCTCGGCCGAGCCGTCTTTACGGCGGCGCTCACGCCACATAGGAGCATGGGTGAGAAAAAGGAAACGCGGCTTTTCCGAAGAAGGTCTGTCGGTCTTGGGGCGGAGCATGGATTTGATCCCCGTTCCCCACATTTTCAGGAGAATGGCCAGGCTGTGTTTCGTTGTCCGAGGCCGTGAAGGGGGTTGCCTTTCACCTTGCCCATGAGTTTCCGCACCGAGCCCCATCTCTCGAGCCAAGTGGGCCAGATCCCGGATAGGCTTGACGAGAACCCATCGTGCCGGCCGCTCTTGCTCGGTGAGTCGCTTGAGGGTTTCGATATCCCGCACATAAAGGCGAAGTGGCGTTTCGTGATAAAGGTAGAGCTCCGCCCACCACCAAAGGGAGAGTTTCCGGTAGCGAAAGGTTTCCCTGAAATTGCGGCCTGCATCGAGAGGTCTCGTTCCCAGCGACTTCGTCCAGTGGATGACGACTTCCTCGACGTCGCTGCTCACCGACGCGCCGAGGACTGCCGTCAGGGTTCGGGCAGGTATGCCGTGGTCCTTCAGGCTGCCGAGGACATCCGGGCTGGGGAAACGGTCCTGCAGGATAGGGGGATGGTGCCAGGCCACCACTTGCGCGCCGTCGGCACTCAGCTTGCGGAGGAGGGAAAGCTCGCTCGGATGGAAATCGGGCCTTCCCACAAGGACAAGAACCTTCTCAGCTCCCTTGGCTTCGGCTCCCCTCAAGTCTCTTCAGCTTTACCTTTCTTGGAGTGATCTTTCCGTCGAGGTAGTGGTCGACTACGTCGTCGTCGAACAGCTCGTAGTTGACTCGCAGCATAGCGGGGTGAAAGTCTTTTTTTGTAAACAGCTTTCCCCGCATGGCCAACGTAGGATCCGGTAGCGGCTCCAAACCTTTCCGGAGTTGATCTTGAATGTGCTCCAGGACCAGCCCCACCTCGTCGTAGGCAATCAGGCAGGCTTTGCAGGCGATGTCATGTATTCCGTCACCGCGCTCGAGGACGGGAACCACCTGGTGCAGCACACAGCCGGTATCCACCCGGCGTTCGATGACATGGTACGTGCAGCCGGCCACGTTGGGTTCCAGGAAATAAAACGGCCAGAACATGGTGATGGATCCCTTGTAGTGGGGAATCAGTCCCAAGTGCATGTTGACCTTGTAAGCGGGAAGGCTGGAGAAGAGCGGGTCGTTGATGATATCTACGCCGAACATCATCGCCACGTCGAGTTGAAGCGTGCGGATGAACTCCACCACCGGTTGGGCGTTCAGCTCTTTGCCGTTTTTGACCGTCAGGGAGCGGGTCTCGAATTGAAACTGGTCGTGCCCTTTGAAATGCCGGCTCTCTGCCTCGTCGCGCTTCTGGAAATGTTTCACCCACAGCTTGGCCAGGTGCTCATCGATGTCGGTGGGCGGGGGAGGCAGGAACGATTCGCGGGTCATGATGACCTGTCCCACGAGGTTCGCCAGCGGGTCCTTGGCCAGCGCGTTACAAAAAGCAATGTGTCTAGGGTGATTGCCGGTTATCAAACAAATCCTCAGCCGATCGGTCACTGGAGGTCAATCCCCGATTTCGTGCAAATAGCCGGCGGCTATCAGCTTTTCGCAGATAGGGACCAGATCCAGCATCTTGTGATTGCCCCTTTCGGCAATTTCAAGCAAATCCCGGGAGCCGTCGGCGTAGTTCAAAATATCAAGAAGTTGCCGGCGCCAGAGGCCGGGTTGAATGAATTTGTTCGTTCTCATGGTCGGCTCGTAAAGAGCGATGGGACTCTTCGAAAGCTGAGGCGTTCCGTACTGGATCTTAGCTTCGTATTTCCGGTTTTGGTCCAAAGTCCGAAGCACTTCTGCGTAGATCTCGATGGTTTCCAGCAAGGTCGAAAAAGAAATGACGTCTTTGTTGTCCAGGCTGGTGTGGTATTCGGGGTAGCGACCATACATGGTGCGCATGATCAAACCCACCGACAGGTTGAAACCGGGCGAACAATATTGCCTCTCGTCACTCCCGTCGGGAAAAAAGGGCACCACGTCGACCCGCTTTCCCTGGTTGTTGAGGACGTTCAAGGCGGCCCGGTCGCCAAGGGTGTCTCCTTGCCTGGACTTCTTGTACGTGTAGTGGTCTCCGTGGCCTACACAGTTGACAACATAGCCTGCCTTTAAATTCGCTTTTAGATGCTCGCCGTAGCGGCTCAAAAAAGCGATGGCTCCGATGTTTTCCGGGCAGAAGAGGAATCGAATAGTGTGTCGGAAAGGGCCGAACTGTTTGAGTCGTCGATAGAGGAATGCGGTGACCAAGGGACCTGAGAGCTCATTGATCGCCATCGAGGGATGGCATAGGTAGGTGGACAAGAAGAGCTCACTTTCGATTTGACCCGGTAAAGTCAACACCCCGATGGTAAGTTTGCCGGGTTTCAAGTCGGAATCGATGAAGACTCGATAGGTCCCCTCCTCGAGCTTTTGAAGCTCATCGTATTCCAGGCAAAAACCCCAGCTTCTCTCGTAATAGGAGGTGACATAAGGAATCGCACCTGGATAGTCGGCGATAGCGTGTAGTCTGTCTTTGAGCTCCTCTAAAGGTATCTCTCGATCGATGGGCTCGGAGTATCCGACCATGTGGAGGTTGTTCTTCTTGAAGTCGCAGATCTTGCTCCCAGAAGGAGTGATGATGTAAGCGTCTCGTATGTTCCATTCATCGGGTATCGTCCAGTCGAAACACTCGGTTCCGGTCTCGAAATCGATCGTCTCCAGCGGGATGATCTCGCGAATGATGTCGAGACTTTCTTGGAAACCCGCGCCGGTAATGCTCCGGCATATGGGAAAAAGTCGATCGAAGTACCGCTCTAACTCAGCTTCAGTGACTGGCGACTCCATTTTTCGACAAGTCTCCTCCTTAAAACTCGGATCGTCGGGAGTATACAACGGTTGCCGCCCTTTGTCAGTTTGACCGAGTGTGATTTGGGCTGCCCATTAGGCCAGAAGAGGGTGTGGATGCAAGCTCGGCGGCCATGGCGACGCGGTTTGGGCAAGTGACTTTTACATGTCACAATAGATAATCCCAGCAATAAAGTCTGAGAGCGTTGCCATAGCTAGCTCAGCTACGCCGGCGCCTCGCTTTCAAAGCGATCCACATCTAAGGAGAGATGAAAGATGGGGCGTAACATTACAGCAGTTGCCTTCTTGCTGTTGTTTGGCGCAGTAACTTATCTCGGTGCAGTCGTGAGGTCGCAGCAGCGCGCCATCGACGCTCTGCTCTTTGACCACGAGGAATCCATCAAGCTCCAGCACAAGTTCAGCCTAGATCTCCAGCAACTGCGGCAGCAGTTGCAGCCCGATAGGTAGGTATTGCTGCACTGGCTGTATGGCGCGGCCGCAAGCCCGTGACACAACCGTCAGCCGTCGGTCGGCGCTCCTCGTTGAGCTTGACCTAGATCAAGGCATCCTGGCCGGCCGGAGGCTATCCTAGGCGGCAGAGATCTGACAGGAGGCGTATTTCATGACTCGAGAGAACTCTGGATCGATGACCTCCGGCGTTGCCGGCGTCCTTGCTGAACTGGTCAGCGTACAGGACGGGTCGGTGACCAGCAGGCAGATCCTCAAAAGACCGACGGGTAACGTCACGATTTTCGCTTTTGATAAAGACCAAGGCCTTAGCGAACATACGGCGCCCTTCGATGCGTTGGTTTACATCGTGGAGGGAGCAGCGGAGATCCAAATATCCGGGCAAGCCCGTCGACTGGAGGCCGGAGAAATGATCATCATGCCAGCCGACAAACCGCACTCGGTTCAGGCGGTGGAGAAGTTCAAGATGCTGCTGGTGATGATCCGTTCATAGAGGTGAGGGAGAAATGGCACGGGCTACAAAAGAACTGTCGGAAGAGCATCAGAACATTCTGAAGGTGATCGACGCCTTGGTACAAGAGTGTGACGCGATCGATGGCGGCAAGGAAGTGGATAGAGAGTTCTTCAGCAAGGCGGTGGATTTCATCCGCAACTACGCGGACAAGTTCCATCACGCGAAGGAGGAGGACATCCTTTTCAAAGGACTAGATCAGCCGGGCGTCGAGATGCACTGCGATCCCAGGCAACAGATGCTGCATGAGCACGACCTGGGCCGGAGCTTTGTGAAGGGTATAGAGGACGGCACCTCTCAGACTAACAAGACACAGGTCGTCGAGAGTGCGCGGGGTTATGCCAGGCTCCTTCAGGAGCACATTTACAAGGAGGACAACATTCTCTTCCCGATGGCCGAGAATGCTCTAGGTGAAGAGCGGAGCGAGGAGATGGCCGGCCGGTTTCGAGCGGTGAACGAGGATTTTGCCGAAGCCAACGAGAAGCAACTCTCCTTCGTCCAAGGACTCCTGACACGCGTTCCAATCTGATTCCGACCGGTGGATTCAAGTCTTTCGTGGCTTTAGCTCAGTTTCTCCCAATGCATTGAGGTCGTTGACAGCCGACTCGAATAATTGCTTCGGTGTCCTTCCGGCAAGCGTGGGTGGCAGGCGGGGAACGAGGCTGTGGGCCTCCAGCGGTGGCCGAGGGGGCGGCCGCCAGCGAACGGGCGGGCAGTCTCGAGAGCGCCAGCTCAGACGCTGCGCTGGGCAGCGGAGCACCCTCTGTGAGGCCAGCGCTACGGTGGAGGTTGTGGTGCCGAGGGGGCCGGCGGGGCATGGCCGTCAAAGGGAGGCCCCCGCATATCAAGAACGGGAGCGGAGTCCGAGGTTACGACGTCGGTCGCTGTGGTTGGGTCGTGAGCCGGCCCATCCAAGCGCGCAAGGCTCTCGCGGTAGTTCCAGGGCAACCACTCTCCGGGGTTGTCGGCCACGGCCTTGTCATGACGCATCAGCGCTGTGAGGTAGTGGAAGG
>SDBT01006453.1_pt1 | contig 19466 bp, 14 predicted proteins | sample 2277101 | NCBI WGS metagenome assembly SDBT01 (sample SAMN10404973, study PRJNA504765) | marine sediment metagenome | isolation source: marine sediment core GS10_PC15, 103 cmbsf | place: Arctic Ocean: Southern Knipovich Ridge | collected 2010 | reverse complement strand
CGGGGGCTTGCCTCCCGCCTGTGGACGGCGGACGTAAAGCCCGCCGCTACGCGGAGTTTGTAGATTAAGACTTTTTGTGTTACAATGACTAATGCGGCTGTAATCGACTTATGAGACAGCCTCGGTACGTCCGCCGCGCACGAATAATTGATTAATGAATGCAACTTGGTATGAACCATCAGAAATTCCACCCGAAGAAAAAATCAAAATCAGTTTTTGAGCTGATAGTGTCAAAATCGGTCGTGCGGCTGAAATCAAAGCGAAGAACTACCAGATAGCCGAGTGAAACCCGGAAGCCGGCCCCGAAGGAGCCGTAAAATTGATCGAAGTCGTCATCCCAGGCTGAGCCGACGTCGAAAAAGAGCGCTCCTCTTATCCCCGTGAAGCCAAGGCTACCAAAGGGAAATCCGATCAGGAGACGGTCGATCAGCGGGAATCTCAGTTCATTGGAGGCAAACAGAACATTGCGATTGTAAAAAGCCCGGCGATTGTATCCCCGAAACGACCAACTGCCGCCGAAATAGATTCTCTGCGGTTCCTTACCCGATGAGCTGTAGGCAAAGAGTCGGTTGGCAAAGGCGGAGAAGCGTCCCAGCCGAAGGTAGTGCCGGACGTCCGCCATAGCGAGGCGGTTGAAGTGACGTAGTTTATCCACCCGTATCGTTGCCCCTACCGAAAAGTTGTACCGTCTTCCCTCGATCGGACCGGTAAAATCCCACAGGGAATTGTCATAAACCCAACTCAGGTACTGCGTGACCAAAAGCGCCTCGCGACCTGGCAGGCCATACCTCCTATTCCGATTTGAATACCGGGCCAGTAAAGTGAGATCGACCCGGTGAAATTTCGACATGGGATAACTGACCAGGGAAAGAAGCCCGGCCTGACGTTCCTCGAAAAAGCCGTCATAGTCGTTGTAGTATTCATCAAACAAATGATAGGCGCCGACGCCCCAGTTCACCCGACGCTCTCTGTTGACATACGTTAATCCGAAATTAAACGACTCCAGCAGCTCATCGTTGGTTTCGGCGGTATTGGCCAGCAAAAAGTAAATGGCGTGATTGCCTAACATGTCGGAAACGGCCAGTTGAAGCCCTCCCAGCGACCCGTACACCGGATCATATCCGATCGTCGATTGGGCAATATCAAGGGAATATTCAGTGTTATACTTGATCGAGGAGCGGCTGAATTTGCTTTCGATCCGCCGGGGCGTCCATTGTGACGCGTGTGCCGGCGGCGGCTGCTCAACGGGTTTGGGTTCATCGACAACGTCCGTCTGATAGATTTGAAAGGCAAAGTCCTGGTAGCCGGTGTAAATCAGCTTCTTGCCGTCGGATGAGAGACGCGGCTCCAGGGCGCCCGTGACGTAAGTCGACTGGCGGGTCAGCCGGCCATCGTTTTCAAGCAGATAGATATTAAACGTCCCTTCCCGGTCGGAGGAAAAGTATATCCCATTTTCGGTCCAATCGGGAGACTGGTCACGATACCGACCGAAAGTAAGCTGCGACACGCGGCCTGTCGAAAGGTCCACTGTGAAAAGGTTCAGGGCGCCACGACGGCCACCGAATCCGCGATCAGACGTAAAAACAACTTGCTGCCCGTCCGGCGAAAAGGCCGGGTCGATGTCATAGTAGATGTCATCCGTAATTGCCTGATAATAGCCGGTCGACAGGTCAAGGAGGTACAGATCAGTGAAGCCGCTTACTCTGACACCGGAAAAAACAACTTTGCCGCCGTCAGGCGAAAACCTCGGCGACCGGGCAGCCGCCAGGTCTTCAAACTCAAAACCTTTTGTTACGCGTCCTTCGTCAAGCTCATAGAGATAGATAACGTCATTCTCCTTGGATTTTGACGAAAAGACGACCAGGCCGGAATCATTGGCGTCAATGCCGGAACGCAGCAAATGAAGAGACTCAAAGTCGGACGATCTCTCTCCTTTAAGAAGGGTCTTAAGACTCCTTTTCTCCCCCTCGACAGGTATCATGTAAAGGCCCGAGTAACCGAGTCGGTTGGCCTTGAAGACAAGCCACTCCCGCTCGCCGTGACCGTCATCCCAGCGTATCGGCGCCCCCTTGACGGAAAAGCCGCCTTTGGTAAGCTGCTTGGAGTCCATTGACGGGAGATCGAGCTTTTCCAGTTGGGGGTAGTATTTTTTCTTAAGATAGTATTCCCATTTCCGTGACAGTTCAGACAGATCATCGCCCAGGGTCAACTTTACAACCTTGTCAAAAGTACGCTCCTTGTGCCAGTTTTCAAGGAGCCGCACCAGCTTGTCCGAGCCGTAGGCGGAGTCAATGAAATGACAGATTGATTCCCCCAGCTTGTACATCAGATAGCTGCCGCGAATCTGGTACATGTTGGGAATGGTAAACTGCTTCTGGTTGATCACCATATCTTTGACTACCATGTCTGCCTCGGAGTCCCACTCCTTTGACCAGAACTCGGCCAGGCCTTCGGTGAACCAGAGGGGTGGCGTCAGATGCCGGACCCGGCTGCGCTTTTTCAGCACCTCTTCCAGCTTTGAAAAGGTAAAGACATGCACCAACTCGTGTCGTATCACGTGATCAAAGTCATGATACGAGCCGTGAAACGGCACCACCACCCGGCCTTTCATGAACTCAGTGAAACCGCCCACCGACTCCGGGAGCAGGCCGGGAATGACATTCGTCTGCGAGAAGTAGTTGGGCGACGAATATATGATAAGGGGGATTTTGTCCCTCACCTCATGATTAAACCGGGCTGACAGCATCTCGTATGAATTCTCGGCCAGGCCGGCGGCTATCTTGGCAACTTCGGATTCATTTTCATAAAAATAAAGGCGAAAATGGTCAGTCGTCATCACCTGCCAGTTGAATCTGGTATACTGCACCTTGTTCTTGCCGAAATAGAACTGGCCGTAGGACGAGTGGCTGGTCAGGATTACTACCAGTAATGCCAGAAAAGCAACTTTGAGTAACATAGTAGGTCGGGTTCCGAATGGAGTCCGCCTGAGGCGGACGAATGAAAAACCCGACAACATCTTCTGAGTTCCGTCAGGTCTTGTCCGGCGGCTGCCGGATGTGACCTGACGAGTCGTCTCGCAAGCGTGTGCATTCCAAAGCAGTTCATTTCCGGTCGGGTCACACCTCGCCCAGAGGCGAGTCAAGACCCGACCGAACGGTATAATCTTCAGCGGCTTCAGCGGCGAATGTCGGGTTTCTCGCTCTACGTTGTTCCGCTCGGAACCCGACCTACAAGCGTATCTCCGGTCAGATCTCATTGCCTAATAAGACGCAAGGACTGTAACAAAAGTCAATCCCAAAAACTAATAGCACGAAAAACGGTCATCTTAAACATTATCGGAAACATGTCAGGATAAACAACTTACTGAATGATGCCGGTCTCAAAACAACAGGCAGCACAGCGACCCTCCTTCAGTCCGACCACGGAAGTGTAATAGCCGCTTCGTTGAATCAGCAGGCGCCTGCAGTTCGGGCAGAGCGTGTCTGCACTTCCTTCCATTAGCACGTTCCCTAGATATACGTACTTTAGCTTCTTTCTGGCGATCTCTCGCGCCCGCAACATTGTTTCGGTCGGAGTGGCGGGAACGTCCAGCTTGTAGTTGGGATAGTATGCGGAAAAGTGAAGCGGGATCATGTCGGAAAGCGAAGCGACAAAATCGACCAGGTCACCCAGGTCTTCATCCGAATCATTCAGAGTGGGAATAATGAGGTTGGTCACTTCCAAATGTGCCCCCGACTTCGCCACCCGTTTGATGGTGTGCAACACCGGTTCAAGTTTTGCCTTGCACACTTTCTTGTAGAACTGCGGACGAATGCTTTTCAGGTCGATATTGATGGCGTCGATAAATCCCAGCAGGTCTTCAAGCGGTTCGGGGCTGATATACCCGTTGGAAACAAGCACCGTTTTCAGCCCCGCCCGGCGAAGAAGGGGAGCAGTATCCATGATGTACTCGTACCAGACCATCGGCTCCGTATAGGTAAAGGCTACGCCGAGCGATTTGTACTTGATGGCTGCGTCCGCAAGCTGCTCCGGTGAGAAAAACGTAGTTTTGGTTTTCTTCTGGGAAATGGTCCAGTTCTGACAGTTCACACAATTGAAGTTGCAACTGTTGGGGCCGGTGGAGAGGATGTCAGCGGTGGGGTAGAAATGATACAACGGTTTTTTCTCGATGGGATCATCGGCAAGCGACACCAATTCACCATAGTTGTCGGTCACCAGTTCACCGTTTCGATTGAAGCGGGACCGGCAGATACCCACCTTTCCATCAGTCAACAGGCAATCGGCCGGACAAAGCTTACAGATAACCTTTCCGCCTTCAAGCTTTTCCCAATATGCGGCTGGTTTAATCATGTTCCTTCGATAGCTCTTATCTGTTCCACGGCTGACAGGAGGTCATCGCAGACCGTCTCCCCGTCATTAATACCGTGAGTCTCCAAAAGTTGTTCCTGCTCTCTTCCGTGGCCGGTCCGCACCAGAAACGAACGGGCTCCAATCACCCGGCCTAAATTGAGGTCATCGATCTTATCGCCGATAACGTACGACCGGCGCAGGTTTATCCCCAAGCGGCGGGCAGCCTCTTCAGCCATTGCCGGCGCCGGTTTGCGGCAGTCGCATTGAATGGCAAACTCGTCAACGGCGCTGTCGGCCAGATGTGGACAGAAGTTCAAAGCGTCGACCTGCACTCCTTTGGCCGAAAGCATCGAAAGGAAACGCTCGTTTACTCTCTCAACTGTATCCAGCCCAAAAAAGCCACGCGCCACCCCTGATTGATTTGACAAAACGACCAGTTTGAATCCCATTGCCTTCGCTCTGCGCAGGGCTTCCACCGATCCCGGCTCAAATTCAATTTCATCCGAGTCTGAAATGAAATTCTTATCGATCATTATCGTTCCATCCCGGTCGACAAACAGCGCTCGCGAGGAATTGACGGATGAGTCGAGCAAGGAGCAGGCTGTTTCGCAGACCATCTCCGACGTGATACGGGTGAAACAATAGCGCTTGTCACGGTAGCATTCCTTTTTTCCGTGGAGTGAGCAGGGGCGGCAGAATTCGTCCACTTCCACCACCCGGTCAAACAAACCACGAGGGGCAAACCCCAGCGCCGGGTGAGTCGGTCCGAACAGAGCCACCACCGGTGTCCCCACCGCCGATGAGAGATGCGCTACCCCGGAGTCGTTGGCGATAGTCAGATCAGCGCGGGCAATCACTCCCGCCAGCTTGTCCACCGGGTAATCAACCAGTTCAAGGAATTGGTCGGTAGATATCTTACCCTCAAGCTGCGACTTGCCTTTATCAATAGACGTGATCGCCCAGACAATGGCAGCTCCATGGGACTGGTGGAGGTTGACGGCAACTTCGGAAAACCTTTCCACCGGCCACTGCTTGTTCGGGTGTGCCGCTCCCGGAGCTATCACAACGACATTTCTCTTATTCTCAACTGGTTTCAGGGTACTGGAAATCTCTTTCTCGGTAACGGGCGGTCTCATTATCGGCCTCTTGCATATCACCCGTCCCCCGAGCTGCTCGACGCAGTTGTTGTACAGATCAATCGTGTGCGGCCAGGCAGCAGGAAGGCGATGCCTTTTCACTATTCGCAGGCGCTCGATCCTTCTTTTCGGGTAGACGCATCTCATGTCGGCCGTGATGATCTTGCGAGCCAACCAGGAGCGGAAGTTGCCATGCAGGTCGATGATTGAATCGAAGTTGTACTCGTCAAGCTCCAGGGCAAGCTTGAAATGGTCAATCGAGCCGGCTGATTGGGGCAGAGTTATAATTTCATCAATCCCCTCGAAACATTCGACCAAAGGCCGGTAGCGTTCTCTGGTCAGGTAGACAATGTGGCTGTCGGGGAAGTTTATCTTAAGATTGAGAACGGTCGCCGAGGTTAAAATGACATCTCCCAGCGAACTGAGGCGGATGACTAAAATGTTTTTCTTCATTCACATGAAAAGATACAGCCCCACGCCGGCGGCGGCAAAGCAATAATACGCGAAGTAGTCAAGCTTCCCTCGTTTGACCACCGCCAGCACCAGATGGACCGCCACCAAGCCCAGTAAGAAGGAAAAAACCATACCGACAAGGTACTGCCCGATGAGGCTCGATTCGATATTGAGCAATTCATTCCCTTTCAGCACCATCGCCCCTAAAATCGCCGGTATCGCCAGCAGGAACGAGAACTCCGCCGCTCTCGAGGGCTCGACGCCAGAGGCCATTCCGGCGGCAATTGTCGTCCCCGAGCGGGAGATTCCCGGCAAGATTGCCGCCGCTTGCCCGATGCCCATGATAATAGCTGAGAGAATTCCTACGCGTTTACCCCCTCTCCTGTAGAATCGAGTTGACAACAGTATTAACCCGGTTACAAAAAGCATCAGCGAGGTCATCGCCGGATTGGAAAAGGCCTGCTCAAAAAAATCCTTGAACAACAGCCCCGCCAGCCCGGCAGGAATAGTTCCAATAATCAGATAACCGATAATGGCCCGTTCCTCTTTCATATTGCCTTCGAAAACCGATCTCACCAAAAGCGCTATTTGCGGCCGAAAGTAAATGAACACCGCCAATAGCGTCCCGAGGTGAGCCAAAACTTCAAAGGAGACGCCGGGTTGTTTGACACCCAGGATCGCCTGCGCCAGAACGAGATGACCTGATGACGAAACTGGAAGAAACTCGGTCAGCCCTTGCAGGATTCCCAACAGTACGGCGTCAAAGTACGTCATGAGCTTGTTAAAAAACCTCATGTACTGTTGTGTCAGGTCTTGATCCCGTGCCAACGGGATTGTGACCTGACACGTAAGTACCTGGTGGACAAGGGCGGCAGGTCACACGAATCCACTGACAAGGATTCGCAAGACCTGCCGTAACTATAAACAGTACGGCGTCAAAGTACGTCATATGAAAAAGCCCCGGTACTCGGGGCTGGAAAACGGGTGAGGGAAATCGAGTTTACAAAACACTGAAATCGATACCTAAAAAGATACCATCGTTGCCGTCTATCTGGAACTCACCATAGACGTTGACAGTCGGACTGACCTGCCAGGCCACGCCGCCGTTAAGACCGAATTCAAGCTCAGAATCGGATGTTTTGACGCCTTTGTGCTCGCCATTCCAATCCTCCAGGCGTATGTTGAAACGACCATACGGAGATAGGGTTGTTCCATTTTGCAGCCTGAATGGATACGAACCAATAAGCTGCCCCCCCACCTGCAACGCGGACACCGGGCCATAATCAACGTATTCCAGGAAGCCACCCACCGCCATGTCCAGGGGGTTGGCCACGGCGCCATTGACACTCCAGAATTGATATTTGAAATCTGCGCCGAAGGTTATCTCAGCATCATCGTCCGCATCAACGAGGCCAAGTTTCATTCGGCCGTCGACGTATTCGGACAGGCCATAGTTGAACCAGCCGATCACTGATTTAGCATCGGCGATACCAACGCCAACTCCAAAGGTGCCCTTCCCTTGCCCCATCGCTTTAGCAGTAGCCAGATTGCCGAAGCTGGACCCGAAGCCGGATATAGCCAGCGAGTTTGTTGTTGCCAGAGTGACAAGAGCGACTGTAATGACAATAAGCTTTTTCATTTTGTATCCTTTTGTCTCCTTCTCGTTCAAACCATCATGTCAGTTTACCCGACGAACGTAGCGCGCCGCTCAATTCAAGTCAACCAAAAAACGCTGTTAATAAATTGATTATTGTTGACAGCAGTGTCGCCGCCTTCTTTTTTGCCTGCCATCTTTTGGATGTAGAAAAATAGGCAGCAAGTTAAGTCACTTGGCATCGTTTTGAAAACCATAGCGTACTCAGTAATCGTTACTACTAGGAGGCTGTTGAAAAACTCAAGACAAAAGCCCCAACGCTCACTTGCCCTGATGAGGTGTCATTCCCGCGAAAGCGGGAATCCAGGTATGTCAACGGATTACTGGATGCCCTTTTTTACGGGCATGACGAATTCGACCTGCTCAGAGTATGTTGAAAGGCTTTTTCAACACCCTTCTAGTCCCGCCGGGCTCACACTCGACAAAAAGAGGAAAGCACGGCAGAAGATGGATACCCCCGCGCTTCGAGGCTGTGTCGTAAATATGAATCCTAACCGTAAAAACTTCGGCAACCGTCTTTGCGAGGAGCGAAGCGACGTGGCAATCTCTTGTCGTGCAAATAACTACACAGTTGAGATCGCCACACTCCCTCCGGTCGTTCGCGATGACGCTGGCTTTATGACACAGTCTCTTCACACGAAGGATCAATCGTGAAGGGTACGAAAGCAGACCGCGGTCAATGGAGCACGCGCCTCGGTTTCATTCTCGCCGCCGCCGGGTCGGCTATCGGGCTGGGGAATATCTGGAAGTTTCCTTACATCACCGGCGAGTATGGCGGCGGAGCTTTCGTCTTAGTCTATCTGGTGTGCGTGGTGATTGTCGGTCTCCCTCTGATGGTAGCCGAGTTTATGATCGGGCGTCGTGCGCAGGAAAACCCCGTGGGCGCTTTTCAGCGTCTGCATCGCCGCGGGAGTCTCTGGCAGGGCGCCGGGTGGCTCGGGGTAACCTCCGGCTTTGTGATTCTTTCGTTCTACAGCGTGGTGGCCGGCTGGGCGCTGGCGTACGTCTTCAAGTCGATTGTCGGCTTCAGCGGCACCGCCGAACAAATTCAGTCGCAGTTTACCGACCTCGTGCTCAGCCCGCGCGATTCAATCCTGTGGCATACCGCCTTCATGGCGCTTTGCATTGCCATTGTCATCGGAGGAATTAGGCGCGGTATTGAACGCTGGTCGAAAATCCTGATGCCCACCCTTCTGTGCCTCCTGCTGGGGCTGATGTTTTACGGTCTCTTCTTCACCAGCGGTGGAGCCAAAGCACTGGCGTTCCTGTTCAAACCGGACTTTTCCCGTCTCTCGGCCGAAGGGGTACTATCGGCGTTGGGTCACGCCTTTTTCACTCTATCGTTGGGGATGGGCGCCATGATTACTTACGGAAGTTACATGAAACGGGAGGCCAACCTCTTTCGCGACGCGGTGACCATTTCCGTCTTGGATACGTTGATCGCTCTAGTAGCTGGAATTGCCATATTCTCATTGGTCTTTCATTACGGAATGGAACCGGGTCAGAGCGTCGGCCTCATCTTCAAGACGCTGCCGGTGCTGTTTGCCGAGACGGGCCCCATCATCTCGATACCGTTTTTTGTGTTGCTAACCTTCGCCGCTTTGACCTCAGCCATCAGCCTGCTTGAAGTTGTTGTCTCCTACTTTATTGACGAACGCGGCTGGGGCCGCACCCCGTCGACCCTGCTCTTGGGGGGGGTGATCTGGCTGTTTGGCTTTTTGTCCGCCAATGCAGGCTGGACGATTCCTTTTCGCGGAAAGTCGCAGGGATTCTTCGACATCTTTGATTTCGTCAGCACCAACTACATGCTTCCGATAGGCGGGTTACTAACCTGTCTGTTCGTCGCCTGGGTGATGAAAGAAACCGACAAGATCAAGGAGTTCGGGTCTTCGGGTCAGCTGTATAAAGCTCTCAAGTTTGTTTTGCGCTTTGTGACCCCCATAGCCGTTGTGCTCGTGATCTTGCACGGCCTGGAGCTCTTGCCGTTTGTAGATTACAGTAAATGAGGGTCTTGTAGGTCGGGTTTTGCAGGCCCGCTTTCGGCGGGGCAAGAAACCCGACATGTTTGCTCTCACTCTTCCAAACTCAGATACTTGAGCGCTTCTCGTTTCAGTCGCTCCCGATCAAATCCTGTTAGATCTACTGTTTCTAAAAACTCAACAAAACCGGCGTCAAGGCGCCCGATTGCAGAGCGTCCGAACGGCTTGCCGGAGTCGTCGGTCTCGGCTTTCTCAAAATTGATGTTTAACGAAAAAGACTTCTGCTTGAGCTCGTTGATCACGTCTACCGGCATGGTCTTCAGGGTTTCCTCAGTCACCCCTTCAACCTTCAATCGGACAATTTTGTCGGAACTGTCCAGATTCTCAATCTTTTCTTTCAAAATGTCCGCGAGCTGGTCGCCACGCTTGCCGGCAGCGTTGATGGTCTGCATGTCGACCATTTCGCGACAGCATACTTCGTGAAAGGTGACCCGGAAGGGATCGAGGTCAATCTCGACAAACCCCTTGGTCGCCTTTCTCTCTGCCTGCGACAATCTTTCCGTCGAACCGGCATAATAGGCGCGAGCGCCCACCTTGCAGTGGTTGTGAAAATGACCCATAGCGGCGTAGTCAAACCTGTCTATGACGTCAAGGGGTATCTCCAGTTCCCCCAGCTCCGCCATGGAAAATTCGGGCATGCCGGCCGCTATTCCGTGGGCAATGAGAATGTTATGCTCAGCGTTCCCGTCGGGCAGGCACTTATCCAGTTCTTCGGTTTGGATTGTCGTTGTCAGGCAGTGGGGCAGGGCAAAGAACTTCGACCCCTGTATCTCGAGTACTTTTAATGTCGTACCGGCTGATATATGCAGGTTGTCAATCTGGCGAAACACGTCGATTGCCGCCCCGATGTGCGGTTGTTTGGGGGCGTCATGGTTGCCGCTGATAATCACGGTGGGGATGCCGTGCTCCTCGGCCAGACGATGCAACTGCTCTCCGGCGATAGCCATGATCCGGTTGAGCGGCCGTACCGAGTCAAACAGGTCCCCCGAATGGATACAGACATCCGGTTTGATGGCAACAATCTTGTCGACCGCTTCGATAAAGCTGTTGATAATATCTTCCTGGCGCAGAGTCAGGCCGGTGGCTCCGCGCTTCGGATGATTCTCACCGGCGCCGAGGTGACAGTCGGAGAAATGGCAGATTTTCATGGAGGCAATATACCGGTGTTCTAATGCAGGTCAACACCCTTACAGTTTTGACTATTCACGTGTGACAGGAGCACAAGACTCCTGACCTACCATGCTTAAATGGGTTTGTTTGGTAATTTTTAGTTTTTGTCGATAGGCGGGGTCTCCGAGGTGTTAGCGTGGGAAAGGCAACGATGCTCTTGCAGGCGTTGCAGTTGGATGATAGCCCGATGGAGCTGACGCTCGATGGCATTTTGATAGCGGACGATCTTGAGGGTGTTGCGCGAGGATGGCAGGGCGAGGGTTGCGGGATCGGTGTCGTAGGGATACCGGCGAAAATTTCGGATTTTGTCGCAGATTTCACCGGATTCAGCGCGAAGGGCGCGGCGCAGGCGCCAGTACGACACGGCAATTTTCTCCACCAGCATGTCTTCTAAGATGCCGACCGGTTTGAGTTCTTCGATCAGTTGAGCCAGTAGGGCATCGAAGTGGCTCCGTTTTTCGGAGCGGCTGCGGATGGGCAGGATCACGGACTTTGCCAACAAGCCATGTTTCAGCGCGTTGAATTTCACGCGCGCTTTGCTTGCGGGAGTCCGGGGGCCAGTGGAGCGCCGTGCGTTGCGCCTGTTGGCCTCGAGCTGCTTCGGGCTAGTGCCTGACATAATTGTGCCTTTCTGTTACAAAAAGGGACAAGGAGAGAATTAACAGCAAAGTTATTGTGAATTTGTAAGAGTGTAGGTTCTCTGGTGATGAGGAAGAAAAGTGTTCAAGCAGATGAATCCGCAGCAGAGCTGTAATCGACTGGTCCAGTGAGGTTCAGATCAATGTGGAACCCTGTGGAATTAAAATCGGGGACTAAACGACAAAACCTGTTGTGATAATTGGCCATCCAGACATACTTGAAGTATACTCGCTGACATTGAGAGAAATCTTTCAATCTACCCTCAATGAACTGCTTGTGCGCAAGAATCTCGTTATTTCTCTCCTCAATACGCATCTTTGATTGCGGTCTCAATGACGCTAGCGGTCTCAAGTAATTCACAAACCGTGCAGTATCTTCATCCTTCCAAAGTAAACCGTCCATATCGGAATCGGGAAACAATCCAGAATTATCAGACAAGAATATTTTGGCTGAATCCAACAATACGATTCTTGGCGAGCCAGCGATGGTTTCTGCCTCTTTCATTTCAGAGAGAATGTTCTCAGAAGGAAAAATCAAAAGATCACTCACATGAATTTGGCCAATGGAGATGCCACCGCGCACGGGTAGACCGAACTTGATCATTTCGCGTTGAAAACGACCAATCTTGAGGCAGGCTTGTTCGAACTTAAAGTTACTTGTATCGTCGTCTAGAAATGGATAGGCAACCAGCAAGTTATCAGTCATCATCTTAGCAAACCACTTCATTCCGGTGGCATCGTCGACAATCCGAAACGATTTGCTTAAGACAGGGTGCAAGGATTCAAGGAACGGTCCGCTTTGCCCATCTTTGGATGTCCGTTTAACCTCCTCTTCATAACCCAGAATATCTACCACAACTATTACAGACTCCCGTAAAACAGATAGACCAGAACCGTCAAAGTATGGTCCCGTTGTTACATTCATACTTGTATTCCTACCACTTTGCAGTTTCTATCTGCTTCACAAATCCTTCCGCCTTCTGTTTCACCCGTTCCAGTCGGTGTGGCCGCGATTTGTGATCGCAGTTTACGCTTGCGCTTCGTAAAGAGATTGCCATGTCGTCCGCCCAGGCGGACTCCTCACAGTGGCGGTTTTGATGCGTTATACACAAATAAATTTTGTACAACAGAAGCGGAAATGTCAAGTTTTAAGTGAAAGATGTCGAAACCGCAAGGGATTTCGACCTACAGTATGTTGTCGGAACCACGGGGGTTCCAACCTACGGTTTTGATCAGTAAATACCGTACCGCGAGATGCGGTCGCGCAGGGTGTTGCGGGAGATGCCGAGCATCTCGGAGGTTTTGACCTGGTTGCCACCAAAGTGCTTCAGGCAGGAGGAGATAACCGCCCGCTCAAAAGCGGCCTCAAGGAAATGAAATATCTGCCTCGGTGAATTGGCAATAAGTTTGGGCATAACGGGCTCAATAATCTTCTTGAAGGAGTCGGTGTAATCATCCTTGAGCACGTTGAGATCAATTTCGACCTTGCTGCCCTCTTCTGAGAAGATGGGGAAATCTTCTGCCTGAAGGGTGTCGCTCTTTGCCATGACCAGGGCGGTATGAACGTTGTTCTCCAGCTCGCGGACGTTGCCCGGCCAGTGATATTTCGACAGCATCTGCATCGCTTTTTTGGATACCGTCTTGACCGGCTGAGAGAGCTCAAGGGCATACTTCCGGCAAAAGTGCTCCACCAGAAGGGGAACGTCACTGCGGCGCTCTCGCAGGAGCGGAATGTAGATCGAAAAAACCTTCAGGCGGTAAAACAAGTCGACCCGGAACGATCCCTCTTTCATGCATTGCACCAGTGACTTGTTGGTAGCGGCAATTATGCGGACGTCGACGTTGATCGGTTCATTTCCACCGACGCGTTCAAACACCTTTTCCTGGAGAACCCGCAGGATTTTGGACTGGGTGAGAATCGACATGTCGCCGATTTCGTCCAGGAACAGCGTCCCTTTGTCGGCCTGCTCGAACTTGCCGATGCGCTTGAAGTATGCCCCGGTGAAGGCTCCTTTCTCATGCCCGAACAGCTCCGACTCCAGCAAGGTCTCATGCAGCGCCGCGCAATTGACGGACAGGAACTCGTTGGCCCGGCGCTTGGAGTTGCGATGAATAGCCCGCGCCACCAGCTCCTTGCCGGTGCCGGACTCGCCGAAAATCAAAACCGCCGCGTCGGTCTTGGCTACCTGGCCGATCAGCTTGGCGATTTCGACAATCTCCCCAGACTTGCCTACAATCTCGTTAATGCCGTGCGTTTGGATCTCGTCCTTCAGCGGTGATTCGGGGTGCTTACTTACGGCGGCATATCCGCAGGCTTTGTTCACCGTGTCGATGAGCTTTTCAATCTGGAACGGCTTGGTCAGATACTCGAAGGCCCCTTCCCGCATGGCCTCGATAGCGTCCTCGGTCGACACAAAGCCGGAAATGACAATCACCGGCAGATTATCGTTGATCTTTCTGATCTGCTTTAGGACATCAAGCCCGGACATGCTGGGAAGATTGACGTCAAGCATCACCAGATCGAGGTCCTTGTTTTCACTGACAAACCGTTCCACTTCGGTTCCGTCGTCCAGGATCCGAAAGTTGAACTTGTCCGTGTCAAAAAGGTTTGTCAACGACTGCGACAAATCCTTATCATCATCAACCAGCAAAATGTTCTTCATAGCAGATCACACCTTCGGTAGTATGTGGGTATTATCGGCCGAATTCGGGATTTATGTAGGAAGAATTTGGGGTTGTGGCACCTTAAATCAGCCTTCCTCATCGACCGGCAAGCTGACCGCCGTGCCCATCCAAAAGAAGTAAAACAGTACCTCAGCCGCCAACCCGGCCAGAAGGAGCCAGTACATCAGTTCCGGTCTGAATTTTTCCACGATCTCGGCCGAGCGACTGACAATGATGGAAATAGAAATCGGCGCCGCCAGGACGACCAGCGACAGGAAAAAACAGGTAAAGGGATTTCCGGTAAAAATGCGCAAAGTCCGTTTCTGCGCTTTTTCATAGATGAAGATCGGTTATGTTATTGTATTATAACAACTAAAAGTCAAGTTGCAGCAGTATCGATCTGTTGATCAACACCCAGGCCGGCACGAATTTGACGAATCCATAGAACACAGGGACATGAAGTTGTAGTGTGCATACAAGACCAGCCAGTTGAGCAGGAAGTATCCGATTAACAGCAGCTATATTTGCCCCCGCCGGAACTCTTTTATGGTGTCAACAAACAGATCGATGAAGCGGTTTACCCCTGCGAGGGTATCCATCATTGAGCACTTAGGACTGAGTCTACATTTGACCCCGCAGACAACCCATGTTGATCAAACACGAAAATTCGGAAGTAGTAAGTCGTATCGGTATTCGGGAGCTTGTAATGGTAAGTCAACGAATCCTGAACTGTTACAATAGCAATCATTATATCTGACTCATCAACATCAGCAGAATCTTTTCTGTACAATCGGTACGACGCAAAATCCTCGTCACTGCAGATTGTCCAGATGAAATTGACGATAGTATCATGTTGAAGGAACGCGTATAGTTTAACAGGCTCTGGTGGATTGTTGATGTTCAGTAATTGTTGCGCTCCGATCTGTACCGCTTGATTGCCGACAGCATCAGTGAATGAGCCGATAACGTCACCATTGTACAAAAAAGTGAAATCATCGGGAACGACCCAAGAACCGGAATAAATCCCGTCTCTGGCGTTGGAGTCACCGTTGGAGCCGTTATCGTAAAGTGGCATCACCCCCGCCGCGCTGGTAAAGGCAACACTCGCTTCGCCGCCGGTTTCACCGGCACCCAGGCCAAAAGTTATTGTATCCCCGGAAGAAAACGTTTTCCCTGAAGGAGTAAAGAAAACCGAGTCTATCCGCGCCCTGGTATCAAGGATGATGTCGTCCGATAGAAGCTCGCCCGACCGGGTTCCATCGAAAAACTGCAGACGGGCATAGACCGTCTTGACACCGTCCCCCTCGGAAAGCTGGAAACTTGTCCCCGTGCTGTCAAACCAGACAAAAACAGCATCGGTAAGCGTAGGATTCTCCGATAACATCAGGTGCGAAGTTTCTTTCGGTGGTGAGCTTACCTGAATCAACACGTCTCGGCTATTAGTGTATTCCCGATCGTTCTGGATCATGATAGAAAGATGCATAATCCTGGCCGATACCGCTTCCGATAACTCACTCTCCAATCCTGAGTTTGCGACCGCCGCCACCTTAAAGAAGTAGCGCTGATTTATCTTCAACCCCTCCGGGGTAATGCTGAACCCGGTGGTCGAATCCCACGGGGTGTAGTCAAGCCCGGTTGAATCCGCGACATAAACGCGAAAACGAGCGATGTCGGTGCTGTCGGCAACTTCCCAACTGATAGTGACCGAGCCGTTGTCGAGGCGCGCCGCCAGGTTGATAGGAACCCGGCCGGCATCGGGTAGAGACCGCACCGGGTTTCGCGATTCAATATAACGGCTGCACCCAACGACTGCCGCCGCCAGGAGGATTATCACAATTACGCGAACACCTTTCACCACGTCAGCACCTCTCTAAAACCGTCTGGAAATAGTCAGGCCAACCCGGTTGGGATCGGCTGTGGGGCTAATCGCCAGTCCTTTTATCGAGAAGGTCGCTCTCTGTTCCGGGTAGAAAAACAGTATGTCCAGCAGGTTAATCCCCCAGACGGCAATTACGGCGCCGATAGCGGCTCGCCGAACGTTCTCGGCGTCGTAGGCATCATCCTGAACTTTGTCCAACTCCGGTTTGAGGCGACGCAGATCATCGATGTTGCCTGCGGTACGGAGCGAGTCAAACAGATCCCGTTTCTCCAAAAAGAGATCATACCTATAGTCGAATTCATCGTCGGCAGCCAGGTAAGCGAGGACCGATCCAATTGCCAAAGCGCCGATTAAGTACCCTTTGGTCTTCTGATCGGTATACTTCTGTCCCCAGCCGGGAATGAAAAAAGACCGTACGGTCGCTTTTAGTCGCGTTTTCGGAGACAGCCGTATGTCTATCTCTATCTGCTTGGTTGGATCGAGAGCCACCCGCGTGGAATATGATTCATAGCCGGACTTCTTGAGAACCAGCTTGTAGTCCCCGATCAACAGATGGCGGAACCGGGCGGGAGTAACGCCTGATACCACGACATCCCCCGATATCGTGACGTGAGCGCCTTCCGGAGTGGACCGAACCGTGACGTCTCCAGATGCGCTCCCCTGCGCGCTGGAGAGAAACGGTATTGAGACCGTGGTCAAGACCGCCGTTAAAATCCTTTTTAACGTCATGGCTATTCGTTGATCCTACCTGTTCATTACTACAGCATTATCGGAAGAATACAACAATCATCCACGCAAGACAAGTCATATTAAAAACAAAGGGCGTGAGTCGGGTAATGTCCAGAAAAATGTGAGAAAGGGCGCAACCTTTATTTTTATGCTACGTTTCTGAATGGGCCATTGATGGTTTTGATTTTTTTCACTCTTTCGCTTCCTTTTGGTATTGAAGTAGCTATAGCTGGCGTAGATGTTGCGGTCACAGCCCACCAGGGCCGGGCCTGATCGACTTTCGCGAAAATGACAGGGTCGATTGCATCCTGCGTTAAGGATGGTCTTGATGTCTCTATAATCTTGAGAACCGACTTTTGGGATGCCCTCTTCACGCCTGAGAGCATAGAGATTTTTGGCTTGTTTGAGACCCGATTAAGCCTTATTTATCCCTGTAAATCAGTCAATCGGCAAAAGGAGAGAAGAAATATGCGAAAAGCAATCCGAAAGGCTTCCAAGGGACGCTCAATAACGGCGCAAGACCTTTTCAAGCTCAGGATTCCAACCTCGATTGCGCTCTCGCCCGACGAAAAAGGAATCGCCTTCACCCTCGAGCGCATGGACAAGAAAGAAAACAAGTACTATGCCAACCTGTATGTGTACGATACCGTTTCTCGGCACCAGCAGCAGTTTACGCACGGCCCTTGCCAGGACAGCCAACCGGTCTGGTCGCCCGACGGAAAGCAGTTAGCCTTTCTCTCCACGCGGGACAAAAAGCTCGGCGTTTACGTAATCCCGTCTTCCGGAGGTGCGGAGAAGCGAGTGATTGAACTGGAGGCTGCCGTGCAAAATCTGCAATGGACGCCGGATGGAAAACACCTCGTGTTCTGTCTGCGCTACAGCGATTCGCACTATATCAAAGATGAGAAAAAGAAAAAAAAGCCGCCGGTCTATCGGCACATTACACGGCTCTGGTATCGTCTTGACGGCGAAGGGTATTTGCCGAAGGACCGTTTTCAAGTCTATGGTCTTGACGTGCAAAGCGGCGACCTGCGACAGATTACAAAGGGTAAGCGCGACAATCTCTTTGCCTCCGTCTCTCCTAACGGTCAGTGGATTACCTATGTCTCCAATCGCTCAAAGGACCCGGACCTTGATTATCTGCGGGACGATCTCTTCCTTATCCCCTTTAAGGGTGGTAAGGAAAAACGCGTTCCCACACCGCCCGGACCGATCTTCGGTACAGCTTTTTCTCCCGACAGTAGAGCAGTCGCCTATGTCGGCCATGACAAGCCGGACGATTGGGGAGCGACCAATTGGCATATCTGGAAAGTAGGCGTCACCGGCAAGCCCAAAGCCAAGGACCTGATGTCGGGCTTCGACCGGATGGCGTTTGACCAGTCCATCTCGGATATCTGTGATGCCCACTTCGCCTCGTCACTTTTCTGGTCTGCCGATGGCAGGAGAATTTTCTTTCTCTCTTCCGACATGGGGGCAACCAACCTGTATTATGTCCCCTCGTCAGGAGGCAAACCAACCCGGGTGTTCAAAGGCAAGTGCCACCTCAAAGGCTGCTCACTAAGTGGCAAAACCCGAACGGCCGCTCTCATCTATGCCGATCTTAACAACCCCGGCGATATCATGACCTGTCCGACCACCTACGGCGGAGAGACTAAGGCGGTCAAACACACCGATCTGAATAAGTTCTTGCGCACCAAAGTTCGGCTTGGGAAAACCCGCGATGTGACGTTCAAATCATTTGACGGCACCGAGGTTCAGGGCTGGCTTCTCCTCCCGCCGCATTTCAAACAGGGCCGAAAGTATCCTGCCATCCTTGAGATCCATGGCGGCCCGCAGGTGCAGTATGCCCACACCTTCATGCACGAAATGCAGTATCTGGCCGCCAAAGGATTTGTCGTCTTCTACACCAACCCGCGTGGCGGCGCCGGGCGCGGCGAGACTTGGACCGAGGCCATTGCCAGTGGATGGGGGGAGTTGGACTACAAAGACTGTATGTCCGCAGCAGACCATCTGGAGAAGCAGAAATTTATCAACCCGAAAAAGATCGGCGTTACGGGCGGGTCGTACGGAGGATACATGACCAACTGGATTATCGGGCACACCAACCGCTTTGCCGCGGCGGTGACGCAGCGCTCGGTGGTTGATTTGATATCTTTTGTCGGTTCGTCCGACTGTGGGTTCATGTTCAATCGTGAATTTAACGGCTGGCCGTGGACAAACGCCGAAAACTACGAAAAGTGCTCTCCCATAACCTATTTCAAAAACGTCCGCACGCCGGTGTTGATTATCCATAGTGAGAATGATTTGCGCTGCAATATCGAACAGGCGGAGCAGATGTTCGTCAAACTGAAGGTGCTGAAAAAGAAAGTCGAGATGGTCCGTTTCCCGGAGGAACCGCATGGCCTGTCGCGCCACGGACGCCCGGATCGCCGCATCGCCCGCCTGGAGTGGATAGAAAAGTGGTTTAACAGGTATCTCAGGAGGTAATGCGGAGAATGCGTCAGGCAGAGTAAGGCTGTCCCATAAGTTGATCACAGCCACATTAGTCATTAGTAACACAAAAAGTCTTAATCTACTAACTCCGCGTAGCGGCGGGGCTTGTCCCCGCCGATGATGAGGTGGGGGGCAAGCCTATACTGCTCCCCGTTAGTGACAGAGGATTGTTAAGGTAGTATTTTGCGGCTGGACATTCAGAGGAGTTCAGCCATGAAACGACGACAATGGGATTCAAAGACAAAGGTTAGGATCGTACTG